>ERZ1034691.30-NODE-30-length-111148-cov-14.870694_pt1 | contig 111148 bp, 107 predicted proteins | sample MGYA00520638_ERZ1034691 | MGnify/ENA primary metagenome ERZ1034691 (study PRJEB33766, sample SAMN09781763) | gut metagenome | biome: gut microbiome | host: Homo sapiens | place: Madagascar | study: EMG produced TPA metagenomics assembly of the PRJNA485056 data... | reverse complement strand
ATATTTTCCTATATTACAATTTATCAGGCGCAAACAGCCACGCTGTTTGCGTGCTAAAACTAAGTTTGTTAAAATAGGCGACAGCCTTTTAGAAAAGAAATCATTAACTTTTTTCATTATATAGTGAATGTCTTTTCTTTTTGCTTTCGCATTTAAAGGCTAACGCCGTTGTGTTCAAGCCGCCAAACAGCAAGCTGTTCGGCTATCGTTAGATTGCGTAAACGGAAAGTATTTGTGGGCTTTGCCCACACCCACGACCTTTGAAATGGTCGACCAAACTTTTATAATTGCTTGATAAAGCAATCAGCTAAACTATAATTTACCAACTCTTACAAAGAACCGATCGGATTTAGATTATGTTTTTAATTTGTAAAATAAATTGTGATGGGAGGATAGAAAATGGACGATAGAAACGATAATTTAATACTTTTGCCAGTTCTGCCGCTCAGAGGACTTGTTGTTTTTCCGAAAGCGCTCATTCATTTTGATGTGGGAAGAAAGAAGAGCATTAGTGCTATAAATGCCGCTATGAAAAACGATCAGCTTATTTTTCTTGTTGCACAGAAAGACGCTGCCGAAAACGACCCTGATATTACAAAATGCTACTCAACAGGCGTAGTTGCAAAAATAGTTCAGGTAATCAAACAGCCCGACAACTCAACAAGAGTTGTTATTGAGGGCAAATTCAGAGCCGGAATTGTAACTCCTGTATTCGATAAAAATTGTCTTATGGCCGAAGTTGAGCCGTATCCGGATAAAAAGTTTAAGCACACCTCCGAACAATTCGGTTTGATGCGTGCTGTCAGATTGGAATTTGAAAACTATGTCAAGGTAGCTCCTCGAGTTCCGAATGATATTATATTTAAAGTTGCCTCTTGTAAGTCTTGCGGCGAGCTTGCAGACTACATAGCTGACAACATTGTGCTTGATTATCAGGCAAAGCAGACCATTCTTGAAGAACTTGACCAAACCGAGCGACTGGATATGTTGCTTGACATTCTTATAAATGAAACTTATATTCTTTCAATCGAAAAAGATATTGTTCAGAAAGCAAGAGACAGAATTGAAGAAAATCAGCGTGATTATTTTCTAAGAGAGCAGAAAAAGATTATTGAAGAAGAACTCGGCGAGGACGATAATCCGTCTGCCGAGGCGGAGGCATATGCTGAAAGAATATATGCTTTAGGTCTTGCCGAGGAATCAGAAAATGCGCTTATCAAAGAGTGCAAAAAACTTATGCGTATGCCTTACGGAAGTCAGGAGGCGTCTGTAATCAGGACTTATCTTGACACAGTGCTTGACCTTCCGTGGAACACAGCTACCAAAGATAAAATTTCCGTTACCAAGTTAAGAAAAGAACTTGATAAATCTCACTTCGGACTTGCTAAAATCAAGGAAAGAATCATTGAGCAGCTTGCCGTTACAAAATTGAGAGCTTCGCAGGACGGTCAGATTATCTGTTTTGCAGGCCCTCCGGGTGTCGGCAAAACCTCGATTGCACAGTCAATTGCAAAGGCTGTCGGCAGAAAGAGCCAAAGAATTGCCCTCGGCGGCGTGCGTGACGAGGCAGAAATCAGAGGTCACAGAAGAACTTACATCGGCTCTATTCCGGGCAGAATTATGACTGCCATTCAGAATGCAGGTTCAAACAACCCTGTTCTTATTCTTGACGAAATCGACAAACTTGCCAGCGATTACAAAGGTGACCCTACATCCGCTTTGCTTGAAGTCCTCGATTCGGAACAAAACAACAAGTTTGTTGACCATTATATTGATATTCCTTTTGATTTGTCTAATGTAATGTTTATTACAACTGCTAACGATGTATCTCAAATTCCTGCACCGTTGCGTGACCGAATGGAAATCATTGAGCTTGACAGCTATACAAGAGAAGAAAAATTTAATATCGCTAAAAAGCATCTTGTGCCAAAGCAAATTGAAAAGTGCGGATTTACTTCAAAGGAAGTTAAGTTTACTCAGTCTGCACTGTATTTTCTCATTGATTTTTATACCCGAGAGGCAGGCGTTCGTACGCTTGAGAGATTAATCGGAAATATTTTGCGTAAATGCGCTGTAAAAAAGCTCGAGGAAGAACAGGAAACATTTAAAATTACAGATAAAGAAGTTCTCGAAATGCTCGGACACAAGAAATTTACAACCGATAAATTGCCTTCAAAGGACGAAATCGGCACTGTAAACGGACTTGCTTGGACAAGCGTCGGCGGTGAACTTTTACCGATTGAAGTTGCGGTTATGGAGGGCACGGGCAAACTTGAGCTTACGGGTTCACTCGGCGATGTAATGCAGGAGTCGGCAAAGGCGGCAGTAACCTGCATAAGAAGTCATGCAAATTCACTTGGCATAAATCCGCAGTTCTATAAAAATAAAGATATTCATATTCACGCTCCCGAGGGTGCTGTACCGAAGGACGGCCCGTCGGCGGGTATTACAATGGCAACAGCTATTTACTCTGCTTTAACGGGAAAGCCTGTAAAGCGTGATGTTGCAATGACAGGTGAAATTACCCTTAGAGGCAATGTAATGCCAATAGGCGGCTTAAAAGAGAAAAGTATGGCGGCATATAAATCGGGAATTAAAACCGTTATTATTCCTAAGGAAAATGAAGCAGACCTTGAGGAAATAGACCCTGTTGTAAAGGAAAAGCTCAGCTTTATTCCTGTTACAAGTTTTTCGCAGGTAGTCCCGATTGCAATAGTCGATGTACCTGTAATTTCAGAAAAGCAATGGAACGCAGTTGCCGATAATACGGTAACTACCAAATCGAAAAACATCAGACAGTAGGGGTGAGGTAAATGAATTTTAACGAAGTACAATTTGAATTTGCCGCCGGCACAAAAGAACAGCTGCCAAAATCTGATATGCCCGAAATTGTTTTTTCAGGACATTCAAATGTCGGAAAGTCCTCGCTTATCAACAAACTTGTGCAGAGAAAAGCGCTTGCAAGAGTCAGCGCTCAACCGGGTAAAACAGCGACCATAAACTTCTATAAATTAAGAGAATTCCGTATGGTTGACCTGCCGGGTTACGGCTACGCAAAGGTATCCAAAAACGAAAAGAAACGCTGGGCTGAACTTGTAGAGGGATATTTTGCACAGGAAAGAAATATAAAATTGATTATCCAAATTCTCGATATGCGCCATCCTCCTACAGATGACGACCTTGAGATGGTGGACTTTCTTTACAGAAGTAATTACCCGTTTGCCGTAGTGCTTACAAAGCGTGACAAGCTGAATAAAACAAATCAAAAACTTCAGCTTGAATACTATCAGGATATTTTCAGCACAATCGAAGATTTACCTATGATAGAGTTTTCGGCACAGGACGGATATGGCAAAGAGGAAATAAAGGCTCTTATTGAGTCATACATTGCAGGCTGATTATTTAGTCGGCAAAAAATAAAATCAGGAGGTATGAGAGAATGTTTGTAAATGATTGCTTAAACATTAACGAAAAAGGACATCTTACAATCGGCGGTTGCGACACAGTTGAGCTTGCAAAGGAGTACGGCACTCCGCTTTATGTACTTGACGAAAACACAATCAGAACAACCTGCCGTTCATATGTTAAGTCTTTCAAAAAGTTCTACAACGGCAACGGTATGCCGCTTTATGCCAGCAAGGCGCTTAGCTGTAAGGAGCTTTGCAGAATTGCAAACGAAGAGCATCTCGGACTTGATGTAGTATCGGGTGGCGAGATTTATACAGCACAGCAGGCAGGTTTTCCTATGGAGAAAACCCATTTTCACGGCAACAATAAAACAGCCGCTGAAATTGAATTTGCACTTAACGCAGGTGTCGGCACATTTGTAGTTGACAACCTTTACGAGCTTGAGCTTTTAAACGAAATTGCAGGCAAACTCGGTAAAAAGGCAAAGATTTCATTCAGAATCAAGCCTGGTGTTGACGCTCACACACATAACTTTATCAGAACAGGTCAGATTGACTCAAAGTTCGGCTTTGCACTTGAAACAGGCGAGGCTTTTGAGGCTGTTAAAAAGGCTCTTGAATATGAAAATGTAAACCTTGCAGAACTCCACTGCCACATCGGTTCACAGATTTTTGATATTGACCCATTTGTTACAGCCGCTGAAATTATGATGGACTTCATCGGCAAAATTAAGGACGAGCTTGGTGTTACAATCAGCAACTTAAACCTCGGCGGTGGCTTTGGCATTATGTATGTAAACAGCGACGAGCCTGTTCCTTATGAGAATTATATGGAAAAAGTATCTGTTGCCGTAAAAGCAAAGGCTGCGGAACACAATGTGCCTGTACCTTACATCTTTATTGAGCCGGGTCGTTCAATCGTCGGTGAGGCAGGTATTACGCTTTACACAGTCGGCGGTATCAAAGAAATCCCTGACATCAGAACCTATGTATCTGTTGACGGCGGTATGACCGACAACATCAGATATGCACTTTATCAGTCTGATTATACAGTTGTAAACGCAAGCCACGCAGACAAAGAGGCTACACAGACAGTTACCGTTGCAGGTAAGTGCTGCGAAAGCGGCGACCTTGTACAGGAACACACACAGGTAGCTCCTGTTACAGTAGGCGATACACTTGCTGTTCTTTCAACAGGTGCATATAACTATTCAATGGCATCTAACTACAACAGAATCCCTCGTCCTGCAATTGTTATGGTAAACAACGGCAAGTCAAGAGTTGTTGTTAAGAGAGAAAGCTACGAAGATATCGTAAGAAACGATATTTGATAAAAAATTAAAGGTCACTTTTGAGAAATCGGAAGTGACCTGTTTTATTGTGCAACGAACCGTCGACAATAGTCGGCGGTAATTTTTTGCCTTAAAAGGGGATAGGTTATACCTTGAAATTTTAAAATAAAATTATCATTTTAAAATCCGAACAATGAGTTAATTCTTAATCTATAAAATTTACATAACCGTTATTTATTGAATTTATCAAGACCGAGAATGTAATCACTTGACACTCTGTAAAACATACAAAGTGAAATCAAATGCTTTATAGGCAACTCACGCTTTCCGCTTTCATATTTGCTGTACTGTTCCTGCCTTGTATGCAGCAGAAAAGCAATCTCCGCTTGAGTATATCCGTTTGCGATTCTTAATTCCCTTAATCTTTTAGTGTAGTCCATAAAATCACCGCATTTCAAAATATTACTATTTGTATTATATCATTGTTTATGTGCGTTTGCAACTAAAGTAAATGTTAAAAGTTCAACTTACGAACTATACAAAACGGTAAGTTAGTGTTAAAAACTTATTTCAAAGCAACTCGAGCACAAGCAACTTTCATAACTTAGGTAAAATATTTTTATTTTCGACAAAATAATAGCTAAATATTAACAAGTTCATAAACTTTATTTAAAAAACTTGCAAAACAGTTAAAAAAGTAGTATTATAAGTATGTCGAAAGCCACAAACAATATTTAATTGTGGTAATGATAAATTGTTTTGAATTAATAAGGAGGAACATACAATGTCGTATGTAAGTGAACAGCTCGAAAAGCTTAAAGCAAAAAATCCAAATGAACCTGAGTTTATTCAGGCAGCTACAGAAGTTTTAACATCACTTGAGCCTGTATTTGAGGCTAATCCTAAGTATCAGGAGAACGCAATTCTCGAAAGAATCACAGAGCCTGAGCGTGTTATTATGTTTAGAGTTCCTTGGGTTGACGATAACGGCAAGGTACAGGTAAACCGTGGTTTCCGTGTACAGTTCAACAGCGCTATCGGACCTTACAAGGGCGGTTTAAGATTACATCCATCTGTAAACCTTGGTGTAATTAAGTTCCTCGGTTTTGAGCAGATTTTTAAGAACTCATTAACAGGCCTTCCTATCGGCGGCGGTAAGGGTGGCTCTGACTTTGACCCTAAGGGCAAGAGCGACAACGAAGTTATGGCTTTCTGCCAGAGCTTTATGACAGAGCTTTGCAAGCACATCGGTGCTGACACAGACGTTCCTGCAGGCGACATCGGTACAGGCGCTCGTGAGATTGGTTATATGTTCGGTCAGTATAAGAGAATCAGAAATGTATATGAGGGCGTTCTTACAGGTAAGGGCCTCAACTGGGGCGGTTCTTTAGCAAGAACAGAGGCAACAGGTTACGGTCTTCTTTACCTCACAGAGGAAATGCTCAAGTGCAACGGCAAAGACATCAAGGGTGCAACAGTTTGTATTTCAGGTGCAGGTAATGTTGCTATTTACGCTACACAGAAGGCTACAGAGCTTGGTGCTAAGGTAGTTACACTTTCTGACTCAACAGGTTGGGTTTACGATGCAGAGGGTATCGACCTTGACGCTGTTAAGGAAATCAAGGAAGTTAAGAGAGGCAGACTTTCAGAGTACAAGAACTACCGTCCAAATGCAGAGTACCATGAGGGTAAATTCGATTGGTCAGTTAAGTGTGATGTTGCTCTTCCATGTGCTACACAGAACGAGCTTAACGCTGACGATGCTAAGAGACTTATCGCTAACGGTTGCTATGCAGTAGCAGAGGGCGCTAATATGCCTACAACTCTTGAGGCTACAAAGCTCATCCAGGAGGCAGGTTTACTCTTCGCTCCTGGTAAGGCAGCTAACGCAGGCGGTGTTGCTACTTCTGCTCTTGAGATGTCACAGAACTCACAGCGCCTTTCATGGACATTTGAGGAAGTTGACGCTAAGCTCAAGAACATTATGGTTAATATTTTCCACAACATTGACAATGCTGCTAAGAAGTACGGCTATGAGGGCAACTATGTAGTAGGTGCTAACATCGCAGGCTTTGAGAAGGTTGCAGATTCAATGATTGCTCAGGGTGTTTGCTAATTAAATCCTTTAATAAATTCAAAATCCTGTCTGATTTTTCAGGCAGGATTTTTTATATGTTTTTTCGCTTTTATTCTAAGGCTCTTTATTTCATATGCTAATAATTCTGTTTTTACTGTGCAAAATACTTTTGAGGTGATTTTTATGGCTAAAAAAGGAATGCACAGAGCAGATAACATTTACGATAAAAATAAAAACAGAGCAGAGATTGTACCCGAATTGCAGGGCGGAGCTAAACTTAGCAACGAAAAAGCCAATCCGATTATTGCAGGCACACAGCCGCCCTCACAAAAGGTGTATCACAGTAAACCGCACAGCGAAAGACCTATTTCAAATTTTTATTCTTATATAGACAACGACTTAGCAAGAGATAATCTTGAAAGCGATATTCCAAGCGCAGATTTGCAGGATTTGTAAATTAAATTTTCAGATTAAGCAAAAACGGCACACCGTAATTGGTATGCCGTTTTTATGATTTTGAGTTCTTATATTCCTTAATAATCGGGATAAATTCTTTTGCGTATTTTTCCTGTTTCTTAATACCTACACCTGATATTCTTAAGAAATCATTTTCGTTTGTTGGAAGTTTTGCGCACATATCACGCAAAGATGCGTCGCTGAATATAACATACGGAGGAACGCTGGCTTTATCCGCAAGATATTTTCTGCGCTCCTTAAGTTTGTCAAACAACACCTTATCGACCTCTGTATGCTGAATTTCTCTGTGCAGCTCCTCTTTAACGGCGAGGCGCATTGTAAGGCTTTTTTGCCCTTTCAAAATCGGATATGATTTTTGCGTTACCTTTAAAACAGGGTATTTGTCCTCGGTTTGAGTTATATACTCTTCGTCAATAAGCCTTGTTATAAGCTCGTTTATAACCGTTCTGCGCTTGTCACTCATTATGCCATATGTAGACTGATTATTTAACCTGTATTTGTAAATATTCTCGCTTTTTGAGCCTGCAAGCACGGCGGATATTGTAGAAGTGCCGAACCGCTGCCCTGTTCGTATAATGCAAGAAAGAATCTTCTGCGAATCTACCGTTACATCAGTAATCTTGTATTCTTTAAGGCAAGCCGAGCAGTTTTTGCACTCGTTTGTGTGATACTCACCGAAGTAGTTTAGAATATAGTTTCTAAGACAGGTGTTAGATGTACAGTAGCCTACCATTTTATTAAGTTTATAGTAATCATTTTTCTTGATTTTTTCACGCTGTTCTTCGGTAAGTTCGGCATTCTCGTCATTATTTTCAATAAAAAATTTTTGTGTATGAACATCACCGAGGCTGTACAGCAAAACACAATCGGAGTTTTCGCCGTCACGACCTGCTCTGCCTGCCTCCTGATAGTAGTTTTCAAGATTTTTCGGCATATTATAATGCACCACAAAGCGCACATCGGGCTTATCAATTCCCATTCCGAAAGCATTGGTGGCAACAATCAGATTGCATCTGTCATTAATGAAATCGTCCTGATTTTTGCTTCGTATTTTATTGCTCAATCCTGCGTGATAAATCAGAGAATCATAGCCGTTTTCATTGAGAAAATCGCTGACTTTTTCTACATTTTTACGGGTAGCACAGTAAATTATTCCGCTCTGATTTTTGTGTTCGCTCACAATGGCGAGTAATTCTTTTTGCTTGTTTTGCGGACGCTTTACGGCGAAGAACAAATTTTTTCTGTCAAAACCCGTTGTTATTTCAAAAGGATTTTTAAGACCGAGCAGATTTAGAATATCCCTTTTTACGGCGTCTGTTGCAGTTGCTGTAAATGCAGATATAACGGGCCTGTTGTTAAGTTTTGAAATAAAATCTGCAATTTTTAGGTAGCTCGGTCTGAAATCGTGACCCCATTGCGACACACAGTGTGCCTCATCAACGGCAATCAGAGAAATTTTTATACTGTTGCAAAGATTAAGAAAAGCGGGCGCTTCAAGCCTTTCGGGCGCAACATAAATCAGTTTGTATTCGCCTCGCATAGCGTTATAAATTGCTCTCGACTGTTGGGCGGGAGTAAGCGTGCTGTTGATATATGCCGCTCTGATTCCGTTTTGATTAAGCGAAGTAACCTGGTCTTTCATCAGCGAAATAAGCGGAGAAATTACAATTGCAATGCCGTCCGACATAAGTGCCGGAATCTGATAGCAAATCGACTTTCCGCCGCCTGTCGGCATAATACAAAGCGCATCTCTGCCGCTCGAAATATTATCTATTATATTTTCCTGACCGTCACGAAACGAATCGTGGCCGAAGTATTGTTTTAAAAGTTCAAACTTATCCATAATGAATATTATATATAAAATCAAAATTATTTTCAAGCAAAGAGCCGAAAATGTTGATTATTAGCCGAAAATATTTTATACTATAGTTGTATTTTTTATTTGGAGTGATATTATGTTATTTTTAGAATATCCGAAATGTTCGACCTGCAAAAAGGCTAAGAATTTCTTAGACAGCAAAGGTGCCGATTACGAGGACAGACACATTGTTGAAAATAATCCGACAGCCGAGGAATTAAAGCAATGGCACGAAATGAGCGGACTTGACATTAAAAAGTTTTTCAACACAAGCGGTATGCTTTATAAGTCAATGAATTTAAAGGACAAGCTGCCGCAAATGTCGCTTGAAGAAAAATATCAACTGCTTGCAACCGACGGAATGTTAGTAAAACGCCCCATTCTCATTAACGGTGATAAGGTACTTACAGGATTTAAAGAGGCAGAATGGGAAGAAATAATAGGATAAGGAGCAATTATGAAGAAATTTATATCTTGGAATGTAAACGGACTAAGAGCCTGCGTAACAAAGGGCTTTCTTGACTTTTTTAATGAAGTAAATGCAGATGTATTCTGTTTGCAGGAAACAAAATTGCAGGCAGGACAGATCGACTTGCAGCTTGACGGCTATCATATGTATTGGAACTACGCCGAAAAAAAGGGATACTCGGGCACTGCGCTTTTCACAAAAGAAGAGCCGATAAGCGTAACCTACGGACTTGGAATTGAAGAACACGATAAAGAGGGCAGAGTGATAACCGCCGAATTTGAGGACTATTATTTTGTGACCTGCTATACGCCAAATTCCAAAAACGAGTTATTAAGACTTGATTACAGAATGGAGTGGGAGGACGCTTTCAGAGAATACTTGAAAAATCTTGAAAAGACAAAGCCTGTTATTGTGTGCGGCGACCTTAATGTTGCGCATAATGAAATTGACCTTAAAAATCCTAAGACAAATCGCAAAAACGCAGGTTTTACAGATGAGGAAAGAGGTAAAATGACAGCGCTTTTAGACAGCGGATTTACCGATACTTTCCGCTATTTTTATCCCGACAGAGAGGGAATATACTCGTGGTGGTCATACCGCTTTAAAGCAAGAGAAAAGAATGCAGGCTGGCGTATTGACTATTTTCTCACATCAAAAGCCCTTGATTCAAGACTTGTCAGCGCCGATATTCACACAGAAGTTTTCGGCAGCGACCATTGCCCTGTTGAACTTGTGATTGAATAAATTAATCAGCCTATGAAATACGAAAAATCTTGCGGAGCTGTTGTATTTACAAAAGAAAACAACGAATATAAATTTTTAATTGTGCAGCAGCTTCAAGGCTTTCATGGATTTCCAAAAGGGCATATGGAAGCAGATGAAACTGAAGAACAAACCGCCTTACGAGAAATATTTGAAGAAGTCGGTGTAAAAGCAAATCTTATTGATGGCTTCAGGGTAGTCGACGAGCATATAATTCCGAGCAAAGTCGATACAGTAAAGCAAATAGTTTATTTTCTTGCTGAATATAAAAATCAGAATGTAAAATTTCAAAAGTCTGAATTATCAGCCGTTAAACTGTTAGCGTTTGATGAGGCTTACAATACTTTTGAATATGAAAGCTCAAAAAGAATACTGTCTGCGGCTTATGATCATTTATCTAAAGCAGTTTACTAAGCAAAAAACCTGCACTCTATAATTAAAGTGCAGGTTTTTGTTTTGAAAAAATCAATAGATTTTATACAGAATTAAACTTCGGCGATTACTTCAACTTCAACGAGTACATCCTTAGGGAGCTGTTTTACAGCTACGCAGGAACGGGCAGGCTTTTCTGTGAAATACTTGCCATATACGGCGTTGAATGCGGCAAAATCGTTCATATCCTTTAAGAAACAAACTGTCTTTACAGCCTTTTCAAGTGAACTGCCGGAAGCCTCGAGAACATTTTTAAGGTTTGTGCAAACCTGCTCTGTCTGTGCCTCAATTGTTGCAGCCTCAACATTTCCGCTTGCAGGATTAATAGCAATTTGACCTGATGTAAACACAAGACCGTTTACTACAACTGCCTGTGAATATGGGCCGATAGCATCGGGAGCATTTTTTGTATAGATTTTTTCCATAATAAATTCCTCCATATATTATACAAGCTTAAAGCCTGCGTTAATAAGTGCGTCTGTAATTTCTTTTACATGGTCAAAGTTTCTTGTTTCAAGAACAATTCTTAGGTAACAGCCGTTAACATCAGTACCCTCGCTTGCACGCTCGTGGTGGATAGAAATAACATTTCCGCCCTTGTCAGCGATAATATCGGCTACCTGCTTGAGCTGACCCGGTTTATCCTGAAGTTCAATGCAAAGTGTCTGTGATCTGCCCGATCTTAAAAGACCACGCTTAATTACTCTTGAAAGGATAGTAACATCAATGTTGCCGCCAGAAATTACGCAAACAACTTTTTTGCCCTTTACAGGAAGTTTGTTGAACATTACAGCTGCGAGAGGTGCAGCGCCTGCGCCCTCGGCAATCATCTTCTGTGATTCAATAAGTTTTAAAATAGCAGATGAAATTTCATCATCGGTTACGGTTACAATGTCATCGACATACTTCTGAACATACTTAAATGTGTGCTCACCCGGTTCTTTAACCTGAATACCGTCAGCAACAGTTGATACCTTGTCAAGATGAACAGGTTTACCTTGTTTGATTGACTCATACATTGACGGAGCACCCTCTGCCTGAACACCGTAAACCTTGATGTTAGGGTTAAGGCTCTTGATTGCGCAAGCAACACCCGAGATAAGTCCGCCGCCGCCGATAGCACAAACTACAGCGTCTGCGTCAGGCAATTCTTCAAGAATTTCAATACCGATTGTACCCTGACCTGCAATTACATTTTCATCGTCAAACGGATGAATAAAAGTATAGTTATGTTCGTCACGAAGCTCACAAGCCTTATTGTAGGCATCATCATACACACCCGGTACCATACAAACTTCTGCGCCGTAACCCTTTGTAGCCTCAACCTTAGATATCGGAGCGCCGTCAGGCAAGCAGATAAGTGACTTAATACCGTATTTTGTTGCGGCAAGCGCAACACCTTGAGCGTGATTACCTGCCGAGCAAGCAATAACACCACGCTTCTTTTCTTCTTCTGTGAGCTGAGAAATCTTATATCCCGAGCCTCTTACCTTAAACGAACCTGTAATCTGCAAGTTTTCAGGCTTGAGGTAAATTTCGCAGTCATTGCTGATAGCGGTTGCCTTAACAAGCGGGGTAGGGATAACTACATCTTTAAGTACATAAGATGCGTGATAGATTTTATCAAGTGTAACCATATAAATCTCCTCTTTCACTCTTATTACTTTATAATTATAAATCAGAATTGAACCAAAAACAAGTTTTTTTGCAATATTCTTCAAAAAATATTGCATATTTCTGCCGCAATTATTAATTTGATTTACATAAAAGAAAGTTCGGCACATTATCATTTCTTTTTAATGTGCCGAACAGTAAAAGTATGCTTATTCTGTTTTTATTTCTTAAAGTTCGTTTTCTTCGGAAAGTTCATTTTCCTTAATGGCGTCATCAATTCTTTTGCCCTTTGTAAGGTAAGAGAACGGAGCGGAAATTAATATTGCGCCGTAATATGTAATAAATCTCCACAACAGGATTGCAGGCTTAATTTTGTTTGCAAGTCCCACAACAAAGAACGGGCCAAAGTACATTGTAAACGCAAGCTCTGCGCCGCCGGATGCGCCCGGCAGAGGCACAAGGTTTGAAGTAAAGAGTACAAACGACTGGATACAAATTGTATCAAGAAAATTAAGCGGAACCTGACCATGCTCAACGGCAATGCTGTGCATATCAAAAGAAAGATATACAAAATACGGAACAGAGAGGATAGCAATTACTTGCAGTGCAACGAGAGCATAAAGCAAAATCATACGCTTTTTATTTTCATAAAGCAGTTTGTTGCCTGTATGGAAAAGCTCAACCTGCTCTTTAAGCGATTTCACTTTTTTATCCGGATTTTTGATAAATTTGAATTTATGTAAAATTTTATCTATAAACTTAATAATTTTACCTGTAATTTTCGGACTGAACGATACAACCAAAAACAAAACGGTAACAACTGTTTGGGTCAAAAAGCCGAGTACGATAAACAGGGTAGACCATATATTGGTAAAAGCCGCTTTAAAATAATCAAACTTTATTATAATGGCGAGTACGCTGAATACTCCCGTAACAATCTGATAATAAACAAATTTTTGCGTCATACACGCCGAGCCGAACCCGACTCCGACTTTCATTTTTGAAAGAAGATACAACTGCATAGGTTGTCCGCCTGTGTTGGACGGAGTGACAGCACCGAAAAAAACACCGACCAGCGCAACTTTGAGAGCGTCAATAAATCTGAAATCGGGATATTGTATTCTAATAAGTATCTGCGTTACAATACTGTCTATAACTATATTCATATCAAATGCGACTATGCCTGCAATTATCCATCCCCATATAAAACCGTCGGGTGAAGAAAGCAAGTCAATCATTCCGTTTTCGGAAACGCAGAAAAAGACTATAAGATAAAAGGTAATGCCAAGAACTATTATATTAAAAATAAGCTTTCCGCTTATTCTAAAGCGTTTTCGCTTTTTCTCGGTGCTCAAGAAATCTCCTCCAAAATTTTCTATTCACAAAAATGTGTACTTTAATATAATACAATCTTTTTTCTGAAAAATCAATTTACAATTCTGTCACTTATGCACTTTTGTTGTAAAAAATATATATTTTGCGATAATTTGTAGAATAAAGCACTTGAGAATTATCAAAAACTGTGATAGAATTAATAAAAACAGATAATATATTTAGGATGATTTAATGCAATTTTTTAATTTTTACGGAATACCCGTTATTGCGGCTTTATTTATAATTTGGATGATTTTCAGATATATTGACAAAAAGTACAAGCCGCCGAAAGACACGGTAAACAGAGGATTAAAAGCATTTGAACAAATCGGCGGTTTTGCGGTAATCTTCTGTATGGTATGCGGATTCGGAATACAGGGTAAAGGATTTTTGTCGGAAACAATGCGCAACTTTTGGATTGTTTCAATGGTATTTTTAATTTTACTGCACATTGTAAGTTGTATAATGTTTTATCGCAGCAGAAACCACACACTGCATATGATGACGGCAATTTTTCCGAGTATAATTTTTATTCTTACAGGCTTGCTTGAGCAAGACCCGCCGCTTTTGTTGTTTGCAATTATATTTGCAATAGGCAAAATATATATGACCGCCAAATCTGAAAGTTAATCGGTGAAATAAAATGAACATTGTAATGCTATTAAAACCAAAAGAAACAGTGGCTTATATTTATGAAGACAGCACCATAAGACAGGCTCTCGAAAAAATGAAAGCGCACAGCTACACCGCAGTACCTGTTATTGACGAATACGGCAAGTATGTCGGCACAGTCAGTGAGGGCGACTTTTTATGGTACATAGTCGAAAAGCAAACGCAGGGTATGAAATCGCAGGAAAAGTATTTTGTGCGTGACCTTATCCGCTCCGACTTCAACCCGTCTGTAAAAATAAGCGTTGATATGAAAGAGCTTTACGAGAGAGCCTTGAATCAGAACTTTATCCCTGTCACAGATGATTCGGGAGTATTCATAGGCATTGTAACCCGTAAAGATTTAATCAGTCACTTTGTTGACAAAAGTAAATTATAAAGTCAAATCCAACTTAAAATCCATACTGAACAACAAACCCTCTGTAAGTTTTTACTTACAGAGGGTTGCTTATTTTATCGGTTCTGTTTTATGTCGGTACTTTAATGAATTGTGTTTTGGCAAATTTTTATAATTACTTGACAAAGCATTACGCTAAGCAACAATTCAACAAACCTTTAATAAAGAACTTATATTAAATTTTGCAATGTTTCGTACAAGTCTGCGTCAGCTTTTTTAATAGGCATCGGTTTGTTTGAGTGGTTTACACAGCAATGCGTGGTTCTGCCTGTTGTTGCGAGAATATCGGAATCGGCAAATCTGATTTCGTATTCAAATTCCATTTTTGCTGCCGACATCTTAGTAAGTTTTGTTGTGATGTAAACCTTATCGTCAAATTTCAGAGGAATAATGTACTTTGCGTATGCGTCAACAACGGCAATAGAAACACCTTTATCCTCAAGTGCTCTTACATCGCAGCCGATCTGCTCCATAAAGTCACATCGTGCTTCCTCAAAAAACCTGATATAATTTGAATGATGGACTATGCTCATCATATCGGTTTCATAGTAATTGATTCTTCTTGAATATGGTTTTATCTGCAAAAAATCACCCTTTATTTTTTAATAAGCAAACCGTTTTTCAAATCTTCTTTAGCCTGCTGTCTTATTTTGAAGTGTTGCTTTTTACCTGTCGCCGTATGTGGCAATTCTGTCACAAAGCGGTAATATCTCGGAGCTTGATACTTTGAAATGTCAGGGGAATTTGCGCAAAATTCAAAAAGCTCCTTGGCAGTAAGGCTTTCGTCCTCGGGAATAACATAGGCTGCAACGCTTTCGCCACGAACACTGTCAGGCACACCCGTTACTATACATTCCGAAACTTTAGGGTGCTTATTGATAGCCTCTTCGATTCTTGCAGGGTAGATATTTTCGCCCTTGCTGATAATCATATCATCTTTTCTGCCCGAAATTGTGATAAATTGATTTTCGTCCCAAGTGCCTACATCGCCTGTGTACATCCAGCCGTCGGCAAATTTATCCTTTGAGGCTTTTTCGTTGCCTACATAGCAATAGGTTGTCTTACCGGGGCACTTAATAATTATTTCGCCCTCTGTCTTGCCGTCACAAGGAACAGTATCATCGGGATTTGCTTTTCCCTCATCGTAAACATTTACGATTCTTACCTCATCATCGGTACATGAACGACCTGCAGAACCTGCCATTTCAGGTAAATCATACGGGCGTAAAAATGTATTCCAAAATGTTTCTGTTGTGCCGTAGCCGTTAAAAATATTAGGTGTAAGCACATTCTGAAAACGAATACAAGCCTCTTTTTCAAGCGGACTGCCCATAGTTATTATACCCTTTAAAGAAGAAATATTCTTAGGGTGCTTTTCCTGTCGGCTTGCAAGCAGAGTGAGAATTGACGGTACACCTGTTATAAAAGTAATCTTATTGCTCTCTACATATTCAAGGCAGGTCTTAGGGTTAAAATTACGCATAATTACAATACATCCGCCTACATACAAAGTAGGGGTAGGGCCGCCCGAATGTAAACCGCCACGGTGGAACCACGGCGTCATATTCATTGTAATGTCGGTAGGGTTGAGCGGGAAATGCATAATTACATCGTGTGCCGAAAGCACTTCGTTTACATTGTTGAGCGGAACACCCTTTGGTGTGCCTGTTGTGCCCGAAGTCTGCAAACGAACAACCTCATCATATATATGCGGCTCAAAATCTACAGGCGGATTTTCTTCGGAGGCATTTTTTATATAGTCCTCAAATAGAATATGTCCTTGCGGAAGTTCGATTTCTTTACCGGAGTTGTTTACGGCGATAATTATCTTTGGAGTATGAGAAGTGATTTCAAGAGCCTTTACAACTGTATCAAGGATTTCTGTGTCATACATATATACAGTAGGTTTGTTGTGACCGATGATTTCCGCCGTTTCGCCCGGAGAAAGATTAAAGTTTGCGGGATTGCCGATAGCGCCGAGTTTTTGCGGTGCTATATATCCAAGCAAAAATTGTGTAGAGTTAAAAAGCTGCATAAATACAACATCGCCCTTTTTAACACCGTCTGCTTTCATGGCATTTGCAAACTTATTTGCAGCTGTGTTTAATTCTGTATATGTCCACTTTATGTTGCGGGCAGGGTCAATAACAGCTGTTCTATTGCCAAAACGGCGAACGTTTCTCATAAAGCCGTTAAGCCATGTAAATTCGCTTTCAAATGTTTTTACAAACATATCTGAATCATAAGTAAACTGCATAAATTTCTCCTTTATATCGGTAGGGATTATCCCTTGTATCTGCCTACAATAATACTTGAATTCTGTCCGCCGAAGCCAAATGCGTTCGACATAGCATAATCTATTTCGGCTTTCTTTGCTGTGTTAGCGACAAAGTCTATTCCGCTGCACTCGGGGTCAACTTCATTTAAGTTGATTGTCGGCGGAATTACTCCTGTTTCAATAGCTTTTACGCAGGTAATAACCTCTGTAATGCCGCCTGCGCCCATCATATGACCTGTAGCGCCCTTTGTTGAGCTTACATACGGAAGTTTGTCACTGAACACACTTTTGATTGATGCGGTTTCTACAGTATCGCCCTTATTTGTAGCTGTGCCGTGAGCGTTTACATAACCTATCTGTGATGTGTCGATATTTGCCTGTGCAATAGCCTGTTTCATACAAGCAATAGCGCCTCTTCCTTCCGGATGCGGAGCTGTTACATGGTAAGCGTCATCTGTGTTGCCGCAGCCGAGAACTTCGCCGTAAATCTTTGCACCTCTTGCAAGTGCGTGCTCCTCGGTTTCGAGAACAAGCGCACCGCCGCCCTCTCCGATTACAAAACCGTCACGGGTAACATCAAAAGGTCTGCTTGCGGTAGCAGGGGAGTCGTTTCTGCGTGAAAGTGCCTTTGCGTTTGCAAGCGAATAAATTACGAGCGGGCAGAGAACCGACTCCGCACCGACAGCGAGCATTACATCGGCTTTGCCTGTCTGAATACACATACAAGCTGTGTTGATTGCATCGCCGCCCGATGAACAAGCTGTGCTTACGGTAAAGCTCGGACCTTGAATATTGTGTTCGATTGCGATATTTGCAGCGGCAATGTTGCCGAGAATTTTAGGAATAAATCTCGGTCCTACCTTTTTATGTGCAGCACCCGAAAGTGCGTCTTGAGTGAACGCAATTGTAGCAATGCCGTTCATAGCTGTACCCATTACAATACCTGTGCGTTCAGGTTCAATTTCAAGGTTGCTCTGCTTTAAAGCCTCCTCTGCAGCAATATATGCATACTGCATAAACGGATCCGTTTTTCTGATTAAGTCTTTCGGCATATAATCCGACGGGTTAAAATTCTTTACTTCGCCCGCAATCTGAACCGCAAGTTCAGATGCGTCAAAACTCTTGATTGTGTCAATGCCCGACACGCCTGCTGTAATGTTTTCCCAGTAAGTATCTACACCAATGCCGATAGGTGTAACTGCGCCCATACCTGTAATAACTATTTTTTTCATAACTGCTCCTTGCCGCATAATTATTTATAGTTTTATAGTATTTGATTATTATTTGATTTTTGCATACTATTATGCTATACTCAAATTATAGCAGAAAGGAAAGAATTGGTCAACTAAAGTTTTAATGTAATTATTTATCGATTTTGACTTATTTATTCACTTCCTGCATAACAAGGTACAATTAGTGAAAACTTACAGTACAAAAATAATATCCGCTTTTGAAAGGAGTGTTTATTTATGGACATAAGTCAGTTAAAATGTTTTATTTCGGTTGCTCGCACACTTAATTTTTCTGAGGCGGCAAGGCGCAACTATGTTTCGCAATCCACCGTCAGCCGATATATAATAGACCTTGAAAAAGAATTTGGGGTACAGCTTTTTATACGCTCACACCGTGATGTTCTCCTTACAAACGAGGGCAAGACTTTGTTGCCGTACGCAATAGAAATTGTAGAAACCTTGAACAAAGCCACATCTATAATAAAGCAGATGCATGACGGAGGAAAGGGAAGAATTACGGTTGCGTGCGACCAAACCTCTTTTTCGTTTCCGACAAAATGCATAAAAGAATTTCGCAAGCGTTATCCCGATATTACGGTTGATGTAAAAGAACTTGACGGTTCGGAAAACGGCAATGTACTCGGCGGCGATTATGACTTTTGCTTTATGCCGAGGGATATGCTGCCCGAAAGCTCATCTGTCGAGTCTATAGTAACCCACAGCGAACAGCTTTATGTAATTGCGGACAAAACAAATACTGCGGCAAAGCAGAAAAATATTTCTATGGCTGACCTTGCAAACAAAAAACTTGTACTTCTTTCTGAAAATGTTTCTCCCATACTGTATATGGAGGTTATGGATTTATACCGCACTTTTCATATTTCACCCAAAATCACAAATACATTTGACGATGTAAAAAGTATGTATATGGCAGTGGCGGCTGGTATGGGAATTTCTATTGTTCCGAGTTCACTGCTTAATTTTTCATCGGACAAAAGCTGTTCAAGCATACCGCTAAGCGATGCTGACACAAGCATTTCTTATGTTATGGCGTGGAGTAAATCCGCCACCAATCCCGTTGCAAAACATTTTCTTGAGCTCGTAAAAGAGTATGCAAACGATGTTGATAACATTTACGGGTTATAATGTGACGGTATTGTGAATATATATAATAATATTTGTGATATAACAAAAACTTTTCTATATTTTCACATAATTTTTACTTAAAAACCCTTTACTTTGGAAATAAAAGGTGTTATAATAGCCTTAGTCAATAAAAAAGTGACTAATATTTCCTATTAGGGGGACATAATAATGTACAGATTCACATTACCAAGAGATCTTTATCATGGAAAAGACGCTCTTTCAAGTTTAAAAACACTCGAAGGCAAAAAAGCAATTGTAGTAGTAGGCGGCGGCTCAATGAAGCGTAACGGTTTCCTTGACAAGGCTGTTGATTATTTAAAAGAAGCAGGAATGGAAGTTAAACTCTTTGAGGGTGTTGAGCCTGACCCATCTGTTGACACAGTTATGAAGGGCGCAGCCGTTATGAGAGAGTTTGAGCCTGACTGGATTGTAGCAATGGGCGGCGGCTCACCGATTGATGCGGCAAAGGCTATGTGGGCATTCTATGAGTATCCTGAAATCACATTTGAGGATCTTATCACACCGTTCAGCTTCCCTAAATTAAGACAGAAAGCAAAATTCTGTGCTATTCCATCAACTTCCGGTACAGCTACAGAGGTTACGGCTTTCTCTGTAATTACCGACTACGACAAGGGTATCAAGTATCCGCTTGCCGACTTCAACATTACTCCTGATGTAGCTATTGTTGACCCGTCACTTGCTGAAACTATGCCTAAAAAGCTTACAGCACATACAGGTATGGATGCTATGACACACGCAATTGAGGCATATGTATCTACTCTTAACTGTGATTATACAGATGCTCTTGCACTTCACGCAATTAAGATGATTCACAACGACCTTAAAAAGTCATATGACGGCGATATGGACGCTCGTGATGCTATGCACAATGCACAGTGCCTTGCAGGTATGGCATTCTCAAACGCTCTTCTCGGTATTGTTCACTCAATGGCTCATAAGACAGGTGCTGCATTCTCGGGCGGTCACATTATTCACGGCTGTGCAAATGCTATGTACCTTCCAAAGGTAATTAAATATAATTCCAAAGATGCTACAGCAGCCGAGCGTTATGCACAGATTGCTAAATTCATCGACCTTAAGGGCGAAACAACAGAAGAACTCGTTGACGCACTTATCGCAGAGCTTCGCTCAATGAACGATCAGCTCGACATTCCGCAGGCTATTAAGAACTACGGTCCGGGCGGCGTTAAGGCTGATGTAAGCATTATCGACGAAAAAGAGTTTATGGATAAGCTCGCTGAAACAGCTAAAAATGCTATCGCAGACGCTTGCACAGGCTCTAACCCTCGTCAGCCAAGTCAGGAAGAAATGGAGAAACTTCTCAAGGCTTGCTACTATGACCTCGACATTGATTTCTGATTAATTTCCGATTAATTAAACAATAAATTTTATCATTATAATCTCCTTTTCTTTATACTTAATCTATGAATTCTAATTATAATATTGTTTTCATTTGATAACCTCAAAGCCTACCCTTGCATAATGTAAGGGCAGGCTTTCTGTTTGGATTTATTAAATTAAGTTGATTTACATAATATGAGAAATCAGATAGCAAAGCGCTATGCCAATCATTGTCGGCATAACTATTGAAAACATCGTCCAGCCCATACTACCCGTTTCTTTTTTGATTGTAAGGCAGGTTGTGGAGCAAGGGAAGTGGAAGATGCACATTACTATTGTACAGATTGCCGTTGTAAGCGTCCAGCCGTTTTGCGTAAGCAATGCAAAGAGTTCCTCATAACTTGCAAAATCAGTCAGCGTACCCGTGGAAAGGTACGACATAATTATTATCGGTATGACGGTTTCATTTGCAGGAAAGCCGAGTACAAAAGCCATTATAATTACACCGTCAAGACCTATGGCTCTGCCGAACGGGTCAAAAAAATCCGTACAATACGAAAGCAGTGAGCTGTCTGCAATATAGATATTTGCAAGCAGCCATATCAGCGCTCCTGCCGGAATTGCTACTATAACCGCTCTGCCAAGCACAAACAAGGTGCGGTCTAAAAACGAGCTGACTATAGTTTTTAGAATTCTCGGCTTGCGGTACGGCGGAAGTTCAAGCGCAAAAGCCGAACGCTCGCCGCTTAACAGCGTTACAGACAATATTTTAGACACAAACATTGTCATCATAACCGCAAAAAGTATCAGTAAAACAAGGATTAACGCAACGCTTATTGAACTTGCAAATACGCAGGCACTGCCCGAAAAGAATATTGTAATCAGCGCAATAAGCATCGGAAATCTTCCGTTGCATGGCATAAAATTATTTGTAACTGTCGCAATCAGTCTTTCTTTAGGTGATTCTATTATGCGACAACCCGTAACTCCGCAGGCATTACAGCCGATTCCCATTGCCATAGTCAGACCTTGCTTGCCGTGCGCGCCGCATTTTGAAAAGAATTTATCAAGATTAAACGCTATCCTCGGTAAATAACCAAAATCCTCTATCAGCGCAAACAGCGGAAAAAATATCGCCATTGGCGGCAGCATTACCGCAACCACCCAACTGAGTGTCGTGTATATTCCGTTTATAAAAAAGCCTTTTATAAAATCCGGTGCATTAAAAAAATCGAATACATATACCAAACCGACTTTTATATATTCAAACAGTTCGCTCAAAAGACGGCTCGGATAATTTGCGCCCACCGCAGTTATCCAGAAAAGCAAACCGAGCAAAAGTATCATAATAGGTATTCCCGTAATTTTAGAAGTAAGTATTTTATCGAGCTTTTTGGTTTTTTCGCTTATGTTTTCACCGCATTTTTTTATACAGCGACTGCATATTTCCTTTGACCGAGCGGCAAGAAATTCAGTGTTTTCTTTGTGCTTTTCCTTATTAAAAATATCTATTCCGTCATACAGCCTTGTAACACGAAAGCATTTTGTTTTTTCGGTGCAGACATCGTAAATTTTCTCTCGGATTTTTTCAATATCGCTTTTCTTTGTCGCATTGGTGCTTATAACAGGTATGCCGAGATTCAGCGACAGCTCATCTTCGTCAATAACAAAACCGTTTTTACAACATTCGTCGCTAAGATTGAGGCACAGCACCGCTTTTTTCGTTACCGAAAGAACCTGTAGGGTAAACGAAAGATTCCGTTCAAGCACGCTTGAATCAATTACAATAACCGTGCAGTCAATGTCATCTCTGACAAGAAACTGCCGTGAAACTTCTTCTTCGGGTGAAAAAGAAATCATAGAATATGTGCCGGGTAAATCGACGACGGAAAAACTTTTGTCTTTGATTTTTGTGCACCCTTTTGCATACTCAACGGTTTTGCCCGTCCAATTGCCCGTGTGCTGTTTCATACCTGTAAGAGCATTGAAAATCGTGCTTTTTCCGACATTAGGATTGCCGGCAAGTACCACATTGTAGTCTGCATTGTCGCACATTTTTCCGTTTGCCTCTGTTTTACGGCTGTTTCTTGTCAGCAAATAAAAACCTCCCAACGTTTTAATTATTTATGCGTAATCCCGATTTAGGCGTACCGTAATTTTACTGCAATCGCTTTCTCTAAGCGCAATTACCGTTCCTTTTGACAAATACGCTGTCGGGTCGCCAAACGGACTTTTCATTATCGGCACAATTTTCTCACCCTCTGTTATGCCCATATCAAAAATTCTGTTTTTTATGCCGTTGCCGCAGTCGATACTGTCTATATAAGCCTCGCAATTCAGCGGAATTTTGTCAAGAGTTGTTTTTTCCATTAACTTCACCTGAATTTTCTGTACATCGCATATAGGTGTGCGCCGTACTTACATTTTGATTACTAACAGAGTATTCAGACAAAACTATATAGTTACAATTTTAGTTTTGCCTTTAAAATTTACATTGCCTATGTTATAATTGTTATAAGCAATGCACTCCGCACATAAAAATAAAACGGGGTGTTCGGCTTTATGAAATTTAAGAAAATCTTGTATTTTACAATATGTTTTATTCTTATAATCGCTTTTGTTTTCCTGATTACAACGGCTTATTTTCGCCTTAATGTACTGACGAGTGAAAGTAATGTCAGCGAAAGCACGCATACTGTAATAATCGACGCAGGTCACGGCGGTGAGGACGGCGGCGCTGTAAATGATAACAATGTGGTGGAAAAAGACCTTAATCTGCAAATATCCGTAAAACTTGCGGATATGCTTACACTCTTCGGCTATAAAACAAAGCAAATCAGAACAGAGGACAAATCCGTATATACGCAAGGCGAAAATGTGCGACAGCGCAAAGTTTCCGATATGAAAAACCGTCTTTCTATGTTTAATTCAAGCGCCGACAATGTTGTAATCAGTATTCATCAGAATAAGTTTACCGAGAGCAAATACAGCGGAACGCAAGTTTTTTATTCACCTAACAATCCGCAGAGCGCCGATCTTGCGGAGAGTATCAGACAATCTGTAAAAACTATGCTCCAGCCTGACAATGAAAGGGAATGTAAGAAAGCGGATAAAAGCATTTATCTTTTAAAAAATGCGACTGTGCCCGCTGTAATTTGTGAATGCGGATTTATCTCAAACGAAAGCGAATGTGCAAAATTGCAAGACGATACCTATCAACAAAAAATGGCTTATGCGATAGCTGTCGGACTGATGAATGTTTATTAAAGGAAGTTTAATATGGCAAAAATTAAAAGTGTATATATATGCTCGCAGTGCGGCTACGAATCACCGAAATGGTACGGAAAATGTCCGACCTGCGGTGAATGGAACACAATGGAAGAAGAAATCAAAGAAAGCGTGAAAGCTGCGCCTGCCGTAAAAAGAAAGGTAGCTTCTGCGGTTTCTTCTCCTTATTCAATTACGGAAATCACCACCGAAAACGAGCACCGCTACGATACGGGCTGCGGCGAACTTAACCGTGTGCTTGGCGGCGGTATTGTAAAGGGCAGTCTTATTTTGCTCGGAGGTGACCCGGGTATCGGCAAATCAACCGTGTTACTGCAAATATGTCAATATCTCGGCAACTCAATGAAAGTGCTTTATGTGTCTGGCGAAGAATCGCAAAGACAGCTTAAGTTAAGGGCAAACCGACTCGGTGTAAATTCTCCGAATCTTTTTGTAATGACCGAAACCGATGTAGAAGTAGTGTGCGAACAAATCCGTGCTGAAAAGCCCGATATAGTAATGATCGACTCAATTCAGACAATGAATCTTACAGAATTAAGCTCCTCACCGGGCAGTGTAACGCAGGTAAGAGAGTCGACAAACTGCCTTATGCGCACCGCAAAGTCACTTGATATTCCAATGTTTGTGGTAGGTCATGTAAACAAAGAGGGTTCAATTGCGGGCCCGAAAGTGCTTGAGCACATCGTTGATACCGTACTGCACTTTGAAGGTGACAAGCAGATGTCTTGCAGAATTTTAAGAGCAGTCAAAAACAGATACGGTTCTACAAACGAAATCGGCGTGTTTGAAATGACCGACACGGGACTTGTGGAAGTGCCTAATCCGTCTGTAATGTTGCTGTCGGGCAGACCGAAAGGCGTATCGGGTACTTGCGTAACCTGTACAATTGAGGGTTCTCGTCCTATTCTTGCGGAAGTTCAGGGACTTGCAACGCAAAGCGGCTACGGCAACGCTCGAAGAATGGCAACGGGCTTTGACTACAACCGACTTTCGCTTTTGCTTGCCGTGCTTGAAAAAAGAGCGGGATATTATTTTTCAAACAATGACGCTTATATAAACATTGTCGGCGGTCTTAGAATTGACGAACCTGCCATTGACCTTGCGGTCGCAATGGCGCTTATCAGCAGTCTGAAAGATGTTCCGATTGATGAGAATGTTGTAGTGTTCGGTGAAATCGGTCTTGCCGGCGAAATCAGGGCGGTTTCTCAAGCTCAATTAAGAGTAAACGAGGCTGTAAGGCTTGGATTTACAAAAATCATTCTTCCGTATCACAATCTGAAAGCCGTAAAATGTGACGGTGCAGAGCTTATCGGGGTTAAAAATATAAGACAGGCCTTTGAGGCAGTCAGCATATGAGCGCATTTGTAATGTCCGACGAGTACCCGAAACTTTGCAAAGCAATTGAAAATTTTGGGTACGATATTATACCGTCGGATAAAATTTTACAATTTAATACACCTGAACAGCGGCACATTGATATGCAAATGCTAAAAATCAACAACGATATTTTTCTGCTTAAAGAATGTAATAATTTAAAAAGACTTCGTGAAAACAAATATTATAATATAATTCTTTGCAAGAACAATATTGACGGTAAATATCCGCATTGCGTGGCACTTAATTGCCTGTATATCAGCGGAAAATTATACGGCAGGGAAGAGGCTATAGATGTTTCAGTCAAAAATTACTGCAAGGAAAACGGCATTGAGATAGTCGATGTAAAACAAGGTTACACACGCTGTTCAACTGCGGTTATCGGTAAAAACAGTGCCATAACCGCCGACAGCACAATCTATAATGCGCTTACCAAAAACGGAATTGATGTTCTGAAAATCGACAGCGGAAGCATAAGACTTGACGGATACGATTACGGATTTATCGGCGGTGCGTGTACAATGATTGATGACGGTACTGTAGCGTTTTTCGGCGATATAGAAACTCACCCGAACTTCCGAAAAATCGAAAGATTTTGTATAATTCATAATGTGAAAATAATTAATTTAGCAGAAAATAAACCGCTTACAGATGTAGGCGGCGCAGTAAAGATATGACAAGCCCCGGCTTTGGAAAAATCAAAGTCGGGGCTGTTTTTTTATTAGCGTCTTTATCAAAAGTTGTGGTAAATTATGGTTTAGATTAAATAATTTTAAAATTTAGGTCAACATTATAACTCGTAATAAATTTTTATTATTTTTCATCGGATTTTTTATTGGATTTTTGCTTTACCTTAGACAAAGGATTTTTCTCGGCGGCATTTTTCATCTGCTCGGAACTTAAGTGGGTGTAAATCTCGGTTGTGCCGAGGTTTTCGTGACCGAGCACATCTTTTAGCACTCGTATGTCAACTCCGCCGTACTGATACATCAGTGTTGCCGCAGTGTGCCTTAGCTTATGACAGGAGTAGCCCTGTGCATTCAGACCGATTTTTTCAAGATATTTATACACCATAGCCTGTATGGTTTTAACACTCATTCTGCGGTGGTTTCGGCTGATAAACAGCGCATATTTGTCCTTAACGCCGTCAACGGGCCGCACCCGCATATAATTTTCGATTGCGGAAACGCAGGCGGAATTAAGGTAAATAATTCGTTCTTTGTTGCCCTTGCCGACAACACGCATAGTGTCATCCTGATGAATGTCCGTGTAATTCAAAGACGCCATTTCAGACACACGCAAGCCGCAATTTAAAAACAGCGTGAGAATACAGTAATCACGCTCCTTGTAATCACCGTCGACTGCATTCAGCAATTCAAGACTTTGCTCAAGCGTAAGATACTTTGGCAACGATTTTTTCTTTTTGGGAACTTCAAGCTGTTCAACAGGATTGCTGTCAAGCACGCATTTTTTTGTTGCGAGATAGTTAAAATAACCCTTAAGACTCGAACATTTACGGGCACGGGTAACATTTTGATTTTTGCGCTCACGCTGAATATAATTCATAAATCCATATGCGTCGTTCAACGTGACGGTTTTCACAAGTTCAAGGTCAACATCAGAAATCGAAATGTTCTCAAATTCAGAATCATTCGGAACAAGTCCACGCTGTAATTTTATAAATCTGAAAAATGTACGCAAATCTATGTAGTACTCATCAACGGTTTTCTGTGATTTTCCTTTGACCGTCTGCATATAAAACAAGTAATCCTTGATTATCTGCGGCGCTTCATCTATGAAAGAAATACTCATTTAAATGCTTCACCTTCCCTCAATTATACAAAATATGCATTTTGTATAATTAACTGTATTTTTATACAAGGGTAGAAAACCTGTAATTCGATTACAGATTGCAGGTCTTCTACCCACTTTACTTACACATTATTATATCATATGACATATAAAAAGCAAAGCGTTTTCTCAATTGCATTTTACATATCTTCTGCGTTGTAAATAGATGTGACCATCTGTACTTTTTCTCCCGGTACCGTCAGTTCCGGATATCTGCGAATTGCCTTCTTCTTACACTTGACAAACTATATCCGTATTTTCTGCTTCTCTTTTTTATTGGTTCACATCATTTTAACACACACAATAAAAGCGGTATTTGCAAAAATATAATAATTGACTTTTACTGCAAAAAAGACTATAATTTACTGGTATGCTTTTGTCTTTACAATATTGCTACAGTAAATTGTAGGGGCGGACAGTGTTCGCTTGGTCAAAGCTTTTGCCAATTGTCACTCTCCGTCCTTTAGTTATGCAATAAATACAGCATATTAGATTTTTTTATGAACAGGGGTGCGTGAATGGAGCAGTCAGAAAAAAATACCATTATATCTTTAAGGGATATATTCGTCCGATTTGACGGAGAAGTAATATTAAACCATATAAATCTTGACTTTAAAGACAAGGAATTTATTACTATTCTCGGGCCGAGCGGCTGCGGAAAAACCACTACCCTAAGAATTATCGGCGGTTTTGTCGAACCTGAAAGCGGAGATGTTCTCTTTGACGGTAAAAGAATCAACGGCACACCGCCAAACAAAAGAAATGTTAATACGGTCTTTCAAAAATATTCGCTTTTCCCACATCTTAATGTGTTTGACAATGTCGCTTTCGGATTAAAACTGAAAAAACTACCGAAAAACGAAATTAAAGAGCGTGTTTCAAAAATGCTTGCGGTTGTTGACCTTAAAGGATATGAAAAGCGAGCTATCACAAAACTTTCGGGCGGTCAGCAGCAGCGTGTTGCCATTGCAAGGGCTTTGGTGTGTGACCCGGAAGTTATTTTGCTTGACGAACCGCTCGGTGCGCTTGACCTTAAGCTAAGAAAGAGTATGCAGATTGAATTAAAAGAAATTCAGCAAAACTCTCAAAAAACTTTTATATATGTAACACACGATCAAGAAGAGGCTCTTACAATGAGCGATACCGTTATTGTAATGAACAACGGTGTTGTTGAGCAGGTTGGCTCACCTGAAGATATTTACAACGAACCCGTAAATGCGTTTGTTGCGGATTTTATCGGCGAGGCAAATATTCTTAACGGCACAATGCTCGGCGACTGCCGGGTTGAAATTCTCGGCAAGCAGTTTGAGTGCGTAGATAAAGGCTTTGGTGAAAACACACCTGTTGATGTTGTTATACGGCCCGAGGATATTGAAATCACTTCTCCGGAAAACGGTCAGCTTACAGGTACTGTTGTTAAATCGACTTTCAAGGGCGTTCATTACGAAATGAGCGTAATGTGCGGCAAGTGTGAAATCCTTATACATTCCACTTCTTCCGCAGAAATCGGCAGTCAGATCGGTATGCGAGTAATTCCTTTCAATATTCAGATTATGAACAAGCTTTTGCCTTTCTACAACAATGAAATTGAAATCACAGTTACCTCTGCTAACGAAGATGAAAATACTTTCAGCTTTGAGTTTGAGGATGAAACTATTGAAGTTAAAAATCATTATTTTGAAGAAGGCACAAAGTTAAAAATCATTCTTCCGCCGGACGCACTTTCACTTGCGGGTGACGGCAACGGTGACCTTACGGATTTATATATTGAATCTGTTATTTATAAGGGTGAACATAATGAGATTATCCTTGAGTCAGACACACGAAAATGGCTTATGCTCAGTGATACCGATGAACAGGTTGCAACCTATGTTCCGCTTTCATTTGATTTTGATAAAGCCGAGTTTGAGGTTTTATCTGACGAGGAGGGTTAAAGATGAAATCACGCAAGCCCTCCATTCCCTACATTATTTGGATGGCAGTTTTTACAATGATACCAATGGTTATGGTTGCTATAACTGCTTTTACAGATAAGAACGGCAACTTTTCTTTAGAGGCACTTAACAAGGCTTTCTTTTATGGCGAAGTGTTTGTCAGGTCGTTATGGATAGCGCTCATTTCAACCGCTATATGTCTTGTAATTGCTTACCCTCTTGCATATAAGCTCACAAAAATGAAACCGTCAACGCAGAATTTTGTAAATATGCTTTTGATGATTCCTATGTGGATGAACTTTCTGCTTAGAATTTATGCGTGGGTTATGATACTTCAGACGAATGGCCCTCTCGATACATTTTTATCGTTCTTCGGCATACACGGAACATACCTCGGAAATTCCGGTGCGGTTATACTTGGTATGGTTTATGAATATCTGCCGTTTATGATTTTGCCGATTTACACCGTAATGAGCAAAATAGACAACGGTCTTATTGAGGCGGCTCAAGACCTCGGTTCAAACGGATTTCATGTTTTCAGCAAGGTTGTGCTTCCGCTTAGTATCCCCGGTGTTATTTCGGGTATAACACTTGTTTTTGTTCCGTCGGCAAGTACTTTCCTTGTAGCTCAATACCTGGGCGGCACAAACGATATTATGATCGGTGACATTATAGACAAGGTGTTCTGGACAGACCAAAGTACGGGTTCGGCGATTTCGCTGATACTGATGGTGTTCATCCTTGTATTCCTTGTGCTTATGAATTTCTTTGGAGATGAGGAGGCGATTGCATAATGAAAAACAAGCATATTGCCTCAAAGATATATACAACGCTTGTGATGTTGTTTTTATATCTTCCGATTTTTGTACTCATTATATTTTCGTTCAACGAGGGTAAAACTACTGTATGGAAAGGCTTTTCGTTCAAATGGTATGAAGAACTTTTCAGAGATGATAAAATTATAAACGCTCTCGGCAATTCGCTTATAATTGCCGTACTCGCATCAATTTTCGCAACCATACTCGGCACTGCCGCAGCTATAGGAATAAGCAATTTCAAAGGTAAAAAAAGACTGCTTATACAAAGTGCGTCTAACATTCCAATTATCAGTCCTGACATTGTAATGGGCGTATCGCTTATGCTTTTGTTTACATTCTTAGGCGTTCTTTTTAATTTTGAAATGGGTTTTGTTACTGTGCTTATTGCTCATATATGCTTTTGTGTGCCGTTTGTAGTGCTAAATGTAATGCCACGAATACGCAAAATGGATCAAAGCATTTATGATGCGGCTCTTGACCTTGGCTGTAATCAATGGCAGGCATTTTACAAGGTGGTAATTCACGAGCTTATGCCGGGTATTTTCTCCGGACTTTTAATGAGCTTTACTTACTCTCTTGACGATTTTATAATCACATATTTTACAAGAGGCGCAAAGTTTCAAAACTTATCAATTGAGATCTACTCAATGACACACAGAAGAATATCGCCGAAAATCAATGCGCTTTCCGCACTTTTGTTTTTAGCGGTACTTATCGTTATGATACTTATAAATATTCGTGACAAACACGAGGAAAAGGTGAAAAAATAAACTGAATAAGGGAGATTGAAAATGAAAAAATTTGGCTGTGTTGTTCTTTCTTTACTCATCGGTACAGCGTCTTGCAGTGCAATGGCAGGATGCGGCAAAAGCTATGACGGTGAAGTTAATGTATATAACTGGGGCGAATACATTGCAAACGGTGAGGACGGTACGCTTGATGTAATTGACGAATTTGAAAAAGAGTACAACATCAAGGTAAACTACACCACTTACGAAACCAACGAAGAACTTTACAATATGCTTAAAAACAGTAATGTAAGCTATGATGTTATTATTCCGTCAGATTATATGATAAGCAAGCTCATAAGCGAAAATATGCTGCAGGAACTTAATTACAGCAACATTCCTAACAAAGATAACCTTATGGAACGCTTTAAAAATCTTTCCTGCGACCCTGAGGGTAAATACACTGTTTGCTACACCTGGGGCGTTACTTCAATGGTTTATGACAAAACAAAAGTGGCAACAAAGCCAACTTCATGGGAAGCACTTTGGGATAAATCGTTAAGTGGCGACATTCTTATGTTTAATAACAGCCGTGACGCAATGGCCATTGCAATGCAGCTTTGCGGCATTAATCCTGCCGAATGCACAAAAGAAGATGTTGACAAGGCGGCTGCAAAACTTTCCGAGCAAAAGCCTTTGCTTAAAAAGTATGTTATGGATCAGGTGTTTACCGAAATGGAAAACAGTCAGGCGGCTATTGCTCCGTACTACGCAGGCGATATCGTAATGATGATGGAAAATAACGAAGATTTGGACTATGCAATGCCCGAAAACGGCTCTAACCTTTTCTATGACGCAATGTGTATTCCTACTTGCAGTAAAAACAAAGAGAATGCCGAAAAATTCATTAACTTTATGCAGGAGCCTGAAATTGCAGCCGCAAACTTTGAATATCTTTATTACGGCACACCAAATCAGAAAGCATATGACGAGTATCTTGACGAGGATATAAAAAATAACGAACTTATCTTCCCGAGTGACGAATATCTTGATAAATGTTATGTATTTACAAATGTACCCGACGATGTTTACAGCTATATGCAGGAACAGTTCGTAAAAATTCAGGCGGATAAATAATCAAAATCAAAGCAAACAGAGCAGACTTAAAATTACAGTCTGCTCTGTTTTTATGTTTGTATGATTTTGTTATGTATCAGAAATTAAATCAGCATTTTACTTTTTAATATTCTGTCGCATATCAAGCACATATTTTTCTCCTAATCACTTTTCGGTTATTACTTTATAGCAATCGGGGCGTCTGTCACGGAATATTCCCCAGCCGAGTCGATTTTCAAAAATAGTATCAAGGTCAAATTCAGCGGTAAGTACGGTTTCTTCATCTCTTGACGCAGATTTAATAATCTCTCCCGTTTCGTTTGTAATGAAAGATGAGCCGTAAAAAACAAGTGAGGAGGTCTGATTGCCGTTTTCGTCACAAGGGGTTACATCTTCCCTGCCTATGCGGTTTGCCGCAATTACGGGAATTACATTCGCCGCAGAATGTCCCTGCATACATCTTCTCCAATGCGGCATACTGTCACACTCAAGTATAGGTTCTGAACCGATAGCAGTCGGATAGAAAATCAATTCGGCGCCGTTTAACGCAAGCGCTCTTGCGGTTTCAGGGAACCATTGATCCCAGCAAATACCTACGCCAATTGTGCCATACCTTGTCTTAAAGGTTTTAAAGCCTGTATCACCCGGAATAAAGTAGAACTTTTCCTGATAATAATGGTCATCGGGAATGTGGGTTTTGCGGTACACACCGAGAATTTCACCGTCAGCATCAATTACCGCAACGCTGTTAAAAAGTCGGTTTCCGTCACGCTCGTAAAAGCTGACAGGAATAACAATTTCAAGTTCTTTCGCAAGTTTTGCAAAATGTTTTACAGCGTCGTTTTCAAGGGTAGGCTTAGCAAAATTGTAGTAGTCATATCGTCTTTCCTGACAAAAATACTGTCTTTCAAACAGTTCGGGGAGTAAAACAATATTTGCACCGTCTTCTTTTGCCTGTCGCACAAATTTTTCAGCATTTGCTATATTCTCCCAAACATCGGTTGTACATTTCATCTGAACCGCCGATACCTTAACTTTTCTCATATTTTACCTCCCTTATCGGCAAACGGAATTTGTTGTGTAATGCAGTGAATATTGCCTCCGCCGACAATAATATCTCTTGCGTAAATCGGAATGATTTTTCTGTCCTTGCAAACTTTTTCAAGAATTTCTGCGGCAACTCTGTCGCTTTCGGCATTTTCACCGCCGAATTGAGGCAAAATCACAGCGCCGTTGCAAAAATAAAAATTAACATACGATGCCGCAAGCCTTTCTCCTACTTCTCTTGTGTCCTCTCCGTCCTCAAATATATATCCTTTTATATCGTTTTCGGTAACTGTAACGGGAATTTTCGGAACAGGCAGTTTATGGACCTTAATCTTTCTTCCTTTATTGTCGGTTGAATTTTCAAGAATATCAAGGCACGCTTTTGATATTGCATATTGCGGGTCGTTTTCATCATCACACCACGCAAGTATAACCTCTGTCGGAGCGACAAATGCGCATATGTTATCTATATGACCGTTGGTTTCGTCATTATAAATGCCCTTTGGCAGCCAGATCGTTTTATTTATACCGAGGTATTTATTTAGCTTTTCTTCAATCTCGGCTTTTGTCAGCTGCGGATTTCTGCCTTTGCTTAACAGACATTCTTCTGTTGTAATGAGTGTGCCCTCTCCGTCAGTATGAATTGAGCCGCCCTCAAGCACAAACGGGTGCGCATCATACAATGCAATGCCGAGTTTTTTACAAAGCTCATAAGGAATTTTATCATCGTTATCCCAATTAGCATATAAGCCGTCATACTCTCCGCCCCAAGCATTAAACAGCCAATCAACGGCACGAATGTCGCCCTTGCCGTTTACAACAAAGGTCGGAGCTGTATCTCTTGCCCATGCATCATCAGAGTTAATATTTAATACTTCGGCATTTCTCACATTTTCAAGGCAAGCCTTTGCGTGGTGAAATTTCTTATTGCTTGCAAGCACAAATACCTTTTCAAACTCCGCAATTTTTCCTATAATTTCCGCAAAAACCTTTTCGGCAAATTTTGCCTCATAGCACCAACTTCCGGGTCTTTCGGGCCAAATCATAACGGTGGCGGAATGTTTTGAAAATTCAGCAGGCATACAAAAGCCGTCGTCAGTCGGAAATTTGTTTTTTATATACTCAAAGCTCATTTATGAAAGCCTCTCTTTAAAATCGTTGTACGAAAATTCTTTTATAACCTCGCAGTTATCTTCATTATGCATAAGCACAATTGACGGCAGCGGCATACCATTAAAGGTATTGTTCTTTACCATTGAGTAAATCGCCATATCCTCAAAAATCAATCTGTCACCGATTTTAACTTCACTGTCAAAGCTGTAATCGCCGATTACATCGCCTGCAAGGCAGGTACAAGATGACAAACGATAAGTAAACGCTTTTTCATTAGGCTTACCGCTGTTTTTGAGCGGTGGCCTGTACGGCATTTCAAGAACATCAGGCATATGACAGGCGGCAGACGCATCAAGAATAAGAATATCAAGTCCGTTGTGAACAATGTCCATAACCTCTGTAATAAGATAGCCTGCATTCAGTGCCGCTGCCTCACCGGGTTCAAGATAAACTTCAACATCGTATTTATTTTTTACATAATTTATAAGCTCAACAAGCGCCTCTATGTCATAGTCAGTTCTTGTAATATGATGACCTCCGCCAAAATTGAGCCATTTTGCGTTATAAAAATACTTGCCGAATTTTTCTTCAACTGCCTTAAAAGTAGACACCAAATCATCTGAATTTTGCTCGCAAAGCGTGTGAAAGTGAAAACCCTCTACTCCGTCAAGCAGGTCTTCTCTGAAATTAGCCTTTGTAACGCCAAGTCTTGAACCGTAAGCGCACGGGTCATAGATTTCGTGCCCCTCTTGTGTGGAAAATTCGGGGTTAAGTCGTATGCCTACGCTTACATCTGAATTTTGCCATTTATCCCTGTATTTTTCAAGTTGAGAAAATGAGTTAAAAACAATATGACCGCAGATTTTTAAAATCTCGTCAAAGTCCTTTTCTTTAAAAGCAGGTGCAAAAATGTGTGTTTCTTTGCCGAAACATTCATATCCGAGCTTTGCCTCATAAAGTCCGCTTGCCGTTGTGCCTGACAAATATTTGCTCATAAGCGGATACACGCAAAATGCCGAAAAAGCCTTTTGAGCAAGCAGGATTTTACAGCCTGTTCTGTCTTGAACGCTTTTTAATATTTCAAGATTTTTGATGAGCTTTTGCTCATCTATAACATAGCAAGGCGTTTTTAATTCTGTAAATTTCATCGGCTTACTCAACTGTTACGGGATTTTCGTCAACAACCCAAGGCAGACCGAATTTATTAAGTGCCTCCATATACGGATCGGGGTCAAACTCCTCTACATTATAAACACCCGGTTTCTTCCACTGACCGCTAAGAACAAGCGACGCACCGATCATAGCCGGCACACCTGTTGTGTAAGATACAGCTTGCGAGCCGACCTCTTTATAGCACTCCTGATGATCGCACATATTGTAGATATAAATTGTCTTTTTCTTACCGTCCTTAATGCCTGTAAAGATACAGCCGATATTTGTCTTGCCCTTTGTGCGTGGGCCGAGAGATGCAGGGTCAGGCAAGAGGGCCTTTAAGAACTGAATCGGTACAATTTCTCTGCCCTCATACATAACAGGCTCGGTTGAAAGCATACCTACATTCTCAAGGCACTGCATATGTGTAAGGTAGCTCTGACCGAATGTCATAAAGAAACGGATTCGCTTTACATTCGGGATATTCTTTGCGAGTGACTCGATTTCCTCGTGGTGGAGAAGATACATATCCTTTTCGCCCACACCGTCAAAGTTATATACTCTCTTAATTTCCATAGGCTTGGTTTCAACCCACTTGCCGTCCTCCCAATAAGAGCCGTTTGCGGATACCTCACGAAGATTGATTTCAGGATTAAAGTTTGTAGCGAACGGATAGCCATGGTCACCGCCGTTGCAGTCGAGAATATCTATATAATGTATTTCATCAAAATAATGCTTTAGTGCATAAGCTGTAAATACACTTGTTACGCCAGGGTCAAAACCTGTGCCGAGGAGCGCTGTGATACCTGCTTTTTCAAACTTTTCTTTATATGCCCACTGCCACGAATAATCAAAGTAAGCGGTAAAGCCAAGGTCTTTGCAGCGTTTTTCATAAACAGCTTTCCATTCGGGGTCTGTTGTGTCCTCCGGTTCATAGTTTGCCGTATCAATGTAGTCTGTTTTGGTTTCAAGGCAGGCGTCCATAATCGTTAAATCCTGATACGGAAGTGCGAGGTTTAATACCGCATCGGGCTTGTATGAATTAATAAGAGCCACAAGCTCATCCTTACTGTCTGCATTAACCTGAGCTGTGGTGATAACCGTTTTTGTTGTGCTTTCAAGTTTTGCTTTTATAGCGTCACACTTTGATTTTGTCCTGCTTGCAATGCAAATTTCTGTAAAAACATCGCTGTTCTGACAACACTTGTGAATTGCAACACCTGCAACACCGCCACAACCGATAATTAAAAGTCTGCTCATTTTGTTTTCCTCCAATATATAAAATTATTTTTCTTCTTCTGCAAGTAAATCTTCAACATATTTCGGCAGCATAAATGCACCTCGATGAAGATTAGTTGTATAATACCATGTCTTTATGCCACGCTTATTCCATCTTTTAGCGTCAAGGTCTTTGAGTGGATGATACTTTTTAGATGCAAAGCCAAACAGCCAATAACCTGCGGCACAGGTAGGAATATGTGCCTGATACACACGGCTTATCGGAAATGAGTTGTACACTCTCTTGTGCATAGCCTTACAAGCACCCTCGTCCTCATCATAGAACGGACTGCCGTGCTGATATACCATAATTCCGTCATCTTTAAGTGCCTTGTAGCAGCTGCCGTAAAACTCTTTTGTAAAAAGTCCCTCGGTGTGTCCGAACGGGTCTGTAGCGTCATTTATAATTAAATCATATTCGTTATGACTTGTTCTTAAAAACCTTAAACCGTCCTGATAATATATATTTACTCTTTTATCTTCAAGACCCTTTGAGTTGTCGGGGAAATATTCCTTGCACACCTCAACAAACATCTCGTCAGGCTCAACAACATCTATAACTTCAATCTCTTCATAATGTGAAAGCTCTCTGGCAACACCGCCGTCGCCGCCGCCGATTACAAGCACCTTTTTTACATTCGGATGAACCGCCATAGGCACATGAACAATCATCTCATCGTAGGTAAACTCGTCTTTCTCACTGAAAATCACATTACCGTCTGAAGTAAGAAATCTGCCAAACTCCACAGAATCAAAAACATCAATTCGCTGAAAATCACTCTGACCGCTGAATAGCTGTTTTTCAACTCTTATAGAAAGCTCAACATTATCGGTATGTCTTTCAGAAAACCAAAATTCCATATAAACACTCCTTTGGTTTGTTTTTTACAAAACGCATTATTAGTAACCTTAAAAAACTTTATTTCAATACATTAAGTTTTTCAATATATGGGTCTTCCGTACCCTGCATTGAACAGCCTTTTGCTTTTGCATAATTAATATACTCTATAATTTCATCTGTAATCATTTCACCCGGGGAAAGAATCGGTATTCCGGGCGGATAGCACATAACAAATTCACTGCAAATTCTTCCTGCCGTCTGTTCAATCGGCAGCATTTCTTTGTCTGCATAAAACGCATCTCTCGGTGTTGCCGATACAATAGGCGGAATGTACTCCATACTAAGCATTTTTGCATTGTCCTTTGAATAAAGCCTTTTAATATCGGCAAGCGCACCTACAAGTCTTTCGATGTCCTGTATTCTGTCGCCGATTGAAATATAGGCAAGTATGTTGCCTATATCGCCGAATTCTATCTGAATATCGTATTCGTCACGCAGTAAGTCGTAAACTTCAATTCCGGCAAGCCCTATATCTCTTGTATAAATAGACAGCTTTGTTACATCATAATCAAACACGCTGCTGCCATTGTTAAGCTCTCTGCCGTAAGCGTAGTAACCGCCGATTTCGTTTATCTCATTTCGGGCATACTCAGCCATTTTCATAACCTTTGCAAATGACTCCTTACCTCGTAACGCAAGATTTCTTCGTGAAATATCAAGACTCGACATAAGCAAATAGCTTGCGCTTGTGGTCTGCGTAAGATTAATTATCTGCGCCACATACTCCCAACGAACATTTTTATTTGTAAGCAGCAGTGAGCTTTGCGTAAGACTTCCGCCGGATTTATGCATAGACACCGCCGCAATATCTGCACCTGCCGCCATGGCCGATACAGGCAAATCTTCACCGAAATAGAAATGTGTGCCGTGAGCCTCGTCTGCAAGCACTTTCATACCGTGAGCATGAGCGAGCTTTACTATTGCCTTTAAATCAGAGGCAATTCCGTAATAGGTCGGATTATTTACAAGAATAGCAACGGCATCGGGATTTTCTTTGATTGCGTTTTCAACCTGACAAAGTTCCATACCGAGCGCTATTCCGATTTTTTTGTCAACATCGGGATTTACATATGCAGGCACCGCACCGCAGAGCACAAGAGCATTAATAACACTTTTGTGCACATTACGGGGCAAAATAATTTTATCGCCTGCTTTGCATACAGACCAAATCATACTCTGCACTGCGGAAGTTGTACCGCCTACCATAAAAAATGCATGACCTGCGCCGAATGCGTCTGCCGCAAGCTGTTCCGCCTCCAAAATTACCGATACAGGGTGACAGAGATTATCAAGAGGCTTCATTGAATTTACATCAAGACCTACGCATTTTTCGCCGAGAAGTTCAACGAGTTCGTGATTTCCTCTTCCTCTTTTATGACCGGGTACATCAAAGGGCACAACCCTTTGTTTGCGAAATTTTTGCAAAGCCTCATATACGGGGGCTTTCTTTTGTGCGTTTATATCCATTTACATTACCCTTTCGGCTTATCAAAAATAAATGCAACAAAAAAACAGGCGGCACAATGCACCACCTGTTAAATACTGTTAAATAACGGATATATGATTTATTTTCTGTAGCTTGCGGCTGACAGTTAATAGAAGAATTCCGTTTTCAGAGCTAATGTAGCAAATATACCGTTCTGCTCTTATTGACCGTTTCACAAGTGATGTGCTGTTGCACTGATGATAAGTAATCGACTTATAAAATTTGAGCTTTTAACTCAATCAATAATGTGGCTTGCGCCACGCTCGGCAGCTGACCCGCCTGTCCGTATGGGCTTAACTTGCATATGCAAGTGGTCATATATTTGCATGAAAACAGAAATCTTTTTCACGCTAAATTAAGTAAGATATACTCTTACAACAAATTTATAATAAACCAAAACTAATATTTTGTCAAGAAATTTATAGGGTTTTACATAAATTTTATCTTAGACTTCCTGTATAATTCTCTTAAGCAAATATGTTCGGTTAAACGGGAAAGAAAAATAATAACCGTCCGCAAAATCTCTTGTAGCCGCAATCATTTCTTTTGCAAGTTCAACACCTACATTTTCGCCGTCTTCACGGCCGGCGTTTTCGGGATAACGATCAATAACTTCATCCGTAACATTAACTCCCGAAATTTCGTTTTTCATAAACAGAGCATTTTTGCGGCTGACCAACGGCATAATTCCGCACAAAATTCTTGCACCTGTTTCTTCTTTTACTCTGCGCAAACGCTCGGCATCTTCTGCTGTAAATACAGGTTGAGTAAGGAAAAATTCTGCGCCTGCCTCCATTTTCTTTTGCACACGCTTAATTTCCGATTCTATTCTTCGTCTGCTCTGATTTATAGCGCCACCGTAAGTGAGCGGACTGTCTTTTAATGCCTCGCTGTTCATTTCATCGGCAATGCGCATAAGACCCACTGAGTCGAAATTAAACACAGACTTTACTACTTGTCTTGCCATAACAGGGATAGGGTCGCCTGTTATGATAAGAAAATTATTAATGCCGTTTATACTTGCGCCAAGAAAAGTTGAGCGCATGGCAATGGCGTTTTTGTCACGGCAACAGATATGCGGCATAACTTCAAAACCCGTTACATTCTTGACTTTCTGCGCCATAAGCACAGAGTCGATTCTTGTTCTGCCCGAAGGAGAATCGGGAAATGTAAGTACATCTACTCCAAGACCTTTGAGCATATGTGCTGCCTCAAGCAGTTTTTTGTCATCTGCGCCGAAAGGCGGAGCAAGTTCTACCGCAATAAGCTTTTTATCTTTAATTGTACCGTCGGCATTTCTGAAAAAGCTCTTTTTTATAACAGGCTTTTCGTTTTCGTTGTTTGCGGAAGTTTCATCCGATTTTACGGTAGGTGTAAGGTCAACGGTTTTTGCAACTTCTCTTATGTAATCAGGTGTTGTACCACAGCAACCGCCGATAATATCCGCTCCGAGCAAAGCCATATCATTTACCTTAGAAGCAAAATATATCGGATTATCAGCATATTTTACACGGTTGCGCACAAGTAAAGGATAACCGGCATTTGGCATAGCCGTGACAAAACAATTGTTGTTAAGATTAATTCTTGACAATATCTGCTGCATATGGGCAGGGCCTACACCGCAGTTAAGACCTACGGCGTCAACGCATTTTGAAAATGCAGTTTCACTAACAAGCCTTTCCGCACTTTCGCCCGCCTCACTGTAACCGTACTGATTCACGCAGAATTGCACAATTATAAACGGATTACATTCCTCTTTAATTCTCTTTATTGCAGGCATAATATGTTCGGACTGTGTAAAGGTTTCAAAACATAAAATATCTGCGCCCTCATCTATAAAAGTTTTCGCAATCTGATAGTATTCTTCTTCCACAGCCTCAAAATCAGGCTGAAAAACTGCGGGAACAGGACCGATATTGCCTGCGATAAATATTTCTTTTCCGCTCTGCTCAACCGCTTCTTTTGCAATTTTGTAAGCCGCTTTTATATTTTCCTTAACCTGTTCGATTGAGCAGTCAAGAGAGTATGTATTGCTCGCAAAAGTGTTGGTTCTGATAAGTTTTGCACCGCTGTTTATATACTCGGTATGAATTCCCGATATTCTCTGCGAAGCGGTAATATTTGCATATTCGGGAATATCGACCGTTTTATATTTTTGGGAATAGTATGTGCCGAAAGAGCCGTCTGCAATCAGCTTGCTCTTTTTAAGGTATTCTCTGATATTCATAATTTCTCCTATATTTTTATTATGCCTGCTTTGCGCAAGCCTTGCAATTCGGGTTTTGTTTCGGGAGTTTTATTTTGCGAAAAGACGCATTTAAAGCGTTGTAAATAAGCATATAACCGCATAAAAGTTCACCCTTTGAGAGTAAAAACTTTATTGCCTCCATTGCCTGCAAACTGCCTGTTACTCCGCAAGCCGCACTTATAACTCCTACCTCCTTTGGAAGAGGTACATCGCCCGCTTTCGGTTCTTCTTCAAAAACACATCGGTAGCACGGGGATTTGTGCGGAATATATGTCATAAGCTGACCTTCAAAACCGACAACGCCTGCATGACAAAACGGCTTTTCCGCCTTTACACAGTAATCGTTAATCAAAAACTTACTGCCGAAATTATCGGTGCAATCAAGCACAAAATCATAGTCTGAAATAAGCTCGGCTATATTTTCACTGTTCACATATGTTTTGTAGGTTTTGACATTAACATCGGGATTCAACTTATTTATTTTTTCCTTAGCCGATTCAACTTTTGCTTTGCCTATATCGGCACAGTTATGTATAACCTGCCTTTGCAGATTAGACACATCAACTTCGTCGGCGTCTGCAATGCCAATTGTGCCTACTCCTGCGCTTGCAAGATACATAAGCGCAGGTGAGCCAAGACCGCCCGCACCGATTACAAGTACGCTTGAAGAAAGCAACTTTTTCTGTCCGCTCTCTCCTATCTCTTTCATTACAAGCTGTCTTGAATAGCGTTTGTTTTGTTCGTAGGTTAAATTCATAAAAACTCCTAAAATAAAAATCAGGGCAGAAAAACTCTGCCCTAATATTTTAATACTATTTGATTGCAATTGTCAACTTAAATCAGATAAAATCTTTAATATCCTCGCAAATCTGCTCTTTGGTGAGATGATTTTCGGCAAGAACTTCATTATAGTCATATCTGTCGAGAAACTCTTTCTTTAAGCCGTAGTTAAATACTTTGACATCCGATTTACCGTAAAATCTTGCAATTTTTTCGCCGAAACCGCCGTTAAGAATACCGTCCTCAAGTGTAATTACAACATCGTGAGTTTTTGCAAGTTCTGCAAGCAAGTCTTCGTCCGTACCTGTAATGTAAACAGGATTTACAACGGTAGCGTCAATACCGTACTGCTTTTTAATTTCATCGGCAACACTTTCACCGAGCTGATAGAATGTGCCGAGTCCGAGAATTGCAACCTTGCTTCCCTTTTTGGCAACACTGTACTTATTGAGTTTATCAAAATCAGCAGGCTTGTAATCGGGATTTGAAATAACACCGTTGCCCGGTACTCTGATAGCAACAGGGTGCTTTCTCTGCGACATACTCCACTCTACCATTGCAAGATATTCCTCTTTGCAGGTAGGTGCAAGATATACAAGGTTAGGAATATTTGAAAGCATTGCAATATCGTAAATACCGAGGTGAGTTACATCGTTCATACCGAATACCGATGCGGCAAATACAATGATTGTAACAGGGTTTGAATTGATACATAAATCCTGAGAAATCTGGTCGTATGTTCTCTGAATAAATGAGCTGTAAACACCGTAAACAGGCTTAGCACCGTTCTTTGCCATACCTGATGCGAGAGCAACAGCGTGCTCCTCGGCAATGCCTACATCAATAAACTGCTTGCCTGCAATATCACGCTTATCCTTTGTAAAGCCTGCAACGGCAGGTGTGCCCGAAGTAATTACAGCTACGCTCTTATCAGCTTTCATCTTATCAAGAAGATAATTTACCGTAATATCATCATAGCTTTCGCCGTCAAACTCAAATTTAGATCTGCCTGTTTCAATGTCAAACGGCATACACCAGTGCCAATTCTCTTTGTCCTTTTCGGCAGGAGCATAACCCTTACCCTTTTGTGTGCAAATATGAACAACTACAGGGTGGTCAATATCTTTTACGCTTTCAAAAGCTGAAATAAGCTGTTCAATATCGTTGCCGTCCTTTACAAATACATAATCAAGACCCATAGCCTTAAAGAGGTTGCATTCTGCCTTACCGTCTGTATCTCTTAAAAGCTTAAGGTTTTTGTAAAGTCCGCCATGATTTTCGGCAATAGACATATCATTATCATTTACAACAATAATAAAGTTGCCGTCAAATTCGCCTGCATAATCAAGGCCCTCAAGAGCCTCACCGCCGCTTAACGAACCGTCGCCTATAACTGCAATTACATTTTCCTTGCCGCCGTTTAAATCTCTTGCCTTTGCAAGACCCGACGCAAGGCTGACAGAAGTTGAGGTGTGACCGATATTAAAAAAATCGTGCTCGCTTTCGTCAGGATTTGTATAGCCCGAAACATCGTCATACTTATCTTCAAAAAGGAAAGCGTCCTTTCTGCCTGTAAGAATTTTATGGCAATAGCTCTGATGAGATACATCAAAAACGAACTTGTCAACAGGTGAATTAAACACATAATGCAATGCTATAATAGCCTCTGCCATACCGAGGTTAGGGCCGAAGTGTCCGCCGTGGATACTTAACTTTTTTATAAGGACTGTACGCATTTCCTGTGCAAGCTGTTTCATTTCTTCCGTATTGAGTGCTTTTACATCTTGAGGTGAATTAATTTTTTCAATATACATAATAACATCTCCTGTAAATTTTATAAAGATATTATAACTGTTAAAGCTGACTTTAAGTCAATAGTTTTTTAAAAATTTTTTGCAAAAAATTTGCAGATGCCGTTTAAATCGACATCTGCAAATAAAATTATGAAATTGAAATTACATTGTATCCCTGGTCTTCGACAGTTTTCTTGAGTACATCGTTTGAAACTTCTGCGGTAAGTGTTACAACAGCTGTGCCTTTTTCGTGGCTTACTTCTGCCTGACTTACCTGTGCAAGTCCCTCAAGACTTTGTTTTACTCTGCCCTCGCAGTGTGAACACATCATACCGTCAATTTTCATTGTCTTTGTCATAGCATTATCATCCTTTTTTGATTTATATTTTATTTTTCTGTCTTTCTTTGGATTTGTAATGTCAAAGAAATTCAGCCTTAGAGCATTGGTTACAACGCAGAAACTCGACAGGCTCATTGCCGCTGCACCGAACATCGGATTAAGCTGCCAGCCGAGCAACGTAATCCAAACGCCTGCCGCAAGCGGAATACCGATAACATTATAGATAAATGCCCAGAAAAGATTTTCGTGGATATTTCTTAATGTTTTGCGGCTAAGTCTTACCGCTGCGGGAACATCCGTAAGTTTGCTCTTCATAAAAACAACATCGGCGGCATCAATTGCAATGTCCGTACCCGAACCGATTGCCATACCTATATCCGCTCTTGTAAGCGCAGGTGCGTCATTTATACCGTCGCCGACCATAAGAACCTTGCCCTGCTTTTTGAGTTCGGCAACAACTTTTTCTTTACCGTCAGGCATAACGCCTGCAATAACTTCGTCAACACCTGCAAGTTTTCCTACAGCCTTAGCTGTTCTCTCATTGTCGCCCGTGAGCATTACAACCTTAATGCCCATATTTTGTAATTGTTTAATAGCCTGCGGACTTTCGTCTTTGATAACATCGGCAACGGCTATTATTCCCAAAAGCTTGTTATCGAGCATAAAGAACAGCGGTGTTTTGCCCTCTTCGGAAAGTTTGTCGGCTTTGCTTAATATATCGTTTGAAATACCGATAATTGAAGAAATATATTTCTTACTGCCGCCGATAATCCTTTTACCGTTGTATTCGGCAGACAATCCGTTACCCGATTCAGCCTTAAAATCTGTAACTTCATACGGATTTAAAGAAAGTTCCTCCGCTTTTACGATTATCGCTTTTGCAAGCGGATGTTCGCTTTTGACTTCAATTGAATATGCATATTTTAAAAGTTCATTTTCTGTGATTTCAAACGGAATCATATCGGTAACCTTTGGTTCGCCCTTAGTGATAGTACCCGTCTTGTCAAGTACGGCAATTTGAGTTTTGCCTGCCTCTTCAAGAGATGCTGCGGTTTTAAAGAGAATACCTTTTCTTGCGCCCATTCCGTTGCCGACCATAATAGCAACAGGTGTGGCAAGTCCGAGTGCGCACGGGCAACTGATTACAAGAACCGATATACCTCTTGCAAGCGCATAACCTACAGTCTGACCGCACAAAAGCCAAACCGCAATGGTAATAAGGGCTATCACGATTACTGCAGGAACGAATACACCCGAAACCTTATCGGCAATTTTAGCTACGGGAGCTTTGGTTGCCGCAGCGTCGCTTACCATTTTAATAATTTGAGAAAGCGCAGTGTCTTCTCCTACAGCCGTTGCACTGCATTTAATAAAGCCTGCTTTATTGATAGTACCTGCCGAAACAGTGTCACCGACAACTTTATCGACTGGAATACTCTCTCCTGTAAGAGCCGACTCATCAACAGCCGTACTGCCGTCTGTGATTTCAGCGTCAACGGGAATACTCTCACCCGGACGAACAACGAATACATCGCCTTTTTTCACCTTATCAACAGTTACTTCGGTTTCTTTGCCGTCAATCAACAAGGTTGCTTTTTTAGGTGCAAGGTTCAAAAGTGCCTTGAGCGCATTTGTCGTCTTACCTTTTGAGTGAGCCTCAAGCATTTTGCCCACCGTAATCAGCGTAAGAATCATTGCCGCCGATTCAAAATAGAACTCGTGCATATAACTCATAACAAGTTCAGCATTGCCTTTTACCTGTGCATCGGTCATAGCAAAAAGTGCATATACACTGTACACAAACGATGCACCCGAGCCGAGGGCAACAAGCGTGTCCATATTCGGTGAACGGTGAATCAGGCCTTTAAATCCGCTTATAAAAAATTTCTGGTTTATAACCATTATTATAACGCAGAGCAAAAGCTGCGCAAGTCCCATTGCGATATGATTGTCCGCAAAAAACGCAGGCAACGGCCAACCCAACATCATATGTCCCATAGATATATACATCAGCACTGCAAGAAAACCGACAGATGCAATAAGTCTGTGCATAAGAACAGGAGTGTCCTTATCTTTTAATTGCTCATTTTCAGCCGACTGCTTTTTTTCACCGCCTGCAACACTTGCACCGTAGCCTGCTTTTTCAACCGCCGCAATTATGCTTTCGTCACTTGCACTGCCCTCTACACCCATAGAATTAGTCAGCAAGCTGACGGAAACGGATTTTACTCCGTTTACCTTTGAAACCGCTTTTTCAACACGGGAACTGCAAGCAGCACAACTCATTCCCGTAACATTAAATTTTTTCATCAAAAGCACCTACCTCATAAGCTTTTGCAAGGTTGCGACAAGGTCGTCAATTGTTTCGTCTTTACCGTTGCGAATATCCTCCGCCACACAGGTTTTGATATGATTTGCAAGCAGCTCTTTATTAAATGAATTAAGCGCCGCATTAACGGCAGAAACCTGAACCATAATATCGGTGCAATAGGCATTTTTCTCAAGCATACCTTTAATACCCCTTATCTGCCCCTCTATGCGGTTAAGACGATTGATGAGAGCCTTGTACTCTTTCTCGCTTCTTTGCTTTGTTTTATTACTGTGACAATTTTCACATGCCATAAAATCAGTCCTTTATACTTTCATACCCCATAAGGGTATATTTATTATATACCCCCGTATGGTATATTGTCAATACTAAGATATTGATTCCAAAAAATTTATAGATATACTTATAGCAAAAAGCATTATATTCACCTTAAAACCTGTCACATACTTTTTCGTACGAAATTCGTGCAAAATGAAATTTAAAATTCTCTTGATTTTTAAAAATAAATCTGTTATAATAATCTCATTGCGGATTAAGCGATTAGCTCCGCCTCGGTTTGCTATGCCGTGTAAAAATTAAGAGCACCTATGCGGGTGTGGTGGAATTGGCAGACACGCAAGATTTAGGTTCTTGTGCTTACCGGTGTGCAGGTTCAAGTCCTGTCACCCGCACCAGTATGAGTGTTCATAACGGATTTATGTTATGGACACTCATTCTTTTATTCAATTTCATCCGGTTTGTATGCGGTGAGCAGGTTGATGTGCCTGCTCACCTTTTGTCTTATGCGGATTTCACTGTGGGAATATACTCCACATCTACGCCCTTCCGGGTGTTGGCTTTGTAGTTTTCGTCATCTGATGACGGTAGTTCTAAGTAACCGACAAAACGATAATAGATGACGATACGTTGAGTGTAGTTCTTTTTGCCGCCTTCTTTTTCGTACACATCAATGTGGTCAATAAGTTCCCGGAGCATTGGTGCGGTTAAGGATTCCATCTCCATAAACTTTCTGACAGCTTTAAGAAAGTCATCTTTGTTTTGCTCCATTTCACTGATTTTGGCAAGGCGCTCCTTGTACTCAAAAATCTTTGTTTTCAGTTCAAGACGTTCAACCTCGTATTTATTGGATAGCTCCATATACATCTCATCGCTCAACTTGCCCGATACATTGTCCTCATAGGTTTTGGCGAAAAGCGAAGTGAGCATTTCATTTCGGGCGGTTGCCCGATTTAGCTCTGTTTCCAAGGCTTTCTGTTCCGCCAACATATCGGCATTGGTTTTTTCAGCGAGGAGCTTTGCAAATTCTTCCTCGTGGGATTCCAAATACTTTGCTAATCTCTTTAATTCAAGCATAACGATCTGCTCGATAGCGTCGGCACGGATATAATGGCGGGTTTCGCAATTCCCACGGGTATCCTTCTTATAGTTGGAACAGCTGAAATAATTGATTTCCTTGTTGGTAGTATTCGTGTGATACCATAACTTGCTGCCGCAATCGGCACAGTAAAGAAAATCGCAAAACATATTCTTCTCTCCGTTTTCCTGTTTAGGAGCACGGCGCTTTGTCTTTACGACAAGCATCTGCACCAGCTCAAAATCATCACGGCTGATAATCGGCTCGTGAACATCCTTGAAAATAGCCCAGTTTTCTTTAGGGTTGTCGTAGCGTTTCTTATTCTTGTATGATTTGGAATACGTCTTAAAGTTGATGATATCGCCGCAATACTCCTGCTGGGTAAGAATCTTTGTAACGGTAGTTTTACACCATTTATATTTGCTAGGCTGTGTGACCTTACCGCCTTTACGAATACCCTTTTCTTGCCAATACGCCATAGGAATCAGCACCTTGCGCTCCTGCAATATACGGGCAATCGTTTCGTTGCTCTTACCTTCAAGCGCCATTTTGAAGATGTCACGAACGACCTGTGCCGCTTCGGGATCAATAACCCACTTCTTAGGATTATCGGGAGATTTGATATATCCATATGGCGGCGGAGCTAACGGCTCGCCTGTGCTACCCCTGATACGATAGGATGATCGACATTTTTTGCTAATGTCCCTTGCATAAAACTCGTTCAACACATTTTTGAACGGCGCAATTTCACTTTCACCTTCGTCGCTGCCGATATTGTCGTTAACGGCGATGAACCGAACATCTCTGTCGGGAAAATAGGTGTCCATATAATATCCGACCATATCGTATCGCCGTCCGAGACGGGACAGATCTTTGACAATCACCGTTGAGATATATCCGAGGTCAATGTCCTCGATCATCTTCTGAAAACCGGGACGCTCAAAATTTGTACCGGTATAGCCATCGTCAACATAGTATCGGGTATTGGTTAGCCCATTTTCCTTTGCAAAACGTTTTAACAATTTCTTTTGATTGGCGACCGAGTTACTGTCACCTTCCACGCCGTCATCACGGGAAAGACGGCAGTACAAGGCGGTAATGCCAGCCTTATCCTGTTTCTTTTTCGATTGCAATGTTGTCCTCCTTTCCGGCAGCCGAACACACATTTTCTCCTGCCATAGTATCATTTTCCTCGGTGACTATCAAATGTGCGAAATCACTTGTGAGGATTCTTTTTACACAGGTTGGGAAAGAGATATTGTCCTCTTTCCGTCCTGTGTGCTTGAATGCTGCCGACACTATGTATGTAGCGCCGTTGACCTTGTATTCGTGCTCTTCGCTGTAAAGCGATTGAATATTGCTCATTATCGTTCCTCCCTGTTGCGCTGTCTGCGTCTGTAATCGTCCTGCGCTAATTTGAGTAAGCGCTTGTAAATATCCTGTGGTGTGTATTTCTTCGGGAAATACTTGCTCAACACATCATACTGAAAACTGATTTTCTCACGCTGATTCGGTTTTTCCTCAGATATGATTTTTGATATGATATCGCTGTCAAGTTTACCTGACTGAGAGAGCTTTTTCATTTGGATTGCCTGTGAGAGCGAGGGCGTTTTGTCCTCAAGCTCAATCGCTTCAAGTAAATCCTGTTGCTCACATTCGATTAAGTAGGATAGCTCCACACCGACGGAAAAAGCAATACGCTGTTCATCAACCATTTTGAGAATATCGGGAATGAGCTTTGTTAAACGGATATAGCGACGAATTTGTGTTTTGCTTTCGACTGTTTGTTCAGCTATAATATCTGCTGTTTCCAACTTCCGACCAACTTGGTTGGAAGTTAAGTCGGATCGATATCCCTGTCTGCTCATAGCTTCAAGTTTCATTTTATAGGAAAACGCCTTTTCCGACGGCAGAAGATGCTCCCTGTGGAGATTGCTGTCCACCACCATAATCGCTGCTTCGTCACGGCTAACGGGACGAATAAAGGCAGGTACTTCTGCAAGTCCTGCCTTCTGTGCCGCACGGAAACGGCGGTGTCCGGATATGATTTCGTATTCGTCGGTTGTGCCTTCAAGCGGTCGTACAATCAGCGGCGTCATAATCCCCTGTTGTTGAACGCTCTCGATTAAGCTGTTCATTTCTTCGTTGTCGAGCACCTGATAAGGGTGATCTCTGAATTCGTGTAATTTGTTGATTGATATATTGGTCATCGTTCATAACTCCTTTGCTTCGTTTTATTTTGGTGATAATATTTGTACTTGTATCTGCCTTGCTCCAGCTGCTTTTCCTGTTCGATCAAAGCACGGAGTCGAGGCACTTTGTTTTCAATGCGCCCGCAGATAATGAGCTGCTTGTGCAAGGGTGTTAGCTTCTTTGTGATTTCTCGACATTGTTCTTTTAGAGAACAATCTTCTTCGGGTGTTTTCGCTCTGCGGATTCGGTTGCGGATACGCTGCCGCTCGGTTTCATAGGTTTTGATTTGCTCGGCGATTTCCTTTCGGCAAGATACAAAATCCTCTGCGCATTTCACATTATAGTCACGGAGAAAATGGTATTCCTCAAGCGTTCGGTCGAGATTTCTGATTTCTGCCCGCAGCTCAGGTGATACCGGACGATAATCACGCTTTTGGACGTTGTTGCCTGTGATGAGTTTGGCAATGGTGATTATCAGGTCGAACAGCGCAGTGATAACATCAGGCTCTGTTCTTTTCTCAAAATCTCTGATTCTCACTATCAGCGGTTGGCGCTGATAATACGATTTCGGTGTATAGAAATCCACAAAGTATTTATCCTCAAGCTGAGATTGAAGCCGCCTAAGTATCGCTTCTCTGGTGTAATCCTTGCCGAGACTGCTTAATCTGACAGGCTTCAGCCAGTCAGGAGCGATCACTGACGGATGCTGATATTTGAAAGTCCGCACAAACTGATAGCCGAGCGACCGTAGAAATAATTCAAAATCAAACGGCTTGATTGTACAGGCTAAGGCTTCATCAACATCGTGACGCAGCATATCCTTGTGCGGTATTCGTCCGCTCTTACGTACCCAATACGCTTTATCGCCGCCGTAGAACGGAGCATTTTCAATCACGGATTTTCCATACTCACGGCAGACCTCGTCGGAAATTTCACGCAGCTTGTAATGGTCTGAAATATGATTTTCAAACTTCCTCCCGGTGCGGAAGGACACACTGTTTAGGACAATATGATTGTGAATGTTTGCCGTATTTAGATGCGTCGTCACGACAATCTCATAATCATCGCCCCACATACGACGTGCGGTTTCAATGCCGATACGGTGTGCTTCTTCGGGTGTGACCTCTCCTGACTGAAAGCTCTGATAACCGTGATACGCTACGTTGCCACCAAGTTTACCGAAACGTCGCTTTGTGGTCATCATCTGTTCGTAGGCCCTTTTCTTCGGACAGTTTATTCCACTGACGTACATTGTTCGGTCGGTTTTATCGCTGTTCTCAACGTAATTGAGAGCGGCAGCTAAGTCATCATCAAGATATTTGCGCTCGATAGTTTTATCAGGATTTTCAGCGTAATTGATAACATCTTTAGCCGTCCTTTGACGGGCCAGAATCCTGTTGTTGCCACGTCGTTACCTCCTTACAGATTTGCTTGGCAGAGGATTTCTCCGGCAGAAGTAGGCGCTGTTGGATTTCGTCTACGACTTCAAGCAGCTTTCGTTCGGTTTCAGGTGATACCTTATCAGCAACCTCGTCACACAAACGGCAGAGCGTTTGGTAGAAATCAAAAAAGACATCAGGCGGCACCGTTCTCGGCGCATAGCCCAATGTCCTTTGTCTGACATATTCGGATTGAGATAAGCCGCAGCTCTCAGCGATCCGGGCTATCTTGTTCTTCTCGGACTGCGTAACACGCAACTCAATTCTTGCTTTCTTATCGTTCAATAATATACCTTCTTTCTTCGGGTGTTAGGCTTTCCCTAAAGATTTACAACAGCTTCGGGGCTGTTGTATTTGGAATTTGCCGTACAAATTCCCTGCTTGCTACAGTATAAGACAAACCCGCCCTGTGGTAATACGGGACGGATTCTGTTTGCCTTATACTGCTGATAATATTTCATCTTTTTATAATTCTGTTGTGCCGTCAAAGTGACGGCAGTTTTGTTTATCGTCTCAAAATTTGCCGTCATCGTGCCGTCAATCAAACAGTTTAAGGTCGTCCATAATATCTTGTTCGGCTTCTTCCTGTTGTTCTGCGGTCAGTGCCGGAACGTTTGTCATAGGCTGCGGAGCAAAGTTTGCTTCGGCAAAGCAAGCCCGCATTTCTTCACGGATAATGCTTCGGATATCCTCATCGTGCTGCTCTCGGGTGATCGACTGCAAATCCACATAGTCTGCGATCGCATCTAACACAAACTGATTGCGGGATTGATACTTCTTCACATCCAGCGTCTGCATATACTCTGCAAGATAACGCTCTCGGGCGTCGGTTAGGTCAAAGCGTACCGTCATTTTATACACGTCCTTCATTCTTCGCCTCGGCTCTCAGATAAACGTCCGCAAGATATTCATAGCCTTTAGCTGCGGCACAGATGTCGTTAATGAACTTTACACGGTCTAGATTGCCGTGATAAAAATTCTTAATCAGACAACCGCCACCACCGCAGACGCAGAGCGTCTGCGTACTTTCATCATAGCCGTGCTCACGCAAGCGACGGAAGATCTCAGCGACATATTCCTCCGCAATAGCTGTGATGATTTCCAAATTGGAAGCAAGAATATCTGCCGTGCCTGTCTGCAACACCTCGTCGATGATATAGTCGTTCAACTCTCTGCGCGTCTTGCGCATAAAGCCTTCACGAATAGCGAGGGTGCATTGATAAGTGCCGAACTTCTCGGTGAACATCTTACCGCTTTGCGGCTTGCCGTTGATAAGATAAAGTGTGTTCATCGTACCGTTGCCGATGTCAGCTACCATACTCAGACCTTTGAGCGTGCATTTGATAGGCACAACCGCAGAATAACCCTGCGGATAGATTTTTACATCACAGATTCGGATATGATAATCTACATTCCGAAAAGTGAACGCTACCTCTTTGCTCTTTGAAAGATAAGCGGCAAAATCCGCTTTCTGTCCGCTTGTCCAAGTTAAAGGCAAGCCTGCGGCGATAATCACATCCGCTTCGGTCAGTCCTTCGTCTGCAAGCTCGGTTGCGATAGCGGCGAGCGTGAGGATATAGTAATCCTCGTCGTTCTGCTTTTCGGGCAGAAATTCCTTGTGACCTTCGCCAATCAGATAATACTTGCCGTTGTAGGTTAGCATATCCTTTGTAAACAGCGGTTCGCTGTCGTGGGCAGTGATACCCGTCTTGAAACAATGGTTAGCGGTTTTGATATTGCCGTAACCGTGGTCGATACCGATAATCTTAAAATTGTTTAGTGTTTTCATAAAATCATCCTTTCAGTTTTTCGTTGTAGGCGAGTATGTCGCCGTAGAGTTTTGGAAAAGCAGGCAATATGCATTTCAAAAGATAGTTGCAGTAAATGCCATACTTGCTGATCAGCTGCACGCAGCTGTGTTCTTCGCCGTAATCGAGTAACAGGCAGTTGTCATCAATGCAGTTGCAACACGAATGACGGACAATGCGGTTTACTCTGTCGGACAGCTCTTCGGTAATTTTCAGCACCATAGCTTGTTCCTCCTTTCGTGTATTTTGGAGGGCTTTTCGTCCCTCTACTGTATTAAATACACGAAAATCCGAAAACTTAGGGTTTTAAGAAAACATAGTGAAAATCAAAAAGAAAACACTAAAAAACAGCTTGAATACTGAACAATCAGAATTCAAGCTGATAATTTTATATTACGGAAAACAATAATTCAAAATTTTTTCAAAAATTTCTTCTAAAACGGAGCAAAGGGAGTTTTATGGGACACCTGTTTTGGTAGACTTGATAGTGAGGAGGTGTTGATTTTGGAAAAAATCAGCTTTTTCAGCGCCGATTTTCGTGACGGAAGAATACGGATCGGCAACAAAACTTACACTGCCGGTACGTTCGCTACGCACCTTTTGAATCAATACTATAAGGACGATACGGCGGCTCGGTTGGCTGTATACAAACAATACAGCTGGCATTTATACGATACGATCTCTGCCGGTTATCTTGATAACAATGATGTTTTACGATCCGGGTGGGAGATCCACCAAATCTTAAAAACCTTGCCTAAACTGCAACCGTTCACTAAGCTGGATGTTGAAGCAGAGTGTATTAGAATAGCTGAACTTTTCACAGAGAACAACGCTGACTTTATCCGAGAGTATTTCAATGCAAAGGCTCAAATATTAGCTATGGGAACCAATGAATCTGCTTTGGATTTGCTCCCGATTGAAATAGATAAAGTTCAGCAAAAAACAGCGGACAACCTACTTAATGATATGATGACAACACTGGCTTTCTATGATCGTATCAGCAACGATATGAGAGAAGCATTTGAGGGCTTAACCGAGTTTTGTAACAGACTTGATGAAGCGGAACGCTTTGACGAGCCGCATCTATTACCGATTGCATTGGATATATTCGGCAACGAAAAACTCTATATGACATCCGAGTATGTTGCTATGCGTAAAACGGCTAAAAGCAAAACGATTGTTACGGCGAGAAGAATGTTTTTTGACAATTACTACAGCTTTGTCCTCACGGATTTTTTTGAGGGCTTGTACTACGGTCATTATCCGAGAAGGTGTCCGATCTGCAAGCGCTATTTCCTGATGACTTCTGCAAGGCGGCAGGTGTATTGCAACGGTATTGCACCCTATACGCTGAAAGGAAAAACAATTACCTGCCGAAAATATGCGGCGAGGATGAAGGAAAAGGAGCTTTCCGAAGGTAACCCTATCAATCCAATTTACAAGAGCCGTTGCTCTGCAATTCGTGTAGAACAAAAAAGAAGCACCATTACAGCAGAGTTTGCTGCAATGGCGCTGAAAGTCGCTAAAGAGTATTGGCAAAAAGCAAAGTATGATGACAACTACGCTAACGGTCAATTTAAAATGGATATGAAGCGTGAGAATTTGTATAGAGAAACGGACAGGAGAATCAAGCAAAAGTGAGCCATATCGAGAAAAAAGAATTTGAAATATACCGCATTACTCCGCCACCGCCTGAATGGGATTTGCAGGAGTATATTCGGCAGTATATCCAGACCGGCGATGACAATTATTTCTATTGGTTCCTACACTATTACGAGCCGTCGTTAAATGAAAAGGCGAAGTTTTTTAGGAATAAATACTCAATGGAAGAACATTTTGCCGATATAAAGCAAAGCCTTGTAACAGGCTTATGTAAGGCTCTGATGAAATACGATATTTCCATAGCTCCTTTTCTGCCGTATGCTCAGAGGTATATGGAGCGTGAGGCGCATACCTATATCCGCACAATGCGGACGGGCTATTCCGTGCAGAGCGAATTTGAATATGCCCGACTTCGTAAAGTGATGGATATTTTCAATCATTCAGGCGGTGAATTTACGGAGGAAACCATTTCTCAGGTTGCAGCGCAAATCGGTGAAAGCTATGATAAAACAAAGTCTATCATTGAAGGCGGTATTCTTACTGAAAACTATGTAGATGTTCAAAGTAACGATGAGGACGACGAACAGACAACAGATTTTCTTCTTCCCGATTCCTCACTCAATCCTGAAAATATCTATTTCAAGCAGGAGCTTTATGATAAACTGTATGAAGCCTATGACAGCTTGGAATACACAGAAAAAATAATGCTCGCCCAGCACCTCGGCTTTTGCCCGGAGTGTTTCAGCACTCGCTACGCTGACAAGAATGATTTAGACGAAAATGGCAAGCCGAAAGAAAAGCCAACCAAACCTCTTCCTTATACCGACATCGCTACCAATCACGGGTTTAGTAATGCGAGTACGGCTAAGAGAGTTTGTGAAAAGGCGATAGAAAAGATTGGCTTTAAACTGTTATACTTGTTGCGGGAACAAAAAGATAATGATATAATTTAATAAAACAAAACAGATTCAAACGAGGTGAAATATATGGCGATAATTAATACAATCAAACAGAAAATATTAGAATTGGATCAAGGGACTTTTCAAAACATTTGCGATCAAATACTATATTCATTAGGATACTCTAATTTTGTTTCACTAGGCAGCCAATCGGGAACTCAAAAAACGACTCTAGGAACTCCTGACACGTATTGTATCAATGAGGATAACAAATATGTTTTTGTTGAATATACAACACAGCAAACAGGACTTCGTAAAAAGATTACTGATGATATCCAAAAATGCTTAAATTCAAGTGAAACCGGCATTGATAGTAAAGATATATCAGAAATCATATACTTTCATACATCCTCAAATTTAAAACCTGCGGTTCATAAAGAGTTTTGTGAAATGTGTGAAGAGAAGAGTATTGTGTTTGATATGTGGGGAATAGATAGAATCGCCAATCATCTTTTCTCCGAAAGAAGAGATTTAGCAAAAGATTATTTGCAAATATCTTATGATACAAACCAGATATTTAGCATAGAGGATTTTATTAAACAAAATGATTCATCAGCTTTTTCGGCACCATTAGATAACGAATTTCTGTATCGAGAAGATGAAATAAAAAAGCTTGATGAAGTATTAGAAGAATATGATGTCGCAGTAATATCAGGTACCGCAGGAACAGGAAAAACAAGATTAGCAGTTGAATTCGCTAAAAATCGCAGCTCCGAACAAGGAGAAACTCTGCTATGTATAAGGGACAATGCGCTTCCTATATATGAAGAACTTCAAATGCATATAAATCATCCTGGCAAATATTTACTTTTTGTTGATGACGCAAACCAAATTGCTGGATTGTCACATATTTTGCAATACTTATTAAAAAAAGAAAATGGAATTATTGTTAAAATAATTATTACCGTAAGAGATTACGCACTCAATGAAGTCCATAAAAAAATAATGGAGTTTGCAAGGTATGGAATAATAAAAGTTAAGCCATTTGATAAAGAAAAGATTGAAGAGATTATCAAAGTTAACCTTGGTATTAAAAATCAGCATTATCTTAAAAGAATATCTGAAATATCAAACGGAAACGCCCGCATAGCTATGATTGCCGGAATAACAGCACGAAGAGAAAACGCTTTAGCTTCATTAGCAGATGTGTCCAAGTTATATGAAAATTATTATGGTCGGGTTATTGAAGAGTATAAATTGTGTGATGAAAAAGATTTAATTATTACTTTTGGAATAGTTGCTTTTGTTGACGCATTTCATATTGATAATTTGGATTTTATTGAACCTTTACTATCCGTTTCTCATATTAGCAAAGAAACCTTTATTGAAAGTATTTATAAACTTCATTCATACGAGCTAATTGATATCTATGCTGAAAAGGCAGTAAAAATTTCAGAACAGTGCTTATCCAACTATATTCTGAAATATGTATTTTTTGATAAAAAACTGATCCTTCTTTCTGATGCCATTAAAGTTTACTTCCCTGTCAATCAATCAAAAACAATAACGTCTGTAAATGTTTTAACCATATCCTTTTCCTCTGATGAAATGATAGCTTATGTTAATCAAGAAATAAGTAAAGTATGGGATGAATTAGCCGAAAACGATCCATCTGTTTTCTTTGATTATGTAAAGGCATTTTATCCAGTTAATGAAACTGCTACTCTTCTGATTCTTAAAGGAATAATTGATGAATCAGAAGAAAGGCCATTTAACAAAAATTTATCAAAAGAAAAACAATCGGAATCTATCACTGATGATGTAATTGAAATACTTGGTGGTTTTTATCAATGTGATAATTATTCTGAAGCATTAGATTTGCTTTTATTATATTATAAGAAAAGACCGGATTTATACGAACAGTTTTATGCAATAATAAAGCAGCGTTTAGTGTTCAATAAGTATTCCGACAGATTTGAGTATCGTGTTGAAAATCTTTTACTCGAAAAGCTGAAAGGATATTCTGAAAACTGGACAAACGAAGCTGTAACATATCTGTTTTTTGATGTTGCTAAACACCTTTTAAAATTCCGATTTGAATGGACAGAATCGAACGGAGAAAGATCATTTACAATTAATTATATTACCATACGTGGAGGTGAGCTGATTGTAAATCTAAGAAAAAAAGTATGGACATTACTATATGAAATATGTCTAGCTCAGGATTCAAAAATATGTATTCGTGACATATTAAGAGAATACGGCGATGGAGCAGACGAAAGCAATCAGATTATTGAAACGGATTGCCCATTTATTTATAGATTAATTGACTCTTCATTTAATTCGGACAATCTCGAAGATTGTATTCTTGTTGATAATTATATAGCTTTTTTGAGGGAGAGCGATCTAGAAAAGTTTATTGACCAATCGCTTGTTAAGAATTATTTATCTTCGTATATCCTTAAAATATATAAAACAATCAAAGGTGAGAATAAGCTAAAATATAAAGAGTTTGATGATGAACTCATCGTCCGTAAGGGCAAAATCAAAGAAATGATTAGAAATGCTGATTTTTCTGCAATTTGTTCGATAATTGATGTTTGTAATGAATCTTGCATTAATAATAAATATGAAATATCAGAAGGATTAAGTCTTCTATTTGATATTCTATATGAAGACAAAATCTATTTTGTAGAGACAGTAGAGTATTATTTTAAAGTCGATACACCAGCCAAACTGTCTCCAACAAAAATTATTGAGTACTTGTTTAGCTTAATGGAGCCTGAAGATGTATTACGATTACTTAAAGCGAATGAATACACTCAGAAAAACGAATGGATTTATTTTTACTTTTATCATTTTCCGAATGATAAGATACAGAAAAATACCATTGAAGATTTTTATTCTTTTCTTCTCGATGATTCAGATAAAGCGATTACTTCGTCTGGCTTTAGAAGAATAGTTTTTGTTACAAAGTTCAAATCTATAGATCCCGATATCTTTATTAAAACTTGTAAAATTATTCTAAACAAAAAACAAGCAAGTCCATTTATTGTCCATATTTATTTTAGCTTTCTTTTTCACGATGGAATAACCCCTGTTTCCGATGTGCTTGAATTGTTTTCAACTAAAATGGATTTATTAGAGCAAATTTATCTGTTTGAGTTATCCTATGAAAGATACTTTGATTATCACGGTCTATACTTTAAAATATTATTCGAAAATAATAAAGCTTTTCTAGATAATTATTTATTTACAATAATCAAACAAAAGCATCGTGATTTTAGGGATCATTCAGATCATATAACTAAGTTGTTTGAAACAGATGAGTTTTGCGCTTCATTTGAACATATTGCCGATGTCATTAAAGAAAGAATTGATTATCCTCACTATGAATTAACAGAATTCTTTGATGTAATAAATGCTTATAAAGACAAAGAAAAGGTTAATGCTTTTCTTTGCAATTTTATAAAAAAGTATTATTCGAACGACATATATATGAGGAGCCTTTTTGATTCCATATCAAAAATGACAGATGCTCAAAGAATCACGTACATCAAACTCTATCTGGAGTGTGATAAAAGCATAGAAAACTTTAAAGGTCTTCCATTATTTTCAAGTTTTTGTTCTTGGTCAGGTAGCGAGGTCCCATTGATTCATAATAAAATTGAATTCTTGAACAAATTATCCCAAGAAATACACGGCATAGATTACTTGGAGCATAAACAATATATCGGGAAAATGATAAATGATTTGAATTCATATGCTAAAGATGTAGAGATAAGAGAAATACTGAGAGGCTATTAAATAGCTGTTAATCGTGTTGTGCAACTTACTTTCAAGGCGCTGTATTTCTTGTAATATAGCTCCACGAATTAAAGTTATTCGAAACTGTCAAAGAATATATGCAGACGAGTACGGTAGAATTGACCGCAAAACTAGATATCACGAATACAAGATATATTATTGCTTTTTCCAGCTAGGTATGCTATAATTCATCCTATACTTTTAGAGATACATTTCAGTGGAGAGAATATCCATGACATACAGTTATAACCGCTTGTGGAAACTGCTGGTTGACAAGCAAATGACAAAAACGGATGTGAAGAAAGTTTGCGGGTATAAGCACAAATATCCTTGCCAAAATGGGCAAGGACAAACCCGTTGCAATTGATACATTAGCAAAAATCACAACAACACTTGAATGTAGACTTGACGATATTGTAGAAATACATGACGAAAGAAAGGAATGTTGAAATGGGTGTCAACCTTGATAAACCGCATTTGTGGAAAAAGGACATTAATCAATCCGTTGATTTATACAATACATGGTTTATGTATTTTGCTCCTAAAGCATATAGAGAAACACGCGTTTCAACAGCAAAGAGCGTTGAAGAAGCACTCAAAGAAACAAACTATTTAAATAGTGTTTCTCCCGCTCTTTTACAAAGGCATCCCGAAGTTTTGCCAATACTAAGAATGTCCATTTGTCCCCCAATTGCTAGGGATAGATTAGTAGGGCTTGCAGGAGTAACTAAAAGCCTTGTTCAAAACATGGAAGATTCTGAGAATCCGCATATTTCGCCGAGAATGCAAAGAGCAAGGCTAATTACAGAATTACAGCGTATTTCTGATATTATCAATAAAATGGCTGACCCTGATATTTTTACATGGATACCAGAAAAACGCACTCCGGATGAAACAGAAATTATTCGTTCATCTACTATTGTCGCAGACAGATTGTGTGGAGCTGTTGCCGATCCAATTATTCGTAACGCACAAGAAAAGCGACAGCTTGCGGCAATTACTAAACTGCTACAAAGCAAGGGATATGTTTCAGCTAAAAACGGAGTGAGCTATGATGAAATGATCCCGGGAACATTTTCGTTTCATACAAATGTTCCAGTTTACGTTGCAGGCGAACAAGGCAAAACAGTTAATATCCCTGTTGATGTTGCTATTATGCCGCTTTCAGCACAATCTGGTGATATGCCTTTGCTGTTAGAAGCAAAATCCGCAGGCGATTTTACAAATGTAAACAAACGCCGAAAAGAAGAAGCCGTAAAAATGCAACAGTTAAGAAATACATATGGCAGTAACGTTTCTTACTCCCTGTTTTTATGTGGATACTTTGATTCCGGGTATTTGGGATATGAAGCGGCAGAAGGGATAGACTGGATATGGGAGCACAGAATAAACGATTTAGAGAAATTAGGAATATAAGTTCATTAGAAGAATCCCGCCGCTTAATGCAGGAAGCTATTGATTCTGAAAAGGATATTGAGGAACGCCGAAAACACGGGCAGTTTTCAACACCTTTTGTGTTGGCGCAAGAAATAACTAAATATGGATTAGAGCTTTTATCAGACAAAAAAATATCATTTTTAGAACCTTGCATAGGGAGTGGTGTTTTTTACTCCGCCCTATTAAATTCGATTAATTCGTTCTGTTGCATTCAAACGGCTACAGGTATAGAAATTGACCCCGCATATTTTGATTGCACGGCTAATCTGTGGAATGATTCGGGGATAGAACTGATAAAAGGCGACTTTACACGGATTATTCCAAAACAAAAATACAATCTTGTTATTACTAATCCACCTTATGTGCGCCACCATTACTTAACGCAAGATGAAAAGTTATATCTTCTTGAACATGAAAAAAAAGAAACAGGAATAGCATTATCAGGTTTAGCTGGCTTATATTGTCATTTTATTCTACTTGCGCACAAATGGCTTGCACCTGGTGCTGTCTGCGGATGGTTGATACCGAGTGAATTCATGGATGTTAATTATGGAAACGCGATCAAGAATTATTTATTGCAAAATGTTCATTTGCTGAGAATACACAGATATAACCCTGAGAATTCATTGTTTTCCGATGCACTAGTCTCATCTTGTGTCGTGTGGTTCAAAAACGAAATAGTCAAAGATGATTATGAAATTGAATTTTCTTTCGGCGGTACACATGATAAACCTGCGTTGAGCAAGCATATAAAAAAATCAGATTTGAGTAAAGAAAGAAAATGGACACGTTTTCCCGAAAAAGAAATCCGTTGTTATAATAATTCGGGAATAACAATAGGCGATTATTTTGAGATAAAAAGAGGACTTGCTACTGGGGATAACAGTTTCTTTATTATGAGCAAGAAAAAAATAAACGATTTAGGCCTCGATATGTCTTTCTTTAAACCTGTTCTTCCAAGCCCTAGATATTTAAAAACCGATCTTGTGGAATCTGATGACGGTGGTATACCACTAATTGAACCGCAATGTTTTTTGTTAGATTGCAAATTAACAGAACAGGAAATAATGGAACAGTCTCCCACCATATGGGAGTACCTACATAGTGGGATAGAAAAAACAAGCCAAAAATACCTCTGCAAAAACAGAAAAAAATGGTATTGGCAAGAGCATAGGGACACAACTTATTTTTTGTGTTCCTATATGGGCAGAAGAAAATATAACGAATCTCCAATTCGCTTTATTCTTAATTTGTCTGAAGCAATAGTAACAAATTCATATTTAATGCTGTATCCTAAAGAACATTTACAAAAAGCCATATCAGATAATCCGAAATCTATATATAGAATATGGGAATTGTTAAAATCCATTAATGGAAGTGACATTGAGGAAGAAGGACGCGTTTACGGCGGCGGACTAAAAAAAATTGAGCCGCGAGAACTTGCCAAAGTTCCTTGCGGTGACTTAATGAAATTGTGTTTCACTTAGGAATGACTAGTATCTTTCCATATAGGTTTGTATTTTTTTGGAAAGAGAATAAGAATACATAAAAAGTCTTAACTTTACAAGGCTTTCCGTGCTCCGAAAAACTCTCGTTCAGAGTACGGATAATACATAGGGTCAAGTAAGAACGTAACATCTTTAACGTTTTCTAATAACATATGTTATCCAATCTCAAAAAAGCCAGATAATTGGCAATAGCAAGCCACCAATAGGAGTTAACCCCTATTGGTGGCTTTGCAGGTTAAGTGTAAATCAACTCTAAATTAACGATTTTCATTGCACGGTTGCGGATGTTGTTCATTCTCGCAACCCACAGCATTTGGTTGTCTGCTTTGAGCTGTTCGGTAACTCCTTCCTTTTCGGCAAATTGTTTTACTAACCGAAAGAACATATCTTCCGCCTGCTTGTCAATGTCGGCAAGATAAGATGTAAGTTTGCAGCTTGTCAGAAGGTTAGTGAAAATGATTGGATGATATTTTTCAATATACCGCAAATGCCGCTTGCCCCAAATGCTGATTTCGACCTTTGGCTGTTCAGGTAACAACAAATCGGGTAGTAAATAATCTCCATGCTGCGTGTATGTAATCTTTTTAGCCATAATTCAAACCTCCTTGACCTTGATTTTCTTGACTTTGGCTTTCGTGAACTTGATCAGCAGCTCGTCGATGATATCGGTGTACTTGCCCTGTGTTATTAGGTTGTTTCTCAAATCAATCAAGCTGTTGATGACGGTACGCCGCTCATCAGGTGTTAGATAAATGTGATACTTTGGATTTCTCATTGTCTTTTCCTTCTTGACTTGAATTTTACATCCATATTATAGGAAGAAATTGAATAAACCACAAATGTGCGAGCGAGAAATGTGTGTAACTGCCGATAAAACCTGAATTTTTCATAAGTCCGTTATGAGCACTCGCACCAAACAGTACAAATCCGAACCCTAAACCAATCGGTGAAGGGTTCGGATTTGTCATTTTCATAGACTATCCGAACTTCAATTCAAGACGCAAAAATTAAATTCGGAGGTTATTTATTATGAAAACAGAACTTAAAAACATCGGCTCTTGGGGCAGAATGCATTATGATTTTCTTTACCGCAACAATCGGACGGTCATCAATGTTATGCGGTTGAAAGGCACATTGAATGATTATATTATGGGCATTGATAAAGACGCTGAGGATATGTTCAATCTTATTGTCAATCAGATGGCTGAAATTGAGGGCGTAACCGAGCAACTCAAAGCTGCTGACCAAATGGAATGGATCCGCTGCATGAACAGTATCAGAAGCAGAGCAAGAGAATTTGTGCTGAATGAACTAATATATCAATAATACCAAAAAGGCGAGGGATGATATGTCCCCCGCCTTAATCATTTAATAATCAATATGCTCTCACAAATCTTTCAAACACCCAATCTGCGCCGTCGTATAGAACCTCATACAAGGTTTGCCGTAACTCTTCTTTGGAAAGACTGTTAATATAAGCGACAACCTTTTTATCAAGTTCTTCTTGCCGCCGTTCTTCTTCCTCCTCATATTCAATAACTTCTTTATAGTACTGATCCGCCTCTTCCGGAAAAACAGAAAAATACAGTGCAACCTGATGCTTACAAATAATTCGTTTGCCATTGGCATGAGGACAATTGCAATGGGATTTTCTCGGATGTTCGATGTCTATAAAGACATCATAATGCTTATTTTCGCTACCACGCAAAGTACCGCTATATTCGTGGTCGGTGATTTTCTTTTTTAGCAGAACACTACCATCTTTATAGTATTCATAGCCTCTCCACGCAGAAGCGCCGCTTGCTAAATCTAACAATCCCATATTGTCCCCTCACATCACTTTTTGTTTTTCTTTTCTTGTTCTGCTTTCCATGCCGCAAATTCAGCCTGTCCTTCTTTTGAAAGAAAGAATTCACGGATATCAGGTAGCATTGTACGTGCAATGGCTTCAAGAATGTTGTCCGGAATCTCCGATGTTCCGAAACGGTTTCCGAATATCCTGTATTTGATACGCACAAATAGTTGCTTGAAGATGTTTCCGTATTGCAGATTATAAATGTCACGCCAATACGGAATCATTTGTTTTTTGAGTTCATTTATATACATAGAATTCTCCGTTCAAAGGGTTTTAGGGATTTGCCCTAACAAGGTCGTGTGGACGCAGGCGGCGATGCTCGCTAAGCCAAGTGTGGACACAAAGACGATGCTTGCTAAGGCAATGCCGTAGCAGTATCATCCGAATTTGGATAGCCAAATTCAGTGCTTGCTGAGCTAACGCCAAGCAAACTTGACCTTTTGAATTTGTTGCTTGTTAAAGCCATTTTGATTTCTACTATTTCTTCTTTCTCATCTTTCGATAAATAATCGGTTTAAGCATCTCAATAACCGTTTTCATAACATCGGAATCCTGGAACATTTTTACGAAGAAAGCGTCGTTTTGCTCATATCTTTGCGCTGCGACATTTTCAAATTCCTGCTCAAATTTCAAGCCAAACATAGCCTCATCATTGTTTTTAGCAAAACTGACAAGGTTGTCATCTGCAAGAAAACCGTTTTGAATCTGTTCGAGCACCTTGTCCATCTCTGTAAACTCTGTTCCGTATTTCTCATTGATAGCTGCAATTATTTCCGCAAGTCCCGCAGATTTTTTTATTTTCGCGCCGGCTTCGCCCTTGATTCCGCCGAGCCCGCCTTCCGTTCCTGCAAGCGAAATGGAACCGTCAAACTCTTTTTCAAGACGATAGTATTCCATCAGGATCTTATCATTCAATGTGATAAACGGCCCTTTTTCCTTCGGCAAAACCTTGTAGAGCATTTTTGCATATACGCTGAACTTATGTAAATCGCGGTCAAACATACGGCATACCTGAGAGATAAAGCCGTAAATACGGTTAAATCTCGCCAAAGTCGTACGAAATACTGTAGAATCCTCATCGTTTGCCGCCAAATATCTATCGTGAGCGGGAATCAATGCGGACGACAGTTTACCCATTGTTGTTGCATCCTGTTCATTTGCTGAGAAAAACAATTCTGCAAACTTGTCAATCTCGGTTTGGGTGTATATGCGATAAGCATCTAATGTGTTTTTCAAATCATATAACACATTTGGATCGGTTGCCTTCTCCAAAACCGTGCATTCGTAATACGGCTCAAAGGATTTTTGAATATCCTCCGCACTGTTTACGAAATCAAGCACAAAGGTGCTGTCTTTACCTCTTGTGGTTCGATTGAGCCGTGAAAGCGTTTGAACAGCTTTTACGCCGGAAAGCTTTTTATCCACAAACATGGTATGCAAAAGCGGTTCGTCAAATCCGGTTTGATACTTTTCGGCAACAATCAGCATACTGTATTCATCCGTTTGAAAAGCCGCTTTCAGTTGATTTTCCTTAATACCGTTCATTTTCTCTTCGGTATAGGATTCACCGTCATCATTGACCTCGCCCGAAAAAGCAACCAGTACGTCCAAATCGTCGTAGCCCTTTTCTTTTATGTATCGCTTGAATTCATTCAGATACCGGACTGCGTGCAGGCGTGAGGCTGTTACAACCATTGCCTTTGCCCGGCCGCCTATTTGCTTTTGCGTCACTTCGCGGAAATGCTCAATCATAATTGCGGTCTTTTGGGCGATGTTGTGCGGGTGCAAACTCTCATATCTTTTAATCGCCTTTACACCGGAGGACGTTTCGATCTGCGGATCGTCGGCAATTGTTTTGATGATTTTATAGTAATTCTTGTATGTAACATAGTTTTTCAGCACATCAAGGATAAAGCCTTCCTCAATGGCCTGTTTCATAGAATAGATGTGGAAGGCTTTATACCTGCCGTCATCGGTTGGAGTTCCAAACATCTGTAAGGTTTTGTCCTTCGGAGTTGCGGTAAAAGCAAAAAACGAAAGGTTTTCGTGCTGACCTTGTGCCGCAAGCTCGTTTAGAATTTTATCCTCATCGTCAACCTGCTTGGCTTCGGCTTCTCCCTCCATGCGGGCATATTCCTTAAGAGCAACTGTTGTATCGGCAAGGGCTTTTTTCAACTTTCTTGCCGCCTCACCGGTTTGAGAAGAATGTGCCTCATCCACAATAATGGCAAAATTCTTCTTTTGCCCCATAACCTCCTTATAGATGACCGGGAATTTCTGCAAAGTAGTAATGATAATCGGTGCGCCCGATTCAATAGCGTCCTTTAGCTGTGCGGCGTTCTTATCAATCTTCTGCACCACACCGTCTACATGATCAAACTGATAAATGGTATCCTGTAATTGACTGTCAAGCACACGGCGGTCGGTGACAACGATAACCGAGCGGAAAATCTTTTCGTCCAAATCGTTATGAAGTCCCGAAAGGCGGTAGGCAAGCCAGGCAATTGAATTAGATTTACCCGAACCGGCACTGTGCTGAATCAAATAATTGTGTCCGGCACCGTTTGTTTTTACATCGGCAAGCAACTTTGTAACCACATCAAGCTGATGAAACCGCGGGAAAATCATGGTTTCCTTTTTCACCTTGTTGCCGTTTTTGTCCTCGCGAACTTCAACCTGCAAGTGCATATACTTGTGCAGAATTTCAAGCAAACTATCCTTGGTTAAAATCTTCTCCCACAAATAGGCGGTTTGATAACCGTCGGGATTTTGCGGATTGCCCTTGCCGCCCACTTTTCCTGCTCCGTTTGAGCCTTGGTTAAAGGGCAGAAAATAGGTATTAGCGCCCTGCAAACGAGTAGTCATGAAGACGTTGTATAAATCGACCGCGAAATGAACAAGCACACGGTTTTTAAATTCGAATATTGCTTCTTTGCCTGCACGATCAAATTTGTACTGCCGAATGGCATTATCGGTATCCTGTCCGGTAAACTGATTTTTCAGCTCCATAGATACAACCGGAATGCCGTTGACAAACAGCACAATATCAATGCTGTTTTCGTTATTGGGAGAATAGTGCAACTGACGGGTGCAGTGCAACACATTTCGTGCATATTGCTCCTGTGCGGTTTGGTTGATAGAGGTTTCGGGCTTCCAGTAAACTACACGGAAAGTAATACCTCTGTCCTTAAAGCCGTGGCGAAGCACGGAAAGCAGCCCGAGCGATCTAACCTCCTTGCAAAAACGCTCCACAAAGGGTTTCTCACAGCTTGTCCCGTATATTGTTTCATACTTCTCCCAAGACTTCGGCTGAGTATCCTTAACAAATGAGATCAGCGTAGAAACATCAAGCGCGACTGTACGGTCGAACACTTTGGCATCGCCTTTGCTGTATCCGCCATATGTAAGCAACGAATACTCTATATCATCTTCAAATTGCTTTTCTGTTAAGTTGAGGTCAAGCATTCTTATTCTCCTTTGCTTTTTCCCATTTTACCATCAATAGATTGATGATTGCCGAACAAGTTACAAGCATAAAACGTGCATCTTCCACATCAGACTCTATAAATGTAGTACCGCCGTGACGCTTTCCATCCTCATTACAGGTATACTTGTATAGGTTCTTGATAGCTACCGTTAGATTATCATGCAAAACAATTCCATAGTCTGCGAACTTATTTATAGCTTTGCCCAACGTATCATCGCCGCCTTCAACAATAGTGCAACACAGAGCTTCCACAGCTGTAATTATCTCTTTGATGGCGTTATTATAGTCAGGGGCCTCTCGATCAGAGAAAAGTTTCAATGCCTTTTTAACGGATTGCGTCACATGATCAGGGCTGTTGGTTAATGCTTTTTCTATTGCATCAATTTCCGTACTGTTTGTAATCGGAGTAACAATTCCATCAATGATGTGGTATCCGGTTTTTTCATCTTCAAGAACTTTATTAAACTCGCCTATAATGGTGGCGACAGTATATTTTCCTATACAGTAGTCCAAATAATATTCAATAAAATCATAGACTTTATACCATTCACATTTTTCGCATATATATTTGTTCAACCTGTTGCAATTATCTTTGTTATCAAATGGGCTATTATCAAATTGATACTCCTGACCAAAATACGCCAAAATATCTTCAACGACATCGTAACGAATATTATGACCTTTATTAACCAACACGTGTTTCTTGGCAAAAACCTGCCAAATTCTACGACGGGTTGTAGTAGTGCAATTATTCTGATTAGCAAATTCCTGCAAACCGTTTCTGACAGAAAAGCGATCCATTACGTCACCTCCAGAAATATATTTCAATACTATTATTTCGATATATATCCAATCAATTATTAACCTTGTAGCATCTGCAATGCAGCTGCGCCCAAAAGGCCAATCACTTCACCATAAAACCATCCGTGTTTTTCAAGGTGATTTGAAAGTTTCGCAAACAAACCTTTGTTTTTGGGAACATGCCGTGACTCTTGGATGTTTTCTATTAGTTCCTTTACCTCATCCAACAAAGCACGCAATTCTTCAGCATCTTCCCCACCTTTTTCCTCTATTTCTTGTTCAATTCTTTGCACAGAATTGTCTACCGACAAAGAGGAATTAATTACGTCTCCAAGGATCAAATTGTTCCCTTTTGCAACAATGTTGCCAATATTAATATTTGGTTTTTGTGCCATTCTTTCCTTTTCCTCAGCTTTTTCTTTGTTAGCAAAATACGAAAACCCTTGCGGTGCTATAGTAACTTCCCAGATGGCTGTTATCCAAATGCAATAGTCTGAAATCATACCATACATTTTTAACTTTTCAAACTCTAAGGATAATGATAAATGATATGCAGCCGGAATGATTTCATCATTCCCATGTACTTCTCTATTTTCATTTCCGTTATAAGCGTCCAAAATAATTTTAAGAAGTTCTTCAGAAGAAGCATCCATAATGCGCATACCACCAACAATAGGTTGTCCACTTACTATAGAAGCAGCCGTTTTTGCGCGAGCTTCTTTTTCAGCTAATTTCTTAGCCTCCTTTTGTGATTTTTCTAATGCCTTTTCAAATGGACTTTTTGCCATAATCACACCTCCAGTTTTCCTGTTACTGCCTCGTATATGAGACTCTTTTTGTATTTAATAAGCTTTTCAATAACCGAATATTTTTTGTTGATTGCTTCATCGATGTTGGAACACTTTTGCTCAAGATATGCCGCTATTGTTAATTGCTCGTCAATTGTAGGAAGTAACACCGGCAACCTCTTCAACAATTCCTGAGACAGGGACGCACGTGTTACCAAATTCATCTCTTTTACAAAGAACAATCGATGTTTATCACTCCTAAAATAATATTTGGAAAATCCCTTTGTAAGCAAGTTGGTATTAGGGCGAAACCTAATGAGAAAACCTGCAAATGTTGCGTTTTCAATGGTTTTCATACAAGTAGAAGTCAGTGCCACTTCCTCAATCGTTTCCGAAGTTCTTGTAAAGAAAACATCCCCCTCTTTAACAGAATACCATTCACGCTCATCTTCTGTTGTTTCAACCAATCCAGCAACGGATGACGGCAATTCCATATTTTTATATACGTCACCATAACTAACAAACGGATATCCGCTACCGAAATATTCGCCACCTTTGCTGATGCCGTTTACACAGGTACCAAGATATCGCAACCTACGTATTCCCCAATGCTCCGGGATCATGCCGATCCATTCGATACCGCTGTCCTTCATGGGCACATCGGGATTGAGTCCTTTGGTAACCGCCTCGGTGATGACCGCTTGTTTGTATTCTTTCAGCTTGTCGATAATCTTCTGCTGTTTTTCTATGTATCGGTCAATCTTTACGCACTTGTCGTCCAAAAAGTCGGCAATGCGCGTTTGCGTAGTTGCATCAGGAGTCGGAAGTTCTACTGTATTCAACTTAGACATTTGAATGCGCATACGAATTGCCATGATTCCGTTCCCATAACCTTTGAGTTTGCTTTGGAATTCTTTTGTTTGGAAGATATAGTTATAGTATCGAACATCATCCATGGGATTGCGAGGATAAAGCATATAATAAACAGGGCTAACGCATCCGTAATATTTCGACAATGCTACCGAACCTATAATTACGTTCATGCTATTCAAAACAATATCGTTTAGATAAGCAAGTTTATATCTGCTTAAATCTTCTTTAGACTTGTTTCCAACATCGCCCTTTTCGTCATAAGGAATAACGCCTCGGTCATTTGTGAGCGATAATATGTAGTCCGTTTTAATAGGATTATTACTTTCGTTTCGTTCGCAAAGAACGGCTTTAAGCCTTTTTATATCCCAATCTTCGGGAATCTCGCCGATCCACTCAACTCCGCTGCTTTTCATCTTTCTCATTTTGCCACCACCATACACATAAACGCGCAAATTGAATAAGCCGCCATCGCACCGGGAATCAGTCCAACTATATCAAGAATTTTCAATGTTGTATCCGTGAACTTTCTTTTAACCAATGTAACGAAAGACATTACCATAAAATACACAACACATAACGATAATACAATAACCATAGCAACCATATTGAAAAATGCAGGATAGGAAAGATGTAAAACCATAAACATAGCATTAATTGACAGAACAACGGAAAAAGATTTCCAAATATAATCATATCGTTCTTCAGTCTGCTTTAGCAATGATTCATCGATATTTCCGATCACCTTCATGCATTGAAATTCCATTAACGCATATTTAATTATATTGATAATTAGCATACTTGAAGCCGCTAATATAAATGCATAAACAGGAGCAATTTGAAGCGCGATGTTTTCAGTGCCAATGCTTATAAATGCGGCAATCCATACAGCAACAACGGCATATAAAATCTTATAAACAAGCTTCAACCGTTTTTCGCGAAGTTCAAAATATTCTGATTTTCCGGGCTTGTTATCATTGTGGTTATTCATTCAAATATCTCCTCTAAGCTGCCTTTCAATTCGTTTTGAAGTTCTTTGATCTCCGTCATAATTTCAGCGGTAGAACAAGGCGCTTCGTACTTGTAGAAATACCGTGTAAACGGAATTTCATAACCGACCTTTGTCTTGCTTTCGTCAATCCATGCGTCTGGCGCAAATGGCAGCACTTCCCGCTTAAAATATTCCTCTATATCCTCGGTCAGCGGCACATTTTCGGTGTCGCGCAGGGAAGTGTCGGCTACGGGTTTACCTTTTTTCATAACAGGATTGCCGTTTTCATCCCTTTGCGGTCTTTCCACCGTAATTTTAGAATATCCGAATTCCTCATTGCCAAAAATCTTGCTGATTTCGTTCTCGGCAAAATCACCGTAAATACGGGTGATTTCTGCGATTTGCTCGGGTGAAATATCGTTTCTCTTGTTGCCCAGAGCCTTGCGGCGTTTTTCAAACAGTCCGTTTGCATTGATAAGCTGAACCTTGCCTACGCGGTGAGCCGGCTTTTTATTGGACAGTACCCAAATGTAAGTTGCGATTCCGGTATTGTAGAAGATATCATTCGGTAAAGCAATAATGGCTTCCAGTAAATCGTTTTCAAGAATATATCTGCGGATTTCGGAAGGCCCGCTTCCGGCATCCCCCGTGAACAACGGCGAACCGTTATGAATAATGGCAACACGGCTGCCGGTCGGTTTCATCTTTGAAATTGCGGTTTCAATAAATAGCATCTGCCCGTCACCGACAGCAGGAAGTCCTGCGCCGAAACGGCCGGCAAAGCCAAGTTTTGCTTCTTTTCCTACAGCGACTTTTTCGTTCTTCCACTCTCTGCCGAAAGGCTGATTAGAGAGTATATAGTCAAAGGTTTGATCGGCAAACTTATCATCTGATAAAGTGTTTCCGCTGCGGATCTGTGTAGCGTCGTTGCCTTTGATAAGCATATCTGCTTTGCAGATAACAAAGGTTTGATCGTTGATTTCCTGTCCGAATGCCAAAAGCTCGGCGTCGGCATTCAGTTTATGTAAATAGTTTTCCGCAACCGAAAGCATACCGCCCGTTCCACAGGCAGGGTCTATAAAAACGCTGTCTTTGATACAAACAGAAAAAGCCTTCTCCGGCACATAAGGCTGAAAAAGGCTTGAAATAAAGGGCTTTCGAGGTTCCGCTGTGTTTTACAGCAGAGCTTCGGAAGCCCTTTTTCTGTTTATTCGATTGTTGCTGGCCGGTTCTGTGGCCTATGGAACTTACCCCTCCAAAACGGCTGCCGGAGGAATAATTAAATAGTGTGGAATAATTAAAATGTTTTCCGCTCCACTTATTCACGTACAATAGCACGTTTCACATCTTTGTATTTTTCCCGCAGATCCGGTATGTCTACTTTTCTTCCGAGAAGTTCTTGAACCACTCCCCATAAGCCGTTCTTCTCATCTGGGAATCCGTCCATGTAATCTACAAACGGAAGGCTATTAACGACCAGCGTTTCTCCTTCGATACCACGTCCGGGAACCCCGTACTTTATCACAGGCTCCTTACCACTTCGGATATTCTTTCCGAACACAATCGGCTCAGAGACTGGTGCGCCTCCCAAAAGAGTCATGCTGATTGCGATATCGAGGATTTGGCCATCAAGTTCTATCCATGAGTGATCGAAATAGAGACCTTGCCCGAGCATTTCTCCTATGCATAGCTTGGGAGAATACCCCAGTTCAGAAAGCGCAACATATAAGGCAGAACAGCTTGCATGGCAAGCACCCCACCATTGTTTCCGCTTCATATATTCACTCAAATTGCAAAGGACATTTGCGATGTCCTCTTTGTAACCGGCATTCTGAACAGCAGCCCTAATCAGATCACCGGTACTCATGGATTCCTTTAAAAGACAGCAATGCTTATATTTCTTTCCGCTACCACATGGGCATGGGTCATTTCGTCCGATTTTCATTCGTGATCACTCAACATTCTTCTTCAGCTGTTCAAATGCAGCTTTAATTTTTGCCGCCATCAGCTTTCTGCGCTCAATCAGGAAGTCCTCATAAGGCATATTCTCCCAACCGTACGGAAGTGCGTTTTCTTCTTCCATACGCTGGATTTCTTCAGGGCTGCGGCCCTCACAAACAACAGGATAATAAAGCGAGGGAGCCTCATCGAGTATCTCCATATTATCCTTCCAATCGATGAAGGCGTAGTTAGCCATCTGGTTGATCTTAGCGTCGTTATATCCCAGCGTCTTCAGATAAGCCTTCGGGAAAAGGTGATGCTTCTCCAGTGACTTTCTCTTACCGTCGGTACCGGGCTCGAATAGTTTGCTGACGAGCAGATTACTCTTCGAGAACAGGATTTTAGCATTCAGAATGTTTAAGGCGGCTACATAAGCGTTCCAAGCATTATTGCCTCGGCCCGATACTGCCAAGCCCTCGGAACCGATAAGAGTAATATCGAAGTAGTCGTTTGTAAGCCGCTCCTCAACCCTCGACAAAATGAACCGCTTGTATTCTTCCAGCGATGTTAGTTCCTTGATAGAGTTCAGGTGGTTTTCGACCGTGGATTCAAATGATCCAGTATAGAGCGAGACAAGAGACGCATAGAAAAACCACAGCGATGTTAAATGCAAATTCTCGTTGTACGACACATTAAACCTATACTTTGCGATGAGGTAGAATGCATAGGTGTAGTAGATTGCGTTTCCCGAAAGGATCAGATCACCGGACAGATAACCGGCATTCATGATAGATTTCAAGAACTCGTGCCAGTTGTGGATGTTTAGAACGTCTGGGAGCTTTGCCTTAAGCACATCGAAACGCTGATCACGCAGAGTTTCATCAACAGCGCCTTTTTTATCAAAGTCAGCTCCACGAAGCAGTTTATACCCATATTTCAAACGGGCTCTGTCAAATGCATAAGCCATGACCACACGGATGACATCCTGCGCTGTAACCTCGGTAAGCTGATTGTACGATGTGATCTTGTCTTTGGATGGGTATGTTGACTCCATGCTGAACTGCTCGATCTCTTTTCGGCCCTTATCCCAATAGAGCGAGAGGAGCGTCAGAATAAAGTCATTCTGCTTCAAAGCAACACCGCCGGAATTGACACGAACAAAGATCTCTGAAACATCCTCTTCCTCAGCGTTGGCCTTGATATCAAATACCGGAAGCGTGTGTTGTTTCAAATTTGAAAGCGCAGTGATGTTTTCGGAAATCAGATCTTGTTCCTCGTCGCTCAGCGTTTCACCTTTGGAGGACCGATATTCATCCAGCCTCTTGGTAAAGTTGATGATCAGCTTTGTAATATTCGATGTAGTGAACACTTCGCTGATGTTGTAGATCCATTCAGGGTCTTTTTTCGTCGCCTGATAACCAACCTCGAACTTATTCTTCACCGGGCAGTAGGAAATCACGATAGACTTCTCGTCGTATTTTGAATTGATGACCTTTTTCCCTTTCATAACGGCATAAAGGGAGGTCAGTCTCTGCTGGCCATCAATGATTACCTGCTTCGGAGATTCATAGTTGTGGGTGTCTGTTCCGATGGTTTTCTTCTTTTCAAGCGTAGGACACTCCCACAGCATCAAATAACCGATGGGGTACCCGCACATCATGGAATCGAACAAATCACGCACCTTTGAATCCTTCCAGATAAACGGCCTCTGAAGTTCCGGAAGGCCAAGTTCTCCTGTATCGATCTTTTCGATCAACTGATTGACTGTTAAAGTCGTGTTGCTAAATATCTGTTGCATTCACCGTTCCTCCTGCTTAATCTACGAATAAGTTCGGGATATCGTGTAGTCTATCTTACTTTTACACATTACCGCTTTCAGCTATAAACAGCTCCGGCATGTTTTATAGTACACTCGACGCCTCTGTTCGAGCGTTAGTATTTGAGCATTCAAGCAATGCCGTGCTCAGATGCCATTTTCCATCCGGCCCTTCGATAATAAACTCATCCTTGTTGTTCCGGATATATGTGGATACCTCACGAGAGAATCCGTTCCGCTGAAGAAGGATTGTTATTGGATTCGTCGTTCCGTATTCTACAAATTCGTACCAGTTGTTATCAAACTCCTTCAGCTGATGGACCGTCTTATACTCATTCGAGAAGCGAAGGAAGTAGTTTGAAATACTGAACAGCACAATGTTATCAATGACCTCCAAGGTGTCGGCAAACACGATATTGCGGTGCCGGAGTCCATCGTCATAGTATTCTTTCTGGCCTCGGTTCACCCAGAAGTTATCCCGGTGCTGCTGCCGGTACTCCAGTGCCTTTTTCATGATATTGCTAAGGCCAGTACCTTCCATCCATTGAATAAGAACAACCGCATACCAGCGCAGGAGCGTCGGCTTTCCGAGTGTGGAGGCTTCATACTTTCCCCATTTGAAGATCCGACTCAGCTTTTCAAGGAAAGCCAAAACGTCGTCATAGTTGAACCTGCCATCTACACGGTCAGGGTATTTCAAGCCCATTGCGATAGCGGCACGTAGGTTTTTCGTCTGATCCACCGAGGTGTTGATATCATCATCCGGTTCTGTGAACGGATCAGTAAAGGCTTCTCGTATTTTCGCTTCGTCCTTGGGTGTCAGCAGATTAGAGAACTCACGCCTTACAAGGCTGTCGTTGTCCTGCATAATATCCCGTAAAAGAATGAGGGCAAACTTACGCATCATTACATAGGCTTCCTCTGACTGTGCGTCATTTCTTTTTACGAGTTCAATATTGCCCTGCAGTAGTGCCTCGACGACATATTTCTTTTCGGCGTTTGTTAGGCTCTTCGGTCCAGCCTCGATAGAAAGCGTTTGCTTCGGGACCTCTTTCTTCAAAAGGTCCACATAGTCTTCCTGTTTCAGCTTTTCACCCTGCGAGACGAAGAATACATTCCCGTAAAGGTTGAAACGGATGCGCCCGACACGTCCTATCAGGTTTCGGAAGTCAACCGGCGTCATCACCTTTCGGAAAATCTTGTTATCGGTAATGAACAGATTATCCGCTGGGAGGTTGACACCCTCAAGTAAGGTGCTGGTACAGAATATAGTCGTGATTTTGCCACGACGGAACATGTCCTCGATACGCATTCTGATGGCAGCTGGTAGGTATCCAATGTGATATGCGACGCCCTTTTTTATAATCTGGGCCAAATAGTAGTCGCCGTGAACTTCATTCGTGATATCCCTTGCCAGTGCATTCAGGTCATTATCCTGAATTTCCGAAAGCTGATCTGCAAAAGCAAGCGCATTTTCAATCGCCTTACTTCTACCGTTGCAATAAACGATGGTCTGCTGCTTTCGCTCAAAGGGGATTTCCCGGTTTATTCTTTCAAACATCAGAAGGAACGAAACCAGAGAAGCGTTTCTGTCTTTGATTTCCGCAAGGTAATCCAACTCACCGGTATGGTCGTTATATACGCTGACTGTGAAATTGTTGAGGTCGATGCTGAACTTAATCTGGGCCACCGGTGAAAAAGTGGAACATAGGTGGCTATCATCACCGTCGGTTTCGATGTCTGTCAGCAACTTTAGATATACCTCTGGATTTGGAATATTAGGTGAGGCAAAGACGAAGTGCGGCTTCTTCTTCCTTTTGAGAAGCATATCCACGGTTTTATAGTAGAACGGCCCACGGCTATTTTTTCCGGACAGTTTGTGCGCTTCATCGATGAATAGATAGTCGATTTTCAAATCCGGTTTGCTGATGAGCAGATATAACAGTCGTTCCGGAGTCAGCACAAGTATGAAGTTATGCTTGCCCTCCAAAGCAATATCCCCGGCGGCGGTGACCACCTTATAATTGTGCTCCGACAAAAGGTTCTTAAGGTCCTCGTCAATGACCTGCTTGTAGATCTCATTGATCAGTGCCTTTGTTGGGACAATCAGGGCGAAGTTCATTTTTACCCCATGCTGTATCTGGTCCTTGATGTACATTCTCATGAGGAAGGACTTACCCATAGATGTCGGACCGGAATAGCTGAAGTGATCATCCGAGAGATGATCGTAAGCATTTTTCTGTGCGCCGAAGAACCGAAGTTCCGGTGCTGCAGGAATTGTCAAATAATCATTCTGGTATTCAGCGAAGAAACGTTCTAATGCGGTCGTGCCGTAAAAGTCGCTATCGATTATCCTTCTTGCCTGATAGTTCCCGGTGTTTGCGAACACTGATCCGGCATAGAACTTTACATCAGGATTGTCCGGGTACAGAGAATACAGCAGGATGATTATCTCCTGCGCCCACATTTTATGCTTGTCCCGGTTCATCGCATGTGTCGACTTGGACAGCAAGTCGGCAAACCGCAAGGCCGACACCACATCAATTTCCCGCATCTGCCGTTTATCAGTGAGGTTAAATTTGGTGATGGCATAGTTATAAAGGATGTCGTCGTAGAGTTCATTCAGGAAGGGATTGTTGTCAATGTCCCCGAAAATGGCATCGCCAAGGTTATGCAGTATTTGATTGCTCAAGGTCTGCCACCCCCATTCATCACACGGTCCATGATTTGTGTTTTTTCAGCATCTGCATCGTTGAGTGGCAGAATGTAGAAATAAAACGAGTGGTTTCCGAGGCCAAGGGCATTAATCTTGCTGGCTATATATGCCGCATGATTGCGAATATCTGTATCCATTTTCTGAGTCAGTGCACGTCGGAAGTCTACCGCACTGTAATTAGCAGGATTGAGACCGAGATTATACGCAAGGAAAACGCCATAGGCTGTATCATACGGGATCGACTGTCCTTTACTCGGAATAAGCAGGTCTTTGATTTTCTGAACCGTGTCTTTATCAAAGGACTTGCTGAATACCGTGTTTTCAGCAAGGGTGCGCTCCTGTGTGCTTTGCTTTTCGATCTCAACAATGGCGTCGAAGGCAGTGTCAACAGCTTTTTTCATATCACCCATAATGCTGGAGGTGCCAAACACCATATGGTAATACGGCATTCCAAATTCCTGCTCCAAAGAGAGAAGATGAATTCCGTCACATTTGCTTCCGTATTGTTTGGCTCCGGTTTGAAGTTCCACCTTGCTCATGATTTTCGGAGCACCAAGTACCTGCTCCAAAAACACATATAACAGAATTTCACCGAGGTCATTCCCTGTACCTTTTTGTCCGGGATTGCCATTCCGCTTCATAATATCAAGGGCATCCATACCAACGCTATATGCATCACCCTCAATATTGTATTCCTCGATCTGTGCGCGGGAAAATACATATAGTCCTATATTTCTTCTCAAAAACTGCTCCAGCTTATCGGATGAAAAAGCATTATTGTTGACATTCAGGTGAAATAAGCGCAGTTGTTCTGGGTTTTTAAGCCCTAACGTCTCAGTATGAGTCACTTCGGTAAAAACCTCGTCGAAGTGTTTTCCTCTCAATGTTTTGTCAAAAGAACCGCTCATTGCCCTCCCACCTTTCGGTATCTATTCTTTTTCTCCTAAGCTGTATTGTTAAACAGTTTCATTGTTATGTCGATAATTATGGTTGTTGCGCGGTATCCTGATTTCCCTGATTATGCTCCTGCTGTGGCGGCTCATATGGCTTTCCATCCTTATTATAGGTCAGATTAAATACAAGGTCGGACAGCCATTTTTTGAACGAAGGATTGTCTTGGAACTGTTTGAACAGCTCCATATTGTCAGCCATGATTGCAAAGATGACCTGCTGCAAAGCCCTCTCGCTTTCAAGCCGCGCACTCTGCTCGTCGGAGTTCTTCATGGCGTTCTGATATTTTTCATCCCTCGATACCATCGCAGGAATTTCAAGAATCTGTCTGCGCACATTATCTGCATCATTCCAGCTGATATTGCCGAACATATCGTTGAAATTCGACAGAATGACTGAAAGCAAATCCATCTCCGGCTCAACAATATGACCTACTTTTCCTGCCGGTACCGGATCAACTTCTGTATCTGAATCTTCCAGCTTGATGGACATAACCTCACGCGCCTCGTTGCGATAGCTTTCAAGGTCTATCGTTTCAAGAATACTCTGCGAAAGATCGTCCTCTCGTGGTGACGGCAGCTTCGGTAGCAGCAGATTGAGGAAGATGGATAGCCTCTCCCAGTCGGCATTGCCATACGGCAAAATTGCTCCGAGAAAGCCATAGGTGCGCACAAATGACTTTGCTGCACTCTTAAATTTGATTTGATCATCTGTATCAAGCTGTTTATAGATGGCAGTGCAGGCATCGAGGGTAGGGTCGAGTTTATCACGGTCTGCACCGTCAAGATACAGATTTACCAGTCGCTCCACATCCTCATTGGTGAATATCTGATACTCATCCATAATTGCAACGAGGTCATACAGCTTGTTCGGGTCGGTTTCGCCGGACAAAATCGTCGTGCGATAATACCGAGAGAAAGACTCCTGAATCATCTCCGGCTTGTTTGCAAAGTCTAGGACAAAAGTGTCATACTTTTTCGGGCAGCAGCGGTTAAGTCGGGAAAGCGTCTGCACAGCCTTGATATCATAGAGCATCTTATCCACATACATGGTGTGGAGCAGCGGCTCGTCAAAGCCCGTCTGAAACATATCCGCAACGATGAGAATGCGATACGGGTCCTTTTTGAATTCTTTCGGTATCTTAGCATCAGGAAAACCGTTCAATCCGGCAGATGTAAGCGGCGGTTCTTGCCCCTGGTATTTGTTCTCCCCGGAAAAGGCGATAATTGTCTTGTATGGGCTGTGCCTGTCCGCAAGGCATTTATTGATGGCATAGTAATACTCAATGCAACGGGGGATGCTGGACGTCACAACCATCGCACGTGCCTGTCCGCCGATTTTCCCTTTTGCAATGACCTGCTCGTGGAAGTGGTCAACCATCATAGCCGCTTTCTTGGCAATGGTGTAGCTGTCGCTTTCCACAAAGCTTCGGAGTTTCTTCTGCGCCCGCTTTTTATCGAACATCGGATCGTCCTCGACGGTTTTCATCAATTTATAGAAACTGTCGATGGGCGTATAGTATTTCAGCACATCCAGAATAAAGCCTTCCTGGATGGCTTGTTTCATGGTATAGACATGGAACGGTCTGTGCTTGATGGTATCACCATCCTGATACGGAACACCGAAGGTTTCCAGTGTTTTGTTTTTCGGCGTAGCGGTGAACGCAAAATAGCTGGCATTATTCAGCAGCTTGCGTCCCTCCATCATGGCGTTGATTTTATCTTCATTATCCATTTCGTCATCGGAAGCAAGGCCGGAGAGCGCAAGGTTCATCTGCGCAGAGTTTCTGCCGCTCTGCCCGGAGTGCGCCTCGTCTATGATGATGGCAAAACGGTTATCCTTGTGTTCGGCTCCAATCTGCGGAACGATATACGGAAACTTCTCAATCGTGGTGACGATAATGCGCTTTCCGTCCGTGATTGCTTTCGTTAGATCGCCGGAGTGCTCTGCCCATGCCACAGTATTGCCGACCTGCATGAACTGCTTGATGGTATCCCTAATCTGCTTATCCAGGATGCGGCGGTCGGTGACAACAATAACGGAATCCAGCATCGGATGTCCATCCAGCTCAAGTCCAATGAGCTGATGGGCAAGCCATGCGATAGAGTTGGATTTTCCGCTGCCTGCACTGTGCTGAATGAGATACTTTTTCCCGACGCCGTTTGTTTTCACATCTGCAAGGAGTTTTGTAACCACATCCAGCTGATGATAGCGCGGAAAAATCTGCTTTTCCTTTTTCTTCTTCGTCTCCTCATCGACCTCAATAACCACCTGGGCATAGTTCTCGATGATGAGTGACAGCTTCTCCTTGGTAAGAATATCCTTCCAAAGGTAGTCGGTCATGATGCCATCGGGATTGGGCGGGTTTCCGGCACCATCGTTGTAGCCTTTGTCGAACGGCAAAAACCAACTGTCCTTTCCCGCCAGTTTCGTGCAGAATTTGATACGGGCATCGTCCACGGCAAAATGCACCATGCAACGCTTGAAGGAGAATAGCATCTCCCTTGGATCACGGTCTGTCTTATACTGCTCCACAGCATCGTCTACATTCTGCTTTGTAAGCTGATTTTTCAGTTCAAATGTGATAACCGGTAAACCATTGATGAACAAGCACATATCCAGCGCCAGTTTGCTTGCATCCTGCGAGTAGCGTAGCTGCCGGGTGACGCTGAAAATGTTCTTTTCAAACATTTCCCGTGCCTTGGCATTGTTCTCGGTCGGCGTAAGATAGAACATGATAAGGTCAACCGGATACACCTTGATGCCGTTGCGCAGCACATCAATAATGCCGCGTTTGGCAAGCTCCCCCTGCAAGCGGTTCAGAAATTGACGCTTTTTCTGCTCGGATTTGAATACACCAAGCCTGTCCATCTGCTCCGGCTGTGTATTCTGCAGGAAACGGAAGAGACGAGTCTCATCAATGGCATATTCTTTGTTATAGTCGGCATTGTTGCCCTGCTCATAGCCGTTATGTTCAACGAGCCATTTTACGATAAGAGATTCAAAGCCTTTTTCCTTTGTATCGGTGACCTCCATCTTGCTCAGTCCTCCTTCGCTTTTTTCTTTGCTGTTTTTTCGACTTCCTTTATGGTTTGCAGATACGCTTCCTCAACAGGAGAAAGGTTCTGCACCAGAAAACGCTGATACTCCTGGTTTGCCTTTTCCATTGCTTGTTTGTGGCTGACCTTACCCGCACCGACCAGAAGCTGTTCTCCGGTGGAGGAAAGTACCCGATCCAGATGCTCCACATAGTCGCTCATATGCATGGGGCGGTGGCGCATCGCCTGTACCTCTGCAAAATCGAAATATCCGGAAACGATGCCGTTCAATATCTGCAATTCTTCCTCAGTCAGGTAGTTCTTGGCAATGCCGATGTCTTTTGCTGTCGGAAAATCGCCGGAGAAGGCGGTCAGACCCATAAACGGCTTATCTGCGTCAGCCCGCTCATAAATGACCTCCGCAGCCGTATGTCCATGCGCAGCATAGTGCAACTTGTTCTGCACCATTTTGAAAAATGCCACGGATTCCGAACTTCTCGGATCATAGTCCACGCTGGTAGCATACAGGTCAAGCACCTGCCGGTACATAACCTTTTCGGAAGAACGGATATCCCGGATACGGGCGAGAAGCTCTTTCCAGTAGTTTCCGCCGCCGAGTTTTTTCAGACGTTCATCATCCATCGTGAAGCCCTTGACCATGTACTCCTTCAACCGCTCTGTTGCCCAGCGGCGGAAGTGAGTGGCAATCATGGATTTCACACGATAGCCAAGTGAGATGATCATGTCGAGATTGTAGTACGGAATTTCTCTGGTTACCTGTCTGCTGCCCTCGGTGCGAACCTGTCGGAATTTCCGACAGGTTGAAGCCTCGTCCAATTCACGCTCTTCATAGATGTGCTGGATATGCTCCACAATGTTGGTGCGGGAGGATTGGAACAGATCTGCCATCTGCTGCTGCGTCAGCCATACAGTTTCATCCACAAAGCGGACGTCTATTTTTGTATCGCCGTCTTCGGTCTGATAGATAACGATATTGCCCTGGTTTTCTTCAAGAGCGAGGTCTTTTGTATCAGCCATGCTCAATCCTCCTGTTCCTCGGTTTCTTCTTCGCCGTCGTCCTCGTTGTCCGCATCGGTGTATTCATCCACAAATTCATATTCTGGGATTTCAATGGAACGGACATCGATCTTGCCGGTGACGGTGTCAGCAATAATCTTGTTTTTATATTCTTCAAGCACAGCAACTTCTTCTGTCAGCTTTTCGATTGCAGCATCGTATCGGGGCAGTGCCTTCTTTATATATTTGACGATGGCAATCTGCTCATCCGCTGGCGGAACAATGAATGGGATTTCCTTCATTTTGTCCATTTGCAAATCCCACTGTCCGACACGAATGCCATCAGATGCCTGGGCGAAAAAATTCACATAAACCTTGCTGCGGATGGCATAGTGAAAATACTCCAAATTCTCAAAAGCAATGTCGAAGATGAAGTAAGCAGGGCTGACGATTCCGATATAATCCGAAACGCCATAGGAGCCTTGCCAAGCCTTCATCTTATTCATCGCAAACTGCCCTTTTCGCACAACTTTATAGCCGCTTAAATCATCAGGAATAAAATTGTGGTTGGCTTCCTTATCCTCGACATCACGGAGAATGACACCCTGTTCACGGACAACTGATAGCAGAGGAAATTCCGGGTGATTTTTCTCGCTGACCGGATGTAAAATCTGCCGAAGTTTTGTGACATTCCAATGGGCCGGAATATCTCCCAGCCATTTAACGCCACTATACTTTGTGGGTGCATCTGCTGTCAGCCCGCGAGTGATCGCATGGCTTACCGTTGACCGCTTCAGCGCATCAATCGCTTTGATTTCTTTTTTCTTGATATTGATCAGCTTATTGATGCTCGAAACCTTCCAGTCCAGGAAGCGCACGATCTGATCCTGCTCGTCACGGGAAGGAATTAGGACTTTCGTTCGTTTTAGTGCAGGCCAATATATATTTCTTTGAATAGAACCCACGCTTTTGGAATTAATCAGGTATTGTTCAACCATAATGCGAGATCGGAAAAGATAATTTGCATACCTGCTATCAAGATAATCATTCATCGACAGAACTACATACGCAGGGCTGACAATTCCTGTATCGAACGATATTCCGACCGATCCACGCCATGCCTGCTGATTGTTGAGAACAAAATCTCCGAAGTCAACACGCTGATACTTAGATAGATCTTTACTTGTTACATTCGTCCGTTTTTCTGCCTTTGCTGAAAACGGAACTACGCCAACATCTAAATATACAGAAAGCAATGGCAAGTCTACGCAATTGCAAATAGATTTTTCCTTAGCAACTGCATACATCGGAAGAACGCACCAATGGCTCGGAAATTCTTTGTTCCACAAAGAAGGGCAGATAGTGTATGATTCATATTTCTTCACTGCACTCCCTCCATAACTTCAGCCAGTAACCCATCGGCCTCTGTTTCTAATTCTTTCAGGTTTTGCAGAATATCACTCAATTTGCGAAGCTCCACTGGCTTATAGAAGTATTTCGTAAAGCTGATCTCATAGCCGATTTGCGTTTTCTTCTCATCCACCCATGCGTCCGGCGCATAGGTCAGCACTTCATTCTGAATGAAGGCATCAATGCCACCCTCATAGGTGAAGGGAATGTTCTCCGTGTCGCGCAGGTCAACGTCCGGCTCACTGTCAATCGGCTTTGCGATCGGGTCTTTCTCTGTGATAAATGGACGCACCTTTTTCAATACGGCGGCTTTCAGCTTGGTTGCTTTGGCAAATGCCGTCCAGTTATCCAACGGCGCAGTTTCGGCAGCCTTTGCAATGGCGGAAGTTACGGTTTCGTATTCATCCGCCTTTTTGAACAGGTCGGCAGGAATCGTGCGGTCGGGGTATATGCGCAGACGGAGCGGGCGTTCCACCGTCACATTCCAATAGGCGAACTCATCATTATTGAAAACCATGCTGACGTCGTTCTCTTCCATGTCGAGGAAGATGCGGACGATTTCCTTACGAATATCCGACGTGAATTCGCAGTTTTTCTTGCCCATGTTCTTGCGCAGCGCCGATTTCATCGCCGTTGCGTCGATAAGCTGAATTTTACCCTTGCGGCGTTCTTCTTTCTTGTTGGAAAGCACCCAGATGAATGTGCCGATGCCTGTATTGTAGAACATATTTTCCGGCACGGCGATAATTGCTTCAACGAGATCGTTCTCAATCATATAACGGCGGGCGTTGCTTTCGCCGCTGCCTGCGTCGCCGGTGAAGATGGACGAGCCGTTATGTACTTCTGCAATGCGGCTGCCCAGCGGCGTGTCCGTTTTCATCTTCGACACATTGTTCAGCAGGAACAAGAGCTGCCCGTCACTGGTGCGCGGGAGCATGGTAAGCTGTTCGCCGCCTTCAAGGTAGGCGTTGAATCTGGTGTCGAGAATCTCCTTTTTGCCGCCCATCTTATCGGCGTCTGTTTTCCAACTCTTTCCGTATGGCGGATTGGAGAGCATGAAATCAAACTGCCGGGTGGCGTTTCCGTCCAGTGACAGCGTGGAGCCGTAGCTGATGTGATCTGCCTGTTCACCGTCGCCTTTGAGCAGCATATCCGCCTTGCAAATGGCATAGGTCTCCGGGTTGATCTCCTGCCCGAACAGGTGAATGGAGACATTCTTTCCGCGCCTTGTTGCCAGCGTCTGAAGTCTCTCCTGCGCCACGGTGAGCATACCTCCCGTTCCGCAGGCTCCGTCATAGCAGGAATAGGTAGCGTCCTTGATCTGATCGGCAATCGGCATGAAGATAAGGTCGGCCATCAGTTCCACAACATCACGGGGCGTCCAATGTTCCCCGGCTTCCTCGTTGTTTTCTTCGTTGAAACGGCGAATCAGTTCCTCGAAAATCGTGCCCATGCCGTGATTGTCCAGTCCCGGATGCTTGAGGATGGTTTTCTCTTCATCCTTATAAATCGGATTGGGACTGAGGTTAATATCCGAGGACACGAACTTTTCAATCACCGCACCGAGAATGTCCGCCTCAATCATGGTATCAATCTGATTGCGGAATTTGAACTTCTCTAAAATCTCCTTCACGTTCGGAGAAAAGCCGTCCAGATATGCCTCGAAATCTGCTTTCAGAGTCTGTTTCTTTGCTCTGCTGGTCAGATCCTTCAGCAGAAAAGGAGATGCATTGCAAAATGCCTGTCCTGCGGCATTGCACAGTGCCGGCCACTGGTTGTCAATACCTGCGGCGTCTAACTTTTCCTTCATTTCGAGCACAGCAGGCTTGGTATCTTCCAAAAGGGCGTCCAGACGACGGATAACCGTCATCGGCAGAATGACATCGCGGTATTTGCCGCGCACATAAATATCGCGCAGGCAGTCATCTGCGATGCCCCATATAAAACTTACTATTTGATTATGAACTTGATTGTCCATGTTCTAATTCCTTTCTTGCCTCATTTATGTTGGCTATCAAGCTACTTTTATCATACAACAAATACTGTCCCCTAAAACGGTCTTAATCTTCAGCTTTGCTATCATCGGCAGCGCCGCCGGAACGAATCCAATCATCCACCTCTGACAGCTTGAATTTCCACAGCTTACCCACTTTATAGGCTGGCATATTTCTTTTAGCGATCCACTGCAAAATGGTTTCTCTGCCAACGCCAAGGTATGCTTGGACTTCTTTCAATGTTGACCATTTTTCAATGTTCTCGTTACCCAATTTAGTTACCTCCAGATCTCTTAAATGTCTTGTTCTCTACTACAATCGTTACATTGAATGGGCTTGAATAGTTTGGGTAGCACTCTTTATTGTTTTTATCAACCATAACCCAATGACTTTCAAAAGCGTCCTCATCGCCACGGGCATCGAATTCAACCGACACAACAGCTCGTCCATTTGGAGCCGTATCCGGTATGTCAATTGACAGCTGCATGGCACATGGAGTGATAGAATCCTCGTTTATGCAGATAAGCCTTCGGCCCGTCCATGCGACCTTACCAGAGTTAAGTAGTTTCCATGTGTGGGTGAAGTGCTCGTAAAAATCAACGACATGTCGCCGGTCGGCAGATGCCGTTTCAATCCAGAAAGCATCTCCATCATAGAGGGGCTTATGGAATGACGGCTCGTCCGTTTCCGGCTGGGACAAATACTGCTGATAGTTCGTCGCTACGACATCAGCATCGGAATCCGGCTCGTGTATGATTATCTGAAGCTGGTCAGCGAGGGCTTTTGTCAAAGCCGAAGCATTTATATCTGCGTCCGTTGGGATCGTGAAGTAGTTCATCACGGTTCTGACGGACGCTTTTTTTATATGCTCCGACAGGTACTTCGCAAGACCGGTAGTATTTATCGGATTTGGAAAAGAGCTTCTGTGGTTCCTCGAAAGAAGCTTGCCGCCATTGAACAGTTTTACCCCGTAATTTGAGTTGCTATAGGCACCTTTCTTTGTAAAGGAGTAGCTACTGCCTGCGGCTTTAAAGACGTCAATTACAAACGCATCTTGATTTGGTACGCCTTCTGTAGAGTTGTATATACCCCTGCAAAAATGAGCGAAATCTATGCAAATCACCCCTTTCAGAAAAAGTCCTATCAAAAGTCCTGAAAGTCCTTTTTTCATGGTCCTTGCGCTTATAGGAAGTCCTTTTTCATCTCGGTATCTTATTAGTGGATGGCGGAGATGAGAGAGACTGAGCCGTCGGCCTGTGGACCTTGATATTTTATTATATCACAATCGAGCCTAAAAATCAATAGCATTGGGCAATAACAGGCACAAACCGACGCAAACTCACTTTCAAGCAATCGCCATTCAACAGAAGCCGCCTCTCAGCTCGTTCATCGGCCATGAACGATCCGGAGCTGAGTGGTCGGCAGCATCAACAGCCTACTATCCGGATTAGGAAGCTGAACCTGACAAGGAGGGACAAGCAGTGACAAAGCGTGAACGTAACAACTGGATCGTGAACATTGAAAACACCGCTGCTGCCATCGAGTCTCAGTTGGGCTCAGCAGTAGTTGAATCTGTTTTCAAACGCTACGGCGCACACGGCACTTGGGACCTTAACCCAAGCGACCTGCCTGAAATTTTCAGCGAACTGTACGCCATCGAAGTGGATCTCGACTAAAAAACTGTCCTGAGCAAGACAGAAAACTGCTCACCGTCAGGGACTGCACCGACTGATCACCGGTGGCTCAACGGTTCCTGACGGCCACAAGTAAATATCATCAGCTGCCTTTTGAGCGGGAAGCTGCAGACCGGAACGGAGAAATCTCCGTCGGGACTGTGGTTGGATTTCTATACCCATTTTGCAGCTGACCATGAAGGTTTCCTCCGTTCCAAGCAAATCGAACGGAGGAAATTTTCATGCAAAACAACGACAAGAAGTACTTTATCCCGGTCGACGGGACACCAATCGAGGTCAGCGAGGACGTTTACAGGGCTTATTATCAGCCCATCTGGAACACCCGCTACCATGCCCAACAGAACGGCGAGTGCCGCTGCACCAAGGCCCAACTGTGGAAGTGCGACGGCGTTTGCCCTGGCTGCCCGTTCTACGCTGCCGGTAAAAAAGTCTCCATCGATACGCCTATCGGCGGTGAAGACGACGAGCTTACCCTTGGCGACACGCTGGCCGACGACGCACCATCTGCGGAGTCCATCCTTATGGATAAGAAACTGCTCGACGCTCTATACGACGAGCTGAACCGCCTTGACCCGGACGGCAGACGCATCTGCGAGCTTATCATGCAGGGCAAGACGGAGCGTGAAATCGCTGCCGACATGGGCAAACGCCAGTCGACCATCAACTACCAGAAAAACAAGGTGTTCTCCATCCTGCGTGAAGCCCTGAAGGACTTCATCTAATACCCAACAAAGGCCGCCGTGGAAGCAATTCTGCGGCGGTCTAAAATTTTTCAGATTTTTTTCGTTCAAAACACCGGTTTCCCTCCAGTGGGTACTGAGGACAGCAAAACAACACAGGTCCTCAGAAAGGAGGAACCGCCAATGAGTGAGTCCAGACCTAACAAAGCCGTCACCGATGAAGAGCTCATCGGAGTGCTTACGGCAATCAGCGTAGTGTCAAGACGTCTGGCGAGGAAGCTGATCCAGCTGAACCAGACAAGCCAATCTCAGGAAGGAGGAAAACGTGATGAGCAAAATGAGCGAAATGGAAGCGACCATCAGGGAGTTGCGGGATATTGCATCTTCTATTAACGACATCGCCAACTGGCTGACCGGCGCATTCAGCGGCACCGAGGAAGCGGCCCCTGCTCCGGAACCGGAAAAGGCACTCACCCTCGAAGATGTCAGAGCGATTCTGGCAGAAAAGTCCCGTGATGGCTTCACCGCTCAGATCCGTGACCTTCTTCTGAAGTACGGTGCCAAGAAGCTCTCCGAGGTTGACCCGGTAAGCTACAAGGCTCTGGTAGCGGATGCGGAGGTACTCGGAAATGCCTAAGCACGCACTTCTCTCTGCATCGTCTTCGCACAGGTGGCTCAACTGCCCACCTTCGGCAAGGCTCTGTGAAGGCTACGACGACAAAGGCAGCGATTTCGCAACCGAAGGTATCGACGCCCACGCTCTCTGTGAGTTCAAGCTCCGGACGGCTCTCGGTATGGAAGCAAGGGACCCGACCGAAGACCTTACTTGGTACAACTCCGAAATGGAGGAATGTGCCAACGGGTATGTGTCCTTTGTAATGGAGCTGGTCAAGGAGGCCAAGAAGACCTGCCCGGACCCTGTGGTCCTGATCGAACAGCGGCTCGACTACTCCAAGTACGTCGAGGAGGGCTTCGGCACCGGCGACTGCGTCATCATTGCAGACGGGACGCTGCACATCGTGGACTACAAGCACGGCAGAGGCGTTCTGGTCGAGTCTGACGACAACCCGCAGATGAAGCTGTACGCCCTCGGTGCGCTGGAGCTGTTCGACTGCATCTACGACATCGACACCGTCAGCATGACCATCTACCAGCCTCGACGCTCTAACGTCAGCACCTTCACCATTCCAAAGGACGAACTCTACGAGTGGGCCGATCAGGTTCTGGCCCCGACTGCAGAGCTTGCCTTCAACGGAGACGGTGAATACCACTGCGGCGAATGGTGCCAGTTCTGCAAGGCCAAAGCTGACTGCCGTGAAAGAGCCAACGCCAACATGGAGCTTGCCAAGTTCGAGTTCAGGCAGCCGCCTCTGCTTACAGATGAAGAGGTCGAAGAAATCCTCGGTCGCATCGACGAGCTGATCGCTTGGGCCTCCGACATCAAGGACTATGCGCTTCAGGCAGCCATCAGTGGTAAACAGTGGTCCGGCTACAAACTGGTCGAGGGCCGCTCCAACCGCAAGTACACAGACGAGAATGCCGTCATCGCAGCCGTAACAGCTGCCGGGTACGACCCCTACGAACACAAGATTCTCGGCGTCACCGCCATGACCTCGCTTCTCGGAAAGAAACAGTTCAACGACATTCTTGGAGGCCTGATCACCAAGCCTCAAGGCAAACCCACGCTGGTGCCGGACAGCGATAAGAGACCGGCAATGACAACCATTATCGATGATTTCAAGGAGGACAACTAATATGTCAAATTCTACTAAACTCGCAAACCCCATGAAGGTTATCACCGGCAAGGACACCCGTTGGTCCTATGCCAATGTCTGGGAGGCCAAGTCCATCAACGGCGGCACCCCGAAGTTCAGCGTCAGCCTCATCATTCCGAAGACTGACACCGTGACCGTTCAGAAGATCAAGGCGGCGATTCAGGCGGCCTACGAGGAAGGTCAGGCCAAGCTCAAGGGCAACGGTCGCACCGTACCGCCTCTCACCGCTATCAAGACGCCTCTCCGTGACGGCGACACCGAGCGTCCGGACGATCCGGCTTATGCTGGCAGCTACTTCATCAACGCCAACTCTGCTACGGCTCCCGGAATCGTAGACGCTGACTGCAATCCGATCCTGACCCGCTCCGAGGTTTACTCCGGTGTGTACGGTCGTGCCAGCATCAACTTCTACGCTTTCAACTCCAACGGCAACAAGGGCATCGCCTGTGGGCTGAACAACCTGCAGAAGATCCGTGACGGCGAACCCCTCGGCGGCAAGTCCAGTGCAGCATCTGACTTCTCCACCGATGCGGATGAAGATTTCCTGTCTTAAGGAGGTACGTACCATGAACGCTACTACGATTCTTTGCATCCTGCTTCTGTCCCTCTATCTGGTTCTGGCCGTGTTTTGGGTCGTCAGGTCCATCATCGACACCATCGACGACCGCAAGCGTGAAAAGCGTAATGCTGCTCTTGAGGCTGAGCGTGAAGCTCGTAACGCCAAATGGGAAGCCGAGCGTCAGCAGCTTGAACGAGAACGTGCCATTCGTGAAGTCGAGTACCACGAAGCCCGAATGAAGGAACTCGAACAGAAGTAATCTCCGGCCTACGGGTGGTGGGAGCAATCCTGCCACCCTTTCAGGCTACGGAAAGGACCGATGTATATGAAAACACTCAGTATTGATATTGAAACCTACAGCAGTGTGGACCTTGCCAAGTGTGGCGTCTACAAATATACCGAGGCAACAGATTTCGACATTCTTCTCTTCGGATATTCCGCAGACGGCAACCCCGTGCAAGTAGTCGATCTTGCCTCTGGTGAGACAATCCCGCCAGAGGTCATCGCTGCGTTGACAAACGATGATGTGACGAAGTGGGCCTTCAACGCTCAGTTTGAGAGGATATGCCTTTCCCGCTGGCTCCGGGATCATGGCGTTTTCGATAATGCCTACTACAGCATCCCGGAAGACACCGTCGGCAACTACCTCGATCCAGCCTCATGGAAATGCACCATGATCTGGTCCGCTTACATGGGCTTGCCACTGTCGCTGGAAGGTGTCGGTGCCGTTCTGGGCCTCGAAAAGCAGAAATTGATCGAAGGCAAAGAGCTCATCAAGTATTTCTGCCAGCCCTGTGCGCCGACAAAGGCCAATGGTGGTCGAACCCGCAACCTGCCGGAAAACGCTCCGGACAAGTGGGCTGCCTTCAAACGGTACAACATCCGTGATGTCGAGGTCGAGATATCCATTCAGGAAAAGCTCGCCAAGTTTCCGGTGCCGGAAATGGTCTGGGAGCAGTATCACCTCGATCAGGAAATTAACGACAGAGGTGTCGCCCTCGATATGGAGCTGGTGCATCAAGCCATAGCTATGGACACCCGCTCCCGTGCGGATCTCACCGCTGCCATGAAGAAACTGACCACCTTGGATAACCCCAACTCCGTGCAGCAGATGAAGCAATGGCTTTCGGACAACGGGCTGGAGGTCGATTCTCTCGGTAAGAAGGAAGTCGCTGAAATGCTCAAAACCGCTCCGGCAGATCTCCAGAAGGTTCTCCTTCTCCGGCAGCAGCTGGCCAAATCGTCCGTCAAGAAGTATCAGGCAATGGAAAAGACAGTCTGCGCCGATGGTCGTGCTCGTGGAATGTTTCAGTTCTATGGTGCCAACAGGACCGGTCGTTGGGCCGGACGCATTATCCAGATGCAGAACCTGCCCCAGAACCATCTTCCGGATCTGGCAGAGGCTCGTGGGCTTGTCCGTTGCGGCGACTTTGAAGGCATGGAGCTTCTCTACGAAGATGTGCCGGATACGCTCTCTCAACTGATCCGCACCGCCTTTGTGCCGAAGCCGGGATACAAGTTCATCGTCTCCGACTTCTCGGCAATCGAGGCCAGAGTGCTGGCGTGGTTTGCCGGTGAAATCTGGCGTCAGGAGGTCTTTGAAAAAGGCGGCGACATCTACTGCGCTTCCGCATCACAGATGTTCAAGGTTCCTGTTGAAAAGCACGGCGTGAACGGCCACCTGCGGCAAAAAGGCAAAATTGCTGAACTCGCCCTCGGCTATGGCGGCTCTATCGGAGCTCTCAAAGCGATGGGAGCCTTGGAGATGGGCCTTTCGGAAGACGAGCTTCAGCCGCTGGTCACTGCTTGGCGCAACTCGAACCAGAACATCGTGAAGTTCTGGTGGGATATCGACCGAGCAGCTATGAATGCCGTGAAGTATCACATGGACGGCGAGGTCTGCGGAGTCAAGTTCTGCTACCAAAGCGGGATGCTCTTCATTACGCTCCCGTCCGGCAGACGCCTTTCCTATGTAAAGCCTAAGCTCGGTACAAATCAGTTCGGCAGCGAGTGTATCACCTACGAGGGTATCGGCGGCACAAAGAAATGGGAGCGGCTGGAGACCTACGGACCGAAGCTCGTGGAGAACATCGTCCAAGCCACCTCCCGTGACATTCTCTGCTACGCCATGCGGACCATGTCGCACTGCTTCATTACCATGCACATTCACGACGAGCTGGTCATCGAAGCCAGCCCCGGCGTCGACCTGAAGGTCCTCTGCGAACAGATGGGCCGGACCCCACCGTGGGCAGACGGCCTCAAGCTCCGTGCTGATGGCTACGAGACCATGTTTTATAAAAAAGACTGATTCTGATTCGTTCAAATACCACTAAACCCTCCAGTGGGTAGTGAGAACTTTAGATTGGAGGTGCCTATCATGGCCGAATACAAAAACGCAGAGGGCTATGCCGATCCCACAGCATTCGGAGCTTTCTGTGCCATTGAAAAAGAAGAAAAAGCTCTCCGGGCATTCAGGCCCATCGTGTATATCTGCAGTCCGTATGCCGGAGATGTCGAACGCAACACTGCTGCCGCCAGACGCTACAGCCGTTTTGCGGTAGATGCCGGATACATTCCTATCGCACCGCACCTGCTGTTTCCGCAGTTCCTTGACGACAACAAGCCCAAGGAGCGTGAGCTGGGTCTGTTTTTCGGGAATGCCATCCTGAGTAAATGTGCCGAGATGTGGGTCTTTGGTGACCGGATCTCCGAGGGCATGGAGGCCGAGATCAAGAGAGCGACTTGGAAGGGACACCGAATCCGCTACTTCAGCGAGACCTGCGAGGAGGTAACAAGATGAGATTCACTTTATACCGCTCCAACTGTCTGGAGGTGCCTGAAAACTGTACCTACCCTCATAAGGTCGAGGTCACCGGGAAGGACAGCCTCGTCGAAGCTGTAAAGCACGATTATGTTTGTGCTGAGTATCAGGGCAACTATCGCAGCAACGACAATTTCATCGGCTCCGACTGCTTGCCGGTCGATTGTGATAACGACCACAGCGACGATCCGGACGAATGGGTCTATCCCTCAGAAGTTGCTACTGCTTTTCCCGGTGTTGCCTTTGCGGTTCACTACAGCCGCAATCACATGAAAGCCAAAGGTGGCAAAGCTGCAAGGCCGAAGTTCCACGTCTTCTTCGCTATTGATCGAGTCATCGAACCCGGCCAGTACAGCGAGATGAAAAAGCTGGTCAACAGCATCTTCCCGTACTTCGACACCAAGGCACTCGATGCCGCTCGGTTCTTCTTCGGGACAAAGAAGCCGGAGGTCGAGATCTTCGACGGCCCGATGACGCTTACTACCTTCCTTGCTGACGACGATTTTGACGCCAACATGGACTCCGGCAGCTATGGCGACATCGTCATTCCCGAAGGAAGCCGCAACGCCACGCTGTCCCATTATGCTGGACGCATCCTGAAACGCTTCGGCAATACCGATGAGGCACATAAGCATTTTGCGGAAGTGGCCGCTTGCTGTCAGCCGCCTTTGGAGCAGTCGGAGCTCGACAGCATCTGGCGCAGCGCACAGCGGTTCTATGGGAAGGTCGCTGCACAGGAAGGATACATTCCTCCGGAGCAATACAATCAGGACCTTCAGCTCAAGCCCTCCGACTATTCCGACGTCGGACAGGCCACGGTGCTGGCAAGAGAATATGATGGAAAGCTCCGCTATTCACCCTCTACTGATTTTCTGGTCTACAACGGTCGGTTCTGGGAGGAATCCAAGCCCAAGGCTCAGGCCGTAGCGCAGGAGCTCACCACTCGCCAGCTTGAGGAGGCCGAAACCGAGATCAAGAAGGCAACCGACGAAATGATGAAAAACGGCGCATGGGAGCTGCTGGCATCGATGGGTCCAAAGAAAGCGGCTATGGCTTTCAGCTCAGAACAGGCTCGTTCTTTCCAAAAGTACGAGAGCGCCACGACCTACCGCAACTATGCCATTAAGCGCAGAGATTCCAAATACATCACCGCTGCCTTAAAGGAAGCGCATCCGATGGTTGAGATTGACCAGCGGCAGCTCGACGCAGACGAGTTCTTGCTCAATACCCCGTCAGCAACTTACGACCTTCGTATTGGCCTTCCTTCCGCTCATGAGCACACTCCTGCGGATTTCATTACCAAGCAGACCACGGTTAACCCGTCCGATGAAGGTATGGATATCTGGCAGGACGCTTTGGAAACCTTCTTCTGCGGCGACAACGAGCTCATCAATTATGTTCAGGAGATCGCTGGTCTTTCCGCTATCGGGAAGGTCTGTGTCGAGGGCCTGATCATTGCCTACGGTGAAGGCCGTAACGGGAAATCCACCTTCTGGAATACGCTCTCCCGTGTGCTTGGCACCTATAGCGGCAACATGTCCGCAGATACCCTGACCGTCGGATGCAAGCGGAATGTAAAGCCGGAGCTGGCTGAAGCCAAAGGTAAACGGATAATCATTGCCGCCGAGCTGGAGGAAGGCATGCGCCTGAACACATCCAACGTCAAACAGCTCTGTTCAACGGACGAGATCTATGCGGAGAAAAAGTACAAGGACCCGTTCAGTTTCGTGCCGAGCCACACCCTTGTGCTTTACACGAACCATCTGCCGAAGGTCGGTGCAATTGATGCTGGAACATGGCGTAGGCTGATTGTCATTCCGTTTAACGCCAAGATTGAAGGCTCCTCTGACATCAAGAACTATGCCGATTACCTTTTCAACAAAGCTGGCGGTGCAATTCTGAAATGGATCATGACCGGTGCCACGCGTGTGATCGAAAAGGATTATCACATCGTTAAACCGGCTGTGGTGGATGCTGCGATTCAGAAGTACAAGGACAATAACAACTGGCTCTCGCAGTTCCTCGATGAATGTTGTGAGGTCGGATCAGGCCTGATCGCTAAATCCGGCGAGGTCTACAACGCATACCGCAGCTATTGCATGCAGGTGGGCGACTATATCCGCAGCACAACTGATTTCTATACTGCGCTGGAATGCGCCGGTTTTGAAAGGAAGAGAAACAAGTCTGCACGGCTGATCTTAGGCCTGCAGCTTAAATCGGATTTCCTTGATTGAACCAAAGGTGACGGTCTTTGACAGTCTTTACAGAAACTATTCTTAGAGCACTAAAAAACAGGACCTAAGAAAAGTTACGGAAATACATGTCACAGGCCGTCACCACCCACTCTAATTCCTGATGGAGGAACATTATGCGAGAGAAAATCATAGAACAACTTTTAGTCAAAGCCGTGAAAAGCAGCGGCGGCATCGCACCGAAACTGGTGAGCCCCGGATTTGACGGGATGCCGGATCGACTGGTGCTGCTGCCCGGAGGCAAGATCGGATTCGTGGAGGTCAAGGCACCAGGTAAGGAACCGAGACCTTTGCAGGTAGCCAGACACGGATTACTGCGGCGGCTGGGCTTCAAGGTATATATCCTTGATGCCCCTGAGCAGATTGGAGGGATACTTGATGAAATACGAACCGCATGAATACCAGAGGTACGCAATCAACTATATCGAAGACCATCCCTTCGCTGCCGTGCTGCTGGACATGGGCCTTGGCAAAACGAGCATCACACTGACCGCTATTGCGGACCTGCTGTTCGACAGCTTCGAGGTTCACAAGGTGCTGGTCATCGCTCCGCTTCGAGTAGCCCGTGATACTTGGAGCGCAGAGCTTCAAAAGTGGGACCAGCTCCACCACCTGACCTATTCGGTGGCAGTCGGAAGCGAGGCTGAGCGAAAAGCGGCCCTGATGAAGAAAGCCGATATTTACATCATCAACCGTGAGAACGTCCAGTGGCTCATTGAAAAAAGCAAGCTCCCGTTTGACTACGAAATGATCGTAGTTGACGAGCTTTCTTCCTTCAAAAGCCACCAGTCAAAACGCTTCAAGGCCCTGATGCAGGTACGGCCCAGAATCAAGCGTGTCGTTGGGCTCACCGGCACTCCGGCCAGCAACGGACTGATGGATCTGTGGGCAGAGTTCAAGGTCATCGACATGGGAAAACGCCTCGGTCGGTTCATTACCTATTATCGGCAGGAGTATTTCGTGCCGGACGCCATGAACGGCCAGATCGTTTACAGCTACCGTCCGAAACCCGGTGCCGAGCAAGCCATATACCGGAAAATCTCGGATATCACCATTTCGATGAAATCCACGGACCACCTGAAGATGCCGGAACTCATATCCAGCGAATACAAGGTCTATCTCAGTCCCAATGAGCAGGACGCCTACGGCGAGATGAAAAAACAGTTCATTCTGGACCTGCCCGATGGTGAAATATCCGCTGCTAATGCTGCAGCCCTCTCCGGCAAGCTCTCCCAGATGGCCAATGGTGCCATTTACGACGATGCCGGGAATACGGTCCCCATTCACGAGCAGAAGCTGGACGCTCTGGAGGACATTATCGAGTCGGCAAACGGCAAGCCTCTTCTGGTGGCCTATTGGTATCAGCATGATCTGGAGCGGATCATGAAACGGCTGCATTATCGCCATATCCCGTTTTCCAAGCTGGACAAAGCCGACAGTATCCGCAGATGGAACAACGGCGAAATCCCGGTAGCCCTGATTCACCCGGCTTCTGCGGGACACGGCCTCAATCTTCAGACCGGCGGCAACACCATCGTCTGGTTCGGCCTCACATGGTCCTTGGAGCTCTATTCCCAGACCATAGCAAGGCTCTGGCGGCAAGGTCAGACTGCCGAAACTGTGGTCGTTCAGCATATCGTGACGGACGGCACTATTGATGAGCAGATTCTCCGGGCACTTAAGGCCAAAGACAAAACGCAGTCGGCTCTGATCGCTGCGGTCAAGGCAAATCTGAAAATCTAATGACAATATTCGACAATCTACGCCAATCCGAGTGATCACAAATTCGGAGGTGCGACTTTGAACCCATACGAGAATCTGGCAAGCGCCATCATTCTGCAGGCGGCCAAGAATTACCGGCTAACCGACGACGAACAGCAGCTTCAAGAAATAGAGCGATTCTTCCGTTCCGGCTGGTTCGGTGTCCTGTCAAAAGTCGATCCGGAATTCCTCATAAAAGAGCTACGGAAGGAGAAGCGAAATGACCGCTAAAGAATATCTGTCACAGGCCCGCACGCTGGATATGCGGATTAAATCCAAGCTCCAGCAAATCGAGTCTTTAAATGAACTGGCCACATCCTGCACCGTCGTTTATAGCGATATGCCGAGAAACCCGAACCGTGGCGGCTCCAAAGTAGAACGGGCCGTTTTGAAGATAATCGAGGTTGAGGAAAGCCTGAAACACGACGTCGAGGATCTGGTGGAACTGAAAAAGGAAATCATGGCCACAATACAGGCCGTTTCGGATGTTGAACTGCAAACCCTGCTGGAGAAGCGTTATCTGTGCTTCCTCTCGTGGGAGAAGATTGCGGTTGAGATGCATTACAGCATCCAGCACATTTACCGGATGCACGATACGGCCCTTTCCTGTGTGGCAGCCATCATGAGAGTAAATGAGAGAGATTGAGAGTCGCCTCTTATGATAGTATTATGATGGACAAAGTAAAACCTACGGAAGCCTTGTGGGAGCACCCCTCCCGCAGGGCTTTTGTTATGCCCGGAAAGCGAGGTGATTATGTGCCAAGGAGTCCAAAGAAGCCCTGTGCTTACCCCGGCTGTCCAAGACTTACTGATAGACGTTTCTGCCCGGAGCACGAGAAGCTGGACCGGGATCGGTACAACAAGTACGAGCGTAGCCCGGATGTCAACCGCAAATACGGCAGGGCTTGGAAGCGTATCCGTGACAGGTATGCAGCGGCCCACCCTTTGTGTGAGCAGTGCCTCAAGGAAGGTCGGTTAACACCGGTCGAGGAAGTTCATCATATTCTTCCTATTTCCCAAGGTGGCACCCACGATGCCAGCAACCTGATGAGCCTGTGCCAGTCGTGCCACACGAAGATCCACCATGAGCTCGGTGATCGGCGACCGTGGGGCGGGTCAAATCTCTACGACCTTTCTACCCGGACAGCGGCCCGGGGTCACGAGCGCAAAAATCAGAAATCAAACGGGGTATTAACCCCTGCCCGGAAAGCGAGGTGAAATGTGTGGCAAAAGACGGAACTATGAGAGGCGGTCAGCGTGTCGGAGCCGGAAGAAAATCCAAGGCCCTGACAGATAAAATCGCTGACGGCAGATTAAACGGTGCGATGGTTCTCCCGGAACCGGCAGCAATCGAGGGTGTTGATGTTCCTCCGGTAAAGGAATACTTGAGGGCTGCTCAGAAAAACGGCAAAGACCTGTGTGCCGAGGAGGTCTACCGGGATACTTGGAATTGGCTCAAGGCCCGTGGCTGTGAAATGTTAGTAAACAACCAGCTGATCGAGCAGTACGCCATGTCAGTCTCTCGATGGATTCAGTGCGAGGAAGCCATCTCCGAGTTCGGCTTTCTGGCCAAGCACCCCACTACCGGCAACGCCATCGCTTCACCGTATGTGGCAATGAGCCAGACCTACATGAAGCAGGTCAATCAGGTCTGGTATCAGATTTACCAGATCGTGAAAGAAAACTGTGCCGTGGAGTACGGCGGCAGAAATCCACAAGATGATTTGATGGAGCGGCTGCTCACCGCTCGGAAAGGAAACTGATATGTTTGAAAAAGTAAACCCAGCGCATCCCGACAAGGCGGCTGACCGTATTGCCGGTGCTCTTGTCGACCTTGCGTATCAAAAAGAAAAGAATCCGAAGATCGCCGTCGAGGTTCTGATCGGCCACGGCACCTGCCATATTATCAGCGAAACCTCTGTGGCCCTCTCTCCTGATGAGGTAGAGGCTGCTGTTTCCCGTATCGCAGGGAACCTGCTGGTGGACTACCATGAGGTTTCGCAGGATGAGCATCTGGCCGACAATCAGGTCGACGGCATCCACTGTGGCGATAATGGCATCTTCAAAGGCGTCCCGGTGACCGACGAGCAGAAAAAGCTCACCGCCATTGCCAAGCAGCTCTATGAAACCTACTGCAGCGACGGCAAATACATTCTGGATGGCGACCGTCTGATCCTCTGCCAGAGCAACGCCAAGACCGGCAATCTGCATGAAGTCTTTCCGGATGCCGAGATCAATCCGCTCGGTGACTGGACCGGCGGCACGGACGTTGACTCCGGTGCCACCAACCGGAAGCTCGGCTCCGATATGGGAGACTCCGTGACCGGCGGTGGTCTGCACGGCAAGGACCTCTCCAAAGCCGACGTCAGCATCAACATTTACGCATGGCTCAAGGCGCAGGAAACCGGTGTGCCGGTCGAGCTTGTTTGCGCCATCGGTGACGATGCCGTGGACGGTATTCCATACGAGAGAATCGTAGAAACAGCGAGGACTTTCATTGACCACATCGGCGGTTTCGAGAGGTTCGCTGAGTGGGGGCTTATATGCTGATTGAGAAAAAGAAAACGGTAGAGCTGCTTCCTGCCGAATACAACCCTCGCAAGGACCTGAAGCCCGGTGACGAGGAATACGAAAAACTGAAACGCTCCATCGAGGAGTTCGGTTATGTCGAACCGGTCATCTGGAATAAGACGACCGGTCGTGTTGTCGGTGGGCACCAGAGGCTCAAGGTCCTCATCGACCTTGGCATCACAGAGGTTGACTGTGTGGTCATTGAAATGGACGACGCCAAGGAAAAAGCGCTCAACATCGCCCTGAACAAGATCAGCGGCGATTGGGATCAGGACAAGCTGACCCTGCTGATCGCTGACCTGCAGGGTGAGGACTTTGATGTTTCCCTCACCGGTTTTGACCCTGCCGAGATCGACGACCTTTTTAAGGACAGCCTGAAGGACGGCATGCATGACGATGATTTCGATGTGGATGAGGAGCTGAAAAAGCCCTCCTTTACCAAGGCTGGCGACGTCTGGACGCTCGGTCGGCACCGTCTGGTCTGCGGAGATTCCACAAAGAAGGAAACCTACGACACTCTGATGGGCGACATCAAGGCCAACCTCGTGATCACGGACCCGCCTTACAATGTGAACTATGAAGGCTCTGCCGGGAAGATCAAGAACGACAACATGGCAAATGACGCCTTCTATCAGTTCCTGCTCGATGCATTCACCAATATGGAAGCCGTCATGACCGGTGATGCTTCCATCTATGTGTTTCATGCGGACACCGAGGGGCTGAACTTCCGCAGGGCTTTTGCTGATGCAGGTTTCTACCTTTCCGGCTGCTGCATCTGGAAAAAGCAGTCGCTGGTGCTCGGACGCTCTCCGTACCAGTGGCAGCATGAGCCGGTGCTCTATGGCTGGAAGAAAAACGGCAAGCACCAGTGGTACACGGGCCGTAAGGAAACCACCATCTGGGAGTTTGACAAGCCCAAGAAGAACGGCGATCACCCGACCATGAAGCCGATTGCGCTTTTGGCATATCCGATCATGAACTCCTCCATGAGCAACGCTGTGGTTCTGGACCCCTTCGGCGGTTCCGGCAGCACACTAATTGCCTGTGAGCAGTCGGATCGCATCTGCTATACCGTGGAGCTGGACGAGAAGTTCTGCGACGTCATCGTGAAGCGATACATCGAACAGGTCGGCTCCTCGGATGGTGTGACGGTGCAGCGTGACGGCGTGACTTTCCGCTTCGACGAAGTAGCTAATGTAGACAATTGAGGCTCCTGTTTTTCTACGATAATCGGTACATATATTTCGCTGAAATGACTTGCTATTCTGTGGCTTCAGAGTGATATATACAATACCAAAAAACAAGGAGGTAACCCCATGAAAGAACTACACTACAACGTCACCGGACAGGACCGCAAAGAGCTGGTCGGCATCATTTCAAAGGTGATCGGCATGAAGGCCGTCTACAAGTTTATGCCCACCTGCGCCTTTGTCATCAGCAACATCACCGTTGAGAAAGACGGCACGATGGTCTGGGACGAGCGCACGGATCAGGACACCATTGAGGCGGTCATCATCGCCCTTGCCGCCGCTGGATTCAACCCGGTCATGGACGAGGCCGAAGCCGAAGAGACAGGCCTGACAATTGAGATCCCGCTCGAAAAGGTCTCGGTCGAAAACCTCACCAAGCTGCTGGACGCCAAAGGCGAGCTGATCAAAAAGGCCCTCGGCGTCGAGGACATCAGCATTGAACTTAAGGAAAACCGCATCGCCTTTCCGTGGTTCAAGGAGCTGCCCTCCCCCGAAGAGGTCAAAGCCTACTCGCACTTCATCGCAGCCTTGTGTGAAATGGCCCTGAACCAGAAGCGGATCATCGCCAAGGAAAAGCCGGTCGACAACGACAAGTACGCATTCCGTTGTTTCCTTTTGAGGCTGGGCTTCATCGGTGAGGACTACAAGACCGAGCGCAAAATCCTGCTCCGCAACCTCTCCGGCTCCTCGACCTTCAAAAGCGATGCAAAGAAAACAGAGGTGGAATCATGCGAGTGATTTCAAAAGCGGCCCTTGAGGGCTTACGACGCCGGTACAAGCCCGGTACACGGGTGGAGCTCCTGCAAATGGACGATGTTCAGGCTCCTCCCATCGGGACGAAAGGAACAGTCCTCGGCGTGGATGACGTCGGTTCCATCATGGTCGCATGGGACAACGGCTCCGGCCTGTCGGTCGCATACGGTGCAGACCTTTGCAGGGTGGTGAGCGACGATGAATGAGACGATCAAAAAGCAGATCCTCGCCATCCGGGATACCGGCCTGACGAATATGTTTGATACAAACATGGTGCAGCGGCTGGCCTACGAGCGAGACTTCTATGAGCTGGTGGTCTTCATTGAGGAACATCGCAAGGAATATGTGCATTTTATCCTCTACGGAGAGGCATAAAGTACACAATTCCGAGCCCGAATATTTGTGTAAAATACTTCGGTTTATATCGCAGAAATGACTTGCTATTTCAGGCGTTTAGAGTGATATATACACTACCGAAAGGAAATACACATAAACGGAGGAAACCACGATGCGTTACATCGACCACACCAACTGCAAGACAGCCTTTGAAAAGGGCGAAGACCACGAGATCCAGAGCCTTGGGAAGCTCACCCGCACGGCCACCAAGATTGCCGAAGCAAACGGTCTCGGAGTTCTGAAGAACCGTCAGGGCTACTACAGGATCATCAAGAAGAGCGGCCTCGGAGCCTACGAAGACGTCCTTTCAACCCTCACAGAGGTTGACGCCTTCTTCAAGAACCTCGACAGCCACAAGGCCACGAAGTATTAAGGAGGGACCGACGATGACGATCAATGATGCGATGAGAAAGTACCGCCTGCCGAACCCCACCACCCCGGAGGACCTCGAAACCAGATGGAGCAAGGTGCTCACCTTTGGAGACAAGGTCATCATGGCGGGAGGCTTCTACAACGGCCCCGGAAAGCCCTGCTACTTCGGCGCAACCTATGAGTTCCTTGACGACGACCACAGCTGCGAAGGCACCATCGGCCTGAGAGCAGTTAGCAAAGTTGAGTTCGAGGATGACGGTCACGCTATCGCTTGGGCCATGCAACAGTAATCCCCGGTAAAGTAAATACCCTTGGGACATGAGCCGTTCGGCTCTGTTCCTCGTTATGACGGTCGCTTCAGGTGGCTATTTTCTATGCCTTTTTGGAGGTGATAACACTTGAGGCGAATGAAGAAATACACACCGACGAAGTTTAAAGCAAAGGACTCCGTCTACGATAAGGCACGGGCCGACTACGCTGTCTCGTTCATCGAGTGCCTCTGTCACACCAAAGGTACATGGGCTGGAAAGCCCTTCACGCTGATCGACTGGCAGGAGCAGATCATCCGGGATATCTTCGGAATCATCAAGCCCAACGGATATCGGCAGTTCAACACCGCCTACATTGAGATACCCAAGAAGATGGGCAAATCGGAGCTTGCGGCTGCGGTTGCACTCCTGCTCACATGCGGCGACGGAGAGGAACGTGCGGAGGTCTACGGCTGCGCTGCGGACAGGCAGCAAGCCTCGATTGTTTTTGAGGTCGCAGCCGACATGGTCCGGATGTGTCCGGCCCTCAATCGCAGAGTCAAAATCCTGACCGCTACAAAGCGGATTGTGTACCTGCCGACAAACAGCTTTTATCAGGTTCTGTCGGCAGAGGCCTACTCGAAGCACGGCTTCAACATTCACGGCGTGGTGTTCGATGAGCTGCACACCCAACCAAACCGGAAGCTCTTTGATGTTATGACCAAGGGCTCCGGTGATGCTCGTATGCAGCCGCTTTACTTCCTTATAACCACAGCGGGTACGGACACCAAATCTATCTGCTACGAGACGCACCAGAAAGCGAAGGACATCATCGAAGGCCGCAAGATTGACCCCACATTCTATCTGGTTATCTACGGGGCCGATGAGGACGACGACTGGACGGACCCGAAGGTCTGGAAGAAAGCAAACCCCTCGCTCGGCATCACGGTCGGCATCGACAAGTTAAAGGCCGCCTGTGAGTCTGCAAAGCAAAACCCTGCCGAGGAAAACTCCTTCCGGCAGCTAAGGCTCAACCAGTGGGTCAAACAGGCTGTGCGCTGGATGCCGATGGAAAAATGGGACCGCTGCGCTTTTGCTACAAACGAAGATGACCTCGAAGGCCGTGTCTGCTATGGTGGACTGGACCTTTCGTCTACCACAGATATTACCGCATTCGTGCTGGTCTTTCCTCCGCTGGACGAGGACGACAAGTACATGATCCTGCCGTATTTCTGGATACCAGAAGAAAACATTGACCAGAGGGTCAACCGGGATCACGTCCCTTACGATGTGTGGGAACGACAAGGTTTCCTGCAAACCACCGAGGGCAACGTGGTCCATTATGGATATATCGAAAAGTTCATCGAACGGCTTGGCGAACGGTTCAACATCCGTGAGATCGCCTTCGACCGCTGGGGAGCCGTGCAGATGGTCCAGAACCTTGAGGGTATGGGCTTCACGGTCGTCCCCTTCGGACAGGGCTTTAAGGATATGAGCCCTCCGACCAAAGAGCTGATGAAACTGGTCTTGGAAGAGCGCATCGCCCACGGCGGACATCCGGTGCTTCGCTGGATGATGGACAATATTTATGTGCGGACTGATCCCGCCGGTAACATCAAGCCGGACAAGGAAAAGTCTACAGAGAAAATCGACGGTGCCGTGGCAACTGTCATGGCCTTGGACCGTGCCATCCGGTGCGGCAACGATACGACCGAGAGCGTCTATGACACTCGTGGTCTTTTATTTTTATGAAAGGACGGTGATGTGATATGGGTATTTTCAGTGGACTATTCAAATCCAGAGACAAGCCCACCGACAGCACAGTCGGCTCTCGCTACACCTTTTACATGGGTGGCAGCACCTCCGGAAAAACGGTAACAGAACGCAGTGCCATGCAGATGACTGCGGTTTACTCCTGCGTCCGTATTCTGGCCGAAGCTATCGCAGGGCTCCCGCTTCATGTTTACCGATACAACAGCGACGGCGGCAAGGCAATGGCGCTCGACCATCCGCTCTACCGCTTGCTCCACGATGAGCCGAACCCGGAGATGAGTTCTTTCGTGTTCCGGGAAACCCTCATGACGCACCTTCTCCTCTGGGGGAACGCTTACGCGCAAATCATCCGCAACGGTAAAAATGAAATCGTTGCTTTGTATCCGCTTATGCCCAACAAGATGTCGGTGGACAGAGATGAAAGTGGGCATTTGTATTACACCTATTATCGTGGCTCAGATGAAGCCATCAAAAACAAGGAGTTCGCCGTAACGCTGCAGCCATCGGATGTGCTGCACATTCCCGGCTTGGGTTTTGACGGTCTGGTCGGTTACAGTCCCATCGCTATGGCGAAGAACGCCATCGGCATGGCGATCGCCTGCGAGGAGTACGGCGCGAAGTTCTTCGCCAATGGTGCCGCTCCGGGCGGTGTGCTGGAACACCCCGGCACGATCAAAGATCCGCAGCGTGTGCGGGAGAGCTGGCAGTCCACCTTCGGCGGCAGCGGCAATGCAAACAAAATTGCCGTATTGGAAGAAGGCATGAAGTACACGCCCATCGGTATCTCGCCGGAGCAGGCGCAGTTTCTTGAAACACGCAAATTCCAAATCAATGAAATCGCTCGAATTTTCCGAGTCCCGCCCCACATGGTCGGCGACCTGGAAAAGTCGAGCTTTTCTAATATTGAGCAGCAGTCCTTGGAGTTCGTGAAGTACACCCTTGACCCCTGGGTCATCCGCTGGGAGCAGTCCATTCAGCGGTCACTCCTTTCGCGGGACGAAAAAGCCGTGTATTTCGTGAAGTTCAATCTGGAAGGCTTGCTTCGCGGCGATTACCAAAGCCGCATGAACGGGTACGCCATCGGCCGCCAGAACGGCTGGATGTCCGCAAACGACATCCGGGAGCTGGAAAACCTCGACCGCATCCCGGCAGAGGACGGCGGCGACTTGTACCTCATTAACGGCAATATGCTCCCACTGAAGAATGCGGGTGCTTTTGCAGATACACCTACCGATGACGGAAAGGAGGAAAAAACCGATGAAGAAATTTTGGAATTGGAGGAGCCGAACGGTGACGAACTCGGAGACGCAGGAACAGACACAGGAAAGAACCCTGTTCCTGAACGGGACCATCGCCGAGGAAAGCTGGTTTGACGATGATGTCACCCCGCAGCTTTTCAAGGACGAGCTCATGTCCGGCAGCGGAAATATTACCGTGTGGATCAACAGCCCCGGTGGGGACTGCGTGGCAGCGGCGCAAATCTACAATATGCTCATGGACTACAAGGGCGATGTGACGGTCAAAATCGACGGTATTGCCGCCTCGGCTGCGTCCGTCATCGCTATGGCAGGCACAAAGGTGCTGGTGTCTCCGGTGTCCATGCTCATGATCCACAACCCCATGACTGCGGCATTCGGCAATTCGGAGGAAATGCAGAAAGCCATCGAGATGCTCTCAAGCGTGAAGGATTCCATCATCAACGCCTATGAGATCAAGACGGGGCTTTCCCGTGCCAAGCTCTCGCACCTCATGGATGCCGAAACTTGGATGGACGCAAACAAGGCTGTGGAACTCGGCTTTGCGGACGAAATCATGCAGAGAAACTCGGAATCCGAAGAGGTACCCACGCCTGCCGTTTCCATGCTGTATTCCAAGGCGAATGTGGTGAACTCTCTCATGGAGAAGATCGCCGCAAAGTGTGCCATTGAACCCAAACCCGCTGTGCCGGAGCGCACGGGACGCTCTGTAGATGAACTCAGAGCCAAGCTGAACACCATCAAAAACTACATTTAATATGGAGGTATTTCAATATGACTATCGTTGAACTGCGCGAAAAGCGCGCCAAGCTGTGGGCTACGATGGAGGGCTTCCTCGACACCCACCGCGACCGAAAAGGCGTTCTGTCTGCCGAGGACGATGCCGTTTACGCCAATATGGAGAAGGAACTGAACGATCTCACCAATGAGGTCAGACGCATGGAGCGCCGCGACGCTATTGCCGCAGAGCTTGCCAAACCCGTATCCTCTCCTATCACCGAGCAGCCCCAGAAAGCGACCGGCGAAGCCAAGACCGGCAGAGCGTCTAACGCCTACCGCGAGGATTTCGGTCTGCATCTGCGCGGCAAACGTATGCTCCACAATGTGCTCTCCGAGGGCGTGGACGCCAATGGCGGCTATCTCGTCCCCACGGAGTTTGAGAAGTTCATCGTGGACACGCTCAAGGAGGAAAATGTGATGCGCCGTCTGTGCAAGGTCATCACTACCGATAACGAACGTAAGATCCCCGTTGCAGCGACCCATTCCACCGCTGCGTGGACTGCTGAAAATGCTGCCTACACCGAGAGCAATCCCACCTTTGCACAGAAGACCATTGATGCCTACAAGCTGACCGACCTTGTGAAGGTAAGCATTGAGCTTCTGGACGACAGTGCCTTCGATCTGGAAGAGTACATCGCCCGTGAGTTTGCCTATGCCTTCGGTGCTGCCGAGGAGCAGGCATTCTGCGTCGGCACCGGCACGGGTCAGCCCACCGGTCTGTTCACTACAAACGGCGGTACAGTCGGAGTTACCGCTGCCAGTGCTACCGCCGTCACCACCGACGAAGTGATTTCCCTTATCTATGCACTGAAAGCACCGTACCGCAAGAACGCCAAGTTCCTGATGAACGATGCTACTGTTTCCGCACTTCGTAAGCTGAAGGATTCCAACGGTCAGTATCTGTGGCAGCCCTCCCTGCAGGCGGGTCAGCCGGACAGACTGCTCGGTTACGAGATTTACACCAGCCCGTATGCTCCCACGCTGGCGGCAGGTGCGTTCTCCATTGCCTTCGGCGATTTCCAGAGCTACTGGATCGCTGACCGCACCGGCAGAACCGTTCAGCGTCTGAACGAGCTGTATTCCACCAACGGTCAGGTCGGCTTTGTTGCCACCGAGCGTGTGGACGGCAAGATCATCCTGCCGGAGGGTATCCAGCTTCTGAAGATGAAGGCGTCTTGATGAAAGGAGGCGGCGGTGATGGACGAACTGCTCACCAAGGTGAAAGCCAATCTCATTCTGGAACATACGGCGGATGATGCCCTGCTGAAAAGCTACATCACCGCCGCTGTTTCTTACGCCGAAAGCTACCAGCACATCCCGGAGGGCTACTACAAAGAGAGCCCCATGCCGCCCACTACAGAGCAAGCCGTCATCATGCTGTCGTCCCACTTCTACGAAAGCCGGGACGGCAGCACGGGCGGCTTTTTTGCGGATAACACCGGAGCGGCACAGCAGGTGTGGAACACCGTCAATCTGCTGCTCCGCTTGGATAGGCGGTGGCAGGTATGAGTTTTGGAAAAATGAACGGCTTTGCCGACATTGTGAAAACCAGGCAGGTCAAGGACAGCGAGGGCTTCACCCATTCCGAGGATGAAGTCCTCGCTTCCGTCCGTGTGTACCGGGAAGGTCGGCACGGCTCACAGCGTTGGGCGAACCTCGCTGCATTCAGTGAGGCGACCGACCTGTTCCGCTTTCGGTGTATTCCGGGGCTGACGGTCACGACTGACCATTTTCTCATCTGTGACGGAGAGCGATTTGATATCACCTCAGTCGAGAATGTAAAGGGCCGTGGGATGTACATTGAGGTTTTAGCGAAAAGGAGTGAACCCACCATTGGCAAAAGCTGAAATGAAAATGCCGGAGGATTTTCTCCTGAAGATCTCCAAGCTCGGCAGCAACTTTGACAGTGTGGCGGATACCGTCCTGCAGGCCGGTGGCGAGGTCGTGCTGAAGAAGGTCAAGAGCAATCTTTCCTCCGTTATCGGCAGGGGTACGAAATATGACTCCCGCTCCACGGGCGAGCTGGAAGGTGCGCTCGGCCTTTCTCCCTCCAAGCTGAACCGGGACGGCAACCACGACATCAAGGTCGGTTTTGCCGAGCCACGCTCGGACGGCGGCAGCAACGCCAAACTTGCCAACATTCTCGAATACGGCAAGCACGGCCAGCCTGCAAAACCGTTTCTGAAACCTGCGAAAACGGCGTCCCGGCAGGAGTGCATCGATGCCATGACCAAGGCGCTGGATGAGGAGGTGGGAAAGCTGTGAGTCTGCTATCCGATTTACAAACCATCGCCGAGCATTGCGGTGTTCCAGTGGAAACGGGTGTGTTCTCCGGCAAAGCACCGGACACCTATCTGGTGATCACACCACTGTCGGACAGCTTCGAGCTTCACGCCGACAACGCTCCCGGCTACGAAACGCAGGAGGCACGGCTGTCCCTATTCACAAAGGGCAGCTACACCAAGCTGAAAAATGCACTCGTCCGCACCTTGCTGGGTGCGGATTTTTATATTACCGACCGCCGGTATATCGGCTTTGAGACCGAAACCGGCTATCATCACTACGCCATTGATGTGGCACAAATCTATGAATTGGAGGTTTAAGACATGGCAACCATCGGTCTTGACAAGCTCTATTATGCCAAAATCACCGAGGATGCAAGCGGCGAGGAAATCTACGCTTCTCCGGTGCAGCTGGCAAAGGCCATGACCGCAGAGCTTTCTGTGGAATTGGCGGAAGCGACTCTCTACGCCGACGACGGTGCGGCAGAGATCGTAAAGGAATTCAAAAGCGGCACGCTGTCACTCGGCGTGGATGACATCGGTGCGACCGCCGCATCCGACCTGACAGGCGCGACCATCGACAAAAACGGCGTGGTCGTCTCCGCAAGCGAGGACGGCGGCGAACCCGTAGCGGTGGGCTTCCGTGCAAAGAAGTCCAACGGCAAATACAAGTATTTCTGGCTTTACCGTGTGAAGTTCGGCATCCCGGCCACCAACCTCGCCACAAAGGGCGACAGCATCACCTTCTCCACACCCACCATTGAGGGAACCATCCTGCGCCGCAACAAGCCGGACGCCAAGGGTGCACATCCCTGGAAAGCAGAGGCCACCGAGGGTGATACCACCGTGACGGCGGCCACCATTTCCAACTGGTATAAGACGGTATACGAGCCGACCTATGCGGCATCACCCGAGAAATCCACTTAACGGAGGTAACTTATGATGGATAACGAAAGAACCGCAACCATCCTCATCGGCGATGAGGAGTACACCCTGCTCCTGACCACCAAGGCAACCAGAGAGATCGCCGGTCGCTACGGCGGTCTGGAAAACCTCGGCGAGAAGCTGATGAAGTCCGAGAACTTTGAAATGGCCATCGGAGAGATCGTGTGGCTCATCACGCTTCTGGCAAATCAGAGCATCCTCATTCACAACCTCAAGGACAAGGAGCACCCCAAGGAGCTGCTCACCGAGGATGTGGTGGAGCTTCTGACTACGCCGCTTGATCTTGCCGGTTATAAAACCGCCATTACGGAGGCGCTCTACAAGGGCACCAAGCGGAATGTGGAAAGCGAGAAAGACGCAAAAAACGCGCAAGTCGGGTAACGGTCTCCGATGCGGAGCTGTTTACCCGGCTTCTTTATTACGGCCTTGCCCACCTGCATCTCAGCCAGGATGAGGTGTGGCTGATGCCGTTTGGTCTGCTGCTGGATCTGTGGGAGTGTCACAAGCAGTATAACGGGCAGGCCACCCCGGCACGGGCGCATTACATCGGCGATATTATCCCGGACGGCATTTAAGGAGGTGACGGTACATGGCAGACAGTTTCGGACTGAAGATCGGTCTTGAGGGCGAAAAGGAATTCAAGAAAGCACTGGCGGACATCAACCAGGCTTTCAAGGTGCTCGGCTCCGAAATGAAGCTCGCCACCTCTCAGTTCGATAAGAACGATAAATCCGTGGAGGCTCTCGCCGCACGGAATAAGGTGCTGCGAAAAGAGATCGACGAGCAGACAACAAAAATCGACACCCTTCGCAAGGCTCTGCAGAATGCCGCCACCT
>ERZ1034691.29-NODE-29-length-111638-cov-10.170124_pt1 | contig 111638 bp, 72 predicted proteins | sample MGYA00520638_ERZ1034691 | MGnify/ENA primary metagenome ERZ1034691 (study PRJEB33766, sample SAMN09781763) | gut metagenome | biome: gut microbiome | host: Homo sapiens | place: Madagascar | study: EMG produced TPA metagenomics assembly of the PRJNA485056 data... | reverse complement strand
ACTCAAAACAAAAGCTCAAATCTGCTATTTTTTGCTTTTTTTATCAGTCTTTTTAGCTAAAAATATGCAGTTCAGAGGAAAACGTTACGCTCTGCACGGCATCTGCTCACGCTCTGCACGGCATCTGCTCACGCTCTGCACGGCATCATGGAATGCTCTGCACGACATTCGCTCTTGCTTAGCAAGGTGCAAAAAAATAGGCTTAAGTTTGTCTCCCGACAGACCTAAGCCATTCTTGTTTCTAACTAACTTATTATCAACTATTCATTACTTTCGGCTGCAAAATTAGTGCTTTTTTAGGAATATTATTTCTAAATTACCTAAAAAATACACGTAAACGTTTGCGAATTCGAAAAAATACTGTATCTTTGCAGAGGATAAATTGCACTCGGCAATTTGTAAGAGCTTTCATAGCGCTCGCTAGCCGTCAGCTAAGAGAAGAATAAACCCAACACAAAATAAAACTTAGGAGATTGCTCTTGGTAGCAAGACAGTAATTTATGAAGCAAAGAAGAACATCTTTGAAAGACTTGGCAGATCGCCTGGGAGTTAGTATCGCCACCGTGTCGCGCGCCTTGCGCAACAGTCACGAGGTGGGCGAGGAGATGACCCAGAAAGTGAAACAGCTAGCCAAGGAACTCAATTATAGACCTAACCCCTTTGCACAGAGCCTTCGCAAGGAGGCACCTCGTGTTATCGGTGTCATCGTGCCTAACCTAGTGACACATTATTATGCAGCCGTGCTGGATGGTATAGAAGACTATGCCTCTAAGTGTGGATATTCTGTCATCAGCGCCAATAGTCACGAAGACCACGTGAGAGAGGAGAAAGCACTTGATAACTTTCTCGATATGCACGTGGAGGGTATCATCGCCTGCCTGGCGCAAGATACCGTCGATTATTCCCATTTCGAACAGTTGCACAAGATGGGTGTGCCACTCGTCTTTTTCGCCCGTTGCTGCTTGGAGGACAAGTTCTCGCAGGTGGTAGGCAATGGTGATGTCGCAGCCCAGGAGGCTACCCAGCACTTGATAGAGACAGGAAGCAAGCGCATCGCCTTCATCGGCGGTCCTAACCACCTCGACATGGTGCGCCGACGCAAGCATGGCTACCTGGAGGCACTTCGTGACAACCATATTCCTATCGATCGCAACCTCGTGGTATGCGACAAGATAGACTTCGACGTGGCACGCAACGCCACCCTCAAACTCTTGGAGAGCGAGCATTGCCCTGATGCCATCCTCGCCTTCAACGACATCATCACCTACGCTGCCTTCGACGCCATCAAGGCCAAGGGCTTGCGCATCCCACAGGATGTCGCCATCATCGGATTCACCGATGGAGACACCGCCGCTTTCGTTACCCCACGACTGAGTGCCATCATGGACAAGGCACACGAGCAGGGTACCAAGGCTTGCGAACTCCTCATGAAAAACATCAATGGTGACGAAAAGGTACACAAGGTGGTAGTGCCTATGATTTTGAAGATACGAGAAAGCTCCGAGAAGGACGCTGCATCGTGAGACTCCTCCTTTCATAAAAAAACAAACTACAGAAAGCTACAGGACTCTCTGGAGCGATGATAAAAATACATAAACCTAAAGATATAAACTAAAACCAAGATAAGATGATGAACTATTTGCGACTATTATATGCCAATCTGGTTTTGCTGCTGCTGGCGGTGCCAGCCTATGGTAACCTCTCGCAGCAGTTGAACTTGGAGTTCAATACCCTCACCAATCGTGACGGACTCAGCAATGGGCAGGTCAACTGCATCCTCCAAGACAATAGGGGATATATGTGGTTTGGCACCCAGTCGGGTCTCAACCGATATGACGGTTTTCGCTTCAGGAACTTCTTTAATAAGAACTTGGACGAGAAGACCATTCCCAACAACTCCGTGGATGACATCCAGCAAGACTGGAAGGGAAACCTCTGGATTCATACCAGCGTAGGCTATTGTATCTACCAGTATGACAAGGAGACTTTCGACCGCCATCCAGAGAAGTGGCTCAGCTCCGTCGGCGTGAATGGTACTATATATAAGGTGTTCATCGACTCCAACAAGAACTTCTGGTTTATGCTCTATGAGCAAGGTTGTTGCTTCGTAGAAGGACAGACCTTGAAGAGCCATCTTTTCTCTTATAAGGATATGGGTGTCAAGAAGGGAGAACTCGTATCTTCCATTACCGAACAGCATGGCACAGCCGTGCTCTCCTTCAACAATGGTACGCTCTGCCGTATCGATGGCATCCACAAGAAGGTGCTCTGGACCAACCCTTATCTCACTCAAAACTATCCTAACAAGGATGATGGTACTTTCAGCTTTATCGACAGTCGCAACAACTATTGGGTGCTCACCAATGGCGAAGCCTATATCTATTGCTCTGCCCAGAAGAAGTGGTACGTAGGTATGCATGCCTTTATGGATAACCAAAAAGTAGCTATGCCTACCCGCGAGAGAGTGCTCATCAGAGACATCGCCACCTCGAAGGATGGAAAAACCTGGATTGCCACCGACCACTTGGGACTCTTGGTGGTAGATTATGCCCATAAGATATGTCACCAATTCATCAAGTATGACAACATACCGGGTTCTATGCCCGACAACTCCCTCCAGAAAGTATATATCGACCGAAACCAAGCTGTATGGATAGGTACCTATAAGAATGGTGTGGCATACAACTCGCCATCCTTCACCAAGTTTAATACCATCGACTTAGGTGATGTTTGCACCATCACGCAAGATAAGTTGGGCAACTACTGGTGTGGTACCAATGATGCCGGCATCGTATGCTATAATCCGAAGACCGGACTCCGCATCAACTATGGCATGGCACAGACGGGCTTGAGTTCCAATATCGTGGTGAGCAGCATCACGATGAGCGATGGCACGATGTACTTTGGTACCTTCAATGGAGGTATGGCACGCTATCGCAATGGCGAATGGAAGAGCTTCCAGGCTTCGCCGAATGGTCTGGCTCACAAGAGTGTGTGGGCTTTTGGCGAGGATAAGTACCATCGACTTCTCATCGGAACCTTGGGAGGCGGTGTGCAGATTTTCGACCCGAAGACCGAACGATTTATCAAGACCCTCAACCTCGACAACTCGAAGATTCCATCCAACTATATCAGTTCGTTCTGCAATCTCCCTAGTGGCAATGTGCTCATCGGACACTCGCAAAACGTGAGCATCTTGGATGTCAACAACTTCTCGTTGACCAACCAAAACACGACCAAGGGCGGCATGACCTTCCCAAGTCCTTCCATCAACGATGTAATCGTGGATAGCCGTGGCATCTGTTGGATGGCAACCCCTGCCGGCATGACGATGTACGACCCTGACAATGGACAACTGGAGATCATCAACGAACTGAATGGTACGCAAGGAGCCGTGGGATGTGCAGTCGTGGAAGACCAGCAGAAGACCGTATGGCTCATCTCTGAGTTTATCGTCACCCACGTGCAACTCACCAAGAACAATAAGAACAAGTGGGAGTTGAACATGACCAGTTATAACTCGATGGATGGCTTGCAGGAACATCAGTTCAACTATCGTTCGGCTTATCTCTCCCCAAATGGCGACCTTGCCATCGGCGGTCAGGATGGTATCAATATCATCCACACCAAGATGGAGCGCAATGCCAATCGCCACGTGAAGGCACTCTTCAGTGGTCTCGTGCTCTTCGACCATCCTCTGATGGCAGGCGAGGAGTATGAAGGTAGGGTCGTATTGGAGAGTTCCTTGGAGTCTAGCCGAAAGCTCGACTTGAGCTATAAGGACAATGCCTTCACCATCCAGTTGTCTTCGAGCGATGTCACCGTGCCTTCTCGCAACCGCTTCCTCTATCGCATGGAGGGAATCACCGACAAGTGGATAATGACAGCTTCTGGTCGTCCGGAGGTAACGTTTACCAATCTCTCGCCGGGTTCTTACACCTTGCAGGTGAAGGTGGTGAATGGCGATGGTACGGTGTGTGACGACATCAGTGAGTTGAAAATCAATGTCAATCCTCCTTTCTATCTCTCCATCTGGGCATTGATGGTGTATATCCTCTTGGCTTGTGGGGCAGTCTATCTCTATCGCAAGCGTGCGCTCGACCGACAGAAGATGCTGTTCGAACGTGAGAGAATGGAGGCTAACATCAAGAAAGATAGGGAGTTGAACGAACTGAAGCTCAACTTCTTTACCAATGTGAGCCATGAGCTTCGTACACCATTGACCCTGATTATCTCTCCTCTGGTCAGCATGATCAAGAGGGAAGACGATGAGGACAAGAAGCGCAAATTGACGCTCATCCATCGTAACGCCGAACGCCTTCTCAATCTCGTCAACCAGATACTCGACTTCAGAAAGATAGAGCAGAACAGTGGTAAGTTGCTCCTGACGCAGGTAGAGGTGGTATCCTTTATGGAGAACATCTGCCGCTCCTTCCAGGTGTTGGGCAACAACAAGATACAGTTGGTGTTCACTTCCACCTTCAAGAAGCTTGTCATGTCTTTCGATGTTGATAAGGTGGGCAAGATTATCAACAATCTGTTGAGCAATTCCTACAAGTTTACCCCAGATGGCGGTAGTGTGACGGTGAGTCTCGACATAGTGGAGGAAGTGAAGATCAAGGGCATTGCCAAGGATGTGCTTCGCATCAAGGTGGCTGATACCGGCAAGGGAATCAGCGATGAGGACAAGGCGCATATCTTCGACCGCTTCTTCCAGGTGAATGGTACCGAGATGCAACCATTTGGTGGCAGTGGCATCGGACTCAACCTCGTGAAGTCGTTTGCCGACTTGCATGGAGGTACGGCATCCGTGGAAGACAACCCAGGCGGTGGCACCGTCTTTACGATAGATATTCCGTTGAAGCAAGGAGATACCGATGCAGAACCAGCCTTCGAGCAGACGAAAGTGGACGAGGCAGGTAATGCAACCGTGATTAGCACATCTCCCGCTACTCAAGGCGACCTTACCCAGCAGAGTGTGGCTCCTACGGGGCGACTCCGTGTCTTGCTGGTAGATGATAGCGATGACTTCCGAGAGTTCATGACCGAAATCTTGTCGGAGAACTACATCGTGGAGCAAGCCGTGAATGGTAAGGAAGGATGGGATAAATTGCAGGAGGGCGACCTGCCAGACATCATTCTCAGTGACGTGATGATGCCTGTGATGGATGGCAATGACTTCTGCCGACTGGTGAAGGAGACACCTCGCACCGCGAACATCCCATTTGTGATGCTTACGGCACGTCTCGCCACCGAGCACAAGAAGGAAGGTTTCGAGAATGGTGCGGATGAGTATATCACCAAGCCTTTCGACATCGACTTGCTCAACCTTCGCATCCGCAACCTCGTGAAGTGGGCGAGAAAGGGTGCTGGCAAGGAGGAAGAGCCACAGGCGGCTGCCCATCATTTCGTTCATCCTGATGTCATCTCTGGGGATGCAAATGCTGAAGGTGCAACGGAACAAGGCTGCGATGAGACTGGTGAGACAGCGGTGACCGAGTATGTGATGACCGAGAACGACAAGCGTTTCATCAACGACATCGACATCTACATCCGTGACAACATGGGTGACCCTGATACCACCGTCGAGTCGATGAGTTCCCACCTCTGCATCTCGCGCGTACAATTATATAAACGTATGGTATCGCTCACGGGTACCACTCCTTCCGAGTATCTGAGGGCGAAGAGAATCCATCGTGCCGAGGAACTCTTGTGTACCGGTGAATTTACGGTGAGCGAAATCGCCTACAAGGTGGGATTCAACAATCCACGCTACTTCTCCAAGTACTTCCAGGATGAGTATGGCGTGACACCATCACAGTATAAGAAAGACCACGTGAGATAGTTTTCGCCATCTATAGTTTCGTTAATGATGGTTTTTGCCATTGGCGAATTGTGGTGACACATAGACTGTATATTGCATAGACGATATGTCGAAAATCTGTTCAAAAGAGAATGTTTTCCACCATTTGGGGAAGACATTCTCTTTTTCGTAACATTTCATACATGCTTTGGAAACAAAACGACACTTGTGCTTTGGGATTTTTTTCCTAATTTTGCAGCAACATCAAAGAATACAAACCCATTTATGAAGTAAAATAATATAATTACTAACCCATAAAAGCATGAGAATATCTAAAACACTTATGATTTCAGCAGTTCTGTTCTTGAGTGCCACAGGCGCACAAGCAGCAGGATTCTCTCAGCAAGGCAATAGTCTTACTGTGCAGTTGAAACAGCATCAGAACCAAGGACCTAGTCAGATTCGTCTTCAGGTAGTCAGCGACAAGATTATCCGTGTCCAGGCTACCGCAGAGCAAAGTTTCCGCAACAAGCAGAGCCTCATCATCGTTCCTCAGGAGAGTAAGGCTAAGTATCAGGTGGAAGAGCAGGGCGACAACCTCGTCATCACAACCTCTGCCATGCGTGCCGTGCTCAACGAGGCTACTGGTCATATCGCCTTCTATGACCTCAAAGGCAATGTGCTCTTGAATGAGGTGGCACAGGGCGGTAAGACTTTCAAGCCATTCACTGTGCCAGACCGTGAGATGGGTGTTGACATCGCCAAGGTGCCAGAGGCTCAGAAGCACGGATGGTCTTGGCATGCCCTCTTCGACAGTCCTGACAACGAGGCTTTCTATGGCTTGGGTCAGCACCAGAGCGAGGAGCTCAACATGAAGGGCAAGAACGAGGACCTTTTCCAATATAATACGAAGGTGAGCGTGCCTTTCGTGGTTTCCAATAAGAACTATGGTATCCTTTGGGATTCTTATTCATACTGCCGTTGGGGTAATCCAGAGGATTATCTCCAGTTGAACCATGCGTTCAAACTCTATGACAAGGATGGCAAGGAAGGTCAGTTGACCGGTACTTACACCGACAAGAATGGACAGAAGATTGTACGTGGCGAGGATAGTATCTACTTCGAGTATGCTATGCCGGAGGGCTCTGAACTCTGCAAGCAGACCGACAAGGGTGGCATCCAAAACTTGCCTCAGGGCTTCGCCTTGAATGGTTCGAAGGTGGTATATGAGGGATATGTAGAGGCTCCTGCCAATAGTTTCTACCAGTTCATCCTCTACTATGCTGGCTACATGAAGATTTATATTGACGGCAAGTTGGTAGTGCCTGAGCGTTGGCGTACTGCTTGGAATCCTAACTCTTATAAGTTTGAGACTCCTATCCAGAAGGGCGTGAAGACTCCTATCCGCATCGAGTGGCAACCTGATGGTGATGTGTCTTACTGCGGTCTTCGTGTGGCTGCTCCTCGTTCTGAGGCAGCGAAGAACCAACTCAGCATCTGGAGTGAGATGTCACCTGATATGGACTACTACTTCATCGCTGGTCAGAACATGGACGAGGTCATCAGTGGCTATCGTACCTTGACGGGTAAGGCTCCGGTCTATCCTAAGTGGGTGCTCGGTTTCTGGCAGAGTCGTGAGCGTTATCAGAGTAGCCAGGACATCGAGGAGAACTTGAAGAAGTTCCGTGACCTCCATATCCCTGTGGATAACATCGTACAGGACTGGAACTACTGGAAACTAGACTCTTGGGGAAGCCATGAGTTTGAGGCTTCTCGCTATCCAAACCCTCAGGCGATGCTCGACAGCGTACACGCCATGAATGGTCGTTTCATGATTTCAGTATGGCCTAAGTTCTACGATACAGTGAAGAACTACAAGGAGATAGATGCCAAGGGATGGATGTATCATCAGGCTATAGCAGATGATATCCACGACTGGCTCGGCTTCCGTGGTTCCTTCTATGATGCTTACGATGCCGGTGCTCGCAAGATGTTCTGGCGTCAGATGGATGAGAATCTCTATTCTAAGTATAAGTTTGGTGTCGATGCTTGGTGGATGGATGCTTCTGAGCCTAATGTGCGCGACTGTACCCCTATGTGGTATCGCAAGGCGCTCTCAGGTCCTACCGCCCTCGGTACTTCTACTGAATACTTCAATGCTTATAGCATCGTCAATGCCGACGCTATCTATAATGGTCAGCGTAGCGTGAACCCTAACCAGCGTGTTTTCCTCTTGACTCGTTCTGGTTTCGCAGGCGAACAGAGATATAGCACCGCTACTTGGTCGGGTGACATCGCTACTCGTTGGGAGGATATGCGTGCGCAGATGACTGCTGGTTTGAACTACTCCCTCGCAGGTCTTCCTTTCTGGGGTATGGACCAGGGTGGTTTCTGTGTGGAGAACCGCTATGTGGCTGCTCAACAGGAGTTTGACAAGACGGGCAAGGAGAATGCCGACTTGAAGGAGTGGCGTGAGTTGCAGGCTCGTTGGAACCAGTTCGGTTGCTTCGTTCCTCTCTATCGCACCCATGGTCAGTGGCCTACTCGTGAGGTTTGGAACATCGCTCCAGCCGATCATCCTGCTTACAAGACCATCGTGGCTTACGATAAGCTTCGCTATCGCTTGATGCCTTACCTCTATAGTATGGCTGGTATGGTTCACTTGAAGGATTACACCATGATGCGTGCGCTCGTGATGGACTTCAATGGCGATGACAAGGTGCTCGACATCAAGGATCAGTGGATGTTTGGTTCTGCTTTGATGGCTTGTCCTGTGGGCAAGTACGAGCAGTATAGCCGCAATGTCTATCTGCCTAAGCAGAAGGGTTGGTACGACTTCTATACCGGCAAGTACTATGCAGGTGGTCAGACCATCTTGGCAGATGCTCCATATGATAAGATTCCAGTCTTCGTACCAGAGGGAGCTATCCTTCCTGTAGGTCCTGAGATGGAGTGGAGCGACCAGAAGAAGGCTGAGCTCATCGACCTCTATGTATATGCTGGCAAGGATGGTTCTTATACCTTGTATGAGGATGAGGGTACCAACTACAACTACGAGAAAGGCAAGTATGCTACTATCGACATCCAGTACAATGACGCACAGAATACCGTTACCATCGGTGCTCGTAAGGGTAGTTTCGATGGAATGCTTCAGAAGCGTCGCTTCAATGTCGTGCTTGTCAATGCTGCCAAGGGGCAGGGCGTAAGTCTTGACAAGGCTCCTAAGGGTAAGATGGTATCTTACAGCGGTAAGCAGGTAGTAGTGAAGTTGAAGTAATACCTTGGGAAAATAGTCCCGATGTTTTTATAAAATAGTCCCGATGTTTTTGGAAAAAAGTCGGGACTTTTTTGTGAAAGTGCCTCTATGTATTAATTAATCATACGTTATGAAATTGAATCAATCTCTGATATCTTTTAGTTTGCTCGCCCTTGCTGCTTTGCCAATGCAGGCTCGTGAGCGGCTGAATTTCGATGAGGGTTGGCTCTTCACGTTGGCTGATAGTGCTGGCATGGAGAAGAACGACTATGCCGACTTGGTGTGGCGACATCTCGACTTGCCGCACGACTGGGCGATTGAGGGCGACTTCTCGCCAACGAATCCATCGGGGGCGAGTGGTGGTGCTTTACCGGGCGGTATCGGTTGGTATCGCAAGCACTTTTCGGTCAGTCCAAAGGAGAAATATGACAAGTATGCCATCGCCTTCGATGGTGTGTATATGAATGCCACGGTGTATGTCAATGGACATAATCTGGGCACTCGTCCCTATGGTTATAGTTCTTTCGAGTACGACCTCACACCTTACCTCAACAAGAAGGGCGACAACGTAGTTGCCGTGCGAGTGAATAATGGAGACCAACCCAACAGCCGTTGGTATTCGGGTTGTGGTATTTATCGCCACGTGTGGCTGGTTATGTCAAAGGCTGCCCATATCTCCCAGTGGGGACAGTATGTATCGACCACTCCCGATGGGACGGTGAGAATCCGCATCGACTGGACGGATGCTGCTGGCATCAATACGGCAGATGCTCCTGCCAATGCAGCAGATGGCAAGGCGGTGAAATCTTCCTTGAAGCCTACCTTCCGCAATACTATCTATGATGCAGCGGGCAAGGTGGTGGCTACCCAGACCAGTGCTTCTAATGAGCAGACCCTGCAAGTGAAGAATCCGAAACTTTGGGATGTGATTTCTCCATATATATATAAGGTGAAGAGCGAACTCTTGGTGAAGGGCAAGGTGGTGGATACCGAGATGACGACCACTGGATTCCGTGATGTGAAGTTTGATGCCCAGAAGGGATTCTTCCTCAATGGCAAGAATATGAAGCTCAATGGTGTGTGCGAGCATCACGACTTCGGATGTTTGGGTGCTGCCCTCAATGAGGATGCGCTCCGCCGCAAACTTCTCATACTGAGAGATATGGGTGTCAATGCCATCCGTTGCAGTCATAACCCTCCAGCACCAGAACTCTTGAAGATGTGTGATACGATGGGTTTCCTTGTGATGGACGAGAGCTTCGATATGTGGCGACGCAAGAAGTCGCAGAACGACTATGCTCGATTCTTCGATGAGTGGCATCAGCGTGACCTCTCCGACTTGGTGAAGCGTGACCGCAACCATCCGAGCGTCATCATGTGGAGCATCGGCAACGAGGTGCTCGAACAGTGGTCGGATGCAGCTGCCGATACCTTGTCGTTGGAGCAAGCCAACTTGATCTTGAATGCGGGTCATGATGCCTCAACCTTGGCAAAGGATGGTGAACTCAGTGTCAACTCACTCTTGACCCAGCATCTCGCCGAGATTGTGAAGGAGTATGACCCTTGGGGCACTCGCCCTATTACCGCCGGATGCAATGAGCCTGATCCGAACAACCATCTCTTCAAGAGTGGTGCGCTCGATGTCATCGGCTTCAACTATCATCATCAGTGGGTGAAGGATGTGCCGAAGAATTTCCCTGGCAAGCCATTCATCTTCTCGGAGAGTGTGTCAGCATTGCAGACCCGTAGCTTCTATATGATGCCAAGTGACAGCATCTATACGGCACCGGTGGCATGGTGGTTGCCATACTCAGACCCTTCGTTCAAGTGCTCGGCATACGATAACTTCCATGCTTCTTGGAGTAGTACGCACGAGGAAACTTGGGATGTGGTGAAGCATAATGACTTCGTGGGCGGTCAGTTCATCTGGACTGGCTTCGACTATATCGGTGAGCCAACTCCTTATTCATATCCAGCCCGCAGCAGTTACTTCGGCATCATCGACCTCGCTGGTTTCCCTAAGGACAGCTACTATATGTATCAGAGTGAGTGGACGCAGAAGAAGGTGCTGCATCTCTTCCCTCACTGGAACTGGATTCCAGGTCAAACGATAGATATGTGGTGCTACTTCAATCACGCCGATGAGGTCGAACTTTTCGTCAATGGCAAGAGCCAGGGCATTCGCAAGAAGAAGGAATATGTTCCTGCTTCGCAAGAGGCAGTGAATGTCGGTGAGGCCTACGATATGTCAACCGAGTATCACGTTTGTTGGCGTGTGACATTCGAGCCGGGTGAGGTGAAGGTCATCGCTCGCAAGGATGGCAAGCAGGTGGGTGAGCAGACCATCAAGACCGCTGGCGCTCCCGACCATATCGATTTGAAGAAGACCTATCAAGGCAATCTTGCTTACGGCGTAGGAACTCCTACTACCTTTGTCGAGGTGGATGTCGTGGATAAGGATGGCAATCTCTGTCCGAATGCCGAGAACCAAATCTTCTTCTCCCTGCAGAAAGCATTGAAGTGCAAGGTAGGAGAGCAGATGCCTGAAATTCTCGGTGTCGATAATGGCTGCCAAACTTCTCTGGAGCGTTTCAAGGCTGACAACCGCAAGGCTTTCTTTGGCAAATGCCTCGTGGTATTGAAAGGCAAGGGAACCTTGACCGCCAAGGCAGTCGATCTGGAAGAAGCGAAGATAGAGTTCTGATGCTCTATCTGACGGATATAAAAGAAATCGCCTAGGGCAATGAAGCCTTAGGCGATTTTTCTGTTTACATAACTGATGGTGTTCTTATTCAAATGATGTTTGTATCTCTATAGTGTTCGTAATAGAGTGAGGTGGGTCGGTAGTGATTGATACCGACCGGGATATTACCAGTTGTCTGGGTTCCAAGGATCGTAATTAGGGTCTTCGGAATCGGTTGGTCCTTCATCCTCGCCACCTCCATCATCAACTTTCCATACGATTTTTTGGGGTGAGCCAGCGCAAATGTTGTACGACTCTACTTTAACCCGTGAGATGTCTGGTATCATATATATCTTTTTCATCTTTTACATGTGTTATCAATCGTTCATAAATTCTGATTCTTTTTCTCTCGTTTATTTCACTACCACCTTCTTGCCGTTGACGATGTAGATGCCGCTAGGCAGGTTGTGGAGTGAGTGGTTGTCGCTTCTGACGAGTTGACCTTGGAGGGTATAGATGCCGTTGGCAAACTTCTCCACCTTTGAATGGTTCTCGCCGAAGCCTTCGTCACCATAGACGAGCTGGCTGATGTCGGTAGTCTCGTCATCCATTGATATGCCATCGAGCATCAGCTTGGCTTCATTCGTGGTGGAGGTTGGTTTGAACCATACGCTGAATCCTCTCAAGCCTCTTTTCTGATTATTCTTGGCATGCCACATCTTACCATTATCGTAGAAGTAGCTGCCTGAGAGGTCGTCACGCCCATCAATGATTCTTCTATCGTTAAGATGCCATTCGCCATAGTTATCCGCTTCAGCGTTTGATACATCTTGATAGTTGTCCTTGTCTGTTGTCCCCGATGTCGTAGGAGCGAAAGTTCTGACAAAGGTTCCGTAGGCGGTCATCTTGTTGTTGCTGCCCACGATAGGGCTACCCGTAGTGGCATCCACAATCGTATTGCTGTTGGTGGTCCAATTCGTCGTGTTCATGTTGCTCAAGTCATTGCGATTGTCGCTACCAATGGCAAATGACACATTCGGGATGTCGATATGGTTCTTCTTGATGGCGATACTGACATCCTTTGCCGCATTTCCACCTGTTTTACTCAAATGAGCGGTATAAGCAGGTGTCTTCTCCAACTCCAAGTGCTTGGTAGGGAAGATGATGTATGGAATGTATGCTTGCATCACCACGGCATCATTGGCTTGTGCCGTTACATCGATACTTGTGAATTGTATCTCTGTGTCTGTGACCTTGGATAATTTTGCCAAACGCACATTAGGACCGAAAGCCTGGGTGAGTTGGTCACGAGTGAGGTTGACTGGCAAAACGAAGCCATTCCATTTATCTTTTGTGAAACTCTTGTTGAGGTGGAGGGTCACGTTCTCGTAGGTGTTGGAACAGTCCTTGAGATAGCCTAATTCATCTCGGTCGGCATCAAGAACCAAGTCACCATCAGTTGTCTTGCTGGCATAGAGGAGACGGAAGTCATCAAAGACAGTCCACTCGTCGTTTCCATCATTTCCTTTCTCTGGTGTCTTGTCATCACGTGAACCCACCTCGATACCGAAGCGGATGGTACCTCCACCATCTGGCACTTGCACGAGTACACTGCTGATATACTTGTGGTTGCCATAGAACTCCTTGGCGGCATAGTCCATGTTCTGTTCATCGGTGTGAAGGGCAGTCTTCTCTGCGTCCGACATATAGTTGATCTGTCCGAGTACGGTTGTGCGGAGAGTGTTCTTCACGTTCTCCACCTGGGTAGTTCCATCTGATTGTTTAGTCTTCTTGATGACCACGGCAAAGAGTTTTGCCTTGGTGGTATTGGAGAATCCCTTGCACTCCACAACGTATGCACCACTGTTCTCCACGGTGATGTCTTGATAGATAGCACCATGGGCGTTCTTGATGTCGGCGGCATAGTACTTGCCACAGTGACGCTCGTAGTCGTCTGCGCTGGTGAAGGTTTTTTGGTCTGCGCCATCAGGAAATTTGTAATTGGAGATATAGTTCTGGGAACTTTTGTCAAAGTCGTTGACGTATGAAGTGTTGTCGTTATTTCCATCGGTCGTCTTGTAATAATGCTCCAAACCAAAGCGAATCTGACCTTCACCACCATACTTGGAGGTCTTCCATTTTGCCAATGCCGCATTCTCACGTGTGAAACCAGGACATTGCAGGCGGAAGGTCAAGTCGAGTGACTTGGTGATGTTTGCTGTATTCTTCAGTTGTAGGTTGAAGATCTGCTGGTAAGTGATAACCTTCCATTCGTCATTACCTGTCTCGCTGCTGGAAGATGCTTTTTTGATGTTGGAGCTTCCCTCTGCCACGGCACCGCAGTTCTTGTCCACGTCACCTTGCTGGTCGAAGACGATGAGGTAGTATTTTTTGCTCGTATCGAATTTGTTACTGCTATATAGATAGGTATAGAGACGATAGATACCAGTCTTGCCACCGACGGCTTCCATCCCCCATCCTCTCTTGACAATCGTGCTGCCTGATAGATAGCTTCTATCTACATACACTCCTTGGTCTGGGTCTGATTCATCGCTTTTGTTCTCGTATTCCAAGTAGTTGCCCTCGCCAGCGCCTGCTCCAACCTTGTCAAACTTTTGGGCGAAGTGAATATAGTTATTAGTGTCCAAGTGTACCCACAGCGGCATACCGAATTCCTTCAGAGATACGTGCGTACCCCAGTAACCACCAGTATTGAGTAGCAACCCGGTCTTGACATTATAAATAAAGAAAATTTTGCTTTTGTCGTCCTCTGGGAAACTGTTGTCAGAGATGGCTGCAGCTTTGACATTTGTTTCTTTCTGTCCTGGTAGTCTATCGATGTTGTCGATAGACGCTGCAAGGCTGACATTTTGAGCTTGCGCATGTAGGCAGCCTACTATCATGAAAATAATGATGGTAAGTACCGCAAACAACATCGTCTTGGAAGAGACGAATGTGTGCTTGAGTTCTGTTAAATCATAGATCTTTTTCATTTGATAATTAGTTAGAGCTTTAATTGTTTATATATAATGGAAACGTAACAGTATGTTGATACGTCATCACTGCTGAAATCATCTTTTACTTATTATTATCTGTTTTGTGGTGCAAAGATAGTGTTTTGTACATAATCAGCGTTGCAAAAACAGAAAATTGACGATATTACATCTTGTCAACTTGGAAATTTTCCATTATTTCATCATTTGTGTCGTATAATGGAATTCGAAATTGTCTTTTATGTGGCAGCAAACTGTCTTTTGTTCGATTCATAGGTGAAAATATCCGTACTATTATGTCTATTTTGCGACAAATACAATCGATTTTACGTTTTTTCAACATGTAGTTGAAGCGTTTTCGCATAAAAATCGTATCTTTGTCGCACAAAACAACTATTCTGGCATGATTTGGAGCTTTGAGGGATTCTTCCCATTCATCATAGAGTTTGCAAGTGCATTCTATTTTGCCATTTGCATCATATTACTGTTCTTGGATGTACCTAAGACAGAGGAATACCTACCTTATAGGAAGGCAAAGAAGTGCATGACTGCATCCTATTTTATCTTGGGCTGCAATCTCTTGGCGTGGCTGATACTCACCAAGGGAGGGACAGGTTCGTGGGATGAAGGTCTCAACGTCTATGTCAAGTTGTCTGACTTTCTCTTTTTCTATATGGGTATGTTTTGCTTTGCTGGTGCCTTCTGTTATCTGGTTGATCCACGGTATTTCACGCCAGCACGCAAGAAATTGAATGTTGCCGTTTTCGCAGGTGCCCTGTTCTTGATGCTCCTGTCGGTCTATTTCGATGCCTATGACTTTAGCGCTTATTTTACAGCCCTAGCTTTTGTCACATTCTTCGTCCATTTGGTTGTGTACCTCTACCGCTTCTACTATCTCTATGAGGATCGGAAGAAGGTATTGGAGGATTACTTCGTGGAGGATATGCTGCAGTTCATGTTTTGGATCAAGAAGTGTCTCTTCCTCTTGGTTTGCATGTATCTCTTGGGATGCCTGACGCTTGTCTTCGGCATCATCTTCAACTATGTTTGTCAAGTTTATATCATATCGGTCAATTTCTATATCGCTTGCAGTTTTATCAATTACTCCATCAAATATGGAGAGATGACCCGCGCCACCGTGACTCAGGCTGAGGTGGACGATACCGCCAAGGAGGAGAACAAGAGTGCTTCGGCTATCGATGCTTACGAACAGCGATTCGGTGAGAAACTGGCTCGTTGGATGGAGGAGAAAAAGTACCTCTCCGCCCAGTTGACCATCGACGACCTCGCCACCGAGATGGGAACCAACAAACTCTATATGTCTCGCTACATCAACCGCAAGTATGAGGTCAACTTCAGTACGCTGATTACCCGTCTGCGCCTGTCGGAGGCAAAGGAGTATATGCTCGCCCATCCGAATGTGAAGCAGGAGGAGGTGGCACTCCATTCCGGATTCTCCTCCTCGTCTTATTTCTCCAAGGTGTTCTCTCGCGAGGAAGGCATCACCCCTGTGCTTTGGCGCAAGGCACAAGCGGCTGTGCCGTATGAAATGTAGGAAAACGATACATCATTTGTTAACTCGATGATAATTGGTCTCCGAAAGTCTTGTCGCTTTCGGGGATTTTGCTTATTTTTGCTATCGCATTTAAAAACCTAAATAGCAATGAGAAAAGCAATTATTACTTTCTGTGCGATGGCGGCGGCTCTGTCGGCAAACGCACAACTCCACACCAACAATGGCATCGAATACTTGCAATGCCAGGCTAGAGACATGTCGGGCGACTTCTCCGACTTGGCAAACACCTACTTCCTCGCCGATAGCATCGCAGGTTTCGACCTCAACAAGGGCGAGGGACTGCTCAACTGGAAGCGTTATCGCTTGGCTCCTCGCCAGGCGTTCAATCTCAATGGCTACTGGCCCGTGAGAATGCAGATGCTTGACTTCCCCGATACCCAGTATGACAACGACCCGAACCTTGGTATCAAGATTCAGAAGATAGACGACCGCACCTTGCGTGTCACCCTTTTCACGTCGCCTGTCCGTCCTAAGATGGACGATGCCAACGACCCGATGTTCTCCCCTGAGTTTATCGCTGGGAATACAGGCGATGCCAATGCTCGCATCGGTCGTGGACGATGGAACACCACATCCTCCGACCGCAGCATCATCTACAAAAACAAGAACGGTTCGCTGGAAATCCAGAAGTATCCTTTCCGCTTGGTGCTCCGTGATGCCAATGGAAAGATACTCACCCAGACTCGTCATATCATCGACAACGATAGCACACAGGTGAAGTTGCTTCCTTTCAACTTCATCAAGCGTGGTAGCGATAACTCCCGCAGTATCAACCCTGTGTTCATGCTTTCGCCGGGTGAGCGCATCTATGGTTGCGGTGAGAGTTTCACCTCGCTCAACAAGGTGGGACAGAAGGTCAATATCTCCGTGGTCGATCCACAGGGACCAGAGACCGATGGCATGTACAAACCTGTGCCTTTCTATTTCTCCAACCGTGGCTATGGCTTCTTCATGCACACTTCGGCTCCTACCACAGCCGATTTCGGTGCCAGCTACATCGGAGCGCAACGCCTCTTCATGGGTGATGAGACGATGGACTTCTTCGTCTTCTTCGGCGAACCAAAGGACATTCTCAATGAATATACCAACGTGACAGGCAAGTCGCCGATGCTTCCTCTCTGGACCTTCGGCACTTGGATGAGTCGCATCTCTTACTTCTCTCAGAAGGAGGGATTGGAGATAGCACACCAGTTGAGAGCCAACAAGATACCAGCTGATGTCATCCACTTCGATACCGGATGGTTTGGCGTTGATTGGCAGTGCGACTACGAGTTTGCCAAGGATCGCTTCAAGGACCCAGTGGGCATGCTGAAGAGTCTGAAGAAGGATGGCTTCCATACCTGTCTGTGGCAGTTGCCTTACTTCACTCCTAAGAACCGCTACTTCAACGAACTCGTGGAGGGTGGCATGGCAGTGAAGAATGCCAATGGCACCTTGAACTATGAGGATGCCGTGCTCGACCTCAGCAATCCTAAGACCGTGGGTTGGTATCAAGACAAGATTGCACACCTTATTAAACAAGGTGTAAGTGTCATTAAGTGTGATTTTGGAGAGGCAGCACCATACGATGGTCTCTATGCCAGTGGCAAGACAGGTTTCTATGAGCACAATCTCTATCCATTGCGCTACAACAAGGCGTTGTGGGAGGCTGTGAAGGCGAATACTCCTGAGAGCGAGGGCGTCATCTGGGCTCGCAGTGCCTGGTCGGGCAGTCAGCGTTATCCTTTGCATTGGGGTGGCGATGCCGCTACCAATGAGATCGGAAGCGTGGGCATGTTGGGCGACCTTCGTGGTGGCTTGAGCTTCGGTTTGAGTGGCTTCTCTTTCTGGAGCCATGACATGGGTGGCTTCGTCACCCAGAGTCCAGACGACTTGTATCGCCGCTGGTTGCCATTTGGCTTCCTCAGTTCCCATACCCGTGCGCATGGAGCGCCTCCTACCGAGCCATGGCTCATCAGCAAGGACTTCACGGATGCCTTCCGTGCCAATGCCGAGATGAAATATCAGTTGATGCCATACGTCTATGCGCAGGCGAAGGATTGTTCTGAGAAGGGATTGCCAATGGTGCGTGCGCTCTTCGTGGAGTTCCCACACGATCCAGGTGCATGGCTTGTGGAGGATGAATATATGTATGGTTCGCAGTTGCTCGTCGCTCCTTTGTTGGAGACAGGCACCGAGCGCACCGTCTATCTCCCTAAGGGCAAGTGGATCGACTATCAGAGTGGCAAGGTGTATGAGGGTGGCTACCAGACTATCGCTGTTCCTACAGCCGCCGAGGTAGCAGCCTACGCATCGCAGTCGGGTTCTGCTAATGTCAGCATGCCATTGCCTTGCATCATCTTGGTCAAGGATGGCAGTTTGATACCACAAGTGCCAGTGGTTCAGAGCACCGACAAGATCGACTGGAGCCGCCTCACTTGGAAACCTTTCAAGGTGGATGCACAACAGTGTATCGGCTATCTCTTCAAGCCAGGAAGCACGGAGATAGAGGAAGTTAAGCAATGAAAATTATCCCTCCCATAACAAAAATAACCAAGGCAAAATTCTTTTGTCTTGGTTATTTTGTTTATCTTTGCACACATTATGAAGATAAAGATAGAAAAAGCAACGCTTGATTTGGCATCCCACATCGCATCGTTCATCATGGAAGCGATGAACGCCGAATGTTGTCAAAACTTTGCAGGACCCAAGCATACGTTGATAGATTTCCATCGTATGATGACCCGATTGGTGGAGATGGAGGATAGTCAGTATAGTTATCGCAATACCTTGGCTGCCTTCACCTCGAATGGCATCTTGGTGGGTGCCTGTGTAGGATATGATGGTGCCGACTTGCGCCGTCTGCGTCGCCGATTCTGCGAGGAAGCGCTCGTGGAGTTTGGCTTGGACTATTCTGGTATGCCGGATGAGACCGAGGAGGGCGAGTTTTATATCGACAGCCTCGCCGTGTCGAAGAACTTCCGTGGCAAGGGTTTCGCCACCGAACTCCTGAAGGCTGCCATCGAGCGTGCCAAGGAGTTGCGATTGCCAGCCGTCGGCTTGTTGGTCGATAAGGGTAACCCCAAAGCTGAGGCTCTCTATACTCGCCTCGGTTTCGAGTACGTGAATGATGCCACCTGGGGCGGACACCCGATGAAGCATCTGCAATACAAAGTGAATGAGTAGTTGGCGTTATCAATAAAAATCGCCCTTGAAAGCAATCGTTTTCAAGGGCGGTTTTCTTTTCTTTATTTTGAAGGTTCATCGCATAGCTGCGGCTGAATCTTCTCCACTTCTTCCAGTTCGTCGATCTCATTTTCTTCCATGTCCCTGTCGAGACGGTCTCGCCAGAGATACTTTCGTGTCTCATGCACGATGATGCCGCTGAGGCAGAGGAGGGAGATGAGGTTAGGTATCGCCATGAGGGCGTTCATGCAGTCGGCAATGTTCCATACCAGTCCGAGACTGATTACGCTTCCTATGAAGATACTGGCGATGTAGAGCACACGGTAGCCGAGCATCAACTTCTTGCCGCTCAGGTACTCCACGCATCTTTCTCCATAGTAGCTCCATCCCAGGGTGGTGCTGAAGGCGAAGGTGGCGAGTCCGAAGGTGAGCAGAGGCGCACCGATGTAAGGTATCTTGCTGAAGGCTGCCTTGGTGAGGGCGGCTCCATTGTGATAGTCGATGTCGGGATAGGCGATGATGCTGGAGGTAATCACCAGTCCGGTCAGGGCACAGATAATCACGGTGTCCCAGAAGGTTCCGGTGGATGATACCAATGCCTGGCGCACAGGGTTGCGGGTCTGTGCGGCGGCGGCTACGATAGGGGCGGAACCGAGACCGCTCTCATTGGAGAACAATCCTCGTGCGATACCATAGCGTGCTGCCATCATCAGGGTGCTGCCGGCGAAACCGCCGCCCGCTGCCTTCGTGGTGAAGGCGGAGTCAACGATGACTTGGATGGCAGACCAAAGATAAGCATGGTTGACGATGAGGATGTAGATGCAACCGAGCACATAGAAGAGTGCCATGAAAGGCACCAACATGCTGCATACCTTGGAGATGGTCTTCACACCACCGAGGATGACGGCTGCACCGAGGATGGTGACCAACGTGCCCGTGATGTAAGGCGAGATGCCATACTGGTTTTCCACGAGCGAGGAGATGGCGTTCGCCTGCACCGTACTTCCGATGCCGAAAGAGGCGAGGGCGGCGAAGAGGGCGAAGAGGATGGCGAGCCACTTCCAGCCCAGTCCCTTCTCCAGGGCATACATCGGACCGCCGAGCATTCTGCCCCTGCGAGTCTTCACACGATATTTCACGGCAAGCAGTCCCTCTGCATATTTGGTGGAGATACCAAACACACCTGTGAGCCAGCACCAGAGCACGGCTCCCGGACCACCGAGGGCGATGGCTGTGGCGACACCGATGATGTTGCCCGTGCCGATGGTGGCGGCGAGGGCTGTGGCAAGGGCACCAAACTGCGATACGTCGCCCGTGGCATCCTTGTCCCTTTTCACCGAGAGTTTGATGGCCTTGAATATCTTCCGTTGCGGAAAGCGCAAGCGGATGGTCAGGAAGATATGAGTTCCCAACAAGAGTATAATCATTGGCCATCCCCAGAGGAATGAACTAAACGCTGTGAAAAAATCGTTGATTGCATCCATAATAATCTCTCTTTATATTATTCTATTTAAATCCCACTTTGTTGAATCCCATGGCTCCAAGCATCTCCCGAAACTGCTGCTTGGCGTTCTCCTCAGCCGTGGCGATGTTGGCAGGTGTGAGGCATCGGCGCTTCATGTTGTCGTAGGCACGGTAGTACATCGCTTGCCGGTCCTTGCCAGTCCACTTGCCGTCCTCGTAGAACGACTGGGTCTTCGCCTCGTCGATGAAGTTGTTGTCGAGTAGCTTGATGTCGGGCAGGGTGCAGGTGATGCTGTCCTTGTCAGCTTTCAGCCATCCCTCCTTCACGTCTCTCATGTCGATGCCGAGGCGCAGTGTGCCGTAGTAGATGCGCACCAGGTGGTCGTCGCCGAAGAAGCCATGACGGGTGGTATCGACGAGTTCCTCATCGTTGATGGAGAGGAACTCCCACTGTCCGATAGCCTCGATGGATTTCACCTGGGTAGGCGATAGGGTGGTCTCGCCCACGCTACCAGCTTCGAGCGAGTTGTCCTTGTTCCACCAGTAGAGCGTTCCGCCGATGATGACAACCAAGGTCAATATGATGATAATCTCAAACTTTCTCATTTTCCAAATCAAATGAATTCTTCACTCTTAGTTCTTCACTTGCATGATGGTCTTCAGATCCTCCACCGTGAATTTCTTGCGGAAGGTAATCTTGATGTTCTCCTCCTTGAATCCCAAGTCCTTGAGCATTGGGATGAGGGTGTTGGCGGCACTCTGTCGAGCCGTCTCCAGGATGTCCATGTTGGGGATGTCACGGATGATGCCCTCCCTGCCTTGCTGCTCATATTGCGATAGTTCGGCATCGGAGAAGTTGCGGCGTGTGAACGCCACGTATTGCTTCACGCCGTCGTGGTCTATCTTGCTGCTCGTGAGCATCACCTTGGGGTCGGGGAGTATGATTTCTATCTTGTCGCCCTTGCGACTTACGTTCTTCTGGGAGAAGTCCTTGAAGTCAACGTATGCCTTGAGCGTGGCGTCCATGGGGATGGCCACCTTGCGATTGGAGCCGGGCACCTCGATGTTGAAAGCTTTCTTCAAGAACGAACCTTTCAACTTCAGTTGGTCGTCGTGCGTCACAATCTTGTGAACATGAACTTCGGCGGTGTAGAGACGGCTGCATTTCTGTATCTGCATCACCATCATTGGAATCGTGTCGATGACTTTCGCCTTTTCCTCTGTCTTCTTCTGAGAGCAGGAGGAAAAGGTGAAAACCATGGCAGATAATATGATAAATAATACCTTTTTCATGCGAATTGTCTCGTTTTGGCTGCAAAGGTACATCATTTTGTCGGAAAAACCAAAACTTTTGCTTACTTTTTGCTTGCTTTCTTGTCGCAGTTAGTGTTCTTCTCTGTCTGTAGGTTTGTTTTGTGGAGAATGGAACGTTAGAAGTGATTGCCCCTGGAGGTCTCTTTGTCATGGAAGAATCCCCTCAGTCCGCCCACGATATAAGCAGCCTTGTTCATCGGCTTGTGGTGCAGTATCTGCTGGGCGATGAAGTAGTCTTTGTGCAAGAACCAGTCGTGCAACTCACCCACGTAGTCGGTGCGCATGTGCAGGCTTAGGTCGATGGCGGTCTTCTCCTCCACGCCATAGGTGTAGATGAGTTTCATTTTCAGTTTCAGCTGCCAGTAGGCTTGCTGTTCCTTCATCTCCTGGGTAGGTTCCACGTATTTTCGATTGTGCAGGGTGATGGAGATGTGGTCGGGCATCGCCTTCTTGATATGGGCTTGGTAGAAGGGCTTGTAGGTGAAGTACTCGTCGATGATGCCCTTGTCGAAGAGCGACTTCAACTCTTGTTGGGCGGTGAGGAGCTGCTTGGCTTCCAGGTCGCCGAAGTACTGGTAGGCTTCTCTGCCCTTCAATAGCAACATCAGACTGGTGGGCGAGATGGAGGTGTAGCCCCGGGCTGCCCAACAGTGCAGGAAAACGTACATCTTCCGGGTAGCCACGCTGTGCATTCTGCCCATGGCATTGAGGTCGATGTGGGCTACGCCCTTGTCGAAGGCGAAGAGGTATTGCATCAGTTCGTAGTCGAAGTGCAGGCATGCCACCCACGAACTGTCGGAGAGTCTATAGCAGTCGGGCGTGAAGAGGCTGTCGAAGTGCTTGTGGTAGGTGGTGTCGTTCATCTTGTAGGGGATGTCGATGGGCTTCTTTGCCATCTGGCAGAGCTTGTCTTTGAGCCAGAGGTTGTTGGAGCGGTTGTAACCGAACTCCTTGAAGGGGATGACGATATCGACATGCCCAGCCTGGAATTGTTCTTTGGTGAAGGGGAGGTGACCGTGTTGCAGGTTGGCTGGCACGATGTATTGCTTGATCACCTTCTGGTTGTGCTTGATGATGAGCATTAGTAGTTTGTACTCAGCGGCGTTGAAGTCGTTGTACATCAGTCCTTGTGTGCCAAGGATGGAGATGAGGTCTTTCTTGTGAGTGTCCTCATGGAGCAAGATCGGTTCTGGTTCTTGATAGTCTGCCATTGCTTTTTTGTTTAAATATTAATAAGAAATAAAAGCATGGGAGGGAACAGAATGAAATCTCTCTAATATGCCCCACCTTATTTATGATGGTCTTGGAGGGGCATTTGCAATTAAACGACTCAAACTGCCCCACCATGCCTATATAAATCCCGACATTTCGGGAAATACATAGCGGAGCCATGTTTGAATCTGCTCGTTTTTTGCAAATACCCATTTAGGAGCGACCAACTTCTAAGAGTACATTTAGAGAGTAACAGACCCAAAGTCTTGAAGAGGTTTCACCGCAGTTGTACTACGGATTCATCTTTTCTGATATGTGTCACAAAGGTAACAATAATTATTGGTTTATCCAAATATATTCGACATTATTTTCACTTTTCCTCGATATTTCTTTCATTTTGTGTGATTCTTGCATAAAAGTAGTATAATATACAACGATTTCGCCCCATGTACCTCCTGGTGGGTGGGAGGTGCACGGGGCGAAGTTCAATATTCACTTGACAGTCCCGCTGCAAAAACAGTCGCAATTGCGACAAAAGTTGCAGTGGAGGGGTGGATGATGCACCTAATCATAGGCTTTTCACTGCAAAAACAGTCGCAATTGCGACAAAAGTTGCAGTAATCTTTGGCGTTTTATGTATAAATGCGTATCTTTGCACTGCAAAAACAGTCGCAATTGCGACAAAAGTTGCAGTGGAATACATTTGAAATTAAATATTATGTCAATAGAAAGAAGAGAATATGTTTCTCTGCTTATGCAGAAAAGATGGAACGGAAAGGTTAAGATTATCACTGGCATTAGGCGTTGCGGAAAGTCTTATCTATTGAACACCCTTTTTAAGCAAAAGCTTATGGAGGGCGGTGTGAGTGACGATTGCTTCGTGGAACTGGCTTTGGATAGAAAATCTAATATTCAGTTCCGAAATCCCAATAATCTATATGACTATGTGGTAGAGCGAACTGGGGATGTGGGAAAGAAATATTATGTGATGATTGATGAAATCCAGTTATCATATAAGGTGAAGAATACAGACATCGACGAAGCTTTGGTGCCTGAGGAAGACAAGGACATGCTGTATGTTACTTTCTATGATGTCTTGAATGACTTGATGGCACGCCCCAATCTTGACATCTATGTGACAGGTTCGAATTCCAAGATGCTGTCCAAGGATATAGTGACCAACTTTCGAGACCGAGGGACTGAAATACGGGTGTCTCCCTTGACTTTCAAGGAGTACTTTGAGTATTCTGGATTGGAAAAAGCTGATGCTTTTGAACAATACATAATGTATGGCGGTATGCCATTGGCGGTTTTGGAACCAGATGAATCGGAGAAAGTCAAGTATCTGCAGGGACTTTTTACAAATGTCTATATGAAAGACATCGTGGAGAGATATAGGCTGAAAGACGATATGGTGTTGAGTGCCTTGGTGGATGCTCTGGCTTCATCGATAGGTTCGCTTACTAATCCTCATAAGTTGGCAAGCACGGCGGCTTCATTATTGGATAAGTCAACGTCTGACCATACGATCAAAAACTATCTTGATTATCTGGAGGATGCCTTTCTCTTCAATAGTGCTAAAAGGTATAATGTGAAAGGTAGGAAGTATTTCAATACTATCCAAAAGTACTATGCCGTCGATCTTGGACTGAGAAATGCCAAACTGAATTTCCGGCAGCAAGAACGTTCTCATTTGATGGAAAATATGCTGTATAACGAACTTGTCCATAGGGGCTATAATGTAGATGTCGGTGTAGTGGAGGTCGAGCGAATGGTCGATGGCAAGCGCAAGCAGTGTCAGTATGAAATAGACTTTGTCATCAATATTGGCAGCGAGAAAGTATATATCCAGTCTGCCTTGAATGTTGATACAGTGGAAAAGAAAGAGCAAGAAACCTTTTCGCTGCATCATACGGAAGACTTCTTTCGCAAGATTGTGGTAGTCGATGGTAGTCAGAAAATGTGGATAGATGCTGATGGAGTTATGTATGTAGGGGTGATTCCTTTCTTGCTTGAAGATTATTTGACAGCTTAGCTACTGATACGATTTCGCCCCATGCACCTCCTGGTGGGTAGGAGGTGCATGGGGCGAAGAAATGTATGGTTGAGTCTGATGCAAGCTTAGTCCAAGCTGTCGTCAAATAGTTCACCCACTTTGACATATAGCACACGTGCTATGCTTTCCAACCGGTTAGGCTCAATGCCGTAGATATTTTATAAAATCATCAATGCCAATAACTTCCACTTTTGGAAAAGGAATGTTGGCTAGTTCGTTGTAATGTTTGTCTTCTGTGACAATAAAAATGGCATTGCTTGCGATGGCGCAATCCACAAATTTGTTGTCGTCTTCATCAGCATGGATAAGTCCAAAACTATAATGAGGGTCTATGAATGTTACGTTTGTTAGAATTTGCATGTAAGATAGTACGATTCTAGCAGCTTTGGGACTGATGTTGCGAGCGATTACCTCTTCGTATTCTTCCAATATTTCGTTTGACACGCACAATGTATATTCACCGTTAACAAACTTTTGCCATATCTCTGCATATTGGTTATGCGCAGAAAGTGACATGATGAGACAATTAGTGTCTAGTACGATTCTTTCACTTAGCATGGTATGGCTGCTTTATTGTATGGTGTTCTTTCGTGAAGTGTTCGGAAACTCTCTACTTTCTGGTCGTTGAGTGTTCCGTTGTCCCATAATCTGTCAATTTCTCCTTTGAGTTGAGATGCAAGATAGTCCATGATAACTTTGCGCAATCCTTCCAACTCTTCCTTGCTGTTGATAATTGATACGAGGTCAAGAAGTTCTATTTGCGCTTCGTTGAGTATGGTTCGTTTGCTGTTCATATTGTTCCTCCTAAATTTAAGAATGATTGATGTTTGTATGATATAATCATCATACGGTTGCAAAGATAATGAAAAAGTTCGGAATGCGCAAGAAAAAGAGGCATTATTTCTATTTGTTGGGATGAAATAGGAAGAGGGTGAGGCATTTGTTGGTTCTATATGCTTAGTCCAAACTGTCGTCAAATAGTTCACCCACTTTGACATGTAGCACACGTGCTATGCTTTTTCAGAATGTTTCGCTCAGTATATTTTGAAACGTATAGGTTTAGTCCTTCAAGCTATTGAGCTGCTCTTGTGTCAAGCCGGTGTAGGCAATGATTTGATTGTCGGGTACTCTGTTGAGAAGCATGGCTTTTGCCACTTTCTCGATACCTTGCAAGATACCTTGCCCGATACCTTTTTGGATACCTTTCTCCATACCTTTTTTGTATCTGTCATTGAGCAAGGTTCTCTCCACTCTGATGTTGTCGAGTGCCTTGTCGTATGCTCGAAGCTCGGCATCGGTGAATGCCGTGACTTTCAGTTCTGCCAAAGCCTTGTTGATTTCTGGATTCTCAGTGAGTTCCTCTGGCACTTGATCGGTGCTCGCATTGATTTCCGTGAGGAAGCGAAGCCAGAGCACTGCCATGCGTTTCTCCTGCATGGACTGGGGCTTGAACTTCGGCAACTCGATGAAGGTGAAGTGCAAACCATTGATTACCTTCTTGCTGTCCTTGTCGTGTACGATCTTGTAGTTGTGGATGAAGGTATCGGGCATGTCACGCTCGAAGATGGCATTGACGAGGTTGAGGGAATATACTGGTTTGAGAGTATCGTAATCCTCTCCCGTGGCGGCTTGCGACACATAGAGCTTGGAGGCATTGAAGAGTACTCGCTGCTGGAAGGCGTTGCTCCATTCCATCTGCATCTCCACGCAGAACTTTCTGCCATTGATGTCCTCGCAGAGCACGTCCACGATGGAGTTCTTGTGCTCGTATAGCTCAGGCACAAGTTCCGTTGGCAGGTACTTGATGTGTTGTATCTGCTCATCGTCGCTCAGTGGCAAGAGGGCATTGAGCAAGCTCATCAACAAGTCTGGGTGCTTGCTGAATATCTTCTTGAAAATCAAGTCAACCTTTGGGTCTAGATACTTCATCTGTCCTTTCTCCTTTGCTATTGTTATTGCACTTGAAATGCCATCTGTGGCATTTCCTTCTTGGTGTAAAACTTCCTTGGTTTTCGCCATATCTGTTTCTCCTATGATTTTAATTGTTAAACTGATGTTGGCATGATATGATCATCATACAGCTGCAAAGTTACACTTTTTTGCACAAACTCCCAAACATTTTCGAAGAAAAAAAAGAAAAAATCCTCGCGCGCACACGCACGTATTACGTATTATATAAAATATATAGTATGTATATAGATACTATATGGTATTATGGTTTTTAGAATTTTCCTTTGTAACGTGTTGAATGATAGGTATTTGTAATTTTAGCTCTCTCGCTGTATATAACGCTGGAGGACTTTTTGGCGGCCGATTCTCGCTGTATATAACCCTTTCTCTCGCTGTATATAACGCTGGGAGTGGGCATTCTCGCTGCTTATAACGCTAGGAAGAATACTCCTAGTCGCATCAGCCTACACTCCTAGTCGCATCAGCCTACACTCCTAGTCGCATCAGCCTACACTCCTAGTCGCATCAGCTTACACTCCTAGTCGCATCAGCTTGTGCTCCTAGGTGTGTTTTTTTTTATCTTTTTATTTGTTCTTGAGGATATAGGTTGAGGTGGATTGAATTGTGGTAACTCGGACGAAAGTGAACAGAAGTGGACGTAAGTGTGCGATAGTGTACGGAAGTGGACGAAAATGAACCGAAGTGGGTAGAACTGGACGAAAGTGGACGAATTGGACTTCCCCAATGTGTTATCTTTGCAAATGCAATCCGAAACACGGATGCGAGATGGCTGATATACTCGTCGATGGCGCCAGATGGGTAGTCTGCTTTCTCTCTTATTCATTTAAACATTTATCAATTATGGCAGTAAAGTACAGTTTGGCAAAAATGAACACTAAGTTGAATGGCAAGTCTTATGAGAAAGTCTATGCCCATGCTCAGGTAAACGAGACCACTTCCTTGAAGAAGTTCTCGCAGTTGATCGCTTCGCAGACCACCGTGTCGAGAGCGGATGTGAGCGCAGTGCTCATCAGTAGCGTGGAGAACTTGGTGATGGAGTTGCAGCGAGGCAACCAGGTGGAGTTCGGAGAGTTGGGCAAGTTCCGCTTGCAGTTGATGAGCGATGGAACGGATACTGCCAGTGACTTTACTTCCGACAATATCAAGGGCGTGCGCATCCAGTTTGTGCCAGGCGATGACTTGTCGGATATGTTCAACCAGATGGAGTTCACCCCTGTGGCATCCCGCCTCGTTCAGAAGGCTGCCCTCAAGGCAGAGAAGACTGGTGCTGCTACGGTGGACATCGCTGAGGCGAAGGCTGCGGCTAGCAAAAAGAACAATGCGACTGAAGGTGAAGGCGGCAAGGACAATACCGGTAGCGGTTCTCAGACTGGAGGCTCACAGACAGGCTCAGGCTCTCAGGCTGGTGGAGGCTCTCAGGCAGGCGGCAGCTCTAGCAGCACCGGCGACGAAAACGTCAAGGAATATTAATCTTATAAAAGAAAGGAATGACAATGACAGAAAAGACCAAACAGACTTGGAGTGAGATTTTGAAGTTCGTAGTGACCGTGATGACCGCCGTGCTCGGCGCATTAGGTATCTCTTCGTGTAGTAGATAGGAGGGCGTGTGACATGAGAATGATTGACATGATAGTGGTGCATTGCAGTGCTACTCGCAGCAATCGCCGTTACCCCCTGGAGCAACTTCGCCACGACCATGTGGCAGTGAACGGTTGGCGTGACATCGGGTATCACTTCTACATCACCCTTGACGGTGTGGTTCACCCTTGTCGCCCGATCGAGCGGATGGGTGCTCACGCCAGAGGCTACAACGCCCATTCTATCGGCATCTGCTATGAGGGAGGACTGAACGAGAACGGTTGCATCGCCGATACTCGCACAGCAGAGCAGAAACAGGCGATGAAGGAGTTGATACTTCGTCTTCACCAGGAGTACCCAAGCATCAAGAAGATCGTGGGACATCGAGACTTGCCGGGTGTGCAGAAGAGTTGTCCTTGCTTCAATGCTTACCTCTTGCAAGGACTGCTGGAGAAAGAATGACGGAGGGGATGAAGCTCGCTAGGTTATATACAGCGAGAAAATCTCTAATAAAGGAAAAAGTGCGGCATCAAGTCGCACTTTTTTTATATCTTTGCATAAAATAAGCTGCGCTCAGCAATTTGAAAGCAAGCTTTCATTGCATTCGCTTGCATTATCTTTGCTGGCGTAATCAACAATCGGGGTTCTCGGCGCCTCCTCTAAATCATTAGCAATCATGAATATACCAGCAAGCATTTCTTCATCATCTGTCCCTGGCTTCACCCAGGGACAGAACTCCAATGACATCCCTCAGAGAATGTATAGCAAGTTGGAATTAGCCCAACTTTATTTCCCCGATGCCATCGACAAGTCGGTGGCGCGTCGTCACCTGATGGCGTGGATTCAGCAATGTGTACCCTTGTGGCAGAACATCCAGAGGATGGGGTATCGTAAGGGCAGCCAATTCTTCACACCGAGAATGGTGAAGTGCATTGTAGATTATCTGGGGGAACCGGGGTAAAGTATGTAATTATGCTTTAGAGTGTTCCGCCTCGGCTCTTTCTCTTTTCGCCTTCTTCACATCTAATGCGATTTCGGCTTCTCTTTCTAGTTTCGTTTTCATACATTATTTGATTAATGTCATTTTCGACTGCAAATATACGGCAAATTATTGGAAATGGCAAGAGAAAATAGTATATAAACGTTAATACGATGGTTGAAGTGTTATCTGATGTTAAACTTGCACATTTTTTCGTCTCCAGATTAAACTTATTGCGATTTTCTCCGTCTTATATAATGATTAGAATTCATAAACTGAACTTTTATAATATCGTGTGAGAACAATAGGTTTTTAGTTAGTAAAAAGGTATGGAAGCGCTCTCTTGTGAAAGAGGGTGCTTTTTTTGTTGCTTGCATTTGTGATTTATCATTTATTATTTATTAATTATTTGTTGGTTTGCCATTTTTTTCATACCTTTGTAGCATCAATTGATAAATACAACAGAATGAAAAGAATGATTCCTTTGTTTCTCGCCGCACTCATCGGTGGCTCGTTCACCTCTTGCAGCGAGAAAAAGAAGAGTGATGTCATCATCGCTCCTAAGCCTCAGGCTCCTAAGCCTAAGAAGACCCAGAAGATGAGCGAGTATGAGCAAGCTCGTGACGTGGAGTGGCTCGGCACGACCTACAAGGTGGTGGTGAAGAGAGAGGCTGACAGTAGCTTGCCACTGGCGCAGGGTGACGACAACACCAAATACTACGACAATAAAATCACCGTGCGCATCCTTCGCAAGGACGGCACGGAGTTCTTCAATCGCACCTTCTTGAAATCCGACTTCACAGGCTATCTCGATACCCATACCAAGGAGGAGGGCGCGCTACTGGGCATCGTCTTCGTCGAGGCGGATGGCGACAACCTCAGTTTTGCGGCTAGCGTGGGCTCTCCCGACATCACCAGCGATGAGTATGTGCCTCTGAAGGTGAAGATCTCTCGCATGGGAGCCGTCTCCGTGGGGAAAGACTCGCAGCTCGATACCGCTTCCGATGATACTCAAGAAGAAGAGGAAGAGGGAGTTTAATTAAATAATAAATGATAAATAATAAAGAATAAAAAGGGGTACGAAAAAAGCTCATCCGATAGCACCGGATGAGCTTTTTTCATATCTTTTAGCTTCGTGCGACTTTTTAGTTTCGTGCAACGAAGCAAGGGGTGTGTCTTAGAACTTCGCCATCTTGATGGCATCAATGGCACATTCATCACCCTTGTTGCCCAGTTTGCCACCGCAACGGTCCTTAGCCTGCTGCAAGTCGTTGGTGGTGAGCAAACCATAGATGACTGGTATCTCTTGGGTAGCGTTGAGGCGGGCGATGCCGTATGTGACCCCCTGACAGATATAGTCGAAGTGAGGGGTCTCGCCACGGATCACGCAACCGAGGATGATGACAGCGTCATATCCACCGTTGAGTACCATTTGGTGTGCGCCATATACGAGTTCGAAGCTTCCCGGTACGGTCTTCACATGGATGTTCTCTGTGAGCGCACCATGCTTCTCCAGTGTCTTGACAGCTCCGTCGAGCAAGGCACCCGTAATCTCTGGGTTCCATTCAGCCACGACAATGCCGAAGCACATGTTGCTGGCATCAGGGACCTTCGAGAAATCGTAGTCTGACAAATTATGAAGTGCTGTAGCCATATATATCAATAATGTGTAGATGCGTGATTAGTTGGAAGCTCTTTCGATGTACTTGTCGATCTCGCCGCTCTGTACGAGCATAGAGTTGACGTACTTCTTCTTGACGTCCTGGTAGATGCTCAATGCGTCAGCCTTCTTGTTCTGGCTCTCCAAGATCTCACCAGCCTTGATGAGGAATACAGGAGAGAGACTGTTGTTGGTGTCGTCATCAGCCTTGCTGTCTGCCATGCTTGCAGCCTTCTTGAAGGCGCTGACAGCATCGTCCAACTTGTTGAGGTGAGCGTAAGCATCGCCGAGTGCTGCCTCTGCGGCAGGTGAAATCATCTGGTCGCCCTTGCTGGAGAAAGCGTCGAGGCTCTTCTCTGCCTCAGCCCACTTGCCGAGGTTGGCATAGCAAAGACCGGCATAGAGGTTGGCGAGGTTACCAGCGTCTGTGCTGCCATACTCGCTGGCAATCTTGGCGAAACCGATGTAGCCTGCGCCATCACCATTGAGCGCCTGGTCGAACATCTCGTTGTTGAAGTATGTCTGACCTTTGCCCAACATAGTGCTTGCCTTGTCCTCACGAGGACCGGAAATCTGGGTGTTGTAAACGAAAATACCTGCAATAACCACGATGATGGCGGCTAATGCGCCGAGGATGATCTTCTTGTTCTTCAAGAAGAATGCCTCACGAATGTTAAGGCTCTCGCTTTCTGGAGCCTGTACGTTGATGTTTGCCATTTTTATGTTTTGTTTTTTATTATTCTTGCTTGGGGCAGCCTTTGCGTTGACGCATAGCTACACTTTAGGCTGCAAAAATACGCAATTTTATTCACATATTGAAATTTCTTGCCCACTTTTTTCGTTTTTTGCACTTTTTCTGCTAACTTTGCAGTCCAAAAGCTACGTTTACCGTATGATTTTAGAGAATATTTCCATCATCAACTATAAAAACATCAAGGGTTGCAACCTGGAGTTGTCGCCCAAGATCAACTGTCTTATCGGCCATAATGGGGTGGGTAAGACCAACTTCCTTGATGCCATCTATTATCTCTCGTTCTGCCGGAGTGCCTTCAATCCCATCGACTCGCAGGTGATCACCCATGGCGAGGAGTTCTTCATGCTGGAGGGCAACTATCGTAACGACAATGGAGACATCGACAACATCTATTGTGGCATGAAGCGTGGCACCAAGAAGCACTTCAAGCGCAACAAGAAGGAGTACAAGCGACTGTCGCAGCACATCGGTCTCATCCCTCTCATATTCGTCTCTCCCTCAGATACTTCTCTCATCGAGGGCGGAAGCGAAGAGCGCAGAAAACTGATGGACGTGGTCATCTCGCAGTACGACCATTCTTATATCGAGGCACTCGCCAACTACAACAAGGCTCTACAGCAGCGCAACGCTCTCCTGAAGATGGAGGAGGAACCCGACCTTGCCTTGATGGAAATCTGGGAGGGGGAGATGGCTCGCAATGGCGAACTCCTCTACCAAAAGCGTGATGCCTTCGTGAAGGAACTCTTGCCTGTGTTCCAGCGCATCTACCAGCATATTTCGGGCAATCGTGAGGAGGTGCAGTTGAAGTATGTGTCTCATTGTCAGAGAGGTGCGCTGCTGGATGTGATTCAGCATGACCGGTTCAAGGATCGTGCCGTGGGCTACTCGCTGCATGGTGTGCATAGGGATGACCTGGAGATGTTGATAGGCGACTATCAGATGAAGCGTGAGGGAAGTCAGGGACAGAACAAGACGTTTGTGCTCGCATTGAAGTTGGCGCAGTTTGATTTCCTTCGCCGTACGGTGTCGAACACCACGCCGTTGCTCCTCTTGGATGACATCTTCGACAAGTTGGATGCCCAGCGAGTGGAGGCAATCGTGCAGTTGGTGTCGGGCGACAACTTCGGTCAGATTTTCATCACCGATACCAACCGTGACCATCTCGACCGCATCCTCTCCCGTACTAGTGGCGATTATCGCATCTTCACGGTAGAAGAAGGGGAGGTGAAGATGATAAATGATAAATATTAAATGATAAATTATAAATATTACCTTTATTCTCGTGTTTAGAAGAAAAGTAAGATCGATACAGGAACTGCTCCCTCAGATATTGCGTCATGAGGGACTGGAGACTCCCTTGCAGCAGCAACGATTGCTGTCGGCATGGGATGAGGTGGTGGGGAAGCCCATCGCCCAATATACGGGTGAGCGTTTTATCAAGAACCAGACGCTCTTTGTCAAGGTGTTGAGTCCTGCCCTCCGTGCCGACTTGACGATGGGGCGCAGCCTCCTTGTCAAGAAGTTGAATGAGAAGGCGGGGGGACAAGTCATCTTTGACATCAAGTTCTACTAGTAATTCCTTTAACTTCTTCGCCTGCAAAAGTTTAGTTAGTTGTCACTTCATTCATCAGAATGTCGTGGCTTTCGAATGGTATCTCCTGGAGCTTTTGAAAGCCGAAGCAGATACCTATTTTATATACTTCTGTGCCATCAGCCTCCTTTCGTTCACTATGATTTCCCTCCATACCCCGAAGCTTGGTGAGGAAGCGGTCGTAATACCCCTTGCCTCTTCCGAGCCGATGACCGCCATCATCGAAACTCATGCCGGGGATGATGGCGACTTCTATCTCCGGATATTTCTCTTCAGGGAAGAGCTTGCCGATAGGCTCCATGATGTGAAAACTACCTTCGGCAAGGTCGTGCTTGCCGGTGTATTCCCTGATCGCCATGTCTTTGTCATTGACCACCACTGGCAGGAGGACTCGTTTCCCCTCTGCCACCAACTCGTCTATCCACTCGTGGGTGTTCACCTCGTCGGGCAGGGAATAGTAGAGGAGGAGGGTGTGGGCTGCCATCACCTTCGGGTGTTTCCGAAGCTTCGAAATAGCGGAAAGCGACAGCTCCCCAAGTTGGTCTTGGGTGAACTGTCGCTTTCTATTGCGAATCTCTTTTCTGAGTTCTTGCTTGTCCATATTGCTTTCTAAGCTTTCCTAATGTGTAGAAGTTACTTCTTCTTCTTTTTTGTGAGCGGCTTCTTCGCAACTGCCGCAGGCTTCTTAGGGAAGGCGGCGTTGTTGTGGAAGACCTCCAAGGTATGGCGAATCACTGGGTCATCTTGGTTGATGTACTCCGTCCACGCCTGCTCATTGAGCATATTGTAGATGATACGACCATTGAGGCTTCGCTCCAAGAGCTTATGCGATTTCTTGATGAGCAAGTTGCGGCGCTGCAAGCCATGCTTGTCGGCATAGGTGGCAAACTGTTCCACCAAGTTCTGCTTGTTCAGGTAGTCTGACATCTCCATCATCTCCTTGAAGTTGTTCAGTTTCAGACGGTTGTCGTCGGTGTAGCTGAACGCATACTGGAGGATGAGACCGCTCATGCTTGCCTCCTTGAAGTAAGAGGTCATGCCGAGGGTATCTTCTGGCACGAAGATGTCTGGCGTGATGCCGCCACCACCATATACCACACGTCCTAAGCCTGTATGGTAGGCAGGACCGGTGTGCTTGATGCTGTCTTGTGAGAAGAACTCGCCGTGCTGATAACGGGTCAGGAGGTCTTGCTCATAGTCCTTGTCGTCGCCCATGGTGTAAGGCTTCTGGATGCAACGACCCGATGGGGTGTAGTAGCGTGCGATGGTGAGACGGATGAGGCTGTGGTCTGGGAACTCCAACTGCTGTTGTACCAATCCCTTGCCAAACGAGCGGCGACCGATGATGGTGGCGCGGTCGTTGTCCTGCATCGCACCGGCGAAGATCTCTGCCGATGAGGCTGAACCCTCATTGATGAGCACTACCAATGGTATCTTCTGATAAGAACCCTTGCCATCGCTGAGATAGTCGTGGCGAGGAGACTTGCGTCCCTGGGTATAGACGATCAACTTCTTGTCTGGCAAGAACTCGTTTGCCATGCTCACCGCTGCCGAGAGGTAACCACCGGAGTTGTCACGCAGGTCGATGCAGAGGTTCTTGAATCCCTCCTGTGAGAGCTTCGCCAGGGCGATGAGCATCTCAGGGTAGGTGTTCTCACCGAAGTTCTTGATGCGGATATATCCTGTCTCGTCATCCAACATATAGGATGCGGTGACGCTCTTGGTAGGAATTTCGCCACGGGTGACGGTGAAGGTTTGTACCTTCTTGCTGCCATATCTCACGACGCCTATCTTCACCTTGGTGTCCTTTGGACCCTTCAGTCGGCGCATCGCCTCCTGGTTGGTCACGATCTTGCCCACGAAAGGTTTGCCATCCACGGCAACAATCTTGTCGCCTGCCAGGAGTCCGGCTTTCTCGGCAGGACCATTCTGGATGACGTTCTGGATATGGATGGTGTCGTCACGGATGACGAACTCCACGCCCACGCCAGAGAACGAACCCTTGAGGTCGTCGGTGGCTGCGGCTGCATCCTTGGCGCTGATATAGACCGAGTGAGGGTCGAGTTCGGCGAGGATGAGCGGTATCGCCTTATCTACCAGCGAGTCGATGTTGACAGCATCGACATATTGGTCGTCAATGAGGTGAAGCAAGTTGTTGAGACGGTTGCTTCCGCTATTGACAATGTTGAGTCGGTTTCCCGAAAAGTGATTCGAGAAAAACGAACCGAGGAAGATACCCACCACGACGCAGATTGCCATGATGATGGGCATGAATCGGTTTGACTTATTCTTGTTACTACTCATGTTTACTAACGTTTAAATTTCTTTCATCTGGATTGAGATATTCCACCTTGATGCCGGCTCTCTCCAGCAGTTCGATGCCTTCGTTGAGTCGGTATTTCTCTGCATAGACCACACGCTTGATGCCCGCCTGGATGATGAGTTTGGCGCACTCGATGCAAGGGGAGGCGGTGACGTAGAGGGTACTGCCATCGCTGTTGTTGCTGCTGCGCGCCAACTTGGTGATGGCGTTTGCCTCGGCATGGAGCACGTAGGGTTTGGTCACATCGTTCTCCTCACAGACATTCTCGAAGCCGCTGGGGGTTCCGTTGTATCCGTCGCTGATGATCATCTTGTCCTTGACCACCAAAGCACCTACCTGTCGGCGCTTGCAATAACTGTTTTCTGCCCAAATGCGAGCCATACGAAGGTATCGCAAGTCGAGCTTGGTCTGCTTATCATCCATCGGATTAAATTATATATTATAATGAATAAATAATAAATGGGCTAATGCCTTCTATGCTAATGAATTCTTCACTGTTCACTCTTCATTCTTCACTCTTCACTCTTCTCTCTTCACTTCATTGCGCTCTAGCAGAGCATCAATGGTTGGCTCCTGCCCACGGAATCGCTTGTAGAGCGTCATCGGATGCTCCGTGCCACCCTTCGACAAGATGTTGTCACGGAAGCTCTGGGCGGTAGCCTGGTCGAAGATGCCATTCTTCTTGAAGACACTGAAGGCATCGGCATCGAGCACCTCTGCCCACTTATAACTATAGTAGCCAGCGGCATAACCGCCTGCCATGATATGCGAGAACTGCACGGTCATACAGGTGTTTGGCAACTGTGGCATCACGATCGCCTTCTCCCATGCCTTCTTCTCGAATGGGATGATGTCGTCGGTGAACTCGTCCTTCTTCGTGTAGTACGCCATGTCGAGGAGACCGAAACTTACCTGGCGCAAGCAAGCGTAGGCTGCCATGAAGTTGCGGCTCTTCACGATGCGCTCTATCAACTCGTCTGGCAATGGCTCGCCCGTCTGGTAATGGAAGGCGAAGGTGCGGAGGAACTCCTTCTCCACCGCATAGTTCTCCATAAACTGGGATGGCAACTCCACGAAGTCCCACCATACGTTGGTGCCAGAGAGACTCTCGAAGCGAGTGTTGGCGAACATGCCGTGCAGGCTGTGTCCAAACTCGTGGAGGAAGGTCTCTACCTCGCCCAAGGTCAAGAGGGCTGGCTTCTCCTCGGTAGGTTTGGTGAAGTTCATCACTACACTCACATGAGGGCGCACATTGTTGCCCTTGTGGTCGATCCACTGTCCCTGGAACTCTGTCATCCAAGCTCCTCCCTGCTTACCCTTGCGAGGGAAGAAGTCGGCGTAGAAGACGGCGAGATAACTGCCATCCTTGTCGAACACCTCGTATGCCTTCACGTCTGGGTGATATACTGGGATGTCCTTGTTCTCCTTGAAGGTGATGCCGTAGAGCTTGTTGGCAAGTCCGAACACGCCATCGATCACCTTGTCCAACTGGAAGTAAGGGCGGAGCATCTCGGCATCGAGGTTGAACTTCTCCATCTGTAACTTATGGGAGTAGTAACTGAAGTCCCATGGCTTGATGTCGAAGTCGTCGCCCTCCAGTTTCTTGGCAAGTGCCTCTATCTCAGCCACCTCCTTCACGGCGGTAGGCTTGTAGGCGGCGATGAGGTCGTTCAATAGTTGATATACGTTGTCGATATTCGTAGCCATACGATGCTTCAGCACGTAGTCGGCGTAGGTATCGAAACCGAGCAACTGGGCTAGCTCACGACGCAGGTTGACGAGTCGCTTGCATATCTCCAGGTTGTTGGAATCATTGTCGTGGATGCACTCCGTGTTGCGTGCCATATACATCTCCTTGCGCAGTTCACGCTGGGTGGAGTAGGTCATGAATGGGGAGTAGCTAGGGTAGTCGAGCGTGAACACCCATCCCTCTTGCTCCTTCTCCTTGGCGTTCTGTGCGGCAGCGGCGATGGCGGTCTCTGGGAGTCCGTCGAGCTGTGCCTTGTCGGTGATGTGGAGGGTGTAAGCCTTGTTCTCCTTCAAGAGGTTCTGTGAGAACTGGAGGGTGAGCATGCTTGCCTCCTCGGTCAATTTGCGCAACTTCTCCTTGCCTGCCTCGTCGAGCAGGGCACCGCTGCGTACGAATCCGTCGTAGCTGGTATCGAGAAGCATCTGCTCCTCGGCGGTCAACTCACGGTTGGGATGGTCGTGCACGAACTTGATGCGCTCGAAGAGTCGCTTGTTGAGCGTGATGTCATTGGCATGCTTGGTCAATATCGGACTCATCTTCTGTGCCAACGCCTCCAACTCATCGCAGGTCTCTGCACTCATCATGCAGGAGAACACGTTGGATACACGGCTGAGCAAGTCGTAATAATGCTCACCCTTGTCGGTGTCAACACGAGCGATGGTGTTCTCGAATGTAGGTTCTGCTGGGTCGTTGACCAACTTGTCTGTCGCCTCGTCATCTCGGCGGATTCCCTCCATGAAAGCCTCCTCGTAATCCTCCAAACGGATACGAGTGAATGGCACCGTGTCGTGCGGTGTCTGGTAGGGTTCAAAAAATGGGTTGATACGTTTCTCTATGTTCTTTTCGTCAAGCATACTAACTTTGTTTAATTTTTAGCTGCAAAGTTAGCAAAAAAAGCCGTGAATAGAGAAGGTTACGGGTGGTTTTTAACTAATATTACTTTCGCAAGTGGGAAGTTAAGGGAATTTAAAGGGAAGTTCCCATAAATTCCCTCTTCAGTAACTTTTCCAAAGCCGGAATGGTGATGCGCTCACGGTGGAGCTGGAGCAAACCTTCATCCTGCAGGTGGTTGAGCACTCTGGAGACATCGAGTCGGCTGTCGTTCACTTCCTCCGCTATCCTCTTCATCTTGACACGGATAATCTTCTCGCCTCCGAGTCGAAGACAATGGAACTCGAAGAAGCGTATGATGCGCTCCTCCAACGACTTAGGGGGGACACGGAGCAGGCGGCGGTTCAGTTTTTGCGATTGCGCCGAGATGAGGTTGATGAAGTTGATGCGGAAGATTTGGAAGAGTCCGGAGAGCTTGAGTATCTCTTGCTTTTCGAGGCGCATGATGCTACAGTCGGTCTTGGCGATGTAGGTGTGGGTGAACCGCTGGTTGAGTCCGAAGATGGTCTCAGCCTGGAATATCTCTGGCGCACTGATGTCCTCCTCGATGCTGTAGCCATGGTCGTCGGCTTCGGTCACCACTTGGATGTCGCCCGTGAGCAGGAAGTAGAGCGACAGGCAGCGTTCGCCCTCTTCGACGATGGTCTGACCCTCAGCGATTTTCTGAAAGTCAAACCTCGCCTTGCCTGCCGCCTCGTGCAAGTCGTTGCGGCTCATGCCGAGGAAAAGGGGCAGGGAAAGGAGGATATCGTATAAACTGTTGTCTGCCATGTCGAGGAGTAAAAAATACTTTACGGATTGGCTCTACTGTGCCAGAATCTTCTTCATCGAAGGCGAATACCAAACCTGGTTCTTGCCTTTCGCATCCGAGTAGATGAGGTAGGCGAGGAGGTCGGGATGCTTGGCGAGTATCTTCTGCGCTCCATCAAGACCCAACACCATGAATGAGGTGGCGTAGGCGTCGGCTGTGGCGCAAGTGTTGGCTATCACCGTGGCTGACAGGATGTTGTGCTGCACAGGATAACCGGTCTTTGGGTCGATGGTATGGGCATACTTCTTGCCGTTCTTATAATAGAAGTTGCGATAGTTGCCGCTCGTCGCCATCGCCTTGTCGGTGACGTTGAGCACGGTCTGTAGTTCGGTGCTGTTGTTGAGGGAGTCATCGGTAGGCTTGTTGACACCGATGCGCCATGGCACACGCTTGTCGCTGTTGCCATGGGTCACCACCTCGCCACCGATCTCCACCATGAAGTTCTCGATGCCTTTCTTCTTGAGGAATCGAGCCACCACATCACTGCCATATCCCTTGGCGATGGCAGAGCAGTCGAGCATGGTGTTAGGATTCTCCTTCTTCACGTGTCCATCCACGAGTTTCACCTTGTGGAAGCCCACGATGGCTTTCAGGCTATCTACGGCTTCCTTGCTAGGCATCTTGCCCTGCTTGAAACCGAATCCCCAGGCATTCACCATCGGGGCTACGGTGATGTCGAAGGCACCATCGGTCTCCTGCGATATGTCTTCAGCCAGGTCGAACACTTCCTGGAACATATCGTTGACCTTCACCTCCTCGTTGCGGTTGATGCGGGAGATGATGGAAGTCTTGTTGAAAGGCGAGAGCGAGTTATCTACCTTCTGCAGCTCCGCCTCTATCTCTTTCTGGTAGTTCTCATCGCTCTGGTAGGTGATGTGATAGATGGTTCCGAAGACGAAACCCTCGTCGTGCTGATAGGGTGTAACGTGTTGCTGGCGAATGATATAAATGGTGCCGAGTACCAAGACTAGGAGAAACGGCAGCTGCCAGAGAAGCTTCTTTTTATTCATAGGGGACTTTATTTGGGGTTTAATGGAAATTTAAGAGAAGTTAATTTGCTTAGAACTCATACCCGATGTTGAAGGTTCCGCCGAGGCGCGAACTTCCTTGCTTGCCGAAGCCCGGCACATACCATGCCTTGCCGATGTCACCTTCCTTGTGGGCGATGCGTCGCTTGTATCTCACGCTCCATCCCATTCGGATAGGTCCCCATATCTTCACGTCGATGCCGAAGCAACCCTCCAACCAGTGACAGTTGCAGGATACATCCTTGGCAGAGTAGGGAGTGGTGGTTCCCCAGATAGGGTCGGTGATGTCGGGACCCTCTACATCATACTTGTAGGTGGTGAAGGCGTAGCGCACACCACCATAGAGGCGATAGATGTCGTGCTTGTTGCGCAAGAGATTCCAATCGACACCGATACGAGCGTATGGCGCACTGGTCTTGTAGTGCAGGTTGGTGCCATCGTCGGTGGCATCCGCCTTGCCATAACCCAGTTCGAGCACAGGGAAGTACTTGTCTTTCAGATTGATGCGCAAGGCTGCCTCGTACTGACCGTAACTGCCCAGTACCATCTGTCCCAAGCCGATGGCATCCACGCTTACCGCCAAGCCGCGGAAGAGAGGCACGGTGTCAGGCTGTTCCACCATCTTCTTTGCCTTGGACTGGGCATGGGCAGGCATCGCTACAAATAGCATGCTAATCGCGAGTGCCGAAATATATGAGGAAATGCGTCTTCGTTGCATCGAAATTTACGTCTTTATGGTTGATGACTATGGAGTCGATGAGATGCTGTGTCGTCTTCACGCCAGTGATGGTGTGGAAATAAGACGGGCTGCAGTCGATGGACTCGAAATGTGGCTGGTTGTCCTTGGCGACGATCACCGTGTCCTTGAACACTCGCTCCAGGCGGTCTTGCACCTCGAAGTATAGGGTGTCGGCAGAATTGGCGTAGCTCATCGGCAGGATGAAGCTATCTACATTCTCGTCCTTGTTGATGAGAATGCTGTCCTCGCCGTCTCGCTTCGTGGTCGATACGGTCATCGTGCAACCGGTAAGCTCCGTCACGGTGCCGTCCAACTTATACTTTGTATAGACGGTATTGTTGAGCGGACAGTCGAGCGTGGAGCATCCCACCATCGTGAGGATGGTCAACAGGAGGATAGGGATTATTTTCCGCATCTTATCTCTTTTTCTATTTGATAATCATTACGGTTAGGGTTCTGGCGGCTGATGAGGTCGCCGAGGAATCCTGCCAGGAAGAACTGACTGCCCAGCAACATCGCTGTGAGGGCGATGAAGAAGTATGGCGAGTCGGTGATGAGGTGACCGTAGATGCCATTGTGCAAGTCGATGAGCTTGTCAACGCCCAAGCCGATGAGGGCGAGGAAGGCGATGAAGAAGACCACGCTGCCCAGGAATCCGAACACGTGCATTGGCTTCTTGCCGAAGTTGCTCAGAAACCAGAGGGTCATCAGGTCGAGATAACCATTGACGAAGCGGTTCCAGCCCATGAACTTCGATTTGCCAAACTTGCGTGCCTGGTGGTGTACGGGTTTCTCGCCGATCTTGTCGAAGCCGGCGTTCTTGGCGAGGTATGGGATGTAGCGATGCATCTCTCCATACACCTCGATGTTCTTGACCACGTCACGGCGATACGCCTTCAGACCACAGTTGAAGTCGTGGAGGTTGTGTATGCCGCTCACCTTGCGTGCGGTGGCATTGAAGAGTTTGGTAGGGATGGTCTTGGAGAGTGGGTCGCCCTGCTTGCGGTTCTGCTTGTAGCCGGAAACGAGGTCGTAACCTTCCTTCTTGATCATCTGGTAGAGGGCTGGTATCTCGTCGGGAGAGTCCTGGAGGTCGGCATCCATGGTGATGACCACGTCGCCCTGTGCCTCCTTGAATCCGCAGTAGAGGGCAGGGCTCTTGCCATAGTTGCGGCGGAACTTGATGCCCTTCACGTTCTCCGACTTCTCGGCTAGCTCCTCTATCACCTCCCAAGAACGGTCGGTGGAGCCATCGTTGACGAAGATGACCTCAAAGCTGAAGTCGTTGGCTTTCATCACTCGCTCTATCCAGGCGTAAAGCTCTGGGAGTGACTCTTCCTCATTATATAGAGGTACAACTACTGTTATATCCATTGTATGTTATTGTTGATTTACGAATGATTGTTGTTTTCTGCGCTTTCTGCTCATCAGTGCGGCGATCAGCGGACTGAGCACGGTGCCCACGATGATCTCGGTGATCATGAAGGTGGCAGTCCATCCCACGGGTTTCATCATGGCGAGTGCCTCGATGATGGTGTTCACCTCCGCCTGTGTCAGGTTATAGCTCTGGAGTATCACCTTGTAGCTTTCCATCAGGGTGTTGATGAACACGCTGGTGTTGAGGAACTTAAACCAGAGAAACTGCACGATGGTGAGGAGCAGTGTGGCATTGAAGAAGGTTTGCCAACAGTAGAAGAGGCTCCTGCGGAAGGAGATGCTTCCCTCCAAGGCTTCGTCGCGGAATGCCTTGAGTCGTCGTGCCACCACGAAAGGAGTGCTGAGTGCCAGGATGTTGGCGAAGACTCCCCATAGTGCGTGGGGTGGGAAAACCGACCACATGGTGAGGGCGAAACTCGCTATCCATACTGCGCCAAGGATGGCACCGTCTTGTCGGGCGAAAGCCCTTGTCTGTACTAACTTTATAAAGTCTATCATTTAATCAAATATATATTATCGTGCAAAAGTACACAATTTTCCCCATATAGTAGGAATATTAGGGATAAATTTATATATTTTTTGATTTCGGCATATTCTTCCTTTCTCCTGATTGTCATGATTTTTGCCATATAATCGTATGAAGGGTATAGGTAGTGGAGCGTCATTTCCAGGTTTGTGGAAAATATCTCTCTGCCTAGGGGATATTTCATACCTAACTAGGTAGGAATTTTTCTCTGCCTAGGAAAAAATGAAAGTGGTACTAGGGCGGAAAAAGTGGGTAGTAACCCAAAAACGAGCGTAGGGTGATGGAAGAGGGTGTGGATAGTAATAAAAAATGATAATAACAAAAAAGAGAACCTTCTGGAAGAAAGTTCTCTTTTTGAGCCTCTTGTCGGATTCGAACCAACGACCCCGAGATTACAAATCACGTGCTCTGGCCAACTGAGCTAAAGAGGCGGGTGGACAAGCGATTCATATCGCACCGCTACAACCAAGTACCCTTGCTATGTTCCCATCCTGGGGGATTCCGAGGGAGCTGGTCGTATGAGACTTGTCCGTCTCATTGCTTTTAAGCGGGTGCAAAGGTACTGCTTTCCTTTGAACCCACCAAATATTTCGGAAGAAAACTTCGTTTCGTTAACGTTTCTTTAGAAATCTACGACGGTAATGCCGGCTCCGCCGAACTGCACATGCTCATCGGCGTAGTGCGTCACGTTAGGGATGCTGCTCACATATTGACGGATGAGCTGGCGCAGGATGCCATTTCCCTTGCCATGGAGGATGCGGACACGAGGCATTCCCACGAGGATGGCATCGTCGATGAAGTGCTGCACGGCATTGAGTGCCTCGTCGCCACGCATACCACGTACATCGAGATCTTGATGGAAATTGCTCTTGTGGGCATCGATGGTCTTGCGAGTCTCCTTGCTGATGCCGTAGGAGGCGAGACTTTCCTTGCGCTCCTCGGTCTTGTCCTTCTCGGTGTTCTCGGTGGCATGCTCCAGTCGGTTGAGTCGCATCTTGGTGCGCATACCTCCGAACACGGCGGTAGCCATATCGCCCGTGATGCTCTCTATCTTGCCCACGGTGGTCAAGCCCTTGATGCGCACGGTGTCGCCAGCCTTCAACTCACGGTTGTTGTCGGTCTGCGACTTGTTCTGTGCATTGCGAAGAGCGGCTGCTGCTTTCTCTTGGTTTTGCGCCTTTTCCGCCTTGCGCTTGGCATGGCGTTCCTTGCGCTGCTGTATCTGAGCTATCTTGCGAGCTATCTTGTCATCGTTCTCCTTGGTGTCTATCTCCTGCATCTCCTGCTTGAAGGCATCGAGCTCCTGGCGGATGCGCTTGGTCTCCTCCTTCTCCGCCTGATTCTCACGGATCTCTCGGATGGCGTTCTCTATCTTCTTGTTGCTCTCCTTCAGGAGTTCCTCGGCTTGCTGCTTCGCCTTGGCGAGAATCTGCTTGCGACTCTTCTCGATCTCCTCGATGTCGCTCTCATACTTGGAGATGGTCTTCTCCATATCCTTCTCACGCTGATGGATGCTCTGTCGCTTGTTCTCCCAGTATCGCTTGTCTCTCACGATGTCCTGCAGGTACTTGTCGCTCTGGATGTACTCGGAACCGACGATGTCGGAAGCCTCCTTGATGACTTCCTCAGGCAATCCTATCTTGCGGGCGATCTCGATGGCAAAAGAAGAACCGGGGCGACCGATGGCGAGCTGGAAGAGTGCCTTCATCTCGTGGCGGTCGTAGAGCATCGCTCCGTTTGCCACGCCCTCATGACTGTCGGCGAAGTGCTTCAGGTTCTGGTAGTGGGTGGTGATGACACCGTATGCCCCCTGCTTGCAGAATCGGTCGAGCACTGCCTCGGCGATGGCTCCACCGATGCCAGGCTCCGTACCCGTACCAAACTCATCGATGAGGATGATGGTGTTGCCGTTGGCTGCCTTCATCATGTTCTTCATGTTGAGCAGGTGGGAGGAGTAGGTACTCAGGTCGTTCTCCAAACTCTGTTCGTCGCCGATGTCTATCATGATGTTTTGGAAGACGCCGGTCTTCGAACGCTCGCTCACAGGGATGCTGAGTCCGCACTGGAGCATGTACTGCAAGAGACCGACTGTCTTCAGGCAGACAGACTTACCGCCGGCGTTAGGACCGGAGATGATGAGGATGCGCTTGTCTTGTGTGAGGGTGATGTCGAGAGGTACCACCTTCTCGCCCTTCTTCTCCAATGATTGTTGCAAGAGGGGGTGGATGGCACGTATCCAGTCGATGTGTGGATGGTCTTCCACCTCAGGCTCTATCGCCTTCTGTATCTCGGCGAGTTTCTGCTTTGCTTGGATGAGGTCTATCTTGGCGAGGAAGCGGTAGCTGTCCATGATCTCACGGGTGTAAGGGCGCAACTTGTTGGTAAACTGGGTGAGGATGCGGATGATTTCCTTGCGTTCCTCTCCCTCCAGCTCACGCACTCGGTTGTTGGCCTCCACCACCTCGGTCGGTTCGATGAAGACGGTCTTTCCGGTAGCGCTCTCATCGTGTACGATACCCTTGATTTTCTTCTTCAGGGTAGGGATGACAGGGATGACGAGTCTGCCATCGCGCAGGGTAGGGGTGACGTCTTTCTCCACCACGCCCTCGCTCTGTGCTGAGCGCAATATACTATATAAGGTACGGGAGATGCTACCCTCGGTCTTGGCGAGTTCACGGCGAATCTGGAGCAGTTCGGGTGTAGCGTTGTCACGTATCTTGCCAAACTTGTCGAGTATCTGGTCGATGCGCTGCACGATTTGTGGGAAAGTCACGATGTCCTTCGCCAGGAGGTGGAGGCTAGGGTAGGTGTATTTCTTCTCCCTGCGCCATCCGTCGTTTTCCTCGGCGTGGCTCTCGTCCTCGTCGCTATGGTTGAGTATCTTCACGATGCTGTCGATGGTGGAGAGGGAGCGTCGGAGGTCGAAGAGCTCGTTCTCCTCCAGGTGAGTGTTCTCGATGCGGATGCGAACGATGCTTTCACGTACATCGTAGAAGTATTGTAGCGGGAAGTCCTCCACCTCCAGGATGAGGCGACGGAACTCACGCACTTGCTTGAGCCATTCGTTCACCTGTTCGGCATCATCGCTGAATGCCATCTTCTCCACCTGTTCCTTGCCTAGTGTGGAGAGACATCGCTCACGGAGCATGTTTCTGATCTCGTTGAATCCTATCTTTTGTTCGAAGTTGTCTGGGTATATCATGTGTTGTGATGTCTATATTTTGCCTTGTTTTCCACTGCGTTTTGCAGTGTTTTTCTCTTTGCTTTTTCGTAAAGCGTTGCAAAGGTACTGCTTTTTTGCTGATAATCAAGCTATTAATAGCTAAAAATGCTAAAATCCAAACATATAAGTTGTTGAATATTGATAAAATCCAAACAAATAACGGTCGAGACCGAGGTCCCGACCGTCTATGATGTTTCATAAATGTCCTCATGTTTCTTTTTTAAGCAGGGACAAAGGTTTTCTTTAATTCTGCAATCCCTTGATTTGCTCTTGTGTCAAGCCTGTGGCTTGCATAATTTGCAGTATAGGTATGTCCATCGAAAGAAGATTCTTAGCAACTTCTAACATTCCTTCGGCTCTTCCTTCGGCTCTTCCTTCTGCTCTTCCTTCGGCTTTTCCTTCTGCTATTCCTTCGGCTCTTCCTTCGGCTTTTCCTTCGGCTCTTCCTTTAGCTCGACCTTCAGTCAAAGCTTTCTTCGTTGCTTCTTCCAACTCTTTTCGAGCAGCTTCTCTCTCCATACGTCTTTTCTCTTTCTCCCACTTATCAGTGGCATAGAGGTCGCGCATGATCTTGACATCCTCCTCGTAATAGTCACGCTCCTCTGGGGTGAGCTTCTGCAGATCACCTATCGCCGCCAACTTTCGGAAGACGGGGTACTTGTCCAAGAATGGTATTTCTTTCAAATGCTCCATATTGTTCAATACGTAAATCCAACAATCAAATATATCCATACACTCTGGCTCCTTCTTCTCGAAGAGCGGCAACTGCAAGAACACCACTCTCATCTTCTCGAAGCCATATCGCAAGCCCGAAAGCTGCCAAGCCTTCGACTTTTTAGTCTTTGAAGTCTGTCTGCGCTTGTGAGGCACAAGTTGTTCCGCTTGCCCTTTTGAGTCGCATCCCATTTGCTCGTCTTGCTCTTTTTGTTTGCACCCCTGCTGCTCGGTTGGTTTATCTAGTATAGAACCTTCCTCTTCGAGCAATCCGAAGCCGATGTCGGTTCGAAATTGGCAAGGAATGCCAGTCTCGGCGATGAAGTCCATGAAGCACACTGTATAGACTGGTGTCAGGTGGAAGTCCCATTCGCCAGGCTGGGCTTGCTCCACTATCGCCTTGGCGGAGTAGTAGAGGGCACGGTCCACGAAATAACGTTGCTCCTTCTTCTGCATCTCCACGATGATGTGTCTCCCGTCATCGGTCTCGCACGCCACATCGAAGATGACTCCTCGCTCTCGCTTTTGATGACGTGTCTGCTCTGTTTTCAGATGCTTCACGTCCTTGATTACAAACTCGTCCTCAAATACTCCGTTGAGGAACGTGATGAGACACTCCTTGGTGTCGTCACTGCCGAAAATGCGCTTGAAAGCCCAATCGACACGTGGGTTTATAAATTCTGGCATATAAATGAATTTATGATGTCGTTTTCGCACTATTGCGAGATAACGTTGGCAAAGATAAGGAAAATAAATGAAGAAAGCGTGATAATGAGGACTTGATTAACTTAGTTTAGCACAAAACAACGGTCGAGACCGAGGTCCCGACCGTCGTCTTGTTATATATAATACTGCTTTTCTGAAAAGTTATCTACTGTGATGTGGATGGCTTAGAGGTCGAAGTCGTCCCATGAAGTCCATGGGACGTAGTGCTTAGACATCTCTGAGACGTTATCGTTGGCATCACTACCACCTGTATATTCTGATGAACTACCACCTGCGAAGACACCAGTTCCCTGGCTGGTGGCTTGGTTCGGCTTGGTTGACGCAGGGTTGCTACCTACCAGAATATGAGATTCCTCTGTGAGGAGTGTGCAATAGGTATATGGTTTTATATATGTTTTCATCTTACATGATCTTTTACTAGTTCTGTATTCTTTTAATTATTGTTTGAACTTCCCCTGCCTTAGGATGAGCAGGGGACTTGCTGAGGCTTCCCTTACTTGGCAAGGTACTTGCGACCGTTCTTGATGACGATACCCTTATACGACTCGTCAACTACTTGACCTGCTAGGTTGTAGATGCGACCGTCATTGTTGTTTTCGTCAGTGCGGATGTCGCTGATGCCTGTGGTGCTACCCTCTACGAAGAGGAATACCTTGGCGTTAGAAGTGTTGGTAGAAGATTGCAACTTGTTGTTCTCCTCTGCGCTCCAACCAGGGAAGTAGAAGTAAGCACGGAAACCAGGGAACTTAGAGGTACTACCCGACTTGAGATACTTCAAGTAGTTGCCTGTGGCTGTGCTGATGAACTGATACTTCTGGCTACCATTGTCAGAGATAGGAGTGGTAGTGAGGTTACCATTTTCCTTTTCTGTATATTGCTTGCTACCATAAAGACCACGGAAGTAGAAGTCGCCATTAACAACGTTGTTGTTGATATTGCCTTTAATCTGGTGAGGAGGTACGACTGTGATGGTCTTCTGTCCGATGTGTGCATAATAGCTCTCATCTTCCTTAATCAAATCTTGTGGAGTTTTGATGGTGCCATCATTATTCTTGTATGTGATTTTGTCGTTGGTGCAGACAGATTGTGTTCCAGTAGCCTTGAATAAGTATGGCATACCCTCGGTAATGTTCAAGTCGCTGACTTTCTCAAAAACAAGGTTGTTGTCATTGACAGTGCCAATCTTAGTCAATCTACCATTGTCTTGTTGTTCACCATCACATTTTGGTGCAGCCAAGGCAGTAAGATCGCAGCCAAAGGCTGTCTTAAACTCCTCTTTTGTCAAGTCGAAAGGGCAGCAAAGTGTCCCCCAAGTATCAGTAGAATTTACCAACTTGGTGCGATGAACATATACATCTACTTCGTCATCGAATGCGCCTGCGTTTACCAAGTCATCAATACGCTTCTCGTCATCGTTCTCATCAAGATAAATCTTATTAATTTGGTAGAAGTTGTTCTTGAGAACTATAAGTTGTGCATATGTTATGCCACGTTTTATGAGAATTCCTTCAAAAGTTCCGACAGTATTAACATAATCTGCCAAATTAACACCAATTTGCTGAGTATTTATAATTAATCTTTTATCCGAATTTTTTTCATCCCATCCAGAATTCTCATCTTGTACCAAATAATATTCACCACCAGCACCAAGTCGAATAATGCCAGGTACAGACACGATGGAATTTTGGTACACTCCATAGGAAGCTTGCACTATATCTCCATTTTCATCGTTGTTTTTTGAGATTGTATTAACGTCTTCTACTGCTGTGTATGGATATGTAGCAGGCTTGTCACCATTTGCTTCTCCTGAGTGATCGATATTAAATTCATATTTGTATGTATTTCCATCAATGACTCTATCTTTTTTGGAGAATTCATACAAAGAAGGAACCATTTTATCATTTTGTGTATATGATGCAAGATATGTTCCAGTTATCTTGCTACCGATTTTGAGATTTGTTGAAGGATATATGTCGTTGGCTCGAATCCATAGCCCTCTGTTAGAGTTGTCTATGATGAAATAAGAGCCTATAAATTTACTATCTTCATAATTGCTATCTGAATTCTTCATTACTGCAATTACCGTTGCAGGGTTATTTTCAGTAAAAATCAAAACGCAATTAGCATTCTTTTTGCTTTTGTCTGTAGCAGATTGTGTCGCATGACGAATATCTGCAATGCTATAAAACACTTTACCTATTGCATTACTAGTCACATTCACGTCAACAACACAGGTTGCTGCATTATAATTATCATTTCCCTCAAAAATAACATTGATACTAGCTGTACCAGCTGCCTTTGGAGTTACTGTTCCATCGTTAGCAACTGTAACAATACCTTCTGGATATACGGTAAAGCTATATGTCAATCCGCTGATGGTATTTCCATTGGCATCTTTAGCAATAATATTGAGGTTTTGTGTCGCATTTGGATTAGCCATATCGAGTTTGATAGAACTTGCAGACAAGGTGATGTCTGTCTTTGTATTCGCATCCTTATTGTAAGTGTAAGTTACATTTGTAACTGCACTCTTGTAAGTTTGACCATTTACATCTTTAGTCGCATACGCAGAGATATAGCGGTTACCAGTCTTGTTGATAATATCGGTAATGGTAGCCTTGTTAGAATTCTCTGTCTTTACACCCTGGTTCTTGTCGATGTCTTCAACAGTTGTGTAAAGCTTGCTGGTGCTTTTTACATACACGATGGAACAACCCTCATCAGCAGTGATGACTGGCATGATGGTTCCATTATACTCACAACTTCCAGGGGTAATGGTTGGGGCTTTGACCGTAACGGTCGAATTGTCTTGTGCCCAAGTCTGCACGAATCCCATCACTATCATACATACGATAGCGAATAGTCTTGTAGATGTAAATCTTTTCATCTTTTTACTTGTTTAAGAGTTTATATATACGTTTTATTTTCCTTTTACTTATTATTGTTAAATCTGCCGCCACCGAAATGGCTACATATTTTACGGCTGCAAAATTACTAATAATTGATAAAAACACGTAAAAACTTGCATATAATTTGCGAAAATTAACGAAAACGTTTGCGAACGCAGTACTTGAAGTGATGAAATGGGAGGTTTGCCGCCCCAATGCTTATAAAATCTTAAAAGATGAGGCGATATGATGGTAAGTTGGAGATTTTGCTATATCTTTGCTCCCAATATCAACAGAAACCTATTTTGTATGTAGGCTCATTGAGCGAAAGAAATAACAAACAAACTGAAATACGACTTAAAAACAAACTACTGATTCAAGATGAAAACAAACTCTTTGTGGAAGACATCCCTCATCGGGGTGTGTCTGCTTGCCTCATGGCAGGCTGATGCCAAGGACTACTACTTGGCTCCTGGCGGTACCGGCAACGGTATGGCAATCGACAAACCTTTCGGCGACCCTATCAAGGCATTCGCCGCTCTGAAGGCTGGTGACATCCTCTATGTGAGAGGTGGCACCTATCATCTCTCGAAGACCATTAACGTCACGCAGACAGGTACTGCCGACCAGCGCATCTGTGTCTTCGCCTATCCCGGCGATACTGAGCGACCTATCTTCGATTTCTCTGGTCAACCTCGCTCCACTTCGACCGAGGCTTCCACCTATCGTGGCATCATGCACAAGATAGGTGCCAACTACTGGCATTATCGTGGTCTCGACATCTGCAACTCCGCCGACAATGGCATGAAGCTCGAAGGCTCCTACTGCGTGGTGGAACTCTGCCGCTTCTATGGCAATGAGGACACCGGTTTGCAGCAGGGATTCGGAAAGGATGGTAATGGTAACAACACCCGTAACCAAGAATATAAATATGGTAGATACAATATCATCGTCAACTGTGATGCCTATGATAACTACGACCCATGGACGCATGGCGGCAATGCCGATGGATTTGCCATCAAGCTCTTCCCTGGTCCGGGCAATGAGTTTCATGGATGCCGCTCTTGGCATAACTCCGATGATGGCTGGGACTTGTATTACACCGCTTTCCCTATCGTCGTAGATAACTGTTGGGTGCTCAACAATGGTTTTGACAAGGGCAATGGCAATGGCTTCAAGATGGGAGGATGCAAGCAGGGAGGCACTTCCGTAGGTGCTCATGTGTTCAAGAACTGCATCGCCGCTTTCCATCCGAAGAAGGGATTCGACCAGAACCATCATCGTGAAGGCTCTTATCTTATCAATGACCTCTCCTTTGGCAATGGTATCAATTATGGGTATAATATGGAAGCTCCCGACTATGGTAATTGGGTGCTGCGCAACTGTGTGGGATTTGCGTATGGTTCGCAGAAAATGGAACGTAACTCAGCCTTCACAGAAAAGCCTGACATCGACTTCTGTACTTGGACAACGCTCGATAATACCAATCCTTTGGGTGAGAAGGCTAGCACATCTGGCACTACCTACTCAAAGACAGTCAATGACTATGGTTCTGAGTATGAGGACTTAAGCTATGAGACTGCCATCGGACCTCGTCAGGCAAACGGCGAGTTGCCACTGAAGTTCGGCAGACTGAAAGCTGGCAGCAAGTTGATAGATGCAGGTACACCAATCACCGACTTCAAGACGGTGGATGCGCACAAGAATCATTACAACTATTCCGACAATGCCCCAGACAACTGGTCTGTCACGCTCAATATCCCTTACGTGGGCAAAAGTGCCGACTATGGTCCATACGAGTATGGTGGCGATGACAATGCCTATACCCTCGTGATGCCTAAGAACGATGGCACCTTGGAGGATGAGGTTGTGGATGAAACCGATGATGGCAAGTACTATCAGGTGGAGACCGTGGTCAACGACTATCTCTTCCAGGACGAGGTGATAGCTGACAACGTGAAGAAATATATCACAGGTGGCAATGCTGAGGGTGTGAAGCCTAGATATTACGGCAAGCCTTCCAGTGGAAAGGGTAGTGTGGAGTATGTTGATGAGAATACGACTCCTGGCAAGAAATACAGAAGTGCCTCATACGGTGCTTATTATCTGCCAAAGACTACCAATGTGGAGTTCACCCTGTCTTCTCTGGCTCAGATGCAGTCGAATATCTATTGCACGGGTGGCAGAACGCTCAAGATAGACTGGAAGTATGTGGATGGCTCTGGTAATGGTACTGCATCAGTTAATCTCAGCGAAGGTGTAGCATTGGTTGACATCGCTTCCAAGATAGGCAAGGTAGAGAAGAAGCCTATCATCGTGACCTTGACCAATGTGGAGAAGGGCGATATGTATCTCACCGACCTCACCCTCGGTGTATATCAGGAGATAGACGAGGATGGCAATGTCGTCAATGGCATCAGTGATGTGAAGTACGATGAGGCTGCTTCTGCTAAGAAGTATCAGTTGTATCAGACCAGCAATGGCTTGATCGTGTATGGCGAGATAGCTCAGTTGCAGGTATATGGCATGGGTGGACAGAAGGTTGCGGAAAGCAAAGGCTCACAGTTTGTCAACCTGTCTGGCATCAGCAATGGCGTATATGTCGTGAAGATTATCGCCAAGGATGGCCGTCGTGCTGCCCAGAAGTTCTTGAAGAAATAAAGTTTCATCCCTTGCTTTGCATCTGCTCGGCAAATTCCTTCGGGAAGATGCCGAATTCCTTCTTGAAGCACTTCGAGAAGTATTTCGGGGTGTTGAAGCCGACCCTTACAGCCAAGTCGTTGATGAGGATGTCGGGATCGCCCTCCAGGATGCGCTTCGCCTCCTTCATGCGGATGGAGGTGATAAACGCCACGATGGTCTGACCCGTTGTCGCCTTCACCTTATTATATAATGTAGAGCTACCCATCGCCATGTCGTTGGCAAACTCGTCACGGCCATATTCCGAATTGCTGATGTTCTTGATTACTAGTTCCGTGGCACGCATCACGAAGGCCTGGTCTGGGTTGCTGAGGTGCGACTTCTTCTGGTTGTCACCCTCCTGGCTACCTTCGCCTATGCCGCCTTTGACAGAGGCTGACTGGGCTGCCAAAGCCACCTCGCTCTCCACCTTCTCTATCACCTTCTTGCGGTTGTCAAGGATGGCATTGATGCGAACCTCCAACTCCTCAAACTTGAATGGCTTGGTGATATATCCGTCGGCACCGATGCTGTAAGCCTCCGTCTTGTCCTCCTCCTTGTTCTTGGCAGTGAGAAGGATGACAGGCAACTGCCAGAAACTCTTGTCTTCCTTGATGCGCTTGGTCAGTTCGATACCATCCATCACCGGCATCATCACGTCGCTCACCACGAGGTCGAGCTTCTCCTTCATGATGATGTTCATCGCCTGCTTGCCGTTCTTGGCGGTGAGCACATGGTAGTTCTTGCTGAGCACCTGGAGCATGAGCGCCAACAGCTCCTCGTTGTCTTCCACCACGAGAATCTTGCTCACGTTCTTGCGGATGAAGATGGAGGTGTGGATAGGGTTGAGCTTGTGCTCCGTCTGTTCCTTCTCCTCCTTGGCTTGCTGGATGGCAAGGTCGTTGGTCTTTCTGTTGCTGCCCGAAGTGTCGATCTCCGTATCGTGGTAGTCGCTCTTATGGTAAGGAAGGTTGACCGTGAAGGTGGTTCCCTTGCCCTCCATGCTCTCGCAGAGGATGTCGCCATGGTGCAGTTTCACTAGGTCGTGGGTCAACGACAGTCCGATGCCTGTGCCCGGCATGTTCTGCTGACGGTAGTCGCCATCGAAGAATCGGGTGTAGAGATGCTTCAACTTCTTCTTTGACATGCCGATTCCATTGTCTTGGATGGAAATCGATGCCACCTCCTTGTTAAGCGACAGCGAGACTGCAATTTGCCCCCCCGTATTGTTGTACTTGATGGCGTTTGACAAGAGATTATAGAGAATCTTGTCCAACTTATCCGCATCAAACCATGCGCTGCAATCGCCCTTAGGATAGTTTTCTGTGATGGTAATCTTCTGATGCTCAGCCATCGGACGGATACCCTCGCAAGCATTCTTGACGAACAAGCCGATGTCGCCACGGCTCACGAGTAACTTCAACTGTCCTGCCTGCGACTTTCTCACTTCGAGTATCTCTCGCAGGAGTCGGGTAGTGCGGTTGATGTTGCTGTCCATCACGTAGTAGTCCTCCTCATATTGCGGAGCTATGCTCTTGAGCTTGTAGATGGTAGCCGAGATGACCGTGAGAGGGGTGAGCAACTCGTGGGTGATATTGGTGAGTATCACGCCCATCTGCAGGCTGTTGCGGGTCTTCAAGCGATCTTTGTACCAGCGCAAGGCGGCAAACAGTCCCATGATGAGCATCAGGATATAGATCATGCCTGCCCATCGTGAGGCATACCAAGGCGGCAAAACCTTGATGGTGATGGTGTATGGCAACTCCTGCCACTGACCATAACTGTCGGTGGCTTTCACGTGTAAGCGATAGGTACCCGAACTCAAGTTCTGGAAGGTAGCACGATGTTGTTCGCCATTGCAATACTGCCAGTCGTCGTCATAGCCATCTAGTCGATAGGCATATATGTTCTTCTTGGCATTGCCGTAGGTGAGGAGTGCAAACTCGATGTCAAACTTCTTCACGCTTGATGGAATCTCGATGCGCTGGGTGTAGGATGGAGTCTCAGGTGAGATGTCCTCACGCAGGGTGGAGTCGAGCTTGGCGTATGGCTCATCATCGATGAAGAGGTCGGTGATGACCAGTTTGGCATTCTTGTGATGTCTTTTCCCCATGTTGGGCGTAGGAACGAAGGCGAAGAAGCCCGTCTTGCTTCCGAAGAAGAGTTCCTTGCCCCATCGACAACTCACGTTGGGCGAGAAGAGCAAGTCGCCCAGTCCATCCTCTTGGGTATAATAGGTGATGTTCTGAGGTTGATTCCCATCCTTGCCCCATACGATGTTGGCTAGCGACTTGTCGGTGGTCAGCCAGAGGTTGCCGTAGCTGTCTTCTTCCATCGCCATCACACGGTCGCCCGAAAGATGGTAAGCCCTGTTCTTCGACTCAAATCGGTCTTCCACCTTATTATATATAAAGAGACCTCCGCTGTTGGAGGTAGCCCAAAGTCGTCCCTTGCTGTCTTCCGTGCAACAGTTGGCATCGTTGACGTCGATATTTTTCTGTTTCAAGCTGTACTGCTTGTATCGGAGCGACTTGATGTTACGAGGATTGCCGGATATGCAGATGATGCCCTCGTTGTCGGTAGCCACCCAGATGCGCCCTTGCCTATCTTGGCTGATATGTCGGATGTCGCAGCTCGTGAAGTCGGTCTTGCCCTCTCGCATGGTGAGGGCGTAGCCTTTGTTGTCAGGCTCCACCACGCTCATGCCATTGCGTGAGCCGATCCATATCGTCTTATCACGCGATTCGAAGAGGGTGTTGACGAAATTGTCATGGATGTAGGGAGCGGTGTGGGTATCCACTTCCCTGGCATTGCCGTCTTTTGGCTTCACGATGATGCCATAGTTGTTGACGGCAAACCATAGCTCGCCGTTACTTCTCTCCATGATACTGGAGATGCTGGTGGTGAGGGTTCGGTTGTTGAGCGACCCGAAGCCAGGAATGCTCTTATTGTATAAGGTGATGCCCGTCTTCCTGTTGTAGAGAGCGATGCCGTATGGGTTTAAGCCCAACCAAACGTGCTCTCCATCGGAGGTGAACATCGAATAGACATAGTTGATCGGGAATCCCGCCTTGTTGGTGTCGAGATGGCAGAGCTCGAAAGGCGAAGGCGTAGTGTTGACTTGCACAATGCCATTGTTCTGTGTGCAGAGCCAAATGTTGCCATTGCCGTCGCTGGCGATGTCATTGTTGAAGTTGAGTGCGTTGTCGCCTATCATGGTGTGCATCTGCCACCCATTGTCCAATTGACTCTCATAGATATAGCAGACGCCCTCTCTTGTACATGCCCAGAGGGTATGGGTGACGGGGTCTTCCGTAATCTTGTAGAAGATGTCGAAGTGGTTGGTATTGTATGGATATTTGTATATTTTCGGGTTTCTGACATCGCCAGGATTGTCGAGGCGTATCACTCCATAGCCCCATGTACCTACCCATAGACGCTGCTTGCTATCGAAGAAGAGGGAGTAGGCGGAGTTCATGTCATTGAGCACGGGATAGCGCTGGAAGGTATGCGAGCCACGATGCAGGCGCAACAAGCCAGACGACCAAGTACCGATGAGCAGGTCGCCATTTTTGTCTTCCACGATAGCCTTCACGCTGTAGCCTCCCATTTTCGTTTTCTTGCCATTGGAGTCAACGAGCCATGTGTTCTTATTATTATAGGTATAGAAAGACTCATCCTTGGGATTGAAATAAGACAATCCACCATCGGTGCCAATCCATACCGTACCATCCTTGGAGGTGAAAAGGGTATAGATGATGCGTTGACTTTCAGATGGAAGGAGAAAGGTCTTGAAGGAGCCTGTGTGCCTGTTCATCCTGACAAGACCATTGCGGGTGCCGAGCCAGAGATTGTTGTCGTGGTCTTCTGTGATGGATCGCACGATGTTGTTGGGCAGGATTCCTGGAGAATAGATGTCCGACTTGTATGTCTTCACGGTATATCCATCATACGACTTGACACCAGAGTTGGTGCCCACCCACAGCATGCCTTCCTTGTCGAAAAACATGCAGTTGTTTTCCTCGTTCGCAGAGAGTGTAAACGACACCAAATTGCGAAAAGGAAATACTTGCGCCTGTGAAGGCAAGCCAAAAAGTATGAATAGTAATAAAATGTATATCTGTCTCATTTGTGTTGTTATGCTTGTTTACTCGGCCACAAAGTTACATACTTTTTCTCATATAAATCACGTTTCTTGGCTATTTTTAGCATTTTGTTCCATCATTCTAGCGATTTGTTCCCTTGTTTTTGGCTAAAAAACGCCAATTTTGCACGTACTTAACACAAAAACCGATAAAAGGGCTTTGTAAATTGAACTTGAAAAGAATATAAATCTAAAATAAAACTAGCTAACAATATTTAAAATGAGTAATCGCTTTATCAAACAATCGCAGTGTGCGATAGTCGGTATTTTTGCTACAGCCGCTTTGATGGGGTTGGGAGCTTGTTCGGATGATTACGACCTTGATGAGAAGGGCAACAATCCAGGTTGGTTAGGAAAGAGCATCTACGAGGAATTGGAAAATCCTAAGGGTGCGCTCACTGGTACTTTCCACACTTACTTGAAGTTGATTGACGATCTCGGTTACAAGGAGGTCATGTCGAAGACGGGTTCCAAAACCGTATTTGTAGCTAACGACTCTGCTTACAACGAATTCTTCAAAAACAATTCTTGGGGCGTTTCTTCTTACGACCAGTTGACTGAGTCTATGAAGAAGCAACTATTCTATGCTTCCATGTTGGATAATGCCATCTTGACCGAGGCATTGTCAAACGTCGATGATGGTCAAGGTGGCCTCTCCAGAGGTGTGGCTTTGAAGCATCAGACCGCAGCCAACGCTACAGATACCATCTATCATGTATGGATGAGTAATCTGCCAAAAAACAATTCTTATTGGGAGAAGTATCGTGAACATGGCATCGACGTTGTCATGGACAATACTCGTCCTATGCTCGTACACTTCACTCAAGAGCAGATGCTGAACAACAGCATCAATGCCAATGATTTCCAAATCATCACTGGCAAGCCTTATGAGGAGAGAGCTACCTTTATATTTAAGAATAAGGTGATCGCACAAGATGTAACCTGCTTGAATGGTTACATCAACCAGATGGATGGCGTCATCTTGCCACCGGGCAACCTGGCTAAGGTCATCCGTGAGAGTAGCGACACCAAGTGGTTCAGCCGTATGATGGATCGCTTCAGCGCACCTTATTATGATGCAGTCACCACCTTGAACTACAATGATAATGCTGTGCTCAATGGTCGTCCAGTCATCGACTCCATCTTCCAGTGGCGTTATTTCAGTGAGCGTTCCCAGGGTGCTCAGCCATTGCTCAGAGACCCTAAGGGCGTGACCGTGGCTAACGACAAGCTCTTGCGCTTCGACCCAGGATGGAACCAGTATTATAGTGCATTCGGTGTCAACCTCGCAGATATGGGTTCTATGTTCGTGCCTACCGACAAGGCTGTGCAGGACTACTTCTTGAATCCTTCTTCTGGTGGTTACAACATCATCAGCTTGTATGCCAAGAAGCCAAACACCTTGGAGAACTTGGGAGAGAACATCGACAGTATCCCAAACAACATCATCTCTTCGTTCGTCAACAATATGATGAACACATCCTTCGTACAGTCAGTGCCAAGCAAGTTTGGTACTATCTTGGATGAGGCGAGTGACCCTATCGGCATTACAGCTTCCGACATTGTGAATGCAGCTGATGGTTCCAAGGATGTACGTGTAGCAAACAATGGTGTCATCTATATGTTGGATAGAGTAGTGCCTCCTATTACATATAATATTGTATCTACTCCAGCCTCTTTGCGTGGTAACATGGACTTGAGCGTAATCAACTGGGCTATCCAGAGTAAGCAAGCAAGCAGTTCTGATAAAGATAACTTGAACATCAACTTCTTCGCTTATCTTCGTGCAAGTACAGCCAACTACGCTTTGTTCTTGCCAAACAACAAGGCTTTTGATGCTTATTATCTTGACCCAGTGTCTTTGGGTAAAAATAATGGTAGTGGTAATGGACGTGCTAGATTGTATCACTTCTACAAGAAAGCGGGAGATAATAATATAAGTGCATCTTATTTTAATTATACTATTGCTACAGGCGCAGTATCAAAAGACTCAACAAGAGTTACGAGATTAAGTGATATACATGATAGATTGATTGATATATTAAACTATCATACAGTATCGCTGAATGCTGGTGAGAGTCTAGGCTCTAATAAATATTACAAGACAAAACATGGTGGCGAGATCCGTATTACTGGAACCGCAGGCTTGGATGATGAAGTAATGAGTGGAGCCCAAATTAATGGTTTGGGTACATCAAGAGATGAAAAAATGCCTGCTGCTAAGATTACAGAAACACCTTCTGTATATAGTAATGGTAAGAGCTATATCATAGATCATTTGATTCAAGCTCCAGTCATCAGTGTCAATGGTTGTTTGGAAGGACATAGTCAGTTCTCTGATTTTGTCAACTTGTGTATGCTTCCAAATAATATCAATGAAATATTTAAGTGGTTGGATATTACAAATGTAAGAGATCAGAATCAGTTTAGAGTATTTACTGATGATGTAAATGATTGCATCGACTACAATATTTCGTTCTTCAATAGTTACAACTATACTGTATATGCACCAAATAATGATGCTATGCGTGCAGCCCATAAAGAGAAAGGACTTCCTTCTTGGGATGATTTGACACAGTTGATGGAAGACAATCAACACGTAGATGCAGAGACAGCAGCTGCTGCTAAGGCTAAGGGCCTTGCTATGTTGGAAGCAATCAGAAACTTTGTGCGCTATCATTTCCAGGATTATTCCATCTATGCTGATAATAAATTGGATTACGGAGATGCACCTACCGAGAATGGTGGAAGAGTATATCAAACCTCTTGCAACATTAATGGTGTCTATCAGAAACTGAATGTCTCTGGTGGTAACAATGTAATGACTGTCAAAGACAACGCTGATAATGCAGTGCATATCAATGCGGCGAGCACAGGCAAGGTGACCAACTTTATGACACGTGACTATGTGTTTAGTGGAAGTAGGAATACTGGTAAGATTGAAACCTCATCATTTGCTGTAGTGCATGAAATCGGCACACCTCTTTGCTATGACAAGAGTGGTCGCTATGACGCAGCTTGGAAAAGCAACTCTCCTGCTGACAAGCAGCGCCTCGCCCAACATCGTGCTGCCGTCTTGAAGGCGCAGAGCAAGGGTGTTCAGTATTATAAATAATGTATTATCTAGTATGTAACAATGATGAATAATTTACGAACATACATAACGGTGGGAACTCTGTGCAGTGCTTTGACGGTGGCTGCGCAAGAACAGCGTATTTCCGGTGTTGTCAACGATGATATGGGACCAGTCATTGGCTGTAACGTAGTCGAGAAGGATGCCAACAACCGAAACGTGAATGCTACCATTACCGATATCAATGGTAACTTCAACATGACCATCAAGAACCCAAAGAATAAACTTGTCGTTACCTTCGTAGGTTGCAAGCCTTATTCTACCGTCATCGGCTCTCGTACCTCTTTTAATATCACCTTGAAGAGCGAGACTACTCTGAAGGAGGTGACCGTCGTAGCGAAGTCTCGCTTCCGTGGCAATGGCTTGAGCATTCCTAAGAATGAGGTCTCTGTAGCTACACAGACCATGAACATGATCAATGTGGAAGGTCTTTCTTTTACTAGTGCAGATGAGGCTTTGCAAGGTCAGATTGCTGGTCTTGACATTGTTGCCAACTCTGGTAACTTGGGTGCTGGTACTACGATGCGTATGCGTGGTGTCACCACCATCAATGGTTCTTCTGAGCCTTTGATCGTTGTCGATGGCAACATTATGGATGTGCCAGATGCCAAGGATGTCGATTTCTCTACCGCAACAGAGGAAACCTATAGTTCCTTGCTTTCCATCAACGTGAACGATATCGAGAGCATCGACGTCATGAAGGATGCCGCTGCTACCGCTATCTGGGGTTCTCGTGGTGCCAATGGTGTCATCAGCATCAAGACCAAGCGTGGTTCTCGTGGTAAGATTAGAGTCGATTACTCTTACTCTCTCCAGGGTACATGGCAGCCAAGTGGTTACAACCTCTTGACGGGTGATGAATATACCATGTTGATGAAGGAGGAACTCTACAACCCTACACAGAATCCTTCTGCTACAACCAATATCAACGAGTTGAACTACAACAAGAGTTGGGCTGAGTACAACAACTGGAACGATAATACCGACTGGGTGAAGGCTGTGACCAAGACAGGTTGGAACCAAAGCCATTACTTGACCATCAATGGTGGTGGTGAGAAGGCTTCCTTCCGTGTGTCTGCTGGTTATGACCACCAGACAGGTACCATCATCAAACAGGTGCTCGACCGTTTCTCCACTCGTTTGGCATTGGACTACTACGTGAGTGACCGTATCAAGTTCTCTACCACCTTCCCTCTGACTTATACCAAGAACCAGCGTAACTATGGTAACAACATCTTGGGTAAGGCGTTGGCGATGGCTCCTAACATGAGTATCTATCGTGAGGATGCCAATGGTGTGGATGGCAATGAGTATTATATCATGCTTCCACAGGGAAATTCCACACAGCCTGGTTACTCTTCTGAGGAGTTGAAGTCAGTACGTGACTTGGGCAACCCTGTTGCTATAGCCAACTTGGCTTGGGATAACGAGAGTACCTATCGTATCACACCAGAGTTCAAACTCAACTATTATCTCTTGGGAACAGACGACCGCAAGACAAAACTCGACTATGAAGGCTTGGTTTATCTCGATGTCTATTCCAAGAGTAACCCAGTATATTATCCTGGTACATTGAATACCAACGGATGGCAAGATGACAATTACAACATCTATACGATGTATGATTATAACTCATTGGCATTCACCACACGCCATCAGTTGATCTTTACTCCAAAGTTCAAGACTGACGATCTCTACCTGACCATGTTGGGTCGATGGGAGATGACCAGTGGTAACAGTTATGACCAGAAGGTAGTGGAGAAGAACCTTCCTAAGGGTGTCAACTCATCTACCGTAGATGGACAGCTTCGTGACATGTACACCAGCAATGGTCAGTGGCGCAGCATGTCTGCCATCTATTCTGCTCACTTGTCTTACAAGACTCGTTACTCTCTCGATTTCACTGTACGTGCCGATGGTACTACCAAGTTTGGTGACAAGAATAAGTGGGGTTACTTCCCAGGTGTATCTGCTCGATGGAACATCAGCGATGAGCCTTGGATGAAGTGGTCTCGCAAGGTACTCTCTATGTTGTCATTCCGTCCTTCTTGGGGTGTCAATGGTCGTCAGCCAGACCGTGAGTACTTGCAGTATTCTAAGTATGCCTCTGGTAGTGTCTATGGTAATGGTACCAACAACTTGCCTGTCACCGTAGTGGATGGCTTGCAGTTGAGCAACTTGAAGTGGGAGCGTACCTCTTCATGGAACTTGGGTGCCAACCTTGGACTCTTCAATGACATGATTGAAGCAGACTTCAACTATTATTATAAGAAAACCAGCGACTTGTTGAACAAAAATGTAAGCATCTCTTCCCAGACAGGTTTCACCTCTGTGGTTTGGAGCAACATTGGTGCGATGCAGAACCACGGATGGGAGTTGAACATCCAGGGCAACAAGATTATCAAGGCAGGTAAGTTCTCTATGGACGCCAGCTTCAATATCTCCCAGAACTTCAATAAGATTACTGAGATGGACCAGACGGTCTTGGACGGTATCAATGAGGACTGGACAGCCGATAGCCGTGGTAAGTACTTCAAGCGTGTACAGATAGGTAACGCCTTGGGTTCCATCTTCGGATTGCGCAACAAGGGTGTTTATCAATACACCTACGACTACTTGACCAACTTGCGTCGTCAAGGTTTCGCCATGGATGGTGACAAGCGAATTCCTATCAACAACAATGAGGATCTTGTCAACTATATTAATAATGTGTTCTTGCCATCTGGTAAGACTGCACCTATCGCCATCAACAAGGAAGGTAAGGTGATCACAGGTTATGATGGTACTCCATTGCGTATGACTTATAACTCTAGCAATGGTAGTCAGACTTACAAATTCGATGGTGGTGATACGATGTACGAGGATGTCAACCATGATGGTACCATCAACGCATTGGATATGGTATATTTGGGCAACTCCAACCCTAAGTTCTCTGGTGGTTTCGGATTCACCTTCCGTTACTCCAACTGGTCATTGCGTACCAACTTCGTATATCGTACAGGTTTCAAGGTCATCAATGCAGCTCGTATGGGTTTGGAGAAGATGTATGATACTACTAACCAGAGTTCTGCTGTAAACTGGCGTTGGCGTAAGAACGGTGATGTGACTGAGATACCGCGTGCTCTCTACAATGCAGGTTACAACTGGTTGGGTAGCGACAGATACGTAGAGGATGCATCATTCCTCCGCTTCAGTTATGTCAGCTTGACCTACAATGTACCTAAGAAGATACTTTCTCGCATCGGTTTGGAGCGTTTACGTTTCGACTTGAATGCCCAGAACATCTTGGTGTTCAGTAACTATAGCGGTACAGACCCAGAGCATGCCACAAGTGGTTGGAACTTTGCGTGGGATGGTTCTCAGACACCACGTAGCAAGTCCATTACATTGCGTGTGAACATTGGAATTTAATTCTTTAACGAGTGACTAACAATGAAAAGTAAAATAAATAAGATCATAAGAAGCGCAGCTATCGCAACAGTTGGTGTGTTGTCGCTTTGCTCATGCAATGACTTCCTGACCATCACCCCTTCCGACAAGACGGTGTTGAAGGATTACTGGAAGACAAAGGATGATGTCGATCAGATGGTGAATGGTGCTTACTACAAGATGTTGAGTGGTAGTATCATCGAGCGTTTCATCATGTGGGGTGACTATCGCTCTGATGAGTTGCAGAAGTATCAGTCTATTAATAACTCTACATTGGACAACATCTCCAATCTCGACCTCTATCCAAGTAGCGGTTACAACTCTTGGGCTGCATTCTATAATGTCATCAACACCTGTAACTTGGTGATGAAGCATGCTCCAGCAGTTATCGAGATTGACCCTAACTTCACCGAGGGTGATATGCAGACGGTACGTGCCCAGATGCTGGCTTTGCGTGCGCTTTGCCACTTCTACTTGGTTCGTTCCTTCCGTGACATACCTTATGTGACACAGGGATATGAGAATACCGACGAATTGACTTTGGATGGTCAGTTGCCACCAGACTCTACCTTGCAAAGATGTATCAACGACTTGGAGGAGGCTGAGACTGGTTGCTATCAGTATGGCGTCTTCGGTGAGGGCGACTGGCGGAACTATGGTTTGTTCAGCAAGGACGCTGTCAATGCCACACTTGCAGACATCTACTTGTGGCGTGCTTCCATGTGGAGCGGCACCGACAAGAGCAAGAGTGAAGAGTATTATCAGAAATGTATCGAATGCGTAGATAAGGTGTTGGCTTCTCATCAGGCATACTATAAGAAGTACCATCCACGTGTCCAGGTTTCAGAAAGCAATCCTTACTCTTTGTATGATGGCCGTCAAGCTTTCTACAATATCTTTGGCAAGGGTAACTCAGAGGAGAGCATCTTGGAGTTGCAGTTCAATGGAACCAATAACTCGAATGATCAAGTACGTACCTATTATTATAAGGAGAAGAACGGTGCTAGCCACGGTTTGCTCGTAGGTACCTCTTTGGTAGGTATGGCTTTGAGTGATAACCCTACTCCTGCGGCATCCAGTGCATCTGTCAGTAGTTACTACCAGTCAAAGAACGACTATCGTTACTATGACAACAGTTATGGTGTAAACGCCGGCAATGCCACTGCTTTCGAGGTTCGTAAGATGGTGGATGTGTCGTCTATGTCAATTATCCCATCAGATGGTAAGGGGTATTCTTATAACCCTACACGTACTTTCGACAACTATCGTCAGAATTGGATTGTGTATCGTATTACCGACCTCTTGTTGATGAAGGCTGAGGCTCAGGTGCAGCTCTCGGGTGGCAATGATACCAAGCTACAGCAGGCTTGCAACATCGTGCGTATGGTGAACTCTCGTTCCATCATGGGGGCTACAGGTGACAACAAGGCTGATACCTTGGTCTATAAGTCCAACTACGATTCTCAGAAGAAGATGGAACTCTTGTGCTTGCAGGAGCGTGGTCGTGAACTTTGCTATGAGGGTAAGCGCTGGTACGATTTGGTACGTTACAGTTATCGTCATATGAAGGGCGTTGACCCTACCAAGACCTTGTATGAGCTTGACCCTAACGGCAGTCTTTTGCCATCCTTGAAGGAGAGCGACAACGACTTGACGACCATTCTTGCTACAAGATACCTTTCCAATATCTTCAAGTTGAGCAATGAGGGTCATCTCTATTGGCCAATCCTTCATTCGGAGACCAAGAATAATCCTTTGATTCATCAGAATCCAGTATGGGTAGAGACCAAGACCTCTGACCGAACTGAAGAAAAGTAGAGAACAAAGAACATATAAATATAATATGTATAGCTTTATGACAACAATCATGAATAAGATAGGTCGCATGATGATGGGCGGAGCACTGGGTGCGATGGCCTTGGTGTCTTGCTCTGAGAAGATTGACGAGAGCAATCTTTACACCTTCACAGGTCAAACCATCATCGACTACTTGCGTAGCAATGACCAACTGTCAGAGTTTGTGCAGATCTCTGATGCCGCTGGTATGTCAGACCGCTTGTCGGCATACGGCACCTATACTTGCTTTGCACCTACCAATGAGGCGGTGGATCACTACCTCGACTCTCTTTACAATGACAAGAGTCGTAACGACCACAACAAACTCGTTGCCGACGAGAGCCTTCCTTTGGTAGAACGCCTTTTGCAGTCGGAGAAGAAAGACTCCCTCTGCAAGGACATCGTGGAATCACAGGTTACCGGTAACAAGAAGACCAGTAACGACCTCTATGCAGGTACCGACGTGACCATGATGCTCGGCAATACCCAGACTCCTAAGCGTGTGGATAACGACATCTATATGGATGGTGTTTCCAAACTCACTGAGAGAGACTTGGAAATGGAGAATGGTATCGTACATATCATCGACCGCCTCTTCTATCGTTCTAGCAACTTGCTGACTGATGAGATGGAGGGTATGGGTACTTACTCTATCTGGCTCCAGGCTTTGAGAGTGACTGGTTTGGACAAGCTCTTGACTGAGACGGAGCGTACCACAGGTATCGACTGGTTGACCATCGAGACTACTTCTGGTATGGACTACCCTAAGGCTTGTAAGGTCGGTTTCACTATCTTTGCAGAGCCTGATGCTATATTGAAGAACAATGGTATCAACAGTGTGCAAGACTTGGCAAATTATGCTAATTCTGCTTACGCAAATTGTGCTGATTGGTATAGCTATGTGAAGGATGAAGGTATCAACGTAAGCACCGGTTCAGACTACACCAACCAATGGAATGCCTTGAATATGTTCTTGCGCTATCACATCATCAACTATATTGTATCATCAGATAAGTTGGTTTATTCATTCAATGAGTTGGCAGACTTGGATGTCTATGAGTACTATCGCACCTTGTTGCCAAATACGATGTTCAAGGTGACAGGTGTTAAGAATCATGGTACCCTTGATGGTTTGTATATCAACCGTCAGTTGGCAAATCCGTCTATGACAGAGACTCCAGGTAATACCAACCTCAATTCTTCTGCTTACCTCAATCCTAACATGGTGGTGGATCAAGGTAATAAGATTGGTAATGATGATGTACCATCCCGTCAGGCAGTGAATGGTTATATCCATCCAATCAATAATATGCTCGTCTATAATACCAACGTTCCAAACAATGTGCTGAATGAGCGTATGAGATTCGACTTCATGTCTTTGTTGGATGAGAGTATGTCAAATCGTTTCAGAGGTTACACGGGTGAGGATTTGAAATCTACTTTCGGTCGCTCAGAGGCGATCAGAAACGTACGCTTCCCAAGTGGATATTTCAAGAACATGGTAGTTTACAACGGCAATGCTTCCAATGTAACTTACTTGACCAAGGATCATGCCAATGGCTATAATGGCTATGAATGTTGGAACGACTATCAGGGTGATGAGTTGTTCTGCTCTAAGTCAGCGTTCGACTTCGCCATCAAGTTGCCTCCAGTTCCAAAGGATGGTACTTATGAGTTGCGCTTCGGCTATACTGCCAACGGTAAGCGTACCATCATCCAGTTCTACCTCGGTAACTCTTCCGATCGTGCAAGTATGATGCCTGTGGATATTCCATTGGATCAGAACGTGGATCCATCGAGTGCTACAGTAGGTTGGACAGACCCTGAGACTGATGATGACATGACGGGTGTAGCTGTTGATAAGGCAATGCACAACCGTGGTTGGATGCGTGGTCCTCACTACTTCACTCACTTCAAGAATGGCACAGGTAAGTCTGCTCGCTTCTTCTCTTCAGATAAGTCACAGCGACACATTCGTCGTATCGTAACCAAGGCCAACTTTACACAAGGTCAGGAATACTGGTTGCGTTGCAAGACAGCTAAGCCTGAAGATGTCAGTGCTGAGTTTCAGTTGGACTACATCGAGTTGGTTCCAGTGAATGTCTATAACAACTCAGTCTATAGTGAAGACGTGTTCTAATTGATTAGTCATAACAAAGTAAACGATTCAGATATGAAAATAAGGTATATGATATTGACAGCTGCTGTAGCCTTGGCTTGCCAAGGTTGCAGTGACTGGGACGACCATTATGACAATGGTGGTGCAGATGGCTCTGTGACATCCAACATGTCATTGTGGGAAGAAATCAGCAGCCGTGAGGATATGAGTCAGTTCGCCCAACTCCTCAAGAGAGTAGGGTATGACCAGCTTTTGTCTTCAGGTCAGAGCTATACAGTTTGGGCTCCGACCAATGATGCGCTCGACTTTGATAAGTATGAAGCGATGAGCGATAGCCTCTTGAAGGCAGAACTTCTCAACAACCATATTGCACGTGGTTACCATCGTGCAGTGGGTGCTGTAGATGAGCGTGTCTATTTGTTGAACAAGAAGGTCATGGACTTTGAGGGCGATGGCAGCTACAACATCGGTGGCATTCCTGTGGAGACTTCCAACGTGGTAGGTAAGAATGGTGTCATGCATGTGATGAACCAGTTGATCGACTTCCGTCCTAACTTCTATGACTATTTCTCTCGTAGTGGTGCGGATGGTTACGCTACTACCATACTCGACTCTATCTTCAAGAGTAACCAACATCGTGAGATGGACTTGGACAACAGTGTGAAAGGTCCGATGAAGGATGGTATGATTACTTACTTGGATACTGTCTATGTCGATAAGAACTACTTGTATGATGAGTTGAACATACAGTTGGCTACAGAGGATAGTTCTTATACGATGATTCTTCCTACCGACCACGCTTGGGAGGTAGCCAAGAAGAAGATGAGTGCGTATTATACCTATCCTACACAGATAGCTCCATTTACTTATAACTTCGATAAGGATGGTAATGCTCAATATGTAGTCGAATCTCAGAAGAAGATTGCTGCTGATAGTTTGACCAATGCGAATGGAGAAAGCAGAATGCTGGGTAAATTGACTTTCAGCAATACGACCAACCCTTGTCTTCGTGATGGTGGTCTTCCAACGTCAGCGCTCGACTCTATCCATAGTACAAGGAGTAATTATTTCTGCAATACTTTGGATTACAGAGGTATGGCTTTCAATGGTTCAGATGCTTCCGACTTGTTTGTGGGTGCCAACAAGAGAGTCCTCTCCAATGGTGTGGCATGGGTGACAGATAGTTTGCGCTTCAAGCCTTGGCAATATGCAGCACCATTGATTTGCTTGCGTGCAACCAGTGGTAACTATCAGGCTGCCAATGCCAATGTGGCTCGTACACAGACAGTACGACTCAGCTCTGATGATCGCAATCCGTTAGTAGAAGGTTCACTCCATACTTCTTCATATTATAAGGTATCAGGTACTCAGAACTTGCGTCCTACACTTTACTTCTATATTCCAAATGTGGTAAAGACCAAGTATGCTGTTTATCTCACCATGGTTCCTGAGAATATTGATGATGAGACAAAGACTCCATCGGCTCAGACATTGCAGATAGGTAGTTTCCGCCATACACTAAGAGGAGCTGCTCCAGGTAGCAATGGTCGTTTGCCTAGACCGACCAACCTGACAGGTAAGACGGGTGTGAAATTTGATTATGGAACACAGAAAAGTGCTCGTGTGATGACGAAGTATATGGGACAGTTTACACCTAACTTCTGTTATACAGGTTTGCCAAATGGTATCACAGCTTATCCTATGTTTGCGTTATCTGCTACTTCTCAGACAGTTATTCCAACTACCACTCGCCAAATTACTTTGGGCGTAGCCAATATTATCTTGGTGCCTATGGATGCAGTGAATTATTATATGGAAAAGGGTGCTATTACTGACTATACGGATGAAATGCCTGAGTTGTTCTGGCATCTCAATATGGTTACCTATTAATTATAACGAACTCAATATTTGAAGACAATGATAAATTTCAGAATATTGGCAATGATGGGATTGATGGTTGCCGCAGCGCAAGTCAAAGCCCAAGCTACGGATGCCGCTGAAGGAGAACGCAAGGCTCCTGTTGCAAAGCAACAACCTAGTTACCCTATGATTGAGGTGTCTGGTACAGTGCTCGATGCTGCTACTGGCAAACCATTGAGTGGTGTGCAGGTACAGGCTTTGGGTAATGAACGATATGCTGCTATGACCAACGAACAGGGTACATTCACCATCAAGGTGCCTAATTTCACTACTTCACTTTTCATGCACACCTCACAGTATGCTAGCGTGCAGGTGGCTATTGGCAACGACCACAAGGTCAAGGTGAAGATGTTGAGTGATAAGTTCAATGAAATGTACAAGGGTGACACGCCGATGGGTAACGCAGCCAACTTGAAGGCAAATGTTACCACCCAAATGAGTGTGGAAGACTTGATAGCAGACCAGTTGGGTGCTGATGTTCGTACCGTGAAGCGTTCTGGCACTCCTGGTATCGGTTCCGCCATGTTCATTAGAGGTCTGAACTCATTGAACGCCAATGCGCAGCCATTGATCGTTATCGATGGTGTGCCTCAGAGCATGCAATACAATGCCACCACCTTGCAGACTGGTGGTTACAACAATATCTTGTTGAACTTGAATCCTGCTGACATCGAGAACGTAACCGTGCTCAAAAATGGTACAGCTCTCTATGGTGCCAAGGGTGCTAATGGTGTCATTGTTATCTCTACGCGTCGTGGTCACAGCCTTGCTACTCGTATCGAGGCAAATGTAGGTGTAGGTGTCAATCTCGTACCTCGTATGCCTAAGGTGATGGATGCCAACCAGTATATGAGCTATGCTACTGAGATGTTGGGTACTTATCCAGAGATTGGTAACATCATGACCAACAAGACATTCAATTTCTTGACGAATGATCCTAACAACTATTATTACCATACTTATCACAACAATACTGACTGGAGCAAGGAAGTCTATGAATCTGCGCTCTCTCAGAACTATAGCATCAATGTGCAAGGTGGTGATAATGTAGGTATGTACAACTTGTCATTGGGTTATACCGATGGTCAGAGCACGGTGAAGAAGAACGGCTTCAGTCGTTTGAATGTACGTTTCAACAGTGACTTCAAGATTACCAAGGGCTTCACTACTCAGTTTGACATTGACTACGTGAAAATCTCACGTGACATCTTCGATGATGGCACACCTAATGATTTCTCACAGGGAACGGTGACTGCTCCAACCTTGTTGGCACTCATTAAGTCTCCATTCCTCAGCCCATACGTATATAGCAATACTTTGGGTCGTTTCTCTTCGACTTTGTCTGAGGCAGATGATTTCTTGTCACCACTCGGTCAGAACTTCTCTTTGGCTAACCCAACAGCCTTGTTGAAGAATGGTGAGGGCAACAACAAAAACCGTATGGAGAACTCTATGTTCCATGTCAGATTGGCTCCTAAGTTCAAGTTGATGGATGGTTTCTACCTCTCAGAAAACATCAACTATACCTTGAACCGTAACTCACAGCGTTACTACCGTCCAAAGGGTGGTGTGCCAACTTACTATGTGGCAGGTTTGGGTCAGGTACAGACGATGTCTGCTTCCATCTTCGCCAAGGAGGAAACCTTGATGAGTGACACTCGTTTGGATTTCTCTCGCATCTTTGGTGCTCATCAGTTGAAGGTGATGGGTGGTTTCCGCTACCTCTCTTATAATTATGAGATGAACAATCCATCTGGTCAGTATCAGACAGCAGGTAACGATAAGATTCCTAATGTATCCAACTCGATGGACTTCAAGGATGCTACCGGCGACGATTACAAGAATGCAAGTCTTACTTGGTATGCGCAGGCAGACTACAACTATCGCAACCGTTACTTCTTGCAGGTAGCTGCATCTTTGGAGAGCAGCAGTGCCTTTGGTGACAAGGCGACAAGCCTTCGCATGGGTGGTGTGAGCTGGGGCTTCTTCCCAAGTGTACAGGCTGGATGGGTGATGACCAATGAGAGTTGGTTCCCTAAGAATGCAGGTATTAACTACTTGCGTTTGGACGCAGGTTATGAAATCAGTGGTAATGATGACATCAATGGCAATGCAGCCCGCACCTCTTTCGAGGTATTGAAGTTCCTCCACAACTCTATTCCTGCTGTACAGCTCGACAATATCGGTAACGAGAATGTGACATTTGAGAAGACCCATCGTTTCAATGTAGGCTTTGATAGCAAGTGGTTGGATAATCGTTTGTGCCTCAGTGCCAATTACTTCTTCAACCATACTACCGACTTGCTTACCATCAAGAACTTTACTACTCCTGTGGCAGGCGTGAAGAGCTATTGGAGCAACGCAGGTTCACTCGACAACAAGGGGTTCGAGGTACAGGTAAGTGGCAAGCCAGTGGTCAATCGCAACTTCACCTTGGAGTTGGGTGCTAGCGTAGGTCACTACAAGAATACCATCAAGAGTCTTCCTAATGAGACCTACCTCGCTGTGGATGGTAACGAGAAGGGTGGTTTGGGTTATACCTCTTCCATCTACGGTACCGACAATGTGGCTACAATCGTAGGTCAGAGTGCAGGTGTCTTCTATGGTTACAAGACCCTCGGTGTATTTGCATCTGATGCAGAGGCGAAGGCTGCTGGTAAGGATGGCTATCTCTATCAGGTAGATAAGACAAGTGCTCGTCAGGAGTTCAAGGCTGGTGATGTTCACTTCGCTGATCTCAATGGTGATGGCATCATCTCTGATGCAGATAAGACCATCATCGGTAATCCTAACCCAGATGTATATGGTAATATGTTCGCACGTGCCACATGGGGTAACTTCACACTCTCAGCAGTGTTCTCTTATTCCTTGGGCAATGACATCTTCAACTACCAGCGCAGTGTCTTGGAGGGTGGTAAGAACTTCTACAACCAGACTACAGCTATGGTCAATCGTTGGAGAAATGAAGGTCAGGTAACGAATGTTCCTCGCATCTCTTACAATGATGAGATTGGCAACTCACGTTTCAGTGACCGTTGGATAGAGGATGGCAGTTATTTGCGTCTTCGTTCCTTGAACCTCAACTACAAGGTGCCAGTCAACTTCTCATGGCTCCAGGGACTTCAGGTTTGGGTAGAGGCAAACAACCTCTTCACCATCACCAAGTATCTGGGTGGCGATCCCGAGATGTCGGCAGCCAATGCTGTGCTCTACCAGGGTATCGACACCGGTTGTGTAGCACCAGGACGAGCATTCACTGTAGGTTTGAAAATCAATTTGTAATATAACAATCAGAAGCATAAAATCATGAAGAAAGTAATATATTTCATTGCGGCAGCCTTGATGGTTGTATCATTCGTTTCGTGCAGTGATATGCTTGACAGTAAGTCTGACAGATATGTTTATGATCCTGCTTTGGACCAGAAGGTGGATTCCATGTTCTACATCAATGGTATCTTGAAGGGTGTTCAGCAGGCAATCGACCAGACTGTCTTGACCAACGAGTTGCGTGGCGACTTGCTCTCCACTTCTGCCAATGCCTCTACCGACTTGCGCAGATTGGCAGCTTTCGACTATGCCGATGGCAACCAGTATGACTCCGCATACGTGTATTATCGCATCATCAACAACTGCAACTACTATGTAGCTCACCGTGACACCACTTTGGCAACAGGTTCTACCCAAGTAGCTATGAAGGAGTATGCTGAGGCAAAGGCAATCCGTGCATGGGCTTATATGCAGTTGGCTCGTACATACGGTTCCGTTCCATTCTATACCACTCCTCTTACCAATATCGCTAGTGTGGAGGAGGCTGCCAAATTGGAACGCAAGGATATGAAGGGTATCTGTGATGCCTTGGCACCAGACTTGGAGCAGTATGTCAATCTTCCAGTTCCTAACTGGGGTAACTTCGATGCAGGTACTACTGATGCCGGTAGTTCTAAGACTGTTACCACTTCCAAGATGATGTTCCCAGTACGTTTGGTACTTGGCGACTTGTATTTGGAGACAGGTCAGTACGCCAAGGCAGCTGAGCACTACTTCCAGTACTTGAAGAAGGCGCAGGCTGTTTGCGGCAATTATGTGGCACACTTGAACAATTATCCTGACTATTTGAATCTGTCGTCAGATGTAATAAATGCTGATACTTATGCCAACCCTAACTATAATAGTTGGTCATCAATCTTCTCATTTGACAATGAAACTCAGACATACGTAGCGATGGCAACCAATAAATTGCGTGGTCAGATTACTCAACTGCCAAGTTTGTTTGGTTATAACTACTATTCTGCTTCAGATGGCTATACCTATAATGAGAAGATGTCATTGCAGCCTTCTTCTGCATTCTTGGATTTGTCCAACAACCAGACCTATTATTATCAGACCACCAATGGTCAGACTACTACAGTAGGTTCACAGGTAATTGGTGATATGCGATATCACGCCATCAAAAATAAGATTCCATCAGCAGAGACAACTGCTGCTGAGCCTGTTTATGTTATCATGAAGTATCAGAATGCCAATATTCAGATTTATCGTACAGCTGGTATCTACTTGAAGTTGGCTGAGGCTGTCAACCGCATGGGACACCCAGATGTAGCTTTCGCTGTGCTCAAGGATGGATGGAATAGCACCTTGGAGAAGGATACTACCTATATGACAGCTGAGGGTATTCAATTCTTGAAGACCACCGTTCCTTTCTTGACAGATGAGAATGAAGTCATCTTCAACGATGAGGATCATGGCTTGAAATATAGCTTGGGTAACCAAGGCATCCACATGCGTGGTTGTGGTTATACCGCAGGCAACTTGTCAGAGTATAGACTCAGCACAGAGTTGGAGAAGCGATGGAGTGCATTGCGCCAGAAGGGTTACGAAATTCCTACTACCGCTGCTGATACGCTCAAGGCAAAGATAGATGCAGTAGAGGATATGCTTTGTGATGAGATGGCATTGGAATTGGCTTTCGAGGGTTCTCGTTTCGGTGACCTTTGCCGTATTGCTCGCCACAAGAACAATGAAAATCCATATACAGCCAACTTCGGTTCGCTGTGGCTTAGAGATAAGTTGGCATTCAAGAAGCCAGCGTTGGATCTCTCAGATCCTAACAATTGGTTGATGCCATTTAAATAACAACTAAACAATAATAATCAACTTTTAATCAATTAACAATGAACAAACATTTACTTTATTCAGCCATGTTGGTAGCTGCAGTCAGTGCCAACGAGGTGAAGGCGCAGGTTACTGCACCAGATGCTCCTGTTCCAGTTCAATTGAACTTGGATGGAAAGGACACCGTGTATGTGTATAATGTGAAGGCAAAAATGTGGCTTAATCAAGGAAACGACTGGGGAACCCAGGCTAATTTGCTTGAAAAGGGAGGCTTGAAGTTAGCTTTTGTTCCAAACAAAACGAATGGTGTACCAAATGGTACTGTTTCTATCTATGGCTATAGTACTTCTCAATGGTCGAATGACTGGTCTTGGAAACGTTTGTATTACAACGGAAAAGATGACAATGGTGGTACAGTTTATGTAGATTATGGTAGTGGTAGCATCAATAAATGTAATTGGGAAGTATATCTTAATAACGAGAAGAAAACTTTTGAACTTCAGGCAGATACCATCGAATTCAAGTCAGAGACAACTTGCACACGTGTTGGTATGAATAGTAAAGACCTCAATGAAGTCAAGCATCCACAGTCAAAATTTGAAAATGGTCAAACTGTCCGTCCTCTCTTGGATATGAGTTCAGAGAATAAGGCTGACTATGGTGTAGAGTGGATGGCTGTTTCTCAAGAGGGTTATGATTGCTATATCTATCGTAGAGATGAGATGATGGATATTATCAACAAGGCTATTCAGGCAGGTATCAATGTTGGCAATGCAGTCACGGTCTATAATGACGAAAATTCAACATTGGCTCAGTTGAAAGAGGCTGCTCAGTATGTGAAAGATATGACTCGTAACAATGCTATGGCAGGTGCTTCTTCTAGCAACGTTATTAATATCACAGAGTATATCCCTAACGCAGATTGTAACAGCGCAACTGGTTGGGACATTGTCTGCCCAGATGCAGACAATGATGGAAACAAGGGCTCTGGAGGTCATGGCTTTACTTGGCGACATGGAAGTGGTACTTATATTGTTGATGAAGATTCGCATGAATGTACAAGTTTCATTGAGCGTTGGGTTGACCGTGACTCTAAGTATGGTAGTTATGATAAAGAAGAGTCTGATCCAAATAACGGTCACTTGAGCAACAGCTCTGTTTCTCAGACTTTAAAGAACTTGCCAAAGGGTGGTTATAAGATTACAGCATACGTCAGTGCCGTTCAACAGGGTCAGCAGACTGCTGATGCATCATATCGTGTAGATGGTGTATATCTCTATGCGATAGCTGGTGGTAAGGAAAAGAGAGTCAAAGTCGCAACAGGGTTTGATTCCCATAACAAAAAATCGTTGCCTCAGAAAGTCTCTCTCTCAGTTAAAGTTGATGGCGACACAGACTTGTCTGAGATGACCTTCGGTATGAAGACAGAAAATACCACAGCTAACTGGGTGTTCTTGGACGATGTAACCGTTCAGTACTTTGGGGCTGATGCTTTGGTAATGGCTGTGGAGGCTGCTAAAGAAGAGGTCGCAAATGTTGTAGATAAAGTAGGTGAATACCAATGTAATGATGAATATAAGAATGCTGTCTTTGCAATTCAGGAAAAAGTCGATGCGTTGGATGCAAGTTCTACTACTCAGGATGCAATTGATGATTTGATGGCTCAGTTCCGTGCTGCAGTTGCAGACGCAGATGAGAATGTCGCTTTGTATGAGAAATTGTCTAGTTTGAATGATGAACTTGACATCCTGACAACCAATAGCGAGAAAAAGTATGATACCGAAAAGTTGCAGGCTGCATACGACGATTGTGGAAATGGCGAATCTTATACCCTGCTTAAGGATAGCTATTCTTTGATGAGCAAAGAGTTGAAAGAGTACATCAAGAAGTTGCAGACATTGATGGTATCTACTCGCAAGTCTGCTGTCAAGGTTGATGCTGATTGTACTGCTGATTTGCTGAAGAACCCTTCTTTCGAAACAACTACGGGTTGGAATAATACTGGTGTAAGTATCAATACAACTCACAAGAATGCAGAGTCTTACCAGGGCACTTTCAATCTCTATCAGGACTTGACAGATATTCCTGAGGGTGTATATGAAATCACCGTACAAGCTATGCAGCGTGTTGACAACAATGATAATGCATCTAAGTTGTATCCTAAAGATGTAGATGAGATGACAGCTTATCTCTATGGTAACGATATCACTGCTAAGTTCGCCTCACCATATTCTTATGGTATGGCAGAGCAGAAGGTAACTTCTGATAATGCAGACTATGCTTTCAATGGCAAGTATATCCCTAACTCTATGGAAGGCTTTGCTGCTGCATGTGCAGAGACAGACGAAGCTTACAAGACTACGGTTTATGCACTTGTTACTGATGGTAATCTTCGTGTCGGTGTAAAAGAAGAGGCTAGACCTGCTGGTCATAGTAAGGACTGGGCTATCTTTGACAATTTCAAGATTACCTATAGAGGTGCTAGCGAGGCAGCTCTTCAGCAGTGTGTAACTCCTTTGATAAAGCAAGCAAACGCTCTGTTGGAAGGCAAGATGTATGAGGATAAAAAGAGCTCTTTGCAGAAAGCTGTTGATGCAGTGAATACAACTCTCAATATGGACAACATCAAGGCTTTGGCTTTGGAAATCAAGAACGCTCAGGCTGCTATTGATGCTTACAAGCCATTGGCTTCTGCCATCAAGAATGTAAAGGCACGTTACGAGAGTAATGAGACTACTGCTACTACTTCTGCAGCAGCTAAGGCTATCTACAATACTAGCTTGAAGACGGCTGAGGATGCTTATAACAATGGTACTGTAGCCGAAGAGAATATCGAGGCTGCTATCAAGGAGTTGAACAAGGGTTATACTCAGTACTTCATCTATGATGTGGTTGCTGCCGCTGAGAATGGTGCTAGTGTTGATATCAGTAAGGTCATCAACAACTATGACTTCGCTACCATGGACAAGACGGGTTGGACTATCAAGGTAACTCAGAATGCAGCTGGTTTCGAAAAGAACAACAATGTCAAGGCTATTGAGTTCTATAACAACAAGGGCTTCGATCTCTATCAGGAGTTGGTTGGTATGCCAGCAGGTACTTATAAGTTGTCTGCTCGTGCTTACTATCGCTTGAGTAGTGGTGGTAATATTGATGATGTTGTCAATGCATTTGTATATTATGCCAACTCTAAGGAGGCTGATGCTGAACCAGTTGCAAAGGCAGATGTGAAATCAATTTATACAGGTGCCATCACTAAAGATGAGCTGGGTAAGGTTAATCTTACTTCTACAGAAGGTATGAGCCAATATAATGGTTCATATTATGTACCAAACAATATGACTACTGGTCAGAGATTCCTTACATCTGATGAAATCGGTCCTAAGTATGACTCAGAGGAAATCACCTTCGACTATGATGGTACTAGTCTATTCTATATTGGTGTAGCTAATACTAACAAGAAGAAAGGCGACGACTGGACATTTGTTAAGTCATTCAAGTTGTCTTACGTGAAGGGTACCACAGGCATTGAGAATATCAATGGCGAGAAGGCTGGTGATGTAGTATCTACTAAGATCTACGACATCAATGGTGTTCAGTACAACAGCTTGAAGCCTGGTGTCAACATCGTGAAGTCTGTCATGAGCGATGGTTCTGTAAAGGTTAGAAAGGTAGTTGTCAAGTAATTCTAAGTCTTTATAGACCTAGCATCTTAATAGGTAGGCGGTAAACAGAGAGTGGTTAACTGTCTGTTACCGCCTATTTTCCTTTTCCTAAACCTCTATTAATACGACGAGTGAATATGATTAACTTATACATCAGAAAGAATTTACTTTTTAGCACTCTTCTTTGCGCCTCTCTTTCTGCAAATGCACAGGTGTCGATGACGCTGGATGCTCAGAAACGTGCTGCAATGATCAGTGATTACCAATATGGTCTTTTCTTCGAGGAAATCAACCATGCTGGTGATGGCGGTCTTTATGCTGAATTGATTCGTAACCGCTCCTTTGAGGACAATTCGACTTCTCCTGAGTACTGGTCTGCAGTGAAAGGTAGTTCGCAAACCGTATCGCTTTCCTTGAATAAAAGCGACTTGCTCAACAAGGCTCAGAATACCAGTCTTCGAATGACGGTAACTGGTGCTAGTGAAACCCGAAAGGCAGGTGTCTGCAACACAGGCTTCTGGGGAATGAAATTCTCAACTGGTTCTACCTATCATCTCACACTGTGGGTGAAAGGAGCGGAGAACTTGAATGGCAAAATATATGGTCAACTCCAAAAGGCAGATGGAAGTGCAGCTTCTGAGGAAGTGCAACTCCAAGGGACCTTGAAAACAAATACATGGGTGAAACTGACCGCAGAAATCAAGGCTACCGCTGATTGTGCGGATGGTCGTTTCGCTCTCTTGATGTCAAGTAATGGTACGGTCTATGTAGATATGGTATCGCTGATGCCTGATACATGGAAGGGTCGTGCCAATGGATTGCGTCCTGACTTGGCTCAACTTCTATATGAAACTAAACCAACCTTCCTTCGCTTCCCTGGTGGATGCTATGTGGAAGGTCAAGATAATTACGACAATGCCTTCCAGTGGAAGAAAACCATCGGTCCTATCGAGCAACGCCCAGGACACTGGAACAATAACTGGAAGTATCGTTCTTCGGATGGCTTGGGATATGATGAGTATCTCCAACTCTGCGAGGACTTGGGCGCAGCCCCAATGTTTGTGGTCAATGTAGGTTTGGGACATGGTTTTACCATTCCTTTTGAACAAGTGGATACCTTGGTTCAGAATACCTTGGATGCCATTGAGTATGCCAATGGAGACGAGACCACCGAGTGGGGACGTAAGCGTATCGCCAATGGTCATCCTCAACCATACGGATTGAAATTCATTGAGGTGGGCAACGAGAACGGACAGCCTGAGGCTCGTGCTGAGTACAGCCGTCGTTACGCTAAGTTCTACGATGCCATCCATGCCAAGTATCCAGAGTTGACCATCATTGGCAACGTGGAGGCATGGGGAACGGATAATCCTAGATGGGTTCTCGATAGTCCTGTGGATTTGGTGGATGAGCACTATTATCGCTCTCATTCTTGGATGCGTGACAACTACAACAAGTACGATCGTTATAATCGTACCATTGGTGTCTATAATGGTGAATATGCAGCCAATGCCAGTGGAACCTACGGCAAGTATGGTAATATGAACAGTGCCTTGGGTGAAGCTATCTATATGTTGGGTATGGAGAAGAACTCCGATGTCTGCAAGTTGGCTAGCTTTGCGCCGATATTCACGCACGAGCAAGACCCTTACTGGCCATACGATATGATTCACTTCAATGCCGCCAAGAACTTCTGCACTCCTTCCTACTATGTACAGAAACTCCTAGGGAATAACCTCGGTAAGCAGAATCTCCGTTGGACGGAGTCGGGCAATGCTGTAGCTACAGGGAGCAAGCAAGTGGGCGTAGGCTCCTGGGCAACTCAAGTGGAGTATGATGATGCAGCAGTGATGGATGGTGAGGGTACGACACTTTTATCTGACAACTTTGCCGATACATCGGGTCAGTGGACAGCAGGTACAGGCAATTGGTCTGTTTCTGATGGCGTGGTTTCTCAAAAGGGCAGTGCCGAGAATTGTACCTATATGAACAAGACCGTCATCAATGCTAACCATTATATATATAAGGTGTCTGCTCGTAAGACAGGCGGCAATGAAGGCTTCTTAGTGGTGTTCAATTATAAGGATGCCAACAATTACTGTTGGTGGAACCTGGGTGGTTGGAACAATGCCAAGCATGGTGTGGAGATGTGTGTCAATGGGAGCAAAACCACGATGGCTTCTGCTTCTGGTTCTATCGAGACAGGCAAATGGTACAATATCGAGATTGAGGTGGATGGCAACCAAGTGACCTGCCGATTGGATGGGACCACCATCCATGAGTTCACCTTGCCTTCACAGCAACTCTTGTATCAATCAGCTCAGATTGACGATGAGAAGGGTATTCTCTATCTCAAGGTAGTCAACCCGAATGCTACTGATGCCACCCTTCAACTCCATCTCCAGCACATGAAGGCAGAGAGTGGTACGGTCGTTCGCTTGGCTTCTGCCAATGGCACGGACGAGAATACGATGGATGCACCATTACAGGTAATCCCATCTGCTGAGGAGGAACTCAATGATTGTAACAACCTCTCTGTTCCTGCCTACTCATTGAATGTATTTAAGTTGAAGGTGAGTGACGTGGCAGCCGAGGTCAAGGATGGAGTGCTGGACGAGGATGCTGATAAGTATGGTTATCTCTATGCTCACATGCACTCTTCCAATGAGACGACTTGCTTTGCGCTGAGCCAATATGGTAATAGTTTCAATGACCTCTTCAATAGTGGTGAGGTATTTGATACCAAGAAATATACCTCTACGGGTGGCATGCGAGATGCTTATGTAACTCGTATGGAGAATGGTAAGTTTATGTTGGCTGGTACAGACATGGCTTCTCGATATGGATGGACGAGCAATCACATCATGGTCTTGATGTTGAGCAATGACTTGGTGCATTGGGACAAGAGCATCTCCATCGACTTGGAGAGTGAGGAGAATATGAAAGCATTGGGATTGACCAATGTGGAAGACATGAAGGCTGCTTGGGCACCTGAGGTCATCTTCGACCCAGTGACACGTAAATATGTGGTCTATTATTCGGTAGGTTTCCCAGACCGTCATCGCATCTACTATTCTCTGGTTAATGAGGATTTGAGTGGTTTCACTACACCAAAACTATACTTCGACCCTGGCTACGACATCATCGATGCTGACATCGCTTACAACAAGTTGGATGATCAGTATGTGATGATTTACAAGACTGAGAGTGGAGCACACCATCTCAGACAGGCTACAGCTAAGACCTTGGTACCTTCTGGTGACAAGACCACAGGTGTATGTCAGTGGGAGATAGACCCTAACTTTGACTTCAGTGATAATGGTCAGGCAGTGGAGGCTCCAAGCTTGTTCCGTCCTATCGGTAGCAAGACCTGGAAGTTGGCTTATATGAACTATGGTGGCGGTGGCTATCGTATGGTAACACTGGATGAGCATTGCAAGAATCCACAGGACAAGGAGAATATCCAGGGGAATGTGAAGGCGCAGCATGGCTCTTTCTTGACGTTGACAGAACGTGAGTACTATCATCTGTTGACATGGGAAAAGGTGGTGAACCTCTTGAATGAAGCCAAGAAGTTGCAGAAAGCCGTGAGCGTAGCTGCTTTGGATGAGGCCATCCGTAAGGGTGAGGAAACCTTGACGACCTCAGGTACCTTTGATGAAGAGGTAGAGGCGATGCAGTCTGCTGAGCAGGCATTGCAGACAGCCTTGGCAGATTATGAGGAAACCTTACGTCAAATGGCTGCAGAAGGTAAAATCTCAGACATGACCTTTTTGCTCCAGAACCCAGACTTTGCCAATGGTGGAGAAGGATGGGGCGGTACTTCCTTTACGGCAGCATCGAATGGAGTGGCAGAACACTACAATAAGACATTTGACTTTTACCAAACATTGACGCATCTGCCAAATGGTCGCTATCGTGTAGAGGTGCAAAGTTTCTATCGTGCTGGTAATACTAGTGTGGCTTCTGCAGCTCATCAGGCGGGCACAGAACAAATCAATGCTCACTTGTATGCCAATGGAGTGGAGCAGTCTGTTTGCTCTCTGTATGACAACGACCAGTTTACCTTGTCACCTTATACCTATCCTGACAATGTGACCCAAGCCAACCAGGCTTTCAACACGAAGGATTTGTATCACTGTTCTTTGGAATGTGTGGTGACGGATGGCACTTTGACATTGGGTATCAAGAGTGGCAACCATCTCAACGCAGACTGGTGCTGCTTCGACAACTTCAAGTTGACTTATCTTGATGCAGCTACAGGTATTAAGGATGTAGAGGCTGACAAGGCGCAAGCCCAGAAAGCCATCTATGGATTGGATGGCACTCGTCTTCGCATGGTTCCCAAGGGTAAAGTCTATGTGACTAAAGGAAGAAAACAAATAACTAAGAAATAATAAGACGTAAAACCTATGAATGGATATAAAAAGTTTTTGATGGCATTGGTGCTGGCTTGTGGAATCAGCACCGCTATGCCAGTTTTTGCAGCAGAAGCGTCGGTGGTGACCAACAAGGTGTGGTTGAGCGGTGCTACCCATATCTTTGGTAGAATGACGGTCTCTGGTATTACATCCGGAATCAAGAGCCAAGGCTTTTGCTATTCTGAGACGAATGAGCGTCCTACCGTTGATGACCAAACCTGTACTGCTTATTTGTCGAACAATGGCTATATCTATCGCATTTCTGACTTAACTCCATCCACGGTGTATTACATCCGTGCGTATGTGCAGAAGACCAATGGGGATGTGGTTTATGGTGAACCTATTAAGGCAATTACCCGACCAAAGGGTGGTGTATCCTATGGCATTCGTGATGGTTTTCCTGCTGATGCCTTGAACCGTATTCAGAGTGCATCTAAGCAGGCAATTGATTTATGGAATGAATATACGGGTATCAAGGGACTCTATGTCAACATCGGCTATGGCGCAGATACTCCTACCGCAGACTGTAGCTATGGTGGATGGATGCGTGTCGGTCCTAATGCGTCTTATCAGAAGACGGGTACCTTGCTCCATGAGATGCTTCATGCCATTGGTGTAGGAACCCATGCCACTTGGTATGGTCCTTCATTCTTGCGTGCCAATAGTACGAGTGGCTATTGGTTGGGTACTCGTACCACCCGTGCTTTGCGTTTTTGGAATAATAATCCTACAGGACAGTTGAATGGTGATAAGACCCATATGTGGCCATACGGAATCAATGGAGCACATGAGGATGCTGGTACTGAAGTTCTTTATATTGGTAACTCCGTCTTGGCTGAGGCTTTAGGTGAGGATGGATTGCCAACAACGAATAGCCAGTTTGCTATCCCTGCATACGTCTTCGAGCAGGACGATAATACCAAGTATTATATCAAGAATGAGAGCTATGGATTAGGTTCCAAGTTCCTCAGCGTCACTAGTGATGGCAATTTGAGTTGGGAAGAGATGCCATCTGACGAGGCTTTGACTAACGACAATGCTGCTTGGTATGTTACCTTTGATCCTGTTACTTGCTATTATTCTTTGAAGAATGCGGCAACAGGACGTTACATGACTTATTACTCTAAAGGAACCAATGTCATCAGAACTAAGGATGTGGATGTACCTACGGCTTTCGAGAAATTCCACTTTTTGCCTTCACCAGTGGAGGTAGCTACCATCAATGGTGAGTCGAGAAGTGCTTTTTGGATTGCGTTTGTGAATAGCAATACGGCTAATTGCCTTACTGCTCAAAATAATAAGACCCAATTGTCCGTAGAAAACTTGTCTTTTGCTCAGAACGCTGGTGCGCAACGTTGGTTGCTGCTCAATTCACAAGAGGTATCGGTGTTAGGTGAGAGCTTCCGTCCAGCTTTGGATAAGTTCAATGAAAAGATGGTAAAATGGGAGGCTTTGCTTCAAGTGCCTCATGCGGAATTGACTGAAGGCGCTGATGCAGAATATAAAGCTTCCTTGGAAGAATTGGCTAGCAAGACACAAGGTTTGTCTGCAGATGAGTTGGATGCTTTAGCTACTGATGCAGAGAATGCTGCTCGTACATTCTTGTCAAAAGTACAAGCAACTGATCCTAATCAACCTTTCGACATCACCTTCTTTGTGAAGAATCCTACATTGGCTTCTTCAGATGGATGGACTGCCAATAACTCAACTGAGTTGCCTACAATCAACTATTCTTGTGGTGAGTTTTATGAGAAGAATTTGGATGTTTCTCAGAAACTGGCAAGTATGCCAAAAGGTACGTATGAAATGAAGGTGCAAGGTTTCCAACGCCCAGGTACTATAAGCGTGGTAGCTAGCGATTATGCTAATGGTAAGAATGAGGTAAACCCATATATATACTTGAGTAGTATTCAGTACAAAAAAGTTATCTGCAATATTATGCAAGGGGTACAAGACCAAAAGATGAGCATAGGAAAGGAGTCAATAGTGGGAAGTCAATACGTTCCTAACGATATGCAGTCTGCTAGTGCATATTTTGCCAAAGGTCTTTATGAGAATACTCTTCAGTTCTATCAATCTACCAAGCGTGCTTTGAAAATAGGATTGAAAGGAACTAATTCTGCATCTAGCAATTGGACGATCTTTGCTAATATGCGTCTCTATTATTATGGTTTGAAAGTTCCTACGACTGGCATCCATGAGATAAAGTCGGAAGAGCCTATTCGCCAGCAAGGAGTTTGCACCTTGAGTGGTCTGCAGGTTCGTAAGAATTCAGACAACCTTGTAGGTTTGCCAAGTGGCATATACATTGTCGATGGCAAGAAGGTGGTTGTGAAATAATGAACTGGAATTATCTAATGTTTAATTAAATCTATATTAAGTTATGAAATTAAGAAGCTTCATACTTTCTATACTGTTGGGTGTGTCGGCATTCGCTTTTGCCGACAACGAGACCCAAACGGTAGCGCAGGTAACAGCTCCTGTTACCTTGAGAGGAAGTGTTGACTATCACATTTCTTCTGCTACTCCGTTTGCAACAACGGGTAGCATTGATATTACCAATCCAGAGAAGGCGGTTGTCATCTTTGATGCCCTTCTTCCAAGTAAGGCAAAGAACTATATCGGTTCGGTTACTATTAATGGCGAGAAAGCTGTGAATGGTACCAACTGTCAGTTGCGTGTTTTCCGAGCTGGCTGTATGTTGTTGCCTTATCCAGAAAAGCAGGTACTGTCTGTTTATACGGAGGCAAACTATGGAGGTTCAATGAAGAACAGCTATGATGTAAATACCATCTATAGTTTAGCTAATGATAAGGAATTCAATAACCAAATCCGCAGTTTCAAATTGAAGCGTGGCTATATGGTTTGTTTCTCCAATCAATCTAATGGACAGGGATACAGTCGTGTGTTCATTGCTGACAAGGCAGACTTAGAGATAGCCTCTTTGCCAAAGGTCTTGAATGGAAGAATTTCCTACATCCGTATTAGTAAGTGGAACAATGTCATCAAACGTGGTTGGGCTGGTTACTGGGGTGATGCAACACAGGAAATGCTCAACACAGGATGGGCATACAATTGGGATGCCAGCACGCATAGTGATTGGACGGATCGTGAGTATGTTTCTCAGCGTCATCATATAGGTTGGCCATCTTTTACTGATGTGGGCAAAGTAGGTAGTGCTAATATTTTGGGACATAACGAACCAGATAATAAAGCTGATGGTAGGGAACATCCTGCTACTGTAGATGAAGTCTTGGCAGAATGGCCTCAATTAATGGCTGAAGGTCGCCGTTTGGGCTCGCCTGCGGTTTCAGGTGACTATAATTGGCTTTATCAGTTCATTGATTCTATCGATGCTCGTGGTTGGCGTTGTGACTTTATTGCTGTACATGCTTATTGGTATAGTGACGTAAATAGCTGGAAAAGTCAATTGGAGAATATCAGCCGTCGATGTGGTGGTCGCCCTATTTGGATTACCGAAATGAACTATGGAGCCAACTGGACAGGATGGCCTGGCAGTAACACATCGGCTTCGGATGCCAATTATGCCATCGAGAAACAGCACATGGGACCTATCCTTGACTACTTGAATGATGCTTCATATATTGAGCGATATGCGTTCTATAATAATGTGCAGGAGTGTCGTTATGCCGTTGCCAATAACAAACTGACTCCAATAGGTGAGTATTACGCCAACTTACGCCCAGCTATGGCTTATAATTCAGCTAAGGAATACATACCAAGGAATCCACGAACGGAAGCACCAACTGGCTTGACCGCAGTATTTACACCAAGAAGTTACACTTGTACGCTTTCTTGGAAAAACCCTAATGGCGATTTGCTGGACAATATGTATGTAGAGCGAAAAAAAGGACTCAAAGGCGAATGGGAGCGTTTGAATAAAATTACGATTGAAGATAGTCCTACCAAAACCTATAGTTATAAGGAAAAAGTAGCAGAAGCTGGTAATTATTATTATCGTATTCATGGTGTTGACTATAATGGCAAAAATTTGTATTCTTCAGAAGTACTCAATGCTGTGAGTGGTGCAGAAGGTACTGAGGAAATACAATGGGGCAAAATAGTAGCAGACAATGATGCCGATACCTATAATTTCTTCCAAACAGGTTTTGACGATATGCCAGCAGTAGTCTTTGGAGGTGTAACAAATAATAATCTTAATACAAAATCTGTAAATGCGTTGAATACAATTGTTAATGTAAATTCGAAGTTCTCTTACTTTACTTCTCACTATTTCCCATGGAATGGTGCTTCTGCTGATGTGAATGATTATAGTCAAGGTACTGAACAGGCGTTTTACTTAGCTGTAAAAGCAGGTAATGGTATGTTGGAAAACCTTCATTATGAGGCAGGAAATATGAAAAATGGAACTTCTTACTTGTATTTGAAAGGTGACACTATAGAATACAAGTTTAAAGAACCTTTTTCGACTGTGCCAGTGGTGTTTGTTACTCCTATATCCACCAATAAAACTTTCCCCTGTGAAGCTCGTGTCTGGGATGTGACTAAAGAGGGATTTAAGGTCGTGTTGACAAGGCAGAAAGGCAATGAGTCACAAACAATGGTTCAACGCCTTGCAACTTATTTGGCAATAGAAAAGGGTGTGGCACACATTGACGATAAGATAGTTTTGGTCAATGATACACAGATGGACTTTAAAAGTAATGCTGCTAAATCGATTAATTATGGTGGATGGAGTTTGGATAATCCACATTTCATATGCCAATTACAGACATTTAATCGGAAGGTGACATCACTACTTCGATTGGGTTCGACAGGACCGATTGAAAAAGTGTGTCCGATTCGCTTCTTTCCTGATACGTCAGATCCAGACGGAACCATTAATTACAAGAACCCATTCAAGGAAACTGTCGGTTGGATTTGCATCGGTACAGACAAAACCACTGGTATTCAGACACCAGAGACATCTGTCGCTTCCGACAAGTTGGATATTCAAGTAACCAATGGACAGTTGGTGGTACGAGATGCTTCCGCTTCTTGGGCTAAGGTCTTCACATTGGGTGGAAGCTTGGTAGCACAAGGCGGTGTTAAGTCGGGCGAGGCTACTTTCTCCTTGGCATCATTGCCTGTAGGAGTGATGGTGGTCAAGACCAGCACTGGCAAAGCGATGAAGTTTGTCGTAAGACGATAAGAAAATATTAAAAGAGGCAAAAGAGGCGTGATTTAGGTCTGTTTTGCCTCTTTTTCACGATTTATACTCTTTATTAGTCGATTTTTGACCCCTTAAATGGGGATTTGTCCTTAAATTTGCACTCAACAAAACCAAAGGAGGTTATAGAAACCTAAAGGAATGATTAACGAAACAATAAGAAATAATAACTTTTATAAAGTCATGAATCAACTATTTACATTACTTTTGTTGTGGATGTTCGCCTGCCTGCCGATGATGGCGCAAGCTCCGATGGACGGAGGGGTCTGGAAAGATAATACCGGCAAGCACATCAATGCGCATGGCGGCAACATCTTCAACTACAAAGGTACCTATTATTGGTACGGAGAGAGTAGATCGGAGGATGGCAAACCTTATAGCTCACTCGGCGTAAGTTGCTTCACCTCCAAGAATCTCAAGGACTGGACTAACCACGGACTGGTGCTCCCTGTCTCAAATGAATCTGGAAGCGACATCGAGGGCGGTTGCATCATCGAGCGACCTAAGGTGCTCTATAATGAGAAGACCAAGAAGTTCGTGATGTGGTTCCACCTCGAACTGAAAGGACGAGGATATGGCGCAGCTCGTTATGGAGTGGCTGTCAGCGACACTCCTTTCGGACCTTTCAAGTTCGTGCGCTCTGGTAGAGTGAACCCTGGCATCTATCCGGTAGGATTCGCCAAGCCAGACACCACCGACCTTCGCCATCAACTCCTCTTCCCAGAGATGAAGCAATGGTGGACACCACAGTGGCGTACGCAGATAGAGCGAGGTATGTTCTGGATGCGTGACTTCGCTGGTGGACAGATGGCACGAGACATGACCATCTTCGTCGATGATGACGGAAAGGCATATCATATCTACTCTTCTGAGGATAACTTGACGCTCCAAATCGCCCAACTCACAGATGATTACATGACACACAATGGCAGTTATGTACGAGTGGCTGCCGGCGGACAGAACGAAGCTCCAACGATCTTCAAGACGAAAGACACTTACTGGATGATTACAAGCGGATGTACGGGTTGGGCTCCTAATGCGGCTCGCATGTTCAGGGCTAAGAATATCTATGGTCCTTGGGAGCAACTCTCTAATCCGTGCCGTGGTGAGAAAGCCGACAAGACCTTCGGTGCGCAGGGTACCTATATATATAAGGTGGAGACAGCAGCACAAAAGAAGATGTTCCATGGTGCCGACTATGTGTTCATGGCAGACGTCTGGAATCCAAAGCATTTGAGCGACAGCAGACACCTATGGATACCGATTTCATGGGAAAAGGGTATGCCAATACTGAAAAAATAATAAAAATACCGGTCGCTCTGCTTGTTTCTGAAGAAAATCACCTATCTTTGTGGAGATTACCTGCAATGGGTACATCTCTACGCTTAAAAGCTTAAAAGAATAACAATAACTAAACAAACAATAGCAAATTACAACTTATCTATGAATAATATATATAAAACTATCGTGATGACCGTCCTTTTGGCGTTGGTTCCTTTCGTTGGGATGAGTGCCAAGAAGAAGGTACAACAGCAGAGCGACCGTGAATATTGGTGCTCCTTGGCTTACAAGATGGCTCAACCCGTGTTGGAAAACATGGCGAAGGGCGAGTTGCAAAAGAACATGCAGACGGAGTTCAGTCCTAGCTTCGACAACCGCAACAAGAAGGTACTCTACATGGAGTGCTTCGGAAGATTGATGGCTGGCGTGGCTCCTTGGCTTACCTTGCCGGATGACAATACTGCCGAGGGCAAGCAGCGCAAGCAACTGCGTGAGTGGGCTTTGGCTTCCTACAAGAACGCTGTCGATCCTCAGAATCCAGACTATCTCTGTTGGGGTATCGGTGGACAGAACTTGGTGGATGCCGCTTACATCGCCGAGAGTTTCCTCCGTGCTTATGACACCTTGTGGATGCCATTGGATGAGGTGACCAAGAAACGCTACTTCACCGAGTTTGCCAAACTCCGCCATATCGACCCTCCATATACCAACTGGTTGCTTTTCTCTTCTACCATCGAGAGTTTCATGGCGAAGGCAGGTGGCGACTACGACCAATATCGTGTCAACTCGGCTTGTCGCAAGATGGAAGAGTGGTATGTGGGTGATGGCTGGTATTCTGATGGTCCTGTCTTTGCCTTCGACTACTATAGCAGTTATGTGTTCCATCCGATGTACTTGGAGACCTTGCAGGCGATGGTAGATGCCAAGGCTAACACTCGTCTCGACTACAAGAAGTATTACGACCGTGAGTTGAAGCGTTGCCAGAAGTATAGCCTCATCTTGGAGCGTTTCATCTCTCCTGAGGGTACCTTCCCTGCTTTCGGACGAAGCATCCCTTATCGTATGGCTACTATGCAACCACTCGCATTGATGGCTTGGTATCAGAAGTTGCCTAGCGACTTGAGCAACGGTCAGGTGCGTGCTGCCTTGACCAAGGTGCTCCATCGTATGTTCGACCAGGAGAACAACTTCAATGAGAAGGGCTATCTCTCCATCGGTTTCTGTGGAACAAGCCAGAAGAACGTGGCAGACTGGTACACCAACAATGGTTCTCTCTATATGACCACCCTTGCCTTCATGCCTCTTGGCTTGCCTGCCGACCATCCTTTCTGGACCGATGCAGCCCAGCCTTGGACACAGGTGAAGGCATGGAACAACCAGGCTTTCCCTAAGGATCACCAGTGGAAAGATGACATCACCACCAAGGATAAATGGTGATATTTAAATGACAAATGACAAATGATAAATTATAAATGATAAATGGGGCATACGCCTTATGACGATATGAAAAAGATATTTTTGATGTTCGCTGTCGCTTCGCTTGCTCTTCAAGCTAATGCTACAGCTCCTGTATATACTTCTATTGCTTCTGCACAGAAGACGATGAAGGCAGCCAAGCTAACCAAGGCAAAGAAGGAAGTGAAGGCTTCCAAGACATGGAACCACGAGCAAATCGTGGAGATGATACAGAAGGTGAACAACTACTGGCAGACCAACAACAAGCCTGAGGTTCGCTCCTTCTGGGACAACGCTGCTTACCATACTGGCAATATGGAGGTATGGAAGATGCTCAAAGATCCAAAGATGCTCGACTATACCATCCGATGGGCTGAGCACAACGACTGGTCGGGTGCTACCGAGGCAAACCCTGCCAAGTGGAAGTACAAACCATACGGCGAAGGCAAGGACCATGTGCTCTTCGGTGATTGGCAGATCTGTTTTCAGACCTACATCGACCTCTACAACATCGAGGCTGCCAAGGGGAATGCCGCTGCCTCAGAATATATGGTGAAGCGTGCCAAGGAGGTGATGCACTATGAGGCTTACTCCGAGCCTACCGACTATTGGTGGTGGAGTGATGCCCTCTATATGGTGATGCCTGTGATGACCAAGATGTACAAACTCACTGGCGACGTGAAGTATCTCGACAAGCTCTATGCCAACCTCCTCACCACCGACGAGATTATGCTCGACAAGGAGACCAATCTCTACTTCCGTGATGGCAAATATGTATATCCTAAGCATAAGAGTGCCAACGGCAAGAAGGATTTCTGGGCTCGTGGCGACGGATGGGTACTAGCTGGCTTGGCCAAGGTGCTGCAAGATATGCCTAAGGACTATCAGCACTATCAGTTCTTCGTGGACAAGTATCAGAAGTTGGCGAAGGCGGTAGCTGAGATCCAGCAGCCAGAGGGATATTGGACTCGTTCGATGATGGACCCTGACCATGCGCCAGGTCCTGAGACCAGTGGTACTGCTTTCTTTACTTATGGTATGCTTTGGGGTGTCAACAATGGTTACCTCAACAAGAAGGAGTACAAGAAGGTCATCGACCGTGCTTGGACATACCTCACAGAGACTGCACTTCAGGCAGACGGCAAGGTGGGATATGTACAACCTATCGGTGAGCGTGCCATCCCTGGTCAGACCGTGGATGCCAACTCGCAAGCTAACTTCGGTGTGGGTGCTTTCTTGCTCGCAGCTTGTGAATATGATAAGTATTTGACGACCAAATAAAGGTAAATCATTCTTGTTTAAAGCGCAGATTTAGCTATTAAATACTGCAAAATGGTGTGTGCAACTAACATTTATCGTTAATTGCACACTTTTTTTGTTGTTGATAGCACACTTTATTCATTTTGTTTTATTATCTTTGCACCGTCGATATGGTTCGATAGCAAAAACCAACAATATTAATAACCTAAAGAAGAATTTATGAAGAGACTGATTTCAGCTGTGATTCTTTCAGCCGCCGTGGTATTACCAACGATGGCACAGAAGAACAGCAAGACACTGAGCAATGGTTATCCATTCGCCCAAGTTCCTTTTACCAGTGTGAAGATTTCGCAGAACACCTTCTGGGGTGCTCGTTTGCAAGCTGCCCAGAAAGTGACGATTCCTTTGGCTTTCAGCAAGTGTGAGAGCGAGCACCGTTACAAGAATTTCGAGATGGCTGCCTATACCTTGCAGCATCCTAATCATGAGGGGTTGACTACCCCAGCATGGGACGTGAGCAAGTTTATGGGATTCTCCTTCGATGATACCGATGTCTATAAGACCATCGAAGGTGCTAGCTATATCCTCCAAACTTATCCCGACAAGAAGTTGAAGGCGTATATCGACAGTGTACTCAACGTGGTGGGGGCTGCGCAGGAACCTGATGGCTATCTCTATACAGCTCGTACCATCAACCCAAAGCATCCTCATGGATGGAGTGGTGACAAGCGATGGGAGAAGGAAGAGGTGCTGAGTCACGAACTCTACAACCTCGGTCACATGGTGGATGCTGCTTGTGCCCATTATCAGGCTACAGGTAGCGCCAAGTTCCTCAATATCGCCAAGCGTTATGCTGATTGCGCGGTCAAGGAGGTGGGGCCTAAGCAGGGACAGGCTACTGTCGTGCCAGGTCATCAGATTGCCGAGATGGCTTTGGCTCGTCTTTACACCTTGACGGGTGAGAAGAAATATCTCGATGAGGCTAAGTATCTGCTCGACTATCGTGGCAAGACACATATCAAGGACATCTATTCTCAGAGCGACAAACCTATCTTGGAGCAGAGCGAGGCTTGGGGACATGCCGTGCGTGCAGGATATATGTATGCTGGTATCGCCGATGTGGCTGCCCTCACACAAGACTCTGATTATATCAAGACCATCGATCGTATCTGGGACAACATCGTCTCCAAGAAGTACTATCTCACTGGGGGTGTGGGTGCTCGTCATGCAGGTGAGGCTTTCGGCGCCAACTATGAGTTGCCTAATATGACTGCTTACAACGAGACTTGTGCTGCCATCTCTATGGTTTATCTCTTCGAACGCATGTTCCTCTTGCATGGCGAGAGTAAGTATATCGACTGCTTGGAGCGCACCTTGTATAATGGTGTCATCTCTGGCATGAGTATGGATGGTGGACGTTTCTTCTATCCAAACCCTCTGTCTAGCGATGGTAAATACAAGTTTAATTCCGATGGCAATACCACACGTCAACCATGGTTCGGTTGTGCTTGCTGTCCTAGCAACCTATGCCGTTTCATCCCTTCCGTTCCGGGTTATCTCTTTGGTGTGAAGGACAATAATATCTATGTGAACCTCTTTGCTGGCAATACTTCTACCATCAAGGTGGGTGGCAAGAATGTGGTCTTGGAGGAGACAACCGAGTATCCTTGGGATGGAGACATCAAGATTACTGTGAAGAAGAATACGGCGAAGAATGCCAACCTCTTGGTACGTATTCCTGGATGGGTTCGCAACCAGGTAGTGCCAAGTGACCTCTATGCTTATCGTGATGCCGAGAAACCTGCTTATAGCGTAACTGTGAATGGCAAGGCTGTGGAAGCAGACTTGGTTGCCAACAAGGGTTATCTGCCAGTGAAAAATATCAAGAAGGGTGATGTCGTTCGCATCCATTTCGATATGCCAGTTCGTACTGTTATCGCTAATCGCCATGTGGCTGATGACCGTGGCAAGGTAGCTGTGGAGCGTGGTCCTTTGGTTTATTGTGCTGAGGCTGCTGACAATGCTGGTGAGCCTGTGCTCCGTGCAGTGATGGGCAGCAAGAAGCCTGCTTTCACGCTCGTTGACAACTACACTATTCGGAATACCGAGACCAAGGGTGCTCCTGCTTTCGCTGTGAAGGCTATCCAGACACCTGCGCAGGTATTGGATCAGGCTGCTGATGGCAAGGTTTCTGTAAAGAATATGAATCTCACTTTGATTCCTTACTATGCTTGGAACCATCGTGGAGCCAACCAGATGAACGTTTGGTTCTATCAGAACTTGGCGGTTTTGGACAAATAATGTCCGTACATAGAAAATAAAAGCCCGAATACTCTGAGGAGAAACTCCTTTCGAGTATTCGGGCTTTTTCTGTTTGCCAATATATCTTTTTCTGGATGATAATATGCTATATAGCTTTGTATCGTCTTATAATATGATGTCACATTTAGTATCTTACCATCTTGCGAGTGGCATTGCCTTGCTTGATGATGAAGATGCCTTTCTTGTTTTTGTTCAATGTAGTCTTCATTCCATCGACTGTGTAGGTCTCGTATGGTTTGCTGAAATCAATCACTCCATGATTGTCAGTCTTCCAAGTAGGAGTGTCGATACCCGTAGGGACCTTGGTGCCAGAGATGGTGAGGTTCTTGATTTCCCATGTGCAGCAGACGGATGCGTCGCTGGTGTAGTGGAAGGCGAGGATCAAGCGATCGCCACAGAATTGGGTAAGGTCAAGTGTGTACTCATTGAACGTCCAACTGTCCTTGTCTGGTACTTTGAAGTCTGCCAGTTTGGTTGTAATCTCATCATCGGTTTCATCGTCAATAGTTATTGCCTCTATGCTGAGGTATTCAAGTCCTTTGGTCTTGGCAAAGTTGACGGCTTGGTTGATGGTGAGTTTAGCACTTTGATAATTTGTCAAGTCTGTCTCTGGGAGAATGAGTGTGGCATCGGCAACATTGTTTTTCTTGTTACTGTTTTCGTATGCCGTTGCTTTCCAGCCATAGTCGCTTGTCTGCAACCAAATGTTACTATATGAACTTTCGTTCTTGATGATTCTCTCTGTGCAATCACCTTTTGACTTTGTGAAGTCGGCAGTAAAGATAGTTCCATTCGTTGGCTCATCAGGCGTTGGGTCTGGGGTGACAGTTCCACCGCCACCACCATCTTTGTAAGCACTCGACTTGACGGTCGTCTCTGGGTTGAAGGCGATGTCGGTGCTGTCTCCCCAAACATATTCCATCAAGTTAGGGAAGTCAACGTATGGGTTGCGGTTGCCCTGTATCTTATAGACATCCTCGTTGCGCTGGATTTCCAAGGCATCGGGGCGGTCTGCTTTCGCCCATTTAATAAATAAGGTGTAAGCCCAAGGCTTGAGGGTCGGATAAGTGCCAGATTGGAGGATTTGGAGACCTGTCTTAACCCAACTGAAATTCTGGTATGTGGTCGCCATATACATATAGCCACGTGCGAAGTCGCCTTTCCATGGGTCGGCTGGTTCCCAATACCATTTGTTGTCTGTGCCTTTGCCTACCTTGGTCCATTCATTGCCTTTGTCACCACTAACCACAGTTCCCATCGGGTAGTTGCTCTTGGTGGAGTTGATTTTGCTCTCGCAAGGCATCAAGTTATAAAGGTCTTTGTAGGCTTGGTTGTTGGCACCTCCCCACCAACTCTTAGGGAAGGAGTGCTCGATGTTCATACCCGAACCCACTGCGCCTTGTGAGGTGGATTTCACCCAACTACTTTCTGCGGAGTATCGGTCGATGAAGTAGCCACGACTGTCTCGGTCGGTGAGCCAAAATCCCCACCAAGTGTTATAATCGCCTTTACTTCCGTAGGAGAGCACTTTGGCGTTCTTGATGACATTATAGACAGCGGTTTTCAGTTCCGCTCCCTTCTTGCCTTTGAGTGAACTGTAATACCCCTCTGGTATTTGAGCCATACTAGGTATCGTTGGCAATACAGCGGCTATTACCGCCAATGCCATGTGAAGTAATTTTTTTCCCATATCGTTACTGTTTTAGTTGTTTACTATGATATTTATCAGATTCATTCTTTCTAATGACTCATTTCTTTTTCTTGAGAATCATCAATGCCGAAGCCAATAGGGTGATGCCGCATATCCACGACACGATGGCACTGCCGATGATGCCGAGCGACTGTGTGAATCCTGCCACCAAGAAGGTGAGGAAGGATACCAATGCCACAGTCAGGGCGTATGGCAACTGGGAGGAGACGTGGTGTACGTGCTTGCACTCTGCACCGGCACTCGCCATGATGGTGGTGTCGGAGATAGGGGAGACATGGTCGCCACATACCGCTCCTGCCATACAAGCAGAGATGGAGATGATGCGAAGTGGATCATCCGTTGGGAATACGGCGATGCAGATAGGGATGAGAATGCCGAATGTACCCCATGAAGTGCCTGTGGCAAAAGCAAGGAAGGCTGCCACGACAAAGATGATGGCAGGCAGTAGTTGTTGCAAACCTGCCGCACTGCTAGCCACCAAGCCCGATACGTATTCCGCGGCACCCAGTGAGTCAGTCATACTCTTCAGCGTCCATGCCAAGGTGAGGATGAGGATGGCTGGCACCATCGCCTCGAAGCCCTTGATGAGGCTGCTCATGGCATCATGGAAAGGCAAGGTCTTGCGTGCCACAAAGAGGATGATGGTGAGAATGAAGGCGGCTAGCGAACCGATGACCAAGCCGATGGAGGCATTGCTCTCGGCGAAGGCATCGATGAAATCCAGATAGTTCTTGCTCGATGCGTCAAAGTATCCGCCGGAATACACCATGCCTGCCATGCAGAAGATGATGAGCAACAAGATAGGGATGACAAGGTCTGCCACCTTTCCCTTGCTCTGTGTGGCATCGCCTTTCTGTGCATCCACACCATGCTCTACGATATGCAACTTGGTATCGCTCACTTCATCGAGCTTGCCTCCGTTGGTACGCTCATACCAGTCACGAAGTCGTTCGTCATACTTGCTCATCGCCTTAAAATCGAAGCCGAGGAAGACGATGCCAAACATGAAGAGGATGGTGAAGAAGGCGTAGAAGTTGAATGGTATAGCCTTGCAAAACAGGGCGAGTCCGTTCTCGCCACCCGACACGAATCCCGATACTGCCGCTGCCCAACTGGAGATAGGGGAGATGATGCAGACGGGGGCTGCCGTGGAGTCGATGAGATAAGCCAACTTCTCCTTGGTCACGCCATTGCGAACGGCGATAGGGCGCATCACCGAACCCACGGTGAGGCAGTTGAAGTAATCATCGATGAATATCAAGATGCCCAACAGGATGGTGGCTATCTGCACACCCATCTTCGACTTGACGTGTTGGGAAGCCCATCGACCGAAGGCTGCCGAACCGCCAGCCTTGTTCATCAGTGACACGATGGAACCGAGGAGGACGAGAAACACAAGTATGCCTACGTTCCAAGGGTCGGAGAGGCAATGAATCATGCCGTAAGCCTTGGCATCATCGCCACTGCCCACGGTATGGTTGGTGAGGTGTATCAGAAATCCATCCAGTCCTGTACCCATCGAGATGCAATATTGTGCGGCACCTAGCAAGATGCCGATGAAGAGGGAGGAATAGACCTCCTTGGTCTTGAGTGCCAGTGCGATGGCTACGAGGGGAGGCAAAAGCGACCACGCTGTGCCTATCATATTGTAATCCATATCTTCTAGTCTTTATTAGGCTGCAAAGATAATGCTTTTTGCTGAAACAAGGAGGAAAAAAAGAAGAAAAGAACATACTTGATGCAAGAAAGCGCATTTGTAACATTGCTAAAGTTGCTTAAATATGAGGGCGAAAGTTTGGAGGTAGAGGGATAAAAGCCTATATTTGCCCCCGAAAGTTTGCATTGGATGTGCAAATGTTTTTAGAAGACTGAATGTTGAACCTAAATTGGAGTAGTTATGAATGTAAGTACAGGTATCAAGCAAGCGGCAATCTTAGCCATCGGCATCATTGCGCTTGGATTTTGTATCAAGTCGGGTCTGGAGGGCTTGGCAGGTAAGGATCGCAAGGTCGTGGTGAAAGGCTTGGCGGAGAAGGAGGTGGAAGCCGACAAGGTGACGTGGCCTATCCTCTCGAAGGAGATAGGCAACGACTTGCCTGAGCTGTATCAGAAAATCAATACCACCACGAGCACCATTCGCAAGTTCTTGTTGGCAAATGGTGTCAAGGCAAGTGAGATCAATGTGAATGCCCCTGTGGTCATCGACCTCAATGCCGAGCGATATGGCGACAATCGTCAGCCTTATCGTTACAACATCACTTCGATTATCACCGTGACTTCTAACAACGTGAAGCTCGTGCGCAACATCATCGCCCGTCAGGGAGATTTGCTCCAGAAGGGTGTCGCCATCGTGGATGGTGGTTACGACAATCCTGTGAAGTACGAGTATGTGGCTTTCCGCAAGATGAAACCGAAGATGATGGAGGAGGCGATAGCCAATGCCGAGCAGACAGCCGAACAGTTTGCCAAGAACAGCAAGAGTAAGCTCGACAAGATTATGAATGCCGACCAAGGTCAGTTCTCGATAGAGGACCGGGATTCCAATACCCCTTATATCAAGAAGGTGAGGGTAGTGACCACAGTGACGTATTCGTTGAAAGATTAAAATATAAGTTTAAATGGAATGATACAGCAAACAGAATTTTCGCTTACTGCCAAGCGCAGAGGTTGTCATCTTGTTACACAAGAGATATTGTCTCATCTCCCAAGCCCACTTCCCAAGGTGGGCTTGCTCCATCTCTTCGTGAAGCATACTTCGTGTGCCCTCAGTATCAATGAAAACGCCGACCCTGATGTGCGTTCGGATATGGAGAAAATCATGAATCATCTCGTCAAGGAGAACGAGCCTTATTACGACCACGTACTGGAAGGCGATGATGATATGCCAGCCCATGCCAAGAGTTCACTCTTCGGTGTGAGCCTCACCATCCCTATCACGAATGGCAGGTTGAATCTCGGTACGTGGCAGGGCATTTACCTCTGCGAGTTCCGCAACTATGGTGGGGCGAGAAAGATCGTGGCTACGATATATGGATAAATAATCTAATTGTGGCGAATTCGCCATAATTGTGTCTCAAATTAAAGCGGAGCGTGATTTCACAACCACACTCCGCGCAAACTTAAACAACCAATAAAAGAAATAGATTGATCGTTCAATTGTTATATCTGATGAAGAGTAGCTCTTGTTAGAGCTTTGTTTTTTTATCTGTCAGAAATATGTCTTATCTATTTTGAAGACATTGCTGATTAGCGGATGAACAAGAGTTCACGATACTTAGGTAAGGTCCAGAGCTCATCGGCTACTGTCAACTCCAACTTGTCAATCTGATAACGGATCTCCTCCATCTTTGGAGCTACCGTATCATGATAAGCTATCGCCTTATCGTGCTCATTCTCAATCTTGTTGGCTACCTTGCGGGCATTAACCAACTCCTCAACACCGGTCTCGATGATCTGAGTGCGCTCGGCAATCTTCTTGATGATATTGATGTTGCGGGCAGTCAACTTCTTGCCTTCCTCGTCACCGAAGATGTCAATCATGTTCTCCACATTCTTAGCCAACTGACTCTGATAGTGAGTAGCCACAGGGATGATGTGGTTCATGCTCAAATCGCCCATTACACGAGCCTCAATCTGAATCTTCTTGGTGTAGGTCTCCCATTTCACCTCGTTACGAGCTTCCAACTCGTTCTTCTTCATGACACCCATATCCTCGAACATCTTGATAGATGCAGGGTCGAGATAACGCTCGAAAATCTTTGGACAGCTCTTCTCGCAGTCCAGACCACGCTTGGCAGCTTCCTCTACCCACTCATCTGAGTAACCATTGCCGTCGAAACGGATTGGCTTGCAGGTCTTCAAATCCTGACGAACGATATCGATGATGGCAGATGTCTTATCCTCACCCTTGGCAATCAACTCATCCACACGCTTCTTGAAGTCGGTCAAAGCCTCAGCTACAGCTGTGTTCAATACAATCATTGCTGATGCACAGTTAGCCTCAGAACCTACGGCACGGAACTCGAAACGGTTACCGGTGAAGGCGAATGGAGAAGTACGGTTACGGTCGGTGTTATCAATCATCAACTCTGGAATCTCTGGGATATCCAACTTCATGCCCTGCTTGCCAGCCACGGTGAAGAGATCCTTCTTGTCGGCTTTCTCAATGTGCTCGAGAAGGTCGGTCAACTGCTTGCCGAGGAATGAAGAGATGATTGCTGGAGGTGCCTCGTTGGCGCCCAGACGATGTGCATTGGTAGCGCTCATGATAGAAGCCTTGAGCAAACCATTGTGCTTATATACACCCATCAAAGTCTCTGTGATGAAGACTACGAAACGGAGGTTGTCCTCTGGTGTCTTGCCTGGACCATGGAGAAGGATGCCTGTATCGGTAGAAAGACTCCAGTTGTTGTGCTTACCAGAACCATTGATGCCTGCGAATGGTTTCTCGTGCAAAAGAACACGGAATCCATGATGGCGTGCCACCTTCTTCATCAAACTCATCAAGAGCATGTTGTGGTCAACGGCAAGGTTGGTCTCCTCGAAGATAGGCGCCAACTCAAACTGGTTAGGTGCTACCTCGTTGTGGCGAGTCTTGCAAGGAATGCCAAGCTCAAGAGCTTGAACCTCCAAATCTTTCATGAAAGCCTGAACACGCTCTGGGATGGCTCCGAAGTAGTGGTCGTCCATCTGCTGGTTCTTGGCGGAGTCGTGACCCATCAAGGTGCGACCAGTCAACATCAAGTCTGGGCGTGCGGCGTATAATGATTCATCTACCAAGAAGTACTCCTGCTCCCAACCGAGGTTGGAAATGACCTTCTTGACATCTGGGTTGAAATAATGGCAAACTTCTGTGGCAGCTACGTTGACAGCGTGCAAAGCACGGAGCAATGGAGCCTTGTAGTCGAGTGCCTCACCGGTATATGAGATAAATACGGTAGGGATGCAGAGTGTATCATCGATGATGAACACAGGGGATGTAGGATCCCAAGCAGAGTAACCACGTGCCTCGAAGGTAGAGCGGATGCCACCTGAAGGGAAGGAAGATGCGTCAGGCTCCTGCTGTACGAGCAACTTGCCTGAGAACTCCTCGATCATGCCGCCCTTGCCATCATGCTCGATGAAGGCATCGTGCTTCTCGGCAGTACCCTCAGTTAATGGCTGGAACCAGTGAGTGTAGTGTGTTACCCCGTTTTCGTCAGCCCACTGCTTGATGCCTTTGGCTACGGCGTCGGCAATGTTTCGGTCGAGACGTGCGCCATTGTCGATGACGTCAACGAGTTTCTCGTAAACGTCGGCAGGAAGATACTTGTACATCTTCTGGCGGTTGAAAACTTTCTTACCAAAGAATTCGCTTGGTCGCTCGCTTGGAGCGGCTACTTCAACAGGCTTTCTCTTGGAAGCCTCTGCAACAGCTTGAAATCTTAAGTTGCTCATACCTTATTATATTTAAAAGTTTTTGATATTCTAATGTTTATTTCCCTAGCCACTTGGCGATTCTTCCCATGGCTTCGATGCAATCCTCACGTTCGCCGAAAGCGGTGAGACGGATGTAACCTTCGCCCGATGGACCGAAACCGACGCCTGGGGTGCAGACTACGCTAGCTCCGTAGAGCATCTCTTCGAAGAACTTCCAACTAGGCGTGTCGTTTGGTGTCTTGACCCAAAGATATGGGGCATTCTCGCCGCCATATACTCGCAAGCCCAACTTCTGAAGTTGCTCTCTCATAATGTGGGCATTCTCCATATAGTAGTTGATAGTAGCCTTCACCTGTTCCTTGCCCTCAGGAGTGTAGATAGCCTCGGCAGCTCGCTGAGAGATGTAGCTGGTGCCATTGAACTTGGTGCATTGGCGACGATCCCAAATAGGGTTGAGTGCTACCTCTTCTCCCGACAAGGTCTTCGCCTTCAAGTCCTTAGGAACGATGGTGTAGCCACAGCGAACGCCAGTGAAGCCAGCGGTCTTCGAGTAGCTATGGAACTCTATCGCTACCTTTCTCGCTCCACGAATCTCGTAGATAGAGTGAGGAATCTCTGGGTCTTGGATGTATGCCTCGTAGGCTGCATCGTAGAGGATGATACTTTCGTTCTTGACTGCGTAGTTCACCCACTTGCGAAGCTCTTCCTTGGTGATGACCGTACCCGTTGGGTTGTTAGGGTAGCAGAGGTAAATCATATCTACACGATGGTCAGGAATCTGAGGAGTGAAGTTATTTCCCTCATCGCATGGCATATAGGTGACATTGCTCCATTTGCCATTCTCGAAGACTCCCGCTCTACCTATCATCACGTTGGAGTCGATATATACTGGATAAATCGGGTCGGTGACGCCGATGTTGTTATCCCATCTCAAAATCTCCTGGATATTTCCTGTGTCGCTCTTGGCACCATCGTTGACGAACACCTCGTTAGCGTCGAGGTGGATGCCACGTGGCAAGAAGTCGTTCTTGATGATCGCCTCACGGAGGAAGTCGTAGCCTCGTTCAGGACCATAGCCTCTGAAAGAAGCTTGGACGGACATCTCATCCACCGCCTTGTGCATCGCCTTGGTGACGGCAGGGCAGAGGGGCTGTGTTACGTCGCCGATGCCCAAGCTGATCACACGTTGCTTTGGATGGGCAATCTTGTAGGCGTTTACCTTCTTTGCGATGTCGGCAAACAAGTAGTTGCTAGCCAACTTCAGGAAATGTTCATTTACTAATGCCATATTGTTGTTCTCCTTTTATTGCGGTCTCTTCTGTTATCCTTCCAAGACCTTATTTATTATTTAAGTTTGCCAATGTTTAAGTGAAGAGTGAAGAATTCTCTTGTCTTGCCTCTCCTATGGGAGTTCGATTTCTCCATCAAAAACAAATGCCGCTGGACCTGTCATATAGATGTGGTTGTCGGCTTCCCGATATTCGATGTGGAGCGTGCCGCCGTCCATGACGATGTCGCTTTCACGACTGGCTCGGTGGGTGATAGCGGCGGCTGTGGCTGTTGCACATGCCCCAGTTCCACATGCCATGGTGATGCCGCTTCCTCTCTCCCAAACTCTCGTTCGAATTATGTCAGTTTCAGTCATTTGTGCGAACTCGATGTTGCAACGCTGTGGAAATGTACTGTCTCTCTCAAGTGTCTTACCATAGTGGGCGATGTCGATGGTGTCGATGTCATCCACGAAGGTTACAAAGTGGGGATTTCCCATACAGACATAGGTTCCTTCAAATTTCCTGCCGTCTGCCTCCAGCGTTACTTGTTTAATGCCATCCTCGGTGTTTCGGGTTGATTCCTCACTTGGAACAAATTGCTCTTTGTTCTCTAGCTTTGGCTGAAGCATGTCAACCGTCACGGAATCTACCACCTTACTGTTGTCCTGAATGTGCAATCTCAGTATCTTGATACCAGAAAGTGTCTCTAGTCGGATGGTATCTTTGCGTGTCAAACCTTTCTCGTAAAGATATTTGCCGATACATCGGCTAGCGTTGCCACACATCATAGCTTCCGAACCGTCTGCGTTGAAGATGCGCATGGAGTAGTCGGCTCTTCTGCCATCCTGTGGTTTTCCGATGAGAACCAGTCCGTCGCTTCCAATTCCTGTGTGATAAGCACTCCAGGCAATGGCTGCTTTCTCAGGGTCGGGGATGTTGTACAATGTGGTATCTACATAGATGTAGTCATTGCCAGCCCCTTGCATCTTGGTGAAATGAACTTTTGTTCTCATATCTCTATTGTTGTTAAGTTTGACTTGCTCTCATCAGAGAGTGTTCTTTTTAGTTATGTTTCTCGAAAACTGACGTTTTGCCATGTAATCTTTGAAAACGATAACTATTTGTTTGATTTCGATTGCAAAAGTACAACAATTTGTCGGAATATGCAAGCGATAATCTGCAAAAATAATCTATATTTTTTCGTTCTGTTTCAGATTGTAAGTACTGAAGCCTTATTTACTTGTAAATTGTAAGCAATATGACATTGTGTATGACAAAACGATACTATTGCCTTCGTTTGACGTGTGTCCGTGTCGTTGAATGCTTTGCTTTGCTTTCTTTTTGGCTTAGAGAATAGAGAAAACGTAAACAAAGTGTTATCGTTGAGCCTTCGTGCGGTCGAAGTTTGCTTTATATATATTATAAAAGGTGTATGTATTCTTTAGGTTGTCAACCCGTAGGTTTGTGCAAACGCTTGCACAACTAAATTGCACGAAAATGCATCTTTTTTATTGCGGGTTTGAGAGATTCATATTACTTTTGCAGTCGAAAAGAACAACAAGGATAAAGCGTAGAAAGTAAATAAAGATGATTTATATTCATAGATTATACATTTAGGTTCATAGATTAAAGGTTTCATAGGTTATTTAGGTTTTAGATTGAATTTGAATTTCATAGATGAAAGGTTTTTGAAGGTTTTATGCGAATAGTTTTATGTAGCTCCGGTTTGTATTAGTTATGGATGTCAGTTACTTTTTTAGGTAATAAATGATTGTTTTGGGTCCGGCGGCGTATTTCTGAACACTCAGAAATACGCCGCTTAGTCTGTCCTTTATTTCCTCTTTGTGTGAAAACGTTTGCACGATGGAGATAGATTTATATACGTAAAATAAAACTGAATAGCTGTATATACGAATTTACTAAATATCTTTTACTTAGGAATGTTGTCTGTATTGATGCAGACACCATTTTTGTTTTCTAGATAGATATGTGTAGCATGTAAAGATAACTTGTGTAAACGATTGCATATTTATTGCTCATGCTCGTCTCCTTGCAAACTTTTGCAACGGACAATAAATATGGTCTGAAAGACAATATCCAGGATGGTGTCATCTTGCACTGTTTTGACTGGACGTACGCACAAATCAAAGAGGAGTTGCCTAACATTGCGGCGGCGGGGTTCTCGGCTGTTCAAACTTCGCCTGCTCATCCTCGTGAGCCGGTTGGTGCTGCATGGTATATGCTCTATCAACCTTACGACTACAAGGTGGGTGAGAATGGTTTGGGAACCAAGGAGGGACTGACCGAACTCTGTACCGAAGCCCATCAATATGGTGTCAAGATCATCGTGGATGTGGTGGCAAACCATACCAATGGCAGCTTGAGCTATGTAGCTTCTTTCTGGCAAGACAAGAGCCTGTATCACGATTATCAGGGAGGTATCGACTATAGCAACCGTTGGCAAGTGACGCATGGCAGACTTGGTATGTGGGACTTGAAGACCGAGGATTCTCGTGTACAAGAAAAAATCAAGGAGTATGTGGCTGAGTTGAAGTCGTGTGGCGTGGATGGCATCCGTTGGGATGCAGCCAAGCACATCGGTTTGCCTTCCGAAGGCGATACTTTCTGGCAGAATGTGCCCGACCAGACGATGTACAACTATGGTGAGATTCTTGATGGAACTGGTGGTGATGATACTGTGTCCGAAAAGGTAGAGGTGGTAAGTCAGACCACGGGTGTTCAACTTCATCCTGTTGCAGGGGAATCATCCGCAAAGGCGATGATTTATAATTTGCAAGGTCAGCGTGTGGATGCCAACTACCGTGGTGTGGTCGTCTGCAATGGCAGAAAGTATGTGCAGTAAATGGTATGTGATATGAAGTGGCGATAATGGTGCTAAATCTATGTTTTTTGCTGAGATTTAGCACTGTTATCGCCACTTTTTTGTTTTTTGAAGTTGTTGCTCATGTCCTTTCACTTTTCAGATATTCTACTTGATTATCAGGCGTTTGCAGTGAAGGGAGGTGCTTGGTGGACTGTTTGCATCATGGGAAGTGAGTGTGTCGTTATGGGAAGCTAAGCCGTAGGTATGTCAGTTCGAGTTTTGCTATATGAAATGCTATGCTTTTGATGTGATGTTGCTATGTCCGTAAGTGCCTGTGTATGAGGGTGTAGGGTGATGAATTCGAGTGTGGAGAACTTCTGTCTATAGCGAAACATATGTTTGGGCGTAGTGGGACATATGTTTCGCTATAGACAGAAATATGTTTGTGCCTAGAGAAAAGATCGCAGGAGTGGGGAAGAGGATGCTTAGGCTTCGAGAGCGTAGCACTTCGGCTTCGAAGATATGCGCTTATTGCTTGATAGAAACAATCTGAGTGGGATAGATGTGATTCTCATGTCCTATCCTTGCAGCTTTATAGCCAATCATGATTCTTCCCTTCACTGCAAACGTCTGATAATCAGAGTAGATTCTCGAAAAGTGAAGGGAGGAGTGAAACGTAAATGAAAAATGAGATAATCACATGTTTTTCACCATTCATCCTTTCGTCTTACCGAGTTCGTTTCGGCTTGTTCATCTTTTTTCTCACTTTTTCCGAGAAACAAGCCGCTATATCCGAAAGTATTTGTATCTTTGCATTAATCAAGAAACAAATGGTATTGGAAAAAAATATAACGATAAAGCAAGCGGTATGGGAGAAGTTGGGCGAGGTGTATCCTGTCGCTCAACTAGAGGATATGCGCTTGCCTTTCTTCGATGTGGATATTGTGGCGGGATTCCCCATTCCGCTCGACAATGATGAGAAAGGACAGGATATTGAGTTGCTCCGAATGCTCTGCCCCAATCCTGAGGCAAGCTATCTCATCCGAGTGCAAGGCAACTCGATGATTGACGCTGGCATCTATGATGGCGACATCATCATCGTGGATAAGAGCAACCGAAATCCTTCGCCAACGGAAGTCGCCGTCTGTGAACTGAATGGCGAATATACCCTTAAGCGATTTGAACGGAGAGGGGAGGAGGGATGGCTCGTACCAGCCAATCCTAGCTATTCTGAGATTCGGGTGACGGAGGAAGATTCCTTCAGTATTTGGGGAACCGTCACATATATCATTCACAAACCTAGGGGATAAAAACATGTACGCCCTAGTAGATTGCAATAGTTTCTTCTGTTCGGTGGAGAAGGTGTTCCATCCTGGCTTGGAAGGTAAGCCCGTCGTTGTGCTTTCTAGCAATGACGGCTGCATCGTTGCGCTCACTCCCGAAGCCAAGGCGATAGGACTGCACCGTGGCGATCCTATCTTCAAGGTACTGGACATCGTGGAAGGGTATCGTGTGGCGGTGTTCTCCACCAATATGTATCTCTATGCCGCCATGAGCAAGCGAGTGACCAATATCCTGCGCAAGTCTATCCAACATGTGGAGAACTATAGCATCGACGAGAGCTTCTGTGACTTGAGTGGCTATGAGGCTCACTTCGACTTGGTGGAGATGATGCGTGAGGTGGCGGCGAAAATCAAGCTCTGGACGGATATTCCGGTGAGCGTGGGCATTGCTCCCTCGAAGACGCTTGCCAAGATGGGAAGCAAGTTTGCCAAGAAATACAAGGGCTATCAAGGTGTTTGCATGATAGATACTGATGAGAAACGGCGCAAGGCTCTGCAACTCTTCGACCTATCCGATGTATGGGGCATCGGTCGGCAAACCTTGGAGAAACTCAATTACTATGGCATTCATACACCGCTCGACTTTGCCGACAAAAGTGAGTCGTGGGTGAAGTCTCATCTTACCAAGCCTGGTGTTCAGACATGGTTGGAATTGAACGGCAAGCCTTGCATCGACACTTCTGAGGTGATGAGGAAGAAGACCATCTGTACAAGTCGTAGCTTTGGGGAGATGGTAGGTAACCTCGATTCCTTGAAGTCTGCCGTAGCAAACTTTGCGAGCAGTTGTGCTAATAAGTTGAGGGGTGATGATTCGGGAGCCAAGAAAGTGACGGTGTTCTTGAGTAGCAATCGATTTCGTGAGGATTTGGAGCAGTATGGCAATGCAGCCTCCCAGTCGCTCGTCACTCCAACTTCCGATACGATGGAGATCACACAAGCGGCGCTAAGAGTTCTCGCTAAGATTTACCGTGAGGGAATCCAATACAAGAAGGCGGGTGTTATCGTGAGTGACATCGAGCCTCTTCATCCTTTCCAACCCGACCTCTTCGATCCTATCCAGAATCGTCCGGAGCGTGCCAAGTTGATGCAGGCTCTCGATGCCATCAATCATCGCTATGGCTTGAAGACGCTGAGGCTGGCAGTGGAGGGGGAGGAGAAACAGGCGTGGAAGGTGAAGTGCGAGCACCGCAGTTCCAACTATCTCACGGATATCAATGGGTTGATGGTGGTGAAGGCATTTGTATAAATTTGCCATCATGCTTAAAGTATCTTTTTCGAAAAAGAGAAAGCCGCATACCATTATAGAAATATCTACAATAGTATGCGGGTTGGATATAAAGAATGTATTGTTACAAAATTAGAGATCATCCATAATTTGCTTTCTTAATTGTTCTTGATTGGCATTATCATAATAACTCAGCATGACATAACATGTCATATTTTGTTGGGTTATTTCAAGTTGTATTTGTCCATTGTCACCATCAAATGTACAGTAATATTTACATCTGTCCATTTTGACTTCATGTAGTTTTGAGTTATCGTCATCTGTGTATCTGCTATGGAATTTCTCCACGCAGTCTTTTGGATCGCCGTATTTTTCGGTGAGCATAGACTTGTAGTATTTGTAACAATGTTCCAAGTCTCCCCATTTTTCCATGGCCGGGAACATTACGGCAACCTTGCAAACCATTCCAGACTTGTCAGATACAGCACCTATAGTACAGTCCTTGTAACCCGCAAACTCGCCCTTTAAGATAGACACGCCATCCTGTGTTCCTATAGGTGTGTAACCTTTAGCAGCTAACTTATTGGTGAATGACTGCAAGGTGCCTTCCATTGGTACACCTTTGAATTTCATGTGCTCACTTTGAGCAGAGCAGATGCCGACAATTAATGTCAGTATCAATTGTAAAAATAGTCGTTTCATATTCGTGTTGTCTATAGTTCTATTATTCGTGAGCAGTGATCACTGATTTTCTTTTGTATTCTATTAGAATTGTAACCTGTAAGAAAACTGGTTATAGTGCCGATTATGATACTGCTTATCATACTAAAAATGTTTTATTGTAACAATTATCTATATCTTTTAATGTATTACATCAAAGTCTGTCTTTTTGTCCCGGCTTCAGACTCTTGTAGTCGATTTTCATCTTTGAAAAGTCACGTTTGAGTCTTTCTACAAGAGGGTTTGCCTTATTGGATGGACATGATGTTGCTATCAGTCTCGCTTTGCGTATCTTGTTGGAAGGGCTAGCGAATGTGCTGTTTTTGGCAGTAGCGAGTAGTTGCTCCATTCCATGAATAGCATCATGCCCTTTCAATTCTACAAAAATCTGCGTCCATTCTTCGGATGGAGTCTCTTTTGTTTTTACCAATACTAGTTTGTCGCATTTGCGTCCTGTCTTTATGATGACTCCATCTACTTGAAAGACGGTAGATGGGTATCCATTAGTTATTTCAAGTGTGTATTTCTTGCCTAACTCTTGGGTTACTACGGTCTTTCTTACTTGCAAGGGTTGCTGTGGATTGAACCCCGATGCAATAAGTCCTTCGTATGTTGATGTACTCATGTTTATTCAGCGTATAATATGTTGTTGATTTTTGAGATATGTTCGTCAACCCAATCAGAAACACGATCCAAGTCAATGCCCGAAAACATAGGGATGTCTAAGTCCTTGATGTCTTCGAAAACTCCATCTTTATTGATGAAGTATGCTGAATAAGCTTCCAAAGGTAATAACGTACTATCGTCAATAATCTCGTTAAGTTGCTTTTGCTCAGGCATCTGTTGCTTTGCCGAAGAATCTGCTATGAGAACATTTAGTGTGGACAATATGTATGGGCTGTGTGTGGTCATGACGAGCAATGATTGCTTGTCTTCAGACATCTTAGCTTTCTTGATTCTTTTTATCAAGTTTTGCACAAGAATGCGTTGTGCATCAGGATACAAGTTTTGTTCAGGCTCCTCTATGAATAATTGAACCGCTTTGTATTTCATGTATTCGCGCACGGCTTCCATCTTTTCTGAGAGTGTCGTGGATGGATCAATGGCTTTGTCTTTATCCAATAGCTCCATCATTCTTCCCATCAAGTCATCTACACTATATTTTGTGACTTTTCCCACAAGCGATGTATTCTTTTCGGAAATGACATCTATAGGCATGATGGACTGTACTCCGCTTGAAGCATAGAATGAAGTGATAGGTTTATTGTTGGGCAAGACAATATAGTCCTGACCATCTTCATCGTAATACTTGAAATTCTCGGTCAAGGATAACGCCAATTGGCTATTCTTGGTGAAGTCTCTCCTGCATTCATTCCATTCTAGAATGAAGTTGAATAGGACATCACGATCTTCTGTTTTGTAAGTGCTATTGATGTTTCGTACAGCAGATACCAAGTTTCGCTCTGCGGGGATATAGCTAATCTTGGAGTTGTATCGTGAATCCCAGGTTTTTTCTTTGCGAATGATTTTGGCATTGTGCATCTTTCCTTCAAGAGAAATGGAAATAACATCTCCGTCATAGAATATAGAGGTGCTGTCTTGGAAGTACATTTCATCTATTCTATGAAATTGTTTTAAGTCAGTAACAAAACGGTTGTTGTGCGTATATGTTTGCACAATATTGCCTAGTCTGGTCATGACTTGCTTTTCAATCCATCTGCAATGGCAAAGTACTTTCATAAATGTACTTTTACCAGAGCTTTGACGACCGATGATGAGCGTAACGTCACTTAAATGAATGAGCCCCGTGTCTCTTATAGGCCCCAAGTTTTGTATTCTGATAGATGCCATTGTCTTGTCTTTTATGCAATTTTGATGCAAAGATAACTATTTTTAGCGACAAGCAACTATTGTTGGGGCATTTTTTTTGAATAAGGTGTCTTTTTGCGTTTGTGACATGGAAAATAATGGAAATATATGTGTTTCTTATACGAAAAAAAGCCTTCTGAAATTTCTTTCAGAAGGCTCTTGCGGAGAGAGAGGGATTC
>ERZ1034691.24-NODE-24-length-117060-cov-32.352831_pt1 | contig 117060 bp, 105 predicted proteins | sample MGYA00520638_ERZ1034691 | MGnify/ENA primary metagenome ERZ1034691 (study PRJEB33766, sample SAMN09781763) | gut metagenome | biome: gut microbiome | host: Homo sapiens | place: Madagascar | study: EMG produced TPA metagenomics assembly of the PRJNA485056 data... | reverse complement strand
CGTCATTCTGCCTTGCACCTTTCGGCAACGAAAATGGGCTGAAGTGTCGCCTGAACGCGTCGTGCCGCACTCTTGGGCGACGAAGAAGCGCTGAGGTGTCGCTCAAGCGTGCCGTGCTGCACTTTCGGGTGACGATATTGGGTTAAAATGTTGCCTGAGGTGGGTGTGTGGGATCACATCGTAGTACAGCACCGTTGTGACGCACCGTGGAACTGCACCGTTGGGACACGCCGTGGAACTGCACCGGGGCTTCTACCTTATGTGGCTATACTGGCTATACCATGTTGAGGGCGGTGAAGAGGCGGCGGTAGGCGGCGGCTTTCTGTTCCAGGGGGAGGGGATAGGCTCGGGAGGAGGATGGCATACGGTAGAGGCGCATCGGGCGGCCTTCGAAATGAAATTCTGAATATTCACCGGTGGCGGGGGCGGAGGTGCCGAAGGTTTGGCAGAGGGTGTCGGTGGCTTTCTCGCCGGTGGTTACAATGGCTTGGCACTGAGGGATCTGCCTTAACAGGGCGGGGATGTCGGTCGGGGTCACTATCTCCAGAAACTTGTCGGAGGCGTTGTCTTTCAGGCGGCGGACGGCGGTGGCAGTGTCGTACATCGCTATGCCGGTTCCGGTGCAGAAATCCACTATGTCAGCCAGTCTGAATTTCTTGGCGGCAACGTCCACGAAACGGTTCTTGTCGTTGAAAAATATCAGACCCATAATCCGCCACATGTCGTTGATGAAATTCGGGTAGTAAAAATCTATGCTCCAGCGCTTGGATTGGGGCGGGAAACTGCCCAGCATCAGCACCTTGGCATTAGCCGGCAGGAATGGCTCGAAAGGATGCCGCTCAACGGGAATTGGATTGCGGTCTGGAAACGACTCGTATGTGTTTAATCTTTCGATGGTTGAGCCTACTTTTTCGGCCTCAGGGCTAACGGTTTGGCAAAGTCCGCCAACCACCGAAGTGCCCGAAACAATGGTGTTGTTACGGCAAGTCGTTTTTTCGGCCTCTGAACTTGTCGAAGCGATTAAAGTTTCTCCGGTCACTGAGTCTGCTGAAGTGACCGGAGAGACAACTTTCAATTCATTTTGAATATTCATTACTTGGCGGCTGCGTCGGCTGCGCCAGCGGAACCGGCTGCACCTGCATCATCCGCTGCACCGGCGGCGTCGGCGGAACCTTCGACAAAGGCGACGATCTCACCTTTGGCGACCTTGTCACCCTGCTTGCCGAGGGTGGCCACTATGCGGCCGTCAACGGCGGGAACCAGTTCCTCCATTCCGTAATATGTCTGCACGAAGCCTATGCCCTTTCCGGCCTTGACCTCTGTGCCGGCGATCGGAGCTACGGAATCGTCCTCCACATCGACCTGCCAGAGAAGCTGACCCTTGGCCGGAGCCTGGACGGGAACGGCGTGAGGGTAGCGCCTGGCATATTCATCCACATCGAACTTCGGCATCTCGACCACAGGACGCACCACCTCGATCGGGGCGTTCGCCTTGGCCTTGAGGTCGGCCAGCTCGGCGTTGAAACGCTCTTTGGCCACGCCGCTCCGATAGTCCCTGTACTGGCGCTCGTGCATCGCGAACTCGAAGAGTTCCTCCTCGTCCTGACCTTCGTCCCAGCCCTCTTCCTTCATCATCTGACGGAATTTCGGAAGCTCGTCTGGGTACATCTCCTGAGGGTCGCCGGTGTAGAACTCCATGCCTTTCTCCTTGGCGAGCTGTACGATCTCCGGAGCGAGTTCTCCAGGGAGGCGGCCCATCTTGCCGAGGATCATGTTCCAGGTGTCCTTGTCGATCGTGGTCCAGCGAGGCTTGCCGTTTAGAAGGTTCAGGAGGTTCATCAGCGCGGTGTTCTTCGTGTACTGGCTGAACGGAGTCACAAGTGGCGGGAATCCGAGACGCGGCCAGACATATTCAACCTCCTGGAACAGCTTGACCATCAATGTGTCGAGGCTGATCTCAGGACGGCCGTGCGCTCTTTCGGCGGCGTTGATCGCGCCTTGGAAGCCCTTGAGGTCGGCCATCATCGAGCCCATCATTCCTCCCGGCAGGCCGCAGCCCACGAGCAGCGAGCTCATCTTGGCGTTGGAAGGGTTGATCCAGTAGCCGAGGAAGTCGTCGATAAACTTCTGCGTGAGGCGGCGCACCTCCATGTAGGCGTCCATATTCAGATCCTTGACAAGGAAGCCGTCGGCCTTCAGCATCTCCCTGATGGTGATCACGTCCGGATGGACCTTGCCCCAGGAGAGCGGCTCGACGGCCACGTCCAGGACATCAGCGCCGGCGCGGGCCACCTCAAGCATCGAGGCAGGGGAGAAGCCCGGTCCCGAGTGTCCGTGGTACTGGACAAGAATATGAGGGTATTTCTTCTTGATGTCGCGTGTGAGCTGGCCGAGGAAGGTCGGACGGCCGATTCCCGCCATATCCTTGAGGCAGATCTCGTCGGCTCCATATTCAACGACCTTGTCCACGATGCCCATGTAATATTCAACAGTGTGGACAGGGGAGTTGGTGATGGAGAGGGCAACCTGCGAGATCATTCCGCCTTTCTTGGCGAATTCGACTGAGCGGCGCAGGTTCCTGTGGTCGTTGAGGCCGCAGAACGAGCGGGAGATGTCGGTGCCTTGCTTTTTCTTGACTTTGAACATCAGTTCCCTGACATCGGCCGGAACCGGGTTCATTCTGAGGGCGTTGAGGCCTCTTTCAAGCATATGCGTCTGGATGCCGGCCTTGTGGAAAGGGGCGGTCCAGCGGCGGACGGCCACGTTAGGGTTTTCGCCGAAAAGGAGGTTCACCTGCTCGAACGCGCCGCCGTTGGTCTCGACGCGGTCGAAGCAACCCATATCAATGATGGCCGGGGCGACCTCCACGAGTTGGTCGACGCGGGGCACGTACTTGCCTGACGACTGCCACATATCCCTGTAAACGAGGGAAAATTTGATCTCTCTTGATGCCATAATATTAACCTTTTGTAAGCAGGCAATCGCCTGCAAATAAAAAAATCATTATAAATTGCGGCGATTGCACACCGCACAAATTCACGTTACCTCTCGCCACTTAGTGGCTCAAATATTCGTTGTTGTCTAGTTGTTATCCAATCTGCAAAGATACTTATTTCTTAAAAAAAATATATTTTTGAAGCGGGTGGAATTTTGCTAACTTTGTAGGTTATGAGAAATGTGTTCTTGACACTGACGTTTTTTGTGCTCGTCGCCTTCATGGCAACGGGCTGCGACTTCTTCCGGAGGCTCGCCGGACGGCCTGACTCTGAGTGGATTGAGGCCAAGGCGGAGTCCATCAGAAAGGACGAGGAGGCTCTCCGCGCCCGCCAGGACTCGCTGGAGGCTGCCCGGAAGGCTGTGGCTGACTCGCTTGCAGCCGCTGATTCTGTTCGTCAGGCCAATCATCGCTATCGTTTCGTCGTGATTCTGGGCTCGTTCTCTAACAAAGAAAATGCCGAGCGCTACATCAAGGAGATCGCCGGCAAAGGCTACAAGGGGGAACTTCTGGCTTTCCGCAACAGCACCGCCGTCGGAGTGTGCGGAACGGATGATCCAGGCAAGGCACAGGAATCTCTCAAAGAACTCCAGAGGCAGGATTTTTGCCCTAAGGGTGCGTGGATTTTAGAACGGAAACAATGATGAAAGGAAAAATCACGATCATTTCGGCAATCTGCGCCATTCTCTTCGGGGGCATTCAAGCCAACGCCCAATTCAGAAACGGAGCCTCGTTCGCTGACCTGGACGACAGCGAGACGGTCCGCGCGCTCAAGGAACACGTCTCGACCATCTCGGCGGCGGTCATGGAGGGTCGCAAGGCCGGTTCGGAAGGGGAGAGAATGACCGCTGAATATGTCACCGAAGTCTTCGGCAGGTACGGTCTCGATGTGCTTTCCGGAAAGGACGGCGACATCTTCGGCATCAGGCAGGAAAGTGGTGACACGCTTACCTCCCGCAATGTGATAGCATTCTTGCAGGGCGGCGACAAAGCGCTGAGAAACAGATATATAGTCATCGGAGCAAGGATGGATAACCTCGGTTCCGACACCATGACGATCGACGGGCGGACTGTCGAACGGACCTATTACGGAGCCAACGGCAACGCCTCCGGTCTCGCGTTGATGCTGGAGTTGTCGCGCATGCTCCGGACCAACAGGCAGTTGCTCGGCAGATCAGTGCTGTTCGTGGCGTTCGGCGCCTCCTGCCAGACCTTCGCCGGATCGTGGTACTTCCTGAACAGGGCGTTCTCGGATGTCAAGGAGATCGACGCGATGATCAACCTGGACATGGTGGGGACCGGCTCCAGCGGCTTCTACGCCTACACCTCTTCCAACGCCGACATGAACGAGGTCGTCAAGTCGATGGCCGGGCAGCTCCAGCCGATCCTGCCGACGCTCACGGCGGCGGAGCCTTTCACTTCCGACCACAGGGCCTTCTACGACAAGGAGATCCCGTCAATCCTCTTCACCACAGGACATTACCCTGAATATTGCACCGAACGCGACACCCAGTCCATCATCGACTTCGACACGATGGAAAGGGAGCTTGAATATGTCTACAATTATTCCGTGGCTCTCATCAACGGGCCGAAGCCGATCTTCAATCCTTCTGACCTTTCAGGGTTGACCTCTGCCAAAGGTAAGGACAACGTTGTGCCTTATTATGATTGCGACTACAGGCCGTCGTTCCTTGGCAGCCGCGATCCGAGAGTCTTTCTCGAAAAATGGGTCTACACCTACATGAAGTACCCTAAGGAGGCGGTGAAAAACGGCATCCAGGGTCGTGTACTTGTGGATTTCGTGATCGACGAGAAGGGCAGGGTCAAGGATGTCAAGGTTCTCAAGGGTGTGGATCCGCTTCTGGACGAGGAGGCCGTGCGGATCATCAGCGCGTCGCCGGATTGGAAGCCGGGCTGGCTGATGGGCAAGAAGGTCAAGTCAAGGATGTCTCTCTACGTGGAGTTCCGGCTTGAGAAGAAAGGAAGTTTTGGGCTGAAAAAGCATGATAATTAATCAATTGCAATAATAAAATGGACTACGATTTCAGGAAAATTGAAAAAAAGTGGCAGACCTATTGGGCTGAACGCGGCACCTTCAAGACCAAGGAGGATCCCTCAAAGCCGAAGTTCTATGTTCTGGACATGTTCCCTTATCCGTCCGGAGCAGGCCTGCATGTCGGCCATCCGTTGGGCTACATCGCCAGCGACATATATTCCCGCTACAAGAGGCTGAAGGGTTTCAATGTCCTTCACCCGATGGGCTACGACGCCTTCGGACTCCCCGCCGAGCAGTACGCCATCCAGACCGGCCAGCATCCGGAAGTGACTACGGTGAACAACATCAACCGTTACCGTCAGCAGATGGACAGGATCGGTTTCTCCTACGACTGGAGCCGCGAGATCCGCACCTGCGATCCGGCCTACTACAAGTGGACTCAATGGGCTTTCCTGAAAATGTTCGGCTCATGGTACGACAACGATGCCCGTAAGGCTCGTCCGATAGAGGATCTTATCTCGGCTTTCGAGAGGGGCGGAAGCGCTGCCGTCAATGCGGCCTGCACTGAGCATGAGCCTTTTACGGCGGAACAGTGGTGTGCATATTCAGAAAAGGAGAAGTCTGATGTCCTGATGAACTACCGCATCGCCTACCAGGGCGAGACCGCCGTGAACTGGTGCGCCGGCCTGGGAACCGTTCTCGCCAATGACGAGGTGAAGGACGGGCTTTCCGTGCGCGGCGGTTTCCCGGTGGAGCAGAAGAAGATGCGTCAGTGGCAGCTCAGGGTTTCGGCCTACGCCGGAAGACTCCTCGAAGGGTTGGACAAGATCGATTGGACCGACTCCCTTAAGGAGATGCAGCGCAACTGGATCGGAAAGTCCAACGGCTGCGAGGCTGTTTTCAAGTGCTACAATGGTGAGACAGAGCACGATGTGACCATATTCACAACCCGCGCCGACACGATGTTCGGAGTGACCTTCATGGTGCTGGCTCCGGAGAGCGACCTGGTGCCGCTCCTCACCGCGCCTGAGCAGAAAGAGGCTGTGGATGAGTATCTTGCGGCGGTAAAAAAGAAGACCGAGCGCGAGAGGATCGCCCAGACAAAGACCGTCACCGGCGTGTTCAGCGGCTCCTACGGAGTGAACCCGATGACCGGCGGCAGGGTGCCGATCTGGATTTCTGAATATGTCCTCGCGGGCTACGGCACCGGCGCCATCATGGCCGTTCCGGCGCACGACAGCCGCGACTATGCGTTCGCCAGAAAGTTCAACCTGCCGATCATACCTCTCATCGAGGGCTGCGATGTCAGCGAGGAGAGTTTCGACGCGAAAGAGGGCCGTATGATCAACTCCGGATTCCTCAACGGGCTGGATGTCAAGGACGCGATCCCTGCCGCCATTGAATATGTTGAAAAACAGGGCTTCGGCCACAGGAAGGTCAACTATCGTCTGCGCGACGCGATCTTCAGCCGCCAGAGGTACTGGGGCGAGCCGTTCCCGATCTACTACAAGGACGGCATCCCGACCCCTGTTCCGTTCGAGAAGCTGCCGCTGACCCTTCCGGAGATCACAGAGTTCAAGCCGACCGAGAGCGGTGAGCCGCCACTCGCCAGGGCGAAGGACTGGACCTACGAGGGCTACCCTCTGGAGACCAGCACGATGCCGGGATTCGCCGGATCCAGCGCCTACTATCTCCGCTACATGGATCCTCACGACGACAATGCCTTGGTGGACAGGAAGATTGATGAATATTGGCGTGACGTTGACCTCTACATCGGTGGTACGGAACATGCCACGGGACACCTGATATATTCCCGCTTCTGGGACAAGTTCCTCTTCGACCTTGGCTACGTCTGCGAGGACGAGCCTTTCCGCAAGCTGGTCAACCAGGGCATGATCCAAGGCCGGTCCAACTTCGTCTACAGGATCGTCGGCACCAACAAGTTCGTCTCCCTCGGCCTGAAGGATCAGTACGAGACCACAGAGATCCACGTGGACATCAACATCGTCCGCAACGACAGGCTCGACCTTGAGGCGTTCAAGGCCTGGAGGCCGGAGTTCGCCGACGCGGAGTTCATTCTTGAGAATGGTGAATATGTCTGCGGATGGGCCGTCGAGAAGATGAGCAAGTCGATGTACAACGTCGTCAATCCGGACAACATCTGCGATGACTACGGTGCCGACACCCTTCGTCTCTATGAGATGTTCCTTGGTCCTCTTGAGCAGTCAAAGCCTTGGGACACAAAGGGTATCGACGGTGTGAACCGCTTCCTGCGCAAGTTCTGGAGGCTGTTCTTTGACGGGGATGACCTCGTCGTGACCGATGAGAAGGCCACACCTGAAGAGCTTAAGGTTCTCCACAAGCTGATCGCCAAGGAGCAGGACGACATCGAGCACTTCTCCTTCAACACGACGGTCAGCGCGTTCATGATTGCTCTGAACGACCTTTCTGCCCTTAAATGCCGAAAGCGTGAGATCCTTGAGCCGTTGACGATAATGCTCTCGCCGTTCGCCCCGCACATCGCCGAGGAGCTTTGGGAGGCTCTTGGCCACGGGGAAAGCATCACCTACGCCCGTTTCCCTGAGTTTGACCCGGCGCTGGCAGCCGAGGACAACGTGACCTATCCGGTCTCGTTCAACGGCAAGATGCGCTTCACTGTCGAACTGCCTAAGTCTCTGTCTCCTAAGGAGGTCGAGGCCGAGATCCGCGGGATGGAGCAGACCGTCAAGTATGTCGGCGGCCAGAATGTCGTCAAGGTGATTGTCGTTCCTGGCAAGATAGTTAATTTTGTTGTGAAATAGTTTATGTCAATCAATTCTTCAACAATTCTTCGAGGAGTCAAGGAGTACCTTCTCATCACCCTCGGTATAGTTGTCTACACGGTTGGTTGGGCTATTTTCCTTGCCCCGAACAACCTTATCGGTGGCGGTGTCTCCGGTATAAGCGCCATCATCCAGTATGCCACCGGCATCAAGATGGGATACTCCTATTTTGTGATCAACACGATCCTGCTGATCATCTCCGTGATCATCATCGGGCCTTCGTTCGGTGCGAAGACAATCTATGCCATCGTCCTCGCGTCCGCTTGCCTCAACCTGTTCCAGGCCATAATCCCTCAGACCATCATCCAGGATTTCGCGCTTTCGAACGGGAAACTGATGTGCTCGATCATCGGCGGATCAATGGCTGGCGTTGGCATCGGCATGTCGATCTCGCAAGGCGGAAGCACGGGAGGGACCGACATCTTGGCGATGATAATCACGAAATTCAGGAATATCTCCCCGGGGCGCATCATCCTTATCATCGATGTGTTCATCATTTCCTCATCCCTGCTGTTCCCTTCCTACGGAGCGGACGGCCAGCTTCTTCCGTTTGACGCCAAGTTCTCCATCGCTGTCTATGGCATGATCATCGTGACGGTCAACGGCTATGTGGTGGACCTCTATCTCGCCGGCTCTAAGCAGAGCGTTCAGCTTTTTGTCCTGTCAAGGAAGTATGAGCAGATCGCGGACATGATAGTCAGGGACTTCCATCGTGGCGTGACTGTGCTGAACGGTGAGGGCTGGTACACCAAGCAGCCTGCATCCGTTCTGATGGTCATCACCAGGAAAACGGACGTGAATCTCCTCCTGAAAGCCATCAAACGTGAGGATCCGGACGCATTCCTTTCGATTTCCTCCGTAAGCGGAGTCTATGGACAAGGATTCGAGTCCATCAAAGTCGCAAAGAAAAGTTAGTTTTTTATAAAAAACGTTTAAATATAGCATCGTACCCCCGGGCAAACCACCGCCTGGGGGTTTTAATTTCTACCTTGGCTTTGACCACCATTACAAGAATTGACCACATGACACGTATCATTACTTTGCTGGCTATTGTCGAACTGTCTTTCTTCTTCGTCTATGACCTTATCAGCAGCAAGGGCAATCGCACCCGGAGGTATGCGATCCGGATGTCCTCGTGTCTTGGCGGGGTTGTTCTGGCGGTTTGTGAGCTTGTCTTCGACTCCCCGTTTGAGACCCGTGAGCTGGCGGCGGATCTTTCGTGCGCCGCGGCGGTGCTGGTGATGTATCCTTGTTCGTTCGAGAAGCCGAAGAGTTCGCTATTGGCTTCATTATGCCTGTTGTCGTTCACCTTGATGACATTGTTCGTGTATGCGTCCAAACCGAAGGGAACACTTGATTACCGGTTTCAGAGGGTGGCGTTTTCGTTCGCTCCGATGTTCCTGTTTGTCCTTGTCTATTTCTTCCGCTTGACCTACAAGCGGTTCTCCGCCATCAGAGCCATGTTCCGTAACACCGCCGTCTGGCATAATGTCGAAGAGTACGCCCGTTTCATCTATTCGATGATCTATCTGGTGGCAGGGGTGATGTTGTTGTCCGCGATCTATGCGGTGGGCCATCTGGGCGATGTGCTTTCAGTTGTGACGGCGCTGCTCTACATGGCTCTGTATGCTGTCCTGTATCTCAGGGCGATGACAGGAAGAACTTTCATCATTCCATCTGACACGGAGGAAAGGATCAAGGACATCATAAAAGGCAACCTAAGGTCTTCCTATGCCGAGAAGGTGGACGATGACAGGAAGATGAACAATCTCTACAGGAGAGTGGTGATGTACATGGAGGAGAAGCGCCCCTACCTTGACCAGACTTTCGACATGTCGAGTCTTGCGGACAGAATGTTCACGAACAAGTTGTATCTTTCGAAGACGATAAACATCCTTTCCGGGCGCAATTTCAGGCAGTTTGTCAACTTTTACAGAGTGAGGAGAGCCATAGAGCTGTTGAAGACGGATCCGAGGCTGAAGATGGGGGAGGTCTCGGAGATGTCAGGATTCCACTCTTCGGTCTCGTTCAACATGTCCTTCAAGGTGAACACCGGGAAGACCCCTTCCGAATGGCTGCAGGACTATTTACGTGAGCTTGAAAGAAAGTAGGGTGATTGGAAGAGGCCTTCCAAATCACCCTGCTTCTGAATCATTACCCTATCTTCCAGCTCTCAGGAGGGGGAGCGATGATGTCCATCTCCTCTTTCCGGACCGGGTGGATGAATCTTATCTCATGTGAATGCAGACATATTCCTCCGTCGGGATTCGACCGCGGAGCGCCGTATTTCAGATCGCCCTTGATGACGCAGCCTATCCCCGCAAGTTGGCAGCGGATCTGGTGATGCCTTCCCGTAAGCAGCTGAACCTCAAGCAGGGAGTATCTCTCCGTGTCCCTCAAATGGGTGTAGATCAGCTTTGCCAGTTTGGCTCCCGGAGTCTTTTCGCCCCCTTTGGCGATGAAGCTTTTGTTCATCTTCTCATTACGAACCAGCCAGTCATCCAATTCCGCGGACTCCTTCTCCGGCGCCTTGCAGCACAGCGCCCAATAGATCTTGTGAATATTCCCGGACCGGAACATCTCCGAGAGTCTTGAAAGAGCCTTTGATGTCTTGGCGAACATCGTGATACCACTGACAGGCCGGTCAAGGCGATGCGGAATCCCCACATACACCTTGCCCGGCTTGTCATCTCTTTGGGCGATGAAGGCTTTCAGCGTCTCGGCAAGGCATTCGTCTCCGGTCTTGTCCGCCTGGACAATCTCTCCGGCCCTCTTGTTGAAGACCATGATGTGGTTGTCCTCGTACAGGATCCTGGATTCGATGTCCTGAAACTCTTCCTCGCCTAACCGTCTGTATTCCATTTGCTTATTCGATAGGGACGAGGGCGAAGCTTGGCTCGCCCTTGCAGCAGAGCCTGCCGTTCACCTCAAGTTTGGCGGTGCAGAAGAAAAGTTGTCCGCGCCTGTCGATCAACTTGGCTGTCACCTCGCACAGATCCCCCGGCTTCACAGAGTTCTTGAAACGTACCTTGTCAAGTCCGGCATAAAGCGTGAGGTGTCCCGGAATCTCATCCTTGACGAGAATCGCGCAGCTTTGTGCCATGATCTCGCAAAGGATCACTCCCGGAACGACAGGGTTGCCAGGAAAGTGGCCTCTTGTGAAGAACTCGTCCTCCTTGATGCGGTATTTGGAATGAGCCGTGCCTTCCTCGTCGATGTAGGCCTCCTCAATGAGAAGCATGGGTTCTCTGTGAGGCAGGAACTTTTTGATCTCTTCCTTATCCATGATTCTGGTTTTAAATGAATTACTCACACTTTCTGAAGGCCACGCACGCGTCATGCCCTCCGAATCCGAACGAGTCGGAGATACCGAGGGTCAGATCGGTCTTGACCGCTGTGTTAGGAGTGTAGTCGAGGTCGCACTCCGGATCCGGAGTGTCGAGGTGGATGGTAGGAGGGCAGATGCCGTCACGGAGGGCAAGCACCGTGGCGATCGCCTCAGCGGATCCCGCGGCTCCGAACATGTGTCCGGTCATGGACTTGATGGAGCTGATGTGGGCCTTGTAGGCGAAGTCTCCCAGAGCGATCTTGTAGGCCAGGGTTTCGGCGACATCGTTCAGTTTTGTGCCCGTACCGTGCGCGTTGATGTAGAGATTGTCTTTCTCCTTGTCGAATCCGGCCTCCTCAAGGGCGAGTTCGATGCACTTTGCCTGTGTGGTGCCGTCCGGCCTCGGGGCTGTGGAGTGGTAGGCGTCGCAGGTGTTGCCGTAGCCGACCATCTCGCCGAGTATCTGCGCTCCACGGGCTTTCGCATGCTCGTATTCCTCAAGCACAAGTGCTGCGGAACCGTCAGCCATGACAAAACCGGCGCGGTTGCCGTTGAAAGGAAGTGAGGCGTAGTTCGGATCCGTGGCTCTGGAGAGGGCCTTGGCGTTGGCGAAACCGACGATGCCGATCGGGATGGTGGCGTTCTCGCAGCCTCCGGTGATGATCGCGTCGGCATAGCCGTTCCTGATGGCGCGGAAGGCCTCGCCCATGGCGTTGGTCGATGTGGCACAGGCTGTCACGATGTCAAGACATGGACCTTGGGCGTTGTTCAGGATGGCGATATGTCCGGCGGCGATGTTGGAGATCATCGTCGGGATGAACAGCGGAGAGATCCACTGTCCTGAAGGATCCTCGATCATCTTGGAGATCTCCCTGTACTGTGTGGCGAATCCACCGATTCCGGAACCGAAGTAGACTCCGAGCCTGAAAGGATCGATGTTCTTGTTTTCACCTTGTGAGGAGAGTCCGGACTGCTTCATCGCCTGATAGGCGGCGGCCACGCCGTACTGTGTGAACAAGTCCTGCTTTCTTATGAACGGCTTGTCCATGCCGTATTCCTCGGCCTTGAAATCCTTGATGATACCTGCGATTCCGACCGGGAGGTTGTCCGTAGGGAAGGACTTGATGTGATCGATGCCGCACACTCCGTTGCAAAGGTTGCTCCAGAAGGTGTTGACGTCGTTTCCTACCGGGGAGATGACTCCCATACCTGTAATGACTACTCTTTTATTCATGCTTAATCTTTTTATAATCTGTTATTGTTTAGTTGGATAGAAGCCCCGGAGCATTGGCGAGCAGTTTCTCGGCCCCGTCCATGAGGTCTTCCACAATCTCTTTGGCTGTCTCTTTTTTCTTGATCATTCCGGCGACTTCTCCGGCAAGGAAGCTGCCTCCCGCGAGGTCACCGTCGAACACGGCCTTGCGCATGGATCCGGTTCCGAATTTCAGTACCTCCTCCTTCGGCACGGCAGGGTCATATTCCATCTTGAAGAATTTCTTGGTGAAAGGGGTCTTGAGACCGCGCACAGCGTCTCCAAGTGATTTTCCTGTCACCATGGTGCTGACATCGGATGCGGCGATCAGCCTTGCCTTGTAGTTCTCGTGTATGTGGCACTCGTCGGCGATGAGGAATCTTGTGCCGACCTGTACTCCCTGCGCGCCGAGCATGAATGCGGCGGCGACTCCGCGGCCATCGAATATTCCACCTGCGGCCAGCACGGGAATGTCAAGAGCGTCAACTACTTGCGGTACGAGAGCCATTGTGTGGATGTCTCCGATGTGTCCTCCGGATTCCGCTCCTTCGGCGACAACGGCAGTGGCTCCGAGTTCCTGCATCTTGAGGGCGTAGGCTACGGAGGCCACGACAGGGATCACCTTGATCCCGGCGGCCTTCCATTTCTCCATGTAGGCGGCCGGTGAGCCGGCTCCGGTGGTCACGATCTTTACGCCTTCCTCGATGAGCATGTCGGCGACTTCTCCGGCGTTAGGAGCCTGGAGCATGATGTTGACACCGAATGGCTTGTCGGTCAGCGTTTTGCATTTGCGGATCTCCTCCCTGACGGCTTCCGTGCCGAAATTGATGGAGGAAATCAGTCCAAGTCCGCCGGCGTTGGACACGGCGGCAGCCAGTCTCGCATCCGCGATCCAGGCCATACCTCCTTGAAACAGAGGGCGCTCGATTCCGAGCAAGTCACATATAACACTTTTAATCATATTCTTGCAAATATACTAATTAATGTTCAGATTACCATTCAACCACGGCGGCTCCTGAAAGAAGTCCGGCTCCGAATGCGCTGAAGACCAGGATGTCCCCCTTTTTGAACATTCCTTTCCTGTTGCATTCGTCAAGAAGGATAGGGCAGGAGGCCGATGAGGAGTTGCCGTGGTCGGTGATGTTGACAGGGAATTTCTCCGCCGGCTGCCCCATGTATTTGATGATGGCGTCGATGATCCTTTGGTTGGCCTGATGGATCATGAAGTAGGCGACGTCGCCCTTGTCGATGCCCACCTCGTCGAGAAGATCCTCCACTCCGTGGGTGCAGGCGTTCACGGCGAACTTGAAGACCTCGCGGCCCTTCATCTGCATCGGGACGGTCTCCTCCTTCTTCGTGATGTAAGGCGTGTCGTTCAGCGTGATGGTTTCCCAAATCTCTTCCTTGGACGGCTCGGAGTGCAGTTTTATGCCTTTGACGTTGTCGCCTTCGGTCAGCACCACGGCTCCGGCTCCGTCGCCGAACAGCACGCATGTCCCTCTGTCCTTCCAGCTTGCCATCCTTGTCGGTTCCTCGACGCAGGCGATGATGGCGTTCCTGATCTTACCGGCCTTGTAGTAAGCCTCCACCATGTCCAGGGCGTAGACAAATCCCGGGCAGGCGCAGTTGATGTCGAACATTGGGCACTTGAGCCCCAGTTTCTCGCCGATTATGCAGCTTATGCTTGGGGTGACATATTCAGAAACCACGTTCGAGACGACGAACAGGTCGATGTCTTCGGCATTGAGACCGGACATTTCGAGAGCCTTGCTGACAGCCTCGGCTCCGAGGTCCTCCAGGTTCTCGTCGGTGATCACGTGCCTTGTCTTGATTCCCGTGCGAGGGTAGATCCACTCATCGCTTGTGTCAAGGAATCCGGCAAGCATCTCATTGGTCACAACCTTTCTTGGAAGCGCGCTTCCTGTACCGATGATTCTCATAAATAAAATTCCTATAATTAAAGTATTAACCAAACAAAATTATGAATATGCCCATGCCCCTCAAAAATTAAGTGGTGAATAACCGTCCGGAGTCGGCGTCTTCGTGTTTTAAGTGGCGTTTTTTCCGAATATGTGGTGAATCGCCGCTCTTTTATAATCCTAAAAAGTGTTATATTTGCCACATAAAAGAGAAAAGGATGAGTTTTTTCAATAAGCCGGTTCCGGGGTATCTCCGGGGGAAGAACCAACTTATCTACACCGTGACGTTCACGGCGTTGTTCTCCATCGTGTTCCTTTTGGTCAGCCTTCCGTTCTCGCATAGCAGCTGGATGGCGCTGGGCAACTCAAGGTTCTTCGTCTTCACGGTGCTTTTCGCGCTTGGCTCGCTTATGATAGTAATCATCAGCAAGTACATAATGTACAAGACCAGAAACAAGATCAACATGACCATCCTGGGCTACATCATGTGGTGCGTGTGCGAGATTGTCGTGATCTGCCTGGCATATTCATTCATCACCGTGCCGATCACGGGCATCGGATGGGATCAGTTCCCGGCGACTCTGGGAAAGGCTTTGTTGTATGGAAACACTTCTTTGATAATTCCTTACATCCTCGCCGGGATGTACTATGCCATTCAAGACAAGAATCAGATCATCCGTCTGATGAACTATGATAATGTCGTCTCGGACGAGGCCATGCCGGTCTCGCGGCTTGAGAAGATAACCCTTTTCGACAACAATGGCGACCTCAAACTGTGCGTCAGCGCGTCGAACCTCTACTACATCGAGTCCGACGACAACTACATTGTGGTCTGGTACACGGACAGCAAGGGGGACTTGAAGCGCTACATGCTCCGTTGCCGCCTGAAGACCGTGGAGGAGAGTTTCCGGGGCAGCAGCCTCGTGCGGTGCCACAGGAAATACATCGTGAACATGGACAAGGTCAAGGTTCTGCGCAAGGAGAGGGATGGCTACGAGCTGGATCTGGACAATGACGCGATCGCCCCTATTCCTATCACCAAGACCTATTCGGAAAACGTCCTGGGCCGTTTCAACAACAGCGCAGGACGTCGTGTGGAGTAAAGTTCTTGTTCGCGGATTATTCGCAGAGCCTGTCGAGGGCGAGCTTTACGACGGCGCGGACCTGAGGCTTGTAGTCCGGATTGCTGCTCTTGAGGTAGCGGTTCGCTATCGCGCAGCAGATTGTACCGGCCTCGTGGCCAAGGCGTTTCGCCATTCCGGCGACAGCCGAGCTTTCCATCTCGAAGTTTGTGATCCTGTACTCTCCGAAGCGGAACGACTCGAAATCCTCAAGCATGTTCGGCATGGCGAGGCCTTGTCTGACGACCCTGCCCTGCGGCCCGTAGAACCCTGACGCCGAGATGGTCGTGCCCTTGACCGTGCAGTCCTCGAATTTCCTGATGAGCTTCTCGCTGGCCTTCACGAAGTAAGGCGAAGGAAGGTGCCTGTCCCAGTGCGTGTGCTTCTTGAACGCCTCCTCCATCTCAAGGTTGGAGAGTTCGTCACGGCCTTCGTACCAGTTCATAAGGCCGTCACAGCCAACGGAATAGTGGGAGAAGATAGGAGAGCCGAGAGGAATGTCGGCCTGTACCGCGCCGCAGGTCCCGATGCGCAGGACGGTGAGCGTACGGTGTTCTTTCTTTGGCTCGCGGGTCGTGAAGTCAACGTTGGCGAGCGCGTCCAGCTCGGTCATCACGATGTCGATGTTGTCGGTGCCGATGCCTGTTGACAGGACAGTGACTCTCTTGCCGTTGTACTTTCCTGTCGTGGAGACGAATTCGCGGGACTGGTGACGGAACTCGATGTCCGTCAGGTACTCGGAGACCATGTCAACCCTTCCCGGGTCGCCTACGAGGATGACGATGTCCGCCAGCTCCTCCGGTTTGAGGTGGATGTGGAACGCCGACCCGTCGTCGTTGATAATGAGTTCAGATTCTGCTATTCTCATATTCTCTGATTTTTAAAATTTAATGTCTTATCTTGCCAAAGATAGCAATATTCAGCGGAATTAACTATTTTTGTGGAATATGTGGCAAAGACTTCAAACTTTATACCTGTGCATCGCCACAGGTCTCATCGCGGCGCTGTTCTTTAGCGTCAAGGCGTTCGCACTCGGCCCTGGCGGGGTTCATGCGGTTGAGCTGACCTATGTCAAGTACACTCCGTACCTGATTCTCATGATTCTTATCACGCTTCTTCAGTTGCTGGCGGTGTTCTCGTTCAATGCCCGCGTCTTCCAGATGCGCACCGCCGTGCTTTCGGCCATTCTGATGATAGCGCTCCAGGCTTGGTTGGGCGTGGATTATTTCACGGCTGACAAGGAGTGGATATTCAAATTCACCGCCATATTCCCCCTTCTCTCCGCGATCCTGAACTTCATTGCGGCGAGGTACATCCTTAGGGATCAGCTCCTTGTGGAGAGTGTCACACGCCTCCGCTCGCGGAAGAAGAATCACAAGATCTGACAGGATAACCAATCAATTAAGGTGGTGCAAGCCCTTAAGGCACAGGGTCATAGCCGCTGCCGCCCCAAGGGTTGCAGCGGAGGATTCTCCAGATTGTGAGGAACAGGCCTTTGACGGGTCCCCATTTCTTGAAAGCCTGGATGGCGTAGGTCGAGCAAGACGGCTCGAAGCGGCAGGTTTTGGGGATATAGGGGCCGATGCAGGTGCGGTAGAACCAGATCAGCGCCAGGAACGGCGCGATGCACACCTTTCTCAACTTCTGCCTCCATGGAGGAATGTTTCCACTGGGCTTCATGTCTCCGCGATTTTTTGCAGGATCGCCCCCACCTGCTCCCGCACGGCGGCGTAGTCCAGAACCTCCTTCGTGTTGTAAAGGAAGAGTATTGAATATCCTTCCGGCGGCAGCAGCCCTTTCTGCGTCCTGTAGGCCTCACGCAGCCTGCGCTTCAGCAGATTGCGCTTAACCGCCCTCTTGAACAGGCGCTTCGGAACGGAAACTATGATGTTGTTCGGCGAGAGCCGGACAACATCATAGTTTTCAACCATTCTCCCCCCAGTCACTTCGTGACAGCCCCCCCGGGGGCACTGGGGACCGTATTCCCCAGACCCCTCGCGTCGCTCCGCGCTTGGCGCGCTGTCCCTCCTTGCCTCTCGCTGGACAACATCATTTTCAACCTTACTAGGATCCGGACTCTTGAGGAAACAGTATTTCAGACCGGGCGTGAAGCCCCAGCGGCCCTTGGACATCAGAGCCGAAATCTTCAACTTCCCGTGAAGCCGTTCGGATTTCGGTAGAGTGAGCATCAGGGACTATTTTTGAGCGGCGAGGTAGAGTTCGATGGCGCGGGCCACGGAAGGAGCCTCCGGCGTAGGAGCCTGGATCTCGATCTTGAGGCCGGCCTCGTCCATGGCCTTGACGATGGACTTGCCGTAGGCCACAAACTTGATGTCGCCCTGCTGGAAATCAGGGAAGTTCTCGTACAGGGACTTGACATCATAGGGGTTGTAGAAGACAATCATGTCGTAGTCCGTAAGGGTGATGTCTTTCAGATCCTGAGGGACGGACTTCACGAACACGGCGGTCTTGTACTCAAGGTTCTGAGCCTCCATCAGATTGGTCAGAGGAGAACTGTTTGAGGAATCGGACTGGGTCACGAGGAACTTCTCGTCCCTGTGCTTGGTTCCGATCTGCTCGATGATGGACTCCGGAGTCCCGTTGCCGAAGAAAATCTTGCGCTTGCGGTAGACAATGTGCTTCTGAAGGTACATGGCCACGGCCTCTGTGGTGCAGAAGTACTTCATAGTCTCCGGAACCTTCACCCTCAGTCCGTCACACAGTCCGTAGAATGCGTCGATGGTGTGGCGTGAGGAAAAGATGATGGCCGTGTAGTCAAGTATGTTGATCCTCTGTGTCCGGAATTCTCTGGAAGAGAGTGGCTCGATGAGAAAGAACTGTTTGAATGTGATGTCAACGCCGAACTTTTCCTTTAGGGCGACGTAGGGTGCGTCGTTGAGAGGTGCGCGCTGTGAGATTAAAATCTTCTTTATTGTCATAGTCCTACTTTTGTAATCCTGCAAGTCCGTGGCGTTAGAGCAACTTGGCTGAAAGCACCAGAACGGCGGTTGGAAGTAATTCAAGGCCGCAAAGATACAAAAATGTTGTGAAAGGATTGCAAACTGATGCGAAAATCTGTCCTCTCCGGATGATGTGGAACAGGTAGGTGAAGGCCGTTATGTATAGTATTACGGTTCTTGTAACATATTCATTGCCAATCAGAACCTTGAACGCCGCGCCGATCGGGAACACTATGAGGAACAGAAGTATCAAATAGTTGTAGAACGACCTGTTGGCGGCAGTGAAGGTCTTGCTTCTGTAGGCGTCCATCTCAAGCTGCCAGTTCAGGAACATCCTCAGGATGAGGTAGGCGAGCATGGTGCAGCAGACGGCGGCCAGTTGAAGCGCCGGCGGCATCCCGTCCATGTAGTCCGTGTGGTAGAGATTGTGTGAATATGCCACCATGCACAGCGGGACGAACAGGACTCCGGCGACCAGGTTGCGGCTTCCGCTGAGCTGGAGGCTGTCCTCAAGGTCAAGGTTACCCTTCCATCGCTGTACACAGTACCAAAGCGACGGTAGAATCTTGAATAAACTTCTGGCACTCAGCAGGAGAAGGAATGTGAATATGACAGCGAGGCCACAGAATACCGGATCGTCGATCATGCTCGTCAGTTCCCACGTTTAGCGTTGTAGCCCATGTTCCTGAGCAGTTCCGTCACCTTGTCCCTCAGGTCACCCTGGATCGTGATCTCGCCGTCCTTGGCGGAGCCTCCGACCCCGCATTTCACCTTAAGCGCCTTGCCGAGCGCGGCCAGGTCGTCCTGTGTCCCGACGAAACCGCTCACCAGCGTCACCTGCTTCCCTCCGCGGTTCCTCCGGTCGATCGTGACCGTCAGTCTCTGCCTGGACGGCTCAAGGGTCTCCGCTTCGGGAACCTCCTCTTTCGCGTAGCTGAAGTTCGGGTCTGTCGAATAGACAACCCCAAGTCTTTGTTTCCAGTCGTTGTCGGCTTTCATTATTTAATTGTCAAAAACACTTTTCCAGATCAGCGGCGGCTCATTTTTTGCCGCTTATCTGTCATATTTTTGCAAAGATAGCGAATCCTTTTGTATCTTTGTCTGATTGTCAGCCGGATTCGGCCGATTTACGAACATTAGTTTATGGACATAAAGAAATTCAACCTGTGGAACAAGGTGACGGCGCTGGCTGTTCTGGCCATCTCCGCGTTCACCTATCTCTCCACAATCGAGCCGACAGCCTCTTTCTGGGACTGCGGAGAGTTCATCGCGTCATCGTACAAGCTTGAGGTCGGACACCCGCCGGGAAACCCTGTGTTCCAGCTCATAGCAAGGTTCTTCACCATGTTCACGGGTCCGGATAAGGCCGCGGTTATGGTTAACTCGATGAGCGCCCTGTGTTCGGCGCTGACCATATTCTTCCTCTACCTTACGATCGTCTTCCTTGTCAAGAGGGTGGTCGCGCCGAAGAGGGAAGGGGAAGGCGGGACGGAAGAATATTCACCCGGCCAGGCGATAGCCATCTATGGCAGTGGCGCCGTCGGAGCTCTCGCGTATTGCTTCTCCGACACCTTCTGGTTCTCGGCGGTCGAGGGCGAGGTCTACGCCATGTCGTCCCTGTTCACGGCGATGGTCGTGTGGGCGATGACAAAATGGTACGAGGAGACCGACCGCAGGTATGCGAACCGCTGGATCGTGCTGATCTCCTTCCTGATGGGACTTTCCATCGGAGTGCACCTTCTGAACCTGCTGGCGATCCCGATGCTCGTCTACATGTACTACTTCAAGATGAGGGAGGACAAGCCATATTCATTCTGGGAATATGTCAAGATCATGGCCGTCTCGGTGGTGATCCTGGCGTTCATCCTGTTCTTCATGGTGCCTTACATCCCGAAGATAGCCGCCTATTTCGACCTGTTCTTCGTGAACACGCTGGGGCTTCCGTACAACACCGGAGCGGCGTTCTTTCTCGTGGCTCTGCTGACCGCATGCTTCTGGGGACTTTTCAAGACCTTGAAAACAGAGAAAGTGTTCTGGAACACGGCCCTGCTGTGCTTCACGACGATCGTGATCGGATTCTCCGTGTTCAGCATCGTGATCATCCGCTCCTGCGCCAAGACCCCTACCAACGAGTACCAGCCGGACAACGCCTTCACCCTTGTCCGTTATCTCTCCCGTGAGCAGTACGGCTCGACTCCGTTGCTCTACGGCCAGTACTACGGCGCTCCGTACGAACTCGACCAGAAGTACTACTGGGCTCCGCTGAACGGAAAGTACAAGAAGGCTCCGGCTCCGGTTGACGTGAAGTACGACCGCGCCGGCAAGATGCTCTTCCCGAGGATGTACAGCACGGATGACAGGCACATCAGGTTCTACGAGTCCTACACCAACGGCAAGGGGACCCCTGTCCAGGGCGCTCAGTACAAGAAGCCGACGCAGGGAGCCAACCTTTCCTATTTCTTTGACTTCCAGCTTGGCTGGATGTACTGGAGGTACTTCATGTGGAACTTCGTTGGGCGTCAGAACGAGATCCACACGCCTTCCGCCGACATGTTCACAGGCAACTGGGAGAGCGGCATTCCGTTCATCGACAAGATCCATCTTGGCGACCAGAGCAACGCCCCGCAGTGGCTGAAGGACAACCCGGGCAAGAACCACTACTATTTCCTGCCGCTGTTGCTGGGTCTTCTTGGGCTCTGCTTCCAGTTCGACAAGGATCGCCGGGGCTGCTGGCTGACATTCCTGCTGTTCTTCATGACGGGAATCGCCATCGTGCTGTACCTGAACCAGTCACCGTATCAGGTGCGTGAGAGGGACTACGCCTACGCGGGCTCGTTCTACGCCTTCGCCATCTGGATCGGATTCGCGGTCGCGGCATTATATTCATGGATAACTTCCGCCTTGAAGGGAAAGCACGCCGTCGCCGTTGCCTCCGTTGCCTCCGTCGCGTGTCTTTTCGTGCCGGCGCTGATGGCCGAGGAGAACTGGGACGACCACGACAGAAGCAACCGCTACACCGCCGTCGAAGTTGCCAAGAACTATCTCAACTCCGTGGAGCGGAATGGTTTGCTCATTACCCACGGCGACAACGACACCTTCCCTCTCTGGTACGCCCAGGAGGTCGAGGGTTTCAGGAACGATGTGAGAATATGCAACACCTCCCTTCTGGGAACAGACTGGTACATCGACCAGATGAGGTACGCCATCAACAATTCCGCGCCTCTGAATCTGTCGATAGGCCAGGAGCAGTACCTCTACGGGACCAACGAGTGGGTGCCGATCGAGGACAAGCGCGGCCAGGCCCTCCTGCTGTCTGACTGCGTCGCCGTGTTCAAGCACCCGGACGCCAAGCTGCTCTACCAGGACGGGAGGAAGATGGACTACTGGGTGTCCAGGAAGATGATCATTCCGGTCAACAAGGAGAACTGCCTGAAGAGCGGGATCGTGAGCGAGAAGTTCGCCGGACAGATCCCGGACTCCATCGTCATCGAGATCCCGAAGAGCAAGAGCTACCTGAGCAAGCCAGAACTCTTCGTCCTCGACTTCCTCTCCACCTATCAGTGGGACAGGCCTTTGAATATGCTCAACATGGGTGGCGACCTCAACATCGGCCTGAAGGACTACCTCATGTACGAGGGATTCTCCTACAAGTTCACGCCGATCCGCAACAAGGTCCAGTCTCTTGAGGTCGGCCTGGTGGACACCGATGACCTCTACGACAAGATGACTGACAAGTTCTGCTTCGACGCCGTTTCCCGCGAGGACTACTGCGTTGACTACCAGAACACCTACACGTTCCTTGGCGTGATGTCCCTGAGGAATATGTTCGTGTCAGCCGCCAACGCCTTCATCGCCGCCGGTGAGAACGACCGTGCCGAGGAGATGCTGGACAAGTGCCAGCAGGTTCTAAAGCCGAAGAAGTACCCTTACGACAACTCCATTCTGGGCTGGGGATCCAACGCCCTCTTCCCGATAGAGATGGTCAAGGACTACTACGCCCTCGGCAGGCAGGATAAGGCCAGGGCTCTCGCCCGTGAACTCTCCTCCGAGCTGATGGAGTCCGTCAGGTTCTATCTGGACTTCTACCCGATGTGCAAGAACGAGTTCGAGTACAACTGCAACCTTGTCTACTACATGACCAACGACATCCGTAAGGCTGGCGACAAGGACTTCGCCGACGAGATAGAAAAGACCCTCGCCGGCTTCCTTTCCGTTCAGTCATAAGATGTTTCGGAAATCCCGATAGCAGTTATAGAAACAAAGGGATGATTATCCATCCCGAATCGCAGGTGGTGTTATAATTTTGCGCCGTTAAATAATAGAGCGTAAGATTATGTCACCACTTGAAATTTCCACGGCTGCCATGAGCGCCAATTCCGGATCGCTGATCATCGTTTGCGCGGTCGCAAGCGCGGTGATCCTTGTCATTTCCTTTTTCCGTGAGAGGCTGAAGGCCTTCAACGCCAAGCACAAAGTCATCACCTATTCCGACACCATCGTAAGGCCGGTGTCCTGGAACGGCGGCAAGGACGGCATCGACATCGACGGCATCCCTTACTACGGTTCCTACGAGGACGAAGACCATGACATCCTGGTCGGCAACGTGATGTCAATCCCTACCGCTATTCAGGCAAAGGAGGCAAAGGAGGTGAAGGAATATGGAGACTCAGGAAGTCACGCTGCATAACGAGCTGAAGCGCAAGAGCATATTCCTGAGAGACTTCACCACTGAACTCTACGCCAGCGGGGCGACTACGATCCGGATTGAGAAGAATCTTGGCAGGATCGCCGAGAGTTGGCACACGAAGGCTGACTTCTCCGTCCTTCCGACCTGCATCGTGCTGAACCTTTGGGACGAGAGGGAGGAGAGATCCTATTCCGTGACCGGGAAGATCCCCGCCGACAGGATCAATTTCAACACCGTCTCCGACCTCAGCGGACTGAGCTGGAAGATTGTGGAAGAGGGACTTGATGTGACGCAGGCCACGGGCATATTCAGGAATATTCTTAAAAAGAAAAGGTTGAACCCTTGGCTTGTGCTGGTTCTTGTAGGGCTGGCGAACGCGTCGTTCTGCGAGCTTTTCGGAGGGGATCTTATCTCGATGCTGATAGTGTTCATCGCCACGATCGACGGTTTCTTCCTCAAGCAGAAACTGCCCGCCAAGGGGATTGACTATAGGGTGGTCATCGTCCTGGCCTCCTGCCTTTCCGCCGTGATAGCCTGCTCTGGCTTCGTGTTCGGATGGGGCAGGACACCGGAGGTCGCCCTCGCCACCAGTGTCCTCTACTTTGTCCCGGGAATCCCGTTCTGCAACGCGGTGTGTGACCTTCTTTACGGCCACTACATCTGCTGCATCAGCCGTTTCCTGCACGCCGTGATGATCACGGTCTGCCTGTCGCTGGGACTTTGCATCGCTTTCGGGCTTCTGAATATTCAATTTCTATAATGGAACTTTTCTTTCTTATCATAAAAGACGGTATCTTTGCCGCTGTTGCGGCGATAGGTTTTTCAAGCATCAGCAATCCGTCACCGAGGGTGTTTCCTCTGTGCGCCCTGATCGCCGCCGCAGGACACATGACCCGCTACGTGTTAATGAATATCTATGGCTTTCAACTGGCCACCGGCAGCATGCTGGGCGCGCTTGTCATCGGTTTTCTGGCATTGCCGGCAGCCAAGATGATCAAGACCCCGGCGGAGTGCATCTCGTTCCCGGCACTGCTTCCGATGGTTCCGGGAATGTACGCCTACCGGACGATCCAGTCCTTGCTGCATTGCCTGGGATCTTATTCGGAGCCGACATTCATGCACTACCTGTACCTGCTGAGGTTCAATTGGATGACCTGTCTGGTGACCATCATCGCGATGGTGGTCGGTGTGATGCTGCCCATCCTGCTGTTTCAGAATTATTCTTTTAAGGTGACAAAGTAATGGAATTCAGACAACTACGCTATTTCGTCAAGGTCGCGCAATTGTGCAGCTTCTCCGAGGCCTCAAAGGCTTTGTTCATCTCCCAAAGCACTTTGTCCCAGCAGATAAAGCAGCTTGAGGATGAACTTGGGGTGGAACTTCTTGTCCGGGACTCAAGGCACGTCGCCTTGAGTGACTACGGGGAGCAATACCTTCCGTACGCCAAGCAGGTTCTCAAAGATGTGGACGCAAGCGCCGAGAGGATGAAGGATGTTCGTGAGTTGAGCATCGGCACGTTGAACGTCGGCGCCACCTACACGTTCTGCCCCTTGCTGGCTGACACCGTGAGAGACTACATGAAAAGATACCCGGGAATAAAGCTCAAGATCTTCTGCCGCTCGATGGAGAACCTTATGGAGATGTTGGAGCATGGCCAGTTGGATGTGGCTTTGTCCTACAAGCCACTGCAGAGCTACGACGACATCGACTCCCACATCCTGTTCAACAGCAAGCTTTGCGTGATCGCCGGCAAAGACAATCCCGTAGCCCGGATGGAGAGCATTCGTCTGACGGAATTGGAAAAGCTCCCGCTAGCGCTGCCGGCCAGAGGATTGCAGGCAAGGAACGCTTTTGACAGCCTGCTCTACGGCCAGAACTTCAAGTTTGATGTCCGTCTGGAGATCAACGATCTCAGCATGCTTCTGGACATGGTCTCCAGCACCGGCCTTGTGACGCTCCTTTCCGAGGCCACTGTCCGCGGCAACAAGGATTTTGTCGCCCTGAGTCTTGATCACCCGCACTCTGAAATGCAGGGATCATTCCATCTTCTCAAAGGCTCCTATTGCAAAAACGCCACGAAGGAGTTCCTCAAGATGCTGGTAGAGAACAATTCCTTCACGCTGGCCATGGACGCCATAGCGAACAGGTAGGGAATCGCCGTCAAGCATGGGATGCGCAGATGCTTCGACCGGATCTGCGACAGGGAATTACCGAAGGAGTGCGCGGCGGGTAATGAGGTGAGAGTCAATGAAATAAGCATTCTCGTGGTGGGGCATTGAGTACCACGGGAATGCTTATGTTGGTTATTGCCAATGGGCTAGGTGCCACGGAGTGGATCAGTGCCTTTAGATCAGGGCCTTCACCTGTCCGGCGTTCAGCGGGATCATCTCGGTGATCGGCTTGTACTGGTACTGGTCGAAGTCGTTGATCTGGGCGAAGCCGGCGGATTTGTCACAGCGGTAGTAAACGTACATAAGAAGTCCTCCGGGAGCCTCGGAGACAACCTTGTCAGACTTGCCCTCAAGGAAGGAGACAAGCTCTTCCTTCTTGGTTTTCGGGTAGTTGGCGGTCTTGCGCTTGAACGAACCTTCCTTGCCCTCGATCACGTATGAGGATTTCATGGCGAGGAAGAGGATCACGGCGAACGCTATGAGAGTGCATCCGAGGATGAACATAGAGTCGGAGCAGAAGAGCAGTCCGACTCCTGCGGCAAGGAACAAAAGTGTGATGATGAAGTCCTTTGCGGATCTTGTTTTCTTGATATTTACGGTTTCCATTTTTTCTGTTTTAAAAGTTATCCTTTAATAATATAATGTGGATCCATTGCCGGATAACGCAATGATCCGGTGAGCCGCTCAAAAAAGAGGGGAGCGGCACCCTTCGGGGTGCAGGGATCAGGAATATGCTGGATCGCCTTCATACACACCGTTGTGCCACCGGAAGAAGCGGCACTTTTGTGGAATTGGAATATGGAAACCGACCGCTATAGACGCAGCTTCCGCAGCGTAGGCAGGGAACGCTTAAGGATGACGGAACCGGTCAGGATCCTGGACCCCAGGATTCCGATCAGGATGTCTGTCCTGCGGGTGTGTCTGCACACGTTGCCGGAAGCACCTGTGACTGTGCGTACTACCGTCTGCCCCTCGGCCGTCGGGCTGGAGAGGCAAGGCGTGTTGAACTTTATGAATGAATGATCAGAATTTGCCGGATCTGAAATAATTCCGGAGGAAGCAGCGGCAGAAACCCCGATGTAAGCCTTGTCCTGTGGCGAGGAAAGGAAGTTGACCCGCAGCCCGTCGCAGAAAAACGCAAGGGCGGCGAGGACAACGGAAACCAGGCATAATCTGACGAGCGACTTCATGACCGGTTACCTTTTAAGTCGTACGAATATGCTCAGCGGCAGGTTCTTGCCGAACCTGTCCCTAAGTACCAGCTCACCGGATTCCAAGGAGGCGTCGGCTGGAAGACCGAGAGCCTGGCGGACAACGGTCTCGCCCAGGATGGCCGAGAATCCGTTGGAGTAAAGGTTCAGGACAAGGAAACTGTTTTCAGGAGCGAGAATCTTTCCGACGGTCTTCATCATATCGAAAAGACATTCGTCCAGTTTCCATTTTTCCCCGTCCGGGCCGTGGCCGTAGGCCGGAGGATCGAGGATGATTCCCTGATAGAGATTGCCTCGTCTGGCCTCGCGGCCGGCGAACTTCATCGCGTCCTCCACCACCCAGCGGATGTCCCGGAGGCCGCTGCGATCCTGATTCTCATGCGCCCAGGTGACAACCTGACGCACTGAATCCAGATGAGTGACATCCGCTCCGGCGCATTTGGCGGCAAGCGAGGCCGCTCCCGTGTAGGCGAACAGGTTCAGGACCTTAGGGCGTGAGCCTGTCTTCGCGGCGACGTCCGATGTCTGTCTGAATATGTAGTCCCAGTTAGCGGCCTGCTCCGGGAAGACTCCCACGTGCTTGAAGGACGTGAGTCCGAGGCGGAGGCTGAACTTCGGGCCGCCATCATAGCGGATCCACCACTGATCCGGCATATTCCTAAGCCTTTCCCACGTCCCGCTGTCCTCCTTCCCGGCCTTGCCGAATCCGGCTCCCGGCGTGAAGCGGGTGTGTGCGAGAGTGTTCCATTCGGCATCGCTCATGCTCTTGTCCCACAGAGCCTTAGGCTCCGGACGGGCAAGAACATATTCACCAAACCTTTCAAGTTTGGCTCCTTTGCCGGAATCCAGAAGTTCGTAGTCCTTCCAGTTATTAGGAACATACTCGATCGTCATAGCGCACAAATATAGGAAAAAGAAAGCCTATTTTGTTCTATCGGGACAGGATTTAATCGTTATAGTCTGATTGACTGATACGTAATCCGCTGGATTTTACTATATTTGCGCTCGGAATTTGTAAGATTTTACTAAAACAACAAGTTATGCAACAGCACATTGACACCTACGATTTCAAAGGCAAAAAGGCTATCGTGAGAGTGGACTTCAACGTTCCGCTCGATGAAAACTTCAACATCACTGATGACACCCGCATCCGCGCGGCTCTCCCTACGCTCAAGAAAGTGCTTGCCGAAGGTGGCTCCCTCATCCTCATGTCCCATCTCGGACGTCCGAAGGGAGTTGACCCTAAGTTCTCCCTCAAACATATTCTCGCCCATGTCTCCGAGTGCCTCGGAGTTCCGGTGCAGTTCGCCGAGGACTGCCAGAAGGCTGACGCTCAGGCCGCCGCCCTCAAGCCGGGTGAGGTCCTGATGCTTGAGAACCTGCGTTTCTACGCCGAGGAGGAGGGCAAGCCGAGAGGACTCGCCGCCGATGCTACCGATGAGGAGAAGGCCGAGGCTAAGAAGGCTGTCAAGGCAAGCCAGAAGGGATTCGTGAAGAAGCTGGCTTCCTACGCTGACTGCTACATCAACGACGCTTTCGGCACGGCTCACAGGGCTCACGCTTCGACCGCGCTGATCGCCGCCTATTTCCCGAATGACAAGATGTTCGGCTACCTGATGGAGAAAGAGGTAAAGGCCATCGAGAACGTTCTCCAGAACGCCCAGCGTCCTTTCACCGCCATCATCGGAGGTTCGAAGGTCTCCAGCAAGCTTGGGGTGATCAAGAATCTGCTTGACAAGGTTGACAACCTGATCATCGGCGGAGGAATGGGCTACACCTTCATCAAGGCCCAGGGCGGCCACATCGGAAAGTCTCTCCATGAGGACGAGCTTATGCCGGACGCTCTTCAGATCATGAAGGAGGCAAAGGAGAAGGGCGTGAACCTCTCCCTTTCCGTAGCCACCGTCTCCGGCCAGGAGTTCAGCAACGACACTCCTCGCAAGGTGTTCGACATATTCAACATTCCTGACGATTGGGAGGGAATGGACGCTTCCGACGCTTCGCTTGAGAACTGGAGGAAGATCATCCTCGCTTCCAAGACCATTCTTTGGAACGGCCCTGTCGGAGTGTTCGAGCTTCCTAACTTCGCCCACGGTACCGAGAAGATCGCCGAGTTCGTGGCCGAGGCCACACAGAACGGTGCCTACTCTCTCGTAGGTGGCGGCGACTCAGTGGCGGCTGTCACAAAGCTCGGTTTCGCCGACAAGGTCAGCTACGTGTCCACAGGTGGCGGAGCCATGCTGGAGGCCATCGAGGGCAAGGATCTTCCTGGCATCGCCGCTATCCGCGACTAGCCGGGGCGCGACCGTCAGCGCCCCCTTCCTCTAAATTTCTCGGGCGAAGGGGCGTAAGAATCGCAGATTTTATGTAAGTTTGTACGAAAAGTGATTTTTAGGTTATGGATCTTCTGTTCGTACATTGGAATATGAATCCGGAGATATTCAGGATCGGATCGTTCGCCGTAAGGTGGTATGGTCTCCTGTTTGTTTCCGGTTTCGTTATTGGCTACTGGATGTTCGCGAGGTTCTTCAAGAGGGAAAAGGTCAACGAGGCCCTTCTTGATCCGCTTCTGTACACATTGCTGATAGGTACTCTTGTGGGAGCCCGTCTCGGGCATTGCATATTCTACCAGCCGGACTATTATTTCGGCTCCTGGAAAGGTTTCCTTGAGATCTTCGCCGTCTGGCACGGAGGACTTGCCAGCCACGGGGGGGCGATGATGCTGCTCCTGTGCATGTGGTGGTTCGCGGGCAGGTACGGGAAGAAGAACCACATCGATTTTCTGTGGATTCTGGATCATCTGGCCATAGCCGTGGCGTTCGCCGCGACATTCATCAGGCTCGGAAACCTTTGCAACTCCGAGATATACGGCGATGTTACGAACCTTCCGTGGGGATTCATCTTCGAGCGCAGGGGAGAAACCGAGCCTAAGCATCCGACGCAGATCTACGAGGCTCTGAGCTATCTGATCCTCGGTGTCGGGCTGTTGTGGCTCTATGTCAAGAAGCTGGACAAGATGTACAGGGGTTCCTTCATAGGAATATTCTTCATCGTCTGCTTCGGGATGCGTTTCCTCATAGAGTTCATCAAGGAGCCGCAGGTGGATTTCGAGAACGCGATGGTTCTGGACATGGGACAGTGGCTGAGCATTCCGTTTGTCCTTCTGGGCATCGGACTCCTGGTCTATTCCTATAAGAAGAAGATTCCCGCCGCCGCTGTCATCCCCGACACCAAGCCCAAAAAGTCCGAGCCCACCCACTACGCCAAGAGCCTTAACGGATAATTTATGGTAAAGGCAATTTTTTTTGATATTGACGGCACCCTCGTGAGTTTCAAGACCCACCGGATGTCCGAGAATCTTAAGGAGAGACTTCATGAGCTTCAGGCCAAGGGCGTGAAGCTTTTCATTTCAAGTGGGCGGGCGAGGCTGGTGATGAACAATCTGGACGGCTTTCCGTTCGACGGCTATGTGGCGATGAACGGGGCGGAGACGACTCTTGGCGGTGAGGTGATTGACAGTCACCCGCTTCCTGAGGCGACTTCCCTTCAGGTGGCCGAAATCGCTGAGCGGGAGAAGGTGTCCTGCTGGGTGTTCGCCGACAACGTGGCGGGGATCAACCATGCAAGCCCGCAGGCGATGGAGATCGCAGAGATGATCAACCTGCGCCCGCCTTGCTTCCTTGACCTCCGGCAGGTCGCGGAGAATCACACGGTCTATGAATATACCATATTCTTTGATGACGAACAGGCGCGAAGGCTGCTTTATCCGGTGCTGAAGAATGTCTCCTACACCCGCTGGCACCCTTATTTTCTGGACATTGTGCCGGAAGGCCTGTCAAAATCCTACGGCGCGGCGCGCATCCTTGAGCGCATCGGCGTGACACGCGAGGAGTGCATGGCGTTCGGCGACGGAGGCAACGACATCCCGATCATTGAATATGCCGGGATCGGTGTCGCGATGGGCAATGCCACCGACGATGTGAAGGCCGCCGCGGACTATGTCACTGACACTGTCGATGAGGATGGAGTTGTCACCGCGCTTCAGCGTTTTGGCGTACTCTAGGAAACTTGGAAATTTTTTAAGTTTTTCGGTACATCGTTTTATTTTATTGAAAATAAATCACTTGATTAATCCGCCGCTTTTTAGGTGGCGGATTATTTTATTATATTGCTTGAAAAAATGACGGTTTTTGCATAGCATTTGCAGAATAGCTTGGCGCAATTATAGAGATTATGGCTGAATTGACAAAGGAAACGATAATGATGACGGCGAACGGACTCTTCTCAAAGGATGGAGTCCGCGAGGTGTCCATCGATGACATCTGCCGCAAGCTCTGCATCTCCAAGAAGACATTCTACCAGTACTACGCCCAAAAGGAGGATCTTGTCGCCGACGTGGTGGCCTACAATGTCGAGAGGAAGAAGGATGAGTTCGAGAGGATGGTCGAAGGCAAGAACGCCGTTCAGGTGCTTAAGGCCATGTTCGCCCTCGTAGGCAGGAAAAAGACCATGGACAAGGACAAGAGGATGGTCAAGGACATCATGAAATACTATCCTGAGACCTTCATCAAGCGCGCCGAGGATCGCTCCAAGGCACTTCACAACTTCTTTGTGGATTGTTTCGACACCGGAAGGAAGGAGGGACTCATCCGTTCCGACATGGACGTTGAGGGGGTGCAGTTGCTGATCTACATCATGCACGAGGGCATGGCCGAGTACCTTGACGGCGGCCACCGCATCGAGGGAAAGAAGGTCTCGTTCAAGTCGCTCTCCGCGGCCTTCGAGGACATCGTGACAAGGGTGCTGCTCACGCCGAAAGGTTTTGAGGAATATTCATCAACGGATAATTGTAAAAATAGTTAGTATAGTATGAAAAACAGATTGAAGTATCTAGTTCTGACCGCCGCGGCCCTGCCGCTTGCTCTGGCAGCGCAGGCCCAGTACCGGAATGACACCATCCCGAAGGAGTCGCCCAAGGACACCTCGCTGGTGACCCTGACCTTGAACGACGCCCTTCAGATCGCCTTGAGCGAGAATGTCGCCGTGAAGGTTGCAGACAAGGAGATCCAGCGTACGGAATATGCCAAGAAAGGCACCTACGCCTCCCTGTTCCCACAGATTAACGCTTCGGGAGCCTACCAGAGAACAATCAAGAAACAGGTTATGTACATGGACTCGGACAGCGGTTCGGACGAGGAGGGCGGAGGCGGAATGGGCTTCCTGAGCTCTCTGGGTCCATACTTCATGCGCATCAATGAGCTTTCCGCCAAGGCCGGGATGGATCCGGTGAAGATTGAGCAGACGGAAGGCGGTTCCGGCAGTGGAGGTTTTGCTGTAGGCCGCTGGAACACCTACAACTACGGTGTGTCGGCCTCGATGCCGATCGTCAACGCCCAGCTTTGGGAGAGCCTGAAGATCTCCGGCCAGAGCGTGGACCTCGCCGTGGAGAAGGCCCGTTCCTCAAGGCTGGACATGGTTACCCAGGTGAAGCAGGCCTACTACTCCGTCCTGCTCGCCAAGGAGGCGTTCAATGTCTACAAGGATGTCTACGAGAACGCTGTTGACAACTTCGCCCAGACCGAGAGGCGCTACAATGCGCAGAAAGCCTCCGAGCTTGAATATACAAGGGCAAAATCAACGGTGGCCGCCGCCATCCCTGATGTCTACAATGCCGAAAGTTCGGTGATCCTGGCTCTCTGGCAGCTCAAGGCCGTGATGGGAGTGGATCTTGACAGGAACATCGACGTGTCCGGCTCTCTGGAGGACTTCTCCAAGGAGATGTTCAGGGACATCAACGAGAACAGCGACCCATCCTTGGAGTACAACACCACCCTTCGCCAGCTTGAGATCCAGGCCGAGCAGCTTGCCTCGACAGTCCGCATGCAGAAGGCCGCCTATCTTCCGAGCATAGCCGCGAACTTCTCGTACAGCATGATCGCGATGACCAACGACTTCAAGTTCAGCGAGTACCAGTGGTCTCCTTACTCCTATGTGGGTGTCAGCATCTCCATTCCGATCTTCTCCGGCGGAAAGCGCCACAATGATGTGCGCCAGACCAAGGTGCAGGCCGCCCAGCTCGACCTCCAGAGGATCGAGACCGAGCGCCAGCTCAAGATCGCCATCCGCCAGTACCTCAACACGATGGAGACGAACATGAAGAGTTTCAACTCCGCCAACGAGGCCGTGGCCCTCGCCCGGAAGGCCTACGACATCGCCGCCAAGTCCTACAAGGTCGGCAAGAGCACGATCACGGAACTAAATGACGCTCAGCTGACCTTGACGCAGGCCAGTCTGGCCCAGTCGCAGGCTGTCTATAATTTCGTGGTGGCGAAGTCCAACCTCGAGAAGACCCTCGGCTACGATTTCATCGACGAGAAGGGAGACATCGACCTTGAGAATATGTAAAAAATAAAAACATCAAGAATATGAACAAGACAATCAGGACTATGATTTTCGCCTCGGCCACCGTTCTTATGGCCGCTTGCGGAAACGGCAGGAAGGCAGACAACGCCGGGGCTTCCGCCCAGGTTGAGGAAAGGACTACCTTGATCTCGACGACGGTCGCCACAAGGCAGGAAGTGCCTCAGACAGAAATATATTCATCATCCGTACAGGCTTTCGCCGTGAACAACATCGCCCCGCAGACCGGTGGCAGGATCAAGACCATCAAGGTTGATGTCGGCAGTTTCGTGAGCAAGAACGAGCTGCTGGCCGAGATGGACGCCGCGCAGCTTGATCAGGCAAGACTCAAGCTTGTCAACGATTCCACCGAGCTCAGCCGCCTGAGAAGCCTTTACGAGGAAGGCGGCGTGTCAAAGTCTGATTTCGATGCTGCCGAGATGGCTTGGAAGGTCAGCCGCAGATCCTACAACAACCTGCTTGAGAACACCTGGCTCCGTTCGCCTATCAGCGGAGTCATCACCGCGAGGAACTACGATCAGGGCGACCTTTATTCCGGCCAGCCGATCTTCGTTGTGCAGCAGATCACTCCGGTGAAGCTCCTCGTTGGCATCTCCGAGTCAGATTACACCAAGGTCAAGAAAGGCGATCAGGTCGAGATCACCGCTGACGCCATTCCGGGAAGGACATTCACAGGCAAGGTCAACAAGGTCTATCCTACAATCGATCCTACGAGCCACACATTCACTACGGAAGTGCTTGTCGGCAACACTGACAGGACTCTGCGTCCGGGAATGTTCGCGAGGGTGAAGGTCGAGTTCGGCGTGAACAACAGCATCGTTGTTCCTGACGAGGCCGTCGTCAAGATGCAGGGATCGGGCCAGAGAAGTGTCTATGTAGTTGGTTCCGACAGCACTGTGAACAGCGTGATCGTCAAGGTCGGCCGTCATTTCGACAGGTATTACGAGATTCTCGAAGGCCTTAATGAAGGCGATGTGGTAGCCACCAAGGGTAGCTCCAGCCTCAAGGACGGGGCCAAGGTCGAGATTTCCAAGAACAACTAAAGAGTTTAAACTATGAGTATATACAGATCCGCGGTGAAGAAGCCCGTGACGACAGCGTTGATATTCGTGGCATTCGCTGTCTTCGGAATCTTCTCACTGATGAACACCTCCCTGGCGAACTTCCCGGACTTCGACGCCAACGTCGTTCTGGTGATGTCGTCCTACCCGGGAGCGAGCGCTTCCGACATCGAGAACAACCTCACCAAGGTGCTTGAGAACACCTTGAACGGTGTGGAAGACCTTAAGGACATCACTTCCAGATCGAAGGAGAATGTTTCCATCGTTGTCCTGGAGTTTGAATATGGTACCGACATCGACGAGGCCTGCAACAACATCAGGGACAAGCTGGATCTTGTCAACTCGTCGCTTCCTAACGGAGCTTCCGTACCGGTGCTTTTCAAGTTCGGTATGGACGATATGCCTGTGCTGATTCTTTCGGCGAAGGCAGACAAGAGCCTTATGGGCCTTGACAAGATCCTCGACGACAAGCTTGTCACTCCGCTTGGACGTGTGAAAGGCGTTGGTACCGTCAGCGTTTCCGGCGCCCCTGAAAGGGAAATCCATGTCTATTGCGACCCTAACAAGCTGGAAGCCTACGGATTGAGTGTTTCGGGAATATCCCAGGTCATCGCCGCCGAGAACCGTAACATCCCTTCCGGAAGCATCGACATAGGCGCCGAGTCATTCACGCTTCGTGTCGAGAAGGAATTCAAGGATCCGTCCGAGCTGCTGGACATTGTGGTCAGCACGAGGAACGGCCAGACTGTTTATCTCAGGGATGTGGCCACAGTCATCGACGGTCTTGAGGAAAAATCTCAGGAGTCTTTCACCAACGGTGAGAGAGCCGCTATGATAGCTATCCAGAAACAGTCCGGAGCCAACACCGTCAACGTCATCAAGAGTGTCAAGGAGAAACTCAAGACGATTGAGCCCACACTTCCGTCTGATGTGAATATCACCACCGTGGTCGATAGCTCCACGAACATCCTGAACACCCTTAACTCCTTGAAGGAGACGATTATCATCACCCTTCTGGTGGTCATGCTCGTGGTCTACATATTCCTTGGCCGCTGGAGGGCGACGTTCATCATCGTGCTGTCCATCCCTATTGCATTGCTCGGGTCGTTGATCTACCTTTACGCGACAGGCAACACATTGAACATCATTTCGATGTCGGCCTTGTCCATCGCGATTGGTATGGTGGTGGACGATGCCATTGTGGTGCTGGAGAACATCTCTACTCATCTGGAGCGTGGAGAGAAGCCAACGGAGGCAGCCGTCCACGGCACCTCGGAGGTGGGTATCTCCGTGATCGCCTCCACCCTTACGATGCTTTGCGTGTTCCTGCCTCTCACCATGGTCTCCGGAATGGCCGGAATCATGTTCAAGCAGCTCGGCTGGATTGTCAGCATCATCATGATCATCTCCACGACCGCCGCGCTTACCCTTGTCCCGATGCTCTGCTCCAGAATGCTGAGCAACAAGCCTAAGAACGGCAGACTCCATAGGGCGATCTTCGACAATGTGGAGAAGTTCCTCAACAAGATCTCCGATGGCTATGCCAAGATCATCGGCTGGTGCATGGTGCATAGGAAAACTGTGATATTCAGTGGTTTTGCTGTCTTCGTGGCGGTTCTTGTACTGCTTGGTCCCAGTGTCAAGACCGAGTACTTCCCGCACTCCGACGAGGGGCGTCTGACCGTCTCGATCGAACTTCCGGTGGGTACCGAGCAGACTGTGACCGGTGAGTTCGCCAAGGACTTCGCAGCCAGACTCCGGTCTGAAATCCCTGAGATCCAGGTACTTCAGTACCGCTTCGGCCAGGCGAGCACCGACAACGCCTGGGGAAGCATGCAGTCCAACGGTTCGTACATCATCTCGATGAACATCAACCTCGGTTCCATGGAAGACCGTAAGCGCTCTTCTTCCGAGATCGCCGACATCATCAGGAAAGATCTAAGGGAGTATCCTGAAGTCAAGAAAGGTACGGTCTCCGAGGGCATGGGAGGAGTAGGTGGAGCTGCGTCCGTCACTCTTGAGATCTACGGCTACGACTTCGACGAGACCGACCGTGTGGCCAAGGAGATCCAAGGCAAGATGCTGGACAACGAGAACTTCACGCAGGTTGTCCTCAGCCGTGATGACTACACTCCTGAGTATCAGGTGGATTTCGACAGGACAAAGCTGGCTCTCAACGGCCTTAACTCCACGACGGCCGCAGCGGCTTTCAGCGCCGCGATGAACGGTTCGGTGGGATCCTTCTACCGTGAGGAAGGCGAGGAGTACAACATCCGCGTCATCTACGACAGGAAGTTCCGTACAAGCACGCAGGACATCGAGAACATCATTGTCTATACTCCTGCCGGCAAGGCCGTCCGCATCAAGGATCTGGGGACCGTGGTCGAGTCCAAGGTTCCTCCTACAATCGAGAGGAAGAACCGTGAGAGGTACATCACCGTGACGGGCATTGTGGCAACCGGACACGCCCTCAGCGAGGCTGTGGCCACCACGAACGCCATCATCAAGACCACCGACATCCCGAACAACATCTCCACCGACATCTCCGGAGACTTCGAGGACCAGCAGTCCATGTTCCTGAACCTCGTCGTGCTGATGGCTCTGATCATCATCCTTGTGTACATGGTGATGGCCTCCCAGTTCGAGTCGTTCATGAGTCCGTTCGTGATCATGTTCTCCGTGCCTTTCGCGTTCACGGGTGTGATCCTTGGTCTCTGGGCCACGAACACCGCGCTCGGCGTGATGGCGATGATCGGTATCATCATCCTGCTTGGTATCGTAGTGAAGAACGGTATCGTGCTGATAGACTACACGATCCTGATGCGCGAGAGAGGCATGAGCGTTGTCGATGCCTCCGTCACCGCGGCGAGAAGCCGTCTGCGTCCTATCCTTATGACCACCCTCACGACAGTGCTCGGTATGGTGCCTATGGCTGTCGGACGCGGAGAAGGTTCCGAACTTTGGCGCTCGCTTGGTATGACGGTCTGCTGGGGTCTGACGATTTCCACGCTTGTCACCCTGGTGCTCATTCCGACGATCTACTGCTCTCTCGCCACCGCGCAGGAGAGACGCAAGGCCAGGAAGCTGGCGCAGGTCAAGGAGTAGTTATTCGTCGTTTACGACGAAGGCGTGAAAGGCCCGGTGGGGTGCGCGGAGCGCATCCCACTCCCCCGAGGGGAGGAATTTAGGGAGATTGTAACGTTATTGATAAAAGTGGGATTGCCTTCGGACGTGAGATGAAGTTTTTACAATTGTGATAATGTATTAGCGAAAGATAAGATTTGAACATGAAAGCGATTTTTATAGCATACAACCAGGCCTACGGCAACGAGATTGTCGAGTTGCTTGAGGGGTTCGGCCAGAGAGGGTTCACCCAGTGGCTTGACATCCAGGGCAGGGGAGGGGTTGATGGAATCCCTCACTACGGTGACCATGCGTGGCCTGAGCAGAACTACGCCATCCTGACGATTGTCCCAGACGAGAAAGTCACTCCGATTCTGGATGCGCTTCGTCAGAAGGATAAAGCCTATAAGGATCTTGGTCTGAGGGCTTTTGTCTGGAACATCGAGCAGACGGTATAGTTGTCGCTTCCATCCCGGCAGACAGACCGCCACCAGCTATGGGCAGGAACCCATCCGGAACCTCTGCCCTGGCGTACTTCCGCTTCCACCAGAAGTACTGGTGCTCTGGAATGCCTTTCTCTTTCAACAGGGACTTGATTGCTATCCCTTTCTCCCGGGCCTCGCCCTGAATCTCTTCGATTTGTTCGCGTGTAAGCATGTCAGTTTATATTAGTGGTGCAAAGTTATATACCACTTAATCAAACTGACAGTCGTACTTTATCGAATGCTTACACATAGCGCGACAGCCTGGGCAGCAGGGAGTACGTGTATTCGATCGCGTCACCCATCTTGCTGTTGGGAAGGACCTTCAGATATGCCTCTTTCATCCACGTCTCAAAGAGTCGTATTGTCGGATAAGATATCTTCAGGCGTTGTTCCTTGCGTTCATCCGCATTTAAGCCTGCCTTGTCCGCATCAGATTCCACTTTGTAGATCTGTTAGGTCTGAGTATCTATATTTAGTTAGCAAATCCTCATATTCGGGCTCGGTTAGTAACTCGCTGGTGCCTAATATCTTTTGTTTGTATTCTCGTAATTTTTGTAGTTCCGTCATAAATTCAACAATTGATTTGTTTAGTCTATGACTATTGTGCCATTTTTACGGCAAGCCATTTGTTTAATTTATAAGCTAAAGCAGCTGCATATTCTTTGTAGAGGCCATTATTATCTTTAGACTCGTATGACTTAATCAAAGCCTTGATTTCAGACTGTTTCCATACTTCTTTTTCCCCAAGAAATCTGATAATGCCACTAATGGCGGACTTGCGGTTTGCCACGAGTATAGGATGATTCAAGTTTAAGGTATCGTTGATATCTCTATTCCATTCTGGGTTAGACGAAGTGATCTGTCCATTGCGTGAATATGATATGGATTCTATGCATGCTGGATTTAAAGGAGAAATTCCAATGTCTTCATTTCCTCGATGAGTGTCGCAGTGTGTAGCAGAGGGAGAGTTGCTGTTTTCAATGCCGCTGCAGCATAAGATCATATTCTTGTATTGCATCCTTTCGTCTCTGGTACATTGGGATCTTGCTTTGATATGTTCTATCTTATTTGATGACACACCTCCAGAAAACTCGTCATATAGACGCTTCATGCAATAAGCGCAAATTCCACCTTGCTCCTTGTATAGGGCTTGTCTCAAAACAGGACTAGACTCATAATCGGTACCAGGAGTGTTCCTGAATAGAGTCCATTCTGTTGGCTCATTATTTTTGCTGATTAGCTTCATCTTCCACAATGTTAAGATTAATCAGAGTTTGCGCTTCGGATAGCTCTGAAATGTTATCTCCATACGCCTTATACATATCTGATAGCAGTGTTTTTGCATTTCCAAAATCACCGTTATCAATCAATCGGAATAACTCATTTATCTTGTGTTCAACCTCTTCAGGACGAGGAGATTGTTGTAGGATAACCTTGACTATTGAAGAAATGTCCATTCCGTATGGATTAACAGTGTCAAAGATGTGTTTATGTTCTTTGCTTGAGTATTCTAGTTTGTATACAACGTTATCATCTATGTTCTGTACACCAGCCATTACCATAGGCGCATGTGTCGTGACAATAAATTGTAAGTGAGGGAATGCGTTTCGTAGTCCTATTAAGACCTTGGATTGCAACGTTGGATGCAAGTGCATATCTATTTCATCAATTAGGACAGTTCCCTTTGTCTCAATTGCTGCGTTAAGTCCGTAAAATGATTTATTTAATAATGAACATCTCTCAGCCAAGTCCGTTACTATATTTACGAGACGCTTATAACCATCTGACAATAAGTTACTTTCTATCTCTCGTCCATCGGAGAATTTGTAAAAAATACTCCCATATTCTGGACGAACCTGAATATCATAAATTATGTCGCAACCTTTATTCCCAAGCGCATCTATAATGGCTTTTCGAACTATCTCAATTTCGTCAAGATTCCGTCCTCCCTCTTGTAAGACTTTGAGCCGTTTTTGCCAAAAGCGAAATAATCCATTTCCTTCTAGGCATTCATAATAGCCAAATGATCTTTTCTGGGCATATTTAATGAAAGGGGCTGAGTTTATTTTCCGAGATTTATGAATGTCTTCCGTTGTAAATGATGCGAAGAGGGGTAAAGGTTTACGTTGTATTTCTGCCTTTTGGGCTATGTCATAAACGACATAGCTCTTTTTTAGTGATCTGCCAAAGTTTCGATAGTCTTTTAGCCCTGTGATAAGGGCACGGCTGTTCTTAAAACTATTTTTTTGAATAGTTTGACGTCTATTAAGATTGAATTTGTCTGTTATCTCAGAGCCAAAAACATCTGGCAGGCAATCCTTGTCAATGTCAAAATGAATCTTTAGTGGTTGTTCATCAGGTGTAATACCATACGATTCTAATTGCATAAAATCATCGGTGGTGGGAGAAAGGAATTTCGTGTATTCAGTACTGAATCCTGAAAAGAATGAGCCTAGCACATATTTGCAGGCAGAAAGAACGGATGTCTTTCCGCTTGCATTATCACCGATTAGAAGATTGATGCCAGGCTTGAATGTTATTGACAAACTATCATAACATCTAAAAAATTCTAATACAAGATTTTTCATTAAATTACTTCTTATTAGTTTTGGGCCAAGATGATAACCTATGCATTAATTGCTGAGACCATAAATGTTTGCAGTGCTAATTAGGAATCAAATGCTCATATTCTGGATTCCTGATTTCTATTCTCTGTCTTTCCTGGCAATTTAAACATTCTTAACATAAATGTTTGAAGGACAAGCCTCAATCATTCCATATTTTGTAGACCTATATTTTTGCATACTATATACTTTTTTGTTCCTTAAATGAACCTTGGATTTATGGTAAGCTCCACCATCTAAGGCTTTCTGGGCAAAAGTAATAATTTTATGCTGAAAATGAAAGCCTAACAAAAGATTGAAGAAAAGATTGAAGAAAATATAGTTGAGCCTACTTTCTTATCTTGCTATGGTAATCTGTTAGGGGGGATTAGCAACTTAGGTGCTCCGTTAGTTATCTGGTATGATAGAGAATTTATTGGAGGTGTATGTAAAGCGTGAATATAATTTAAGTGAAGGTTACTATAGCGTTCTTCGTAAAGTTTTTGCGGTTGTAGCGGATGACAAGAAGCGCGTTTTAGGGCATATTCGCGCATATCAGAAGAGATAATCGCCTGTGGGGAGAAAAGACTTTGCGGCAAGATTATCTGTCATAAGTGAAATTGTCAGCGGAACTACCGACTGAATTGCTGATTGAGAAAGACTTTGTGTCAGGGCAGCAGCATCAAATTCTAGCGCCCCTAAGCTGTTCCAGAAGATAGTCCTGTGAGAGTGATGCCCTGAACAACCTTTCCCGTATGCTTCTGTTGTCGCTGTGCGCCTTGGCGATCTGGAGCGCCAGCTTCCTGACGGTGGAGAGGTTCTGCGCCGCGAAGCCTTTTCTGGCGCGGCAGGCGTCCTCCTTGAAGGTCACGTCCAGATGCCAGTGAAGTTGGTTCTCTATACCCCAGTGCCCTCTTGCGAGCATTGCGTAGTACGCGGCGTGCGGATGGTCCTCATCGCTGATGTAGTGCCTCACGGAGGAGGCCGCCCCTTCGGGCGTGGTCACGGTTGAGTCACCTCCACGACGGTCCTGACGCCGGGCCACCTGGAGAGGACGGCCTCGTCCTCCATGCTATCGGCGGAGGCTATCCGGCAGACCCTCTCCTCCACGCGTCCGTGGCCGGTCTCCATCTCCGATGAGGTGTCCGTGACGCTCCCACACCGGAACGCGTACCTGACGGCCTCCCGCAGGGACGGCTGGTTGTCCTTGACAGCGAGGAAATAGTGTGCGTTGCCCTCCAATATGCGCTCCGCGATGGCCGCCTGGGTGCCCGCGGCGTCGATCGACACCACTGCCCCCTCTATGTCAAGCCTGTCGAGCAGGCGGGGTATGGCGGGTATCTCGTTCTCCTTGTCCGTAACGGACTCCCGGCCGACAAGGAGGTGGTTCTCCGTCACGTACGCGCCGAGTATGTAGTCGCCTCGGGTCCCGTTGGCCCTCGGACTCGCACCGCGCAGTTTCTTCCCGTCTATCGCCACCCGCTTCTCACCGAGCGATGACAGGAAGGATCTCCCGTGTTCGGACAGGCAGCGGCGCAGCTCCTCCGGGCATACCGCAGACATCAGACGCTCGAATGTGTCAGGGGACGGGGACGTGTCGTTGTCGGTCAGGAGGTTGAAGTCCCTGGCACGCGCATGGGCGAACTCGCTCATGTCGACGTAGTCCTCACCGCCGCAGAGGTAGGTGAGAAGGGAGATCGTGAGGAGGTCGGAGATTGAGTAGATGCAGCGCGCCGTCACGCGGTGATCGGGGAAATCCGCAAAGATTTGATAGGTTGTCGCCATTGGTTCAATACTTGTTATTAAGTATTAAAGTTACTAAAATCAATAACATATGCGACTTTTCGAGAGGCCTTATACGACTTTTTACACACATTGCTCCACTTGTTTCAGCCGGCGGTTTAAGTAATGAAGATGTCTTCACCGCATTGCCTTATGCAAAAGGAAGGAGGTTTTTTGATGCGGTTGCCCTGATTTTGCTTCTATGGTATCGGGAATATTAAAGAGCCTAAAAAGAGAGAGTCGAAGTCGAAAAATTTGGATCGAAACGAAAAAGTATGTACCTTTGATACGCCGTTTTTTAAACGAATGAAGGAAGTAAAAGTAATAGAGTTGTTCGCCGGGGTCGGAGGATTTCGAGTTGGTCTTGATCGGGCCGACGCAAACTTCTTTAAGACAATCTGGGCGAACCAATGGGAGCCAGCCACTAAGGTTCAGCATGCGGCGATGGTCTATGAAAAGAACTTTGGCAAAGGCAGTGTGGTCAATGACGATATCAACCAGGTGAAGACCGAGGATATTCCAGACCACGATATGCTTGTGGGTGGTTTTCCCTGCCAGGACTACTCTGTGGCGACCACGCTCAGCAACTCCAAAGGTATCGAGGGCAGAAAAGGTGTTCTTTGGTGGTCCATATATCGCATCCTTAAGGAAAAAGGGGCAAATCGACCGGAGATTGTTTTCTTGGAGAATGTGGATCGACTTCTTCTCTCTCCGGCAAGTCAACGTGGACGTGATTTCGCCATAATTCTAGAATGCCTGAACGAATTGGACTACATTGTTGAATGGCGTGTTATCAATGCCGCGGAGTATGCTATGCCCCAGAAGCGTCGCCGTACGTACATTGTGGGATACAAGAAAGATGGCATCATCGGAAAGACCTTCACGAAACCGGAAGATTGGGTTTTCCAATCTGGAGTTTTTGCCAAGGCTTTTCCGGTGTTCATTGAGGAGAATCCTCCCGTATTACGCACAATAAAGCTTTCCGACAAAAAGAAAGACCGCTTGGTGGACATTACTAACGAATTCAACAAGAATAACAAGTTGCATCCGTTTGAAAAGAGTGGTGTCATGTTGGACGGTATTGCTTACACAGTGATTACGACTCCATCTTGTGATGAAAAGCAAATGACAATCAGGGATGTGATGGTAAAGCCTGAGGAAGTCCCTGATGAGTTCTACGTTCCCGAAGAACAAATTGAGCGGTGGAAGTATTTCAAAGGGGCCAAGCGCGTGCCAAGGACAAAAAAGAATGGCATCCAGTATGTGTTTACGGAGGGCGGAATGGAATTCCCCGATTCAATAGACAAGCCATCGAGAACAATCATAACATCAGAAGGCGGTAAAAGTCCTGACCGTTGTAGGCACATCATAATAGATCAAACAGGGCGCTACCGCAGACTGGTCCCCGCCGAGTTGGAAGGATTGAATATGTTCCCTAAAGATCATACTAAGTTGGTAGGCGTCGACAATGGGAAAAGAGCTTTCCTAATGGGAAATGCCCTTGTTTGCGGTATTGTTACCAAAGTCGGCAAAGAACTGGAATCCAGATTGAAAGGATAAAGATAATGCGAGGCGTTGAGCCCCGCATTTTTCTATTCAGCCTCCTCTACAATCGCCTTGATGTAGTCGTGGTTGAACCAGTAGCAGTATTTCTTAGCTGTGCCTCCGTGTGGATTTGCCGTTACATCTGCCGCATTCTTGGCCTTGGGGCGCACATGGAACTTCCTATGGTCGCTCTCTCGGTAGAAGTATTCTGGCGCGATGTGATTGTCCTTGACGGCGTTCTTGATGTTCAGCCAATACCCGGCTGCTTCATCCAAGTCCTTCACCGGCATTGTCCAGAAGAAAGCCTTCGCCAAACGCATCTGGTCATCATCCCCCTCTTGGAATACGATGAAAAGGAAGCGGCCAGTGAAGATGTCGTAAAGCCGGGATTCATACCAATCGTCTTCCTGAAGGATATCGAAGTAGTTGATGTTCTCGAATGACATTGCCTCTGCAGGGCGGCCATTTTTGTTGAGGCGGATAGTTTTGATGACGATACCGGACTTGATGAATTCGTCGGATTTGGTTACATCCTCTCCACGGGTCTCACCTTCTGTAAGGATTTCGTTGGCAATCAGGAAATACTTGCTCTTAGCACCTGTAGTGGGAGCGTGCAGCTCTTTCACCAGCTCGTCATAGGTCTTGCCGTAGTAAGGTTTGAATCGATCCAGGAGGATGTCTTCAAAACTCTTCTCGCGGAGTTCCGTTTCCTCAATCAGGTGCGGTCCATAGCCATGCACAAAAGCGGAAGTGTTGTAAGTGCCTTGGCCGCCAGTCTTTTCAGCAAAGGTCAGGATAGTCCGCATGTACTGTGTTTTCAGCGAAAAGGCCCTCTTGGGAGCTGGAATCTCGGCACGTGTTCCGTCCGGGAGATTGTAGTAGACATCAGAGTCGCCCTTCTGGCCTTTCCTGCAGGCTCCGAGATATGTGGTGTCTCCTTCAGAAAGTTCGTGGGCCTTACCAGCGCGAATCTTGCCGATAATCTTCTCATAGTCCTGTTTCATAATGAGCAGGTCCTTTTCCGGAATCTGCCACAGGACGGAGTAAATGAACAGCAGCTGCTGAACCGGGACATCTGCCTCATGGAGGTAGAAGAGAATCAGCATGTAGGCGCACTTCAGATAGACATGGGACAATTCAAAGGGCTTTTCCTGATCTGCATCATAATCAATCATCGTACACACAAGACGCTCTTTGATTGCCAAAACCTTATTCTTCAACTCTTTTAGAGGCGTGACCTTCAACTCTAAGCCGGCATCCGAGAAGTCCGCATCCGAATTAGAGTTTACATCATACCCGAAGAAGTACTCCTCGACCAACTGGCCAAGGCGTCCTTTTCCTTTACGGGCTTCAATGATGTCCGGAGCAATTGTCTGCTCCAAAGTTTTGCCAAGAAGCTGCTTACTATACTCCAATATGGACCATTTATCGGTCCTATCGTAGTTGAAATCCATGTTGTCTGGGGTTATTCCAGCCAAAGATAATCATTTTCAGCGGAATCTGCGTAAATTTGCATGGTTGACACTATCCCAATGACTCCAGAGCAGCGATTTAAATGCATGTCACATAACCGCGCCAAGAATACAGGTCCGGAGCTGAAACTGCGCAACGCCCTCTGGCGTCTGGGGGTTCCGTTACCGTGTCAACGATAAGCGTCTCCCTGGGACACCGGACAGTGTCCTCCTCAAGTACCGCACAGTCAACTTTATCTACGAGTGCTTCTGGCACGGCCACAAAGGATGCAAGTTCTACACGGTTCCCAAGACTAACACTGACTTCTGGACCTCGAAGATCACCCGGAATCAGGAACGAGACCAAGAGGTCTAGCCGTCAGCGCCGCTCTTTTGTGCTTACGAAAATGCTTGCGGAGATCCTGCGGAATCGCAGGATTTCCGTAAGTTATTGTTATATTGTGCCGAAAATGAGTCCCGGCCATGACAGAAGAAAATGATCTCATAAAGCGGTTCGAAGGAATATTCATCGCCCATTATCCGGCAGTGAAGGGTTTCATCGCCGCCCTGCTGAAGTCGGAGGCCTTCGCCGAGGATCTCGCCCAAGACATTTTCGCCAGACTATGGACAAGACACGACATCTGGGCGGAAAGAGACGGCGGTCACAGCGGCTACATCTACGCGATGGCGCGCAACGCCGCCCTGGACTTCATCAGGAAAAGGCGAAAAACCAGCCCACACGGAGGGGACTTCCGCCCGGAAGCCCTTGATGGATTATTCTCCGAAAGCACTCCCCTCGACCCTCTCTACGCCGAGGAAATCCAGTTGCTGATGGAACTGGCCATCGAAAGGCTCCCGAAGCGCAGAAAAAGAATATTCCGGATGAGCCGTATGGACGGCATGAGCAACAAGGAGATCGCCGAAGCTCTCGGACTCTCCACCAGAACAGTTGAGCATCAAATCTATCTGGCCCTCCGGGAACTTCGCAGAATCATCTTCCTGTTCCTCCTCCTGCATCTCATCTGAGCTTCCGCTTGGAAAGCCTTGCGATTATGCTGAAATTTCTGAATGCCCGACACCTTCCGGTGACCGGGCGACACTTCGGCGCGGATTGCCAGAATGGGGGTGCCATGAAGGTGGCTTGGAGATAGTCCTCAGACAAATCCAAGCGGCTCTCTCAATAAATATTCAAAAAAGATTTAAGTAGTCGCCCCTGTTTATACGTCTTATAGTCAGTGACACTGATTATAACACTTCTTGAATATGAACGGGTACGCGAAAAAAATCATCTCTCTGTTCGTCGGGCATAGGTTTTCCAAGAAGACCACCGCACGATTCTATGACTGGTTGACGGACGGTAACCACGCCGAAGAGAAGGAGGAGGCGCTGAGGGAACTCTTCGACAAGACGCTCCTGCAGGCTGAGGAACCTGACCTTGACCGCGCTCTGGCCGAATGGCGGCTCCGTAGCGGAATCCCATACACCGGCATCCGTAGCCGGCTCCGTAGCGGAATCCTATCCACCCACATCCGTCGCCGACTTCCAAGGTGGCTCTGGCCATCGGCGGCCTCCGTACTACTGTTGCTGTCCCTCTCGCTGGGGGCGGCTCTCCTCCGGATGGCGAAAGACGAACCAGACCTCGTCCAGGCGCACATGCCATATTCACAGATCAAGTCGCTCACCCTGCCGGACGGCACCGAGGTGCGGCTCAATTCGGGCAGCACCCTGCTCTATCCGGAGAAATTCGGGCGGAAGGGGCGTAGCGTCTTCCTTATCGGAGAGGCGGGCTTCAAGGTGCAGCCTGACGCGAAGCGGCCGTTCGTGGTCAAGACGGACGGGTTCCAGGTCACGGCTTTGGGAACGGAGTTCGACGTGTCGGCCTATCCCGACGACAAGGCGGTCAGCGCCGTGCTCCTCGAAGGCAGCGTGCTTGTCGAGTTCGACAACCTTTCCAAGAGCAGAATCCTGCGCCCGGGAGAGCAGCTGGTCTTTAACAAGGATGACCGTGGCCTTCAGCTGAAAGTGCCTGACATTGAGGACGTGACGGCTTGGAAGAGAGGTGAGTTGGTCTTCCGCCAGATGACCATCTCCGACATCATCACCGTGCTTGAGCGGCGCTTCGACGTCACATTCGTCTACAGGCTCCACGACTTCAGCACGGACCGCTATAGTTTCCGCTTCAGGGAGGATGCTTCCCTTGAAGAAGTGATGGAAGTCATCACCGACGTGACCGGAATCCTGAAATTCCGGATCGAAGACGACAAATGCCGCATCACCCGGAAATGATTGTAAAGGAATATGTCCGATGACCATCACCTCAGACACCGCTCCGGCCGCACAAGGTGCCGCCGTCGAGCCGTCTGAACGATAATAGATTGATCGTTAACCCTTAAAAAAAAACTTTTCACCATGTAAAAAAAGGACCCGGACGGACACCGCCGCCATGACCAGTACGGATGTCGTCACAAGCAGCCATTCAAGGCAACCGGTTCCCGCCAAGAGCGGAGAGGTTGCCGGCGAGCAGGCCTCCGTCCCGGATCCGAAATCAAGAACCACCCAACAATCAGGCATCTGTCCTGAGTCCCGAAACGCCGCGAACAATTTGGCGACAGCTCCGGCGCTTCAAAAACAACAAAATTAATGAACCAATTATTAAGTAGTCTATGCTGCGAAATTACAAAAATAATGCGAAACAGCGGAAGCGGGCGACGGCGTTCATGGCACTCGCCTGGCTTCTGTGCATGTTCCTGATCTCTCCTCCGGCCAGCGCGCAGGGAGATGTCAGGATAAACCTTCAGAAAAAGGACATCACCGTGGTCAGCGCCCTCAAGGAAGTCGAAAGGCAGTCAGGCCTCTCGGTCGGCTACAACGACTCCGCCCTTGAGTCCAGCCCTGCCATCAGCCTCAACCTTACGGACGCGAGGCTGCCCGAAGCCTTGAACGCCATCCTTGGCGGGACAGGATTCACCTACGAGATCAAGGATCGCTACATCAAGATCGTCCCTAAGCCTCAGGACAACCGCCCGCGGTCACGAACGATCACGGGACGGGTGCTTGACGAGAGACAGGAACCCCTCATCGGAGCCAGCGTCACCGTGGAAGGCACAGACGTGGGAGCGATCACCGACATCGACGGACGCTTCTCCATCGAGGCCTCGACCGGCAACGTCCTCCGCTTCACCTATCTGGGCTACCAGCCGGCAAGCGTCAAGGTGACAGAGAAGGCTGTCTACAACATCCAGCTGACAGGCGACGTGGACGTGCTGAGCGAGGTCGTGGTCACGGCCCTGGGCATCAGACGCGAGCAGAAAGCTCTGAGCTACAACGTCCAGCAGGTCAAGTCCGAGCAGCTTCTCGCCGTCAAGGACGCCAACTTCATCAACAGCCTCGGCGGTAAGGTGGCCGGTGTCACGATCAACAGCAGCTCCGCCGGAGTCGGAGGAGCCAGCAAGGTGGTGATGCGTGGTGTCAAGTCCATCGAGCAGAGCAGCAACGCCCTCTACGTCATCGACGGAGTTCCGATGTACAACTTCGGAGGAGGAGGCGACAAGGAGTTCGGATCAAGGGGAATGACCGAGAGCATCGCCGACCTCAACCCTGACGACATCGAGAGTGTGTCCGTCCTGACCGGAGCGGCAGCGGCGGCGCTGTACGGAAGCAACGCGGCCAACGGAGCCATCGTGATCACCACCCGCAAGGGAGAGGCCGGAAAGCCTAAGGTCACCTTCTCCACCAACACCGAGTTCGTCACCCCGTTCGTCCTTCCTGAGTTCCAGAACCGCTACGGCACGGGAAGCCGGGGAAAGTCCGACGGCTCCACGATCCTCAGCTGGGGGCCTCTCCTCAACGAGTCCTCCCGCACCGGCTACGAGCCGAGGGACTTCTTCGAGACCGGCAAGGTCTACACCAACTCCCTGACCCTCTCCGCGGGAACGGAAAAGAACCAGACCTTCGTCTCCGCGGCCTCCGTCAAGTCCGACGGCATGGTTCCGAACAACACCTACAACCGTCTCAACTTCACGTTCCGCAACAGCACGAGCTTCCTGGACGGCAGGATGCGCCTCGATGTCGGCGGAAGCTACATCGTTCAGAATGACAGGAATATGACCAACCAGGGAGTCTACTCCAATCCGGTCACTCCGGTCTACCTGTTCCCTCGCGGCGACGACTTCAGTCTCGTCAAGACCTTCGAGCGCTGGGATCCGGCCCGCAAGATCAAGACCATGTTCTGGCCGCAGGGCGAGGGTGACCTCAGGATGCAGAACCCTTACTGGATAGCCTACCGCAACCTGCGCCTCAACAACCGCAGACGCTACATGCTCTCCGCCGCCCTCAGCTACGACATCACCCCTTGGCTGAACCTGTCGGGGCGTGTACGCATCGACAACTCCACGACGAAGTACGAGCAGAAACTCTACGCGAGCTCCAACTCCACCATCACCGAAGGCAGCACCCAAGGCTACTACGCCGTGGCGGATCCACAGGAACGTCAGACCTACGCCGACATCCTCGCCAATGTTGACAAGCGATTCAGCGACTTCTCCATCGTAGCCAACCTCGGAGCCAGCATCTCCGACAACCGCTACGACGAGTTGAGCTACCGCGGCCCGATCAGGGAGAACGGTATCCCTAACGTGTTCAACGTCTTCGATCTGGACAACACCAAGAAGAAGGCCCGTCAGGAAGGATGGAACGAGCAGACCCAGTCCGTCTTCGCCAGTGTCGAGGCCGGATGGAAGAGCATGCTGTTCCTCACCCTCACCGGCAGGAACGACTGGGCTTCCCAGCTTGCGAACTCATCGACCTCGTCGTTCTTCTATCCGTCCGTGGGACTTTCGGCGATCCTGTCCGAGATGCTTCCGATGCCGAAGGCGATCGACTACGCCAAGGTACGCGCCTCCTTCAGTTCCGTCGGAATGCCGTACCCGCGCAACCTGACATCGCCTACCTATGAATATGACGAGACCACCCAGACCTGGAAACCTAAGACCCACTACCCGATCGGCAGCCTCAAGCCCGAGCGCACCGACTCCTGGGAACTTGGTCTGGATCTGCGCCTGTTCAAGGACTTGAGTCTCGCACTGTCCTGGTACCGGGCCAACACCATGAACCAGACCTTCGACCCGAAGATCTCCGTTTCGTCCGGCTACTCCACGATCTACCTCCAGACAGGTCACGTGCGCAACCAGGGAGTCGAGCTATCCCTCGGCTACCGGCACACATGGAGAAACGGCTTCCGCTGGGAGTCCGGCTTCACGATGTCCGCCAACAGGAACCGCATCGTCGAACTAGTCAAGGACTACCGCCACCCGGAGACCGGAGAGATCATCAACAAGGACAGGCTTGACGTGGGAGGCCTCGGCAAGGCGCGGTTCATCCTCAAGACCGGCGGCACCCTCGGCGATCTCTACACCCAGTCCGGCCTCAAGCGCGACGTGAACGGCATGGTCGAGATCGACCCGTCCGGCGGCCTTGTGACCGTTGACAACCTTCAGGACATCAAGCTCGGAAGCGTCTTCCCTAAGGCCAACCTGGCTTGGCGCAACGCCTTCGACTGGAAGGGTGTCCACCTGAGCGCCCTCGTCACCGCCCGTCTTGGCGGCGTGGTCTACTCAGCCACACAGGCGGCCATGGACCAGTACGGAGTCTCCGAGTCATCAGCCCTCGCGAGGGACAACGGAGGAGTCCTCGTCAACGGACGCACCCTTGTCGACGCCCAGACCTGGTACACCGCCATCGGCACACAGAGCGGACTCCCGCAGTACTACACCTACAGCGCCACCAACGTCCGTCTCCAGGAAGCCAGCATAGGCTACACCCTGCCGCGCTCCTGGTTCGGGAACATCTGCTCCGTACAGCTTTCCGTTGTCGGACGCAACCTGCTGATGATCTGCAACAAAGCGCCGTTCGATCCGGAGTCTGTGGCCTCCACGGGCAACTACTACCAGGGCATCGACTACTTCATGATGCCGAGTACCCGCAGCGTCGGTCTGAACGCAAGGATTAACTTTTAAAGCCCAAAGAACATGAAACCACACAAAATAACAACGGTCCTCATCACCTTGGCTCTCGTCCTCGTCTCCTGCACGGACAACTTCGACAAACTCAACAGGAAACCCTATCAGGTTGACAACGAGGAACTTCAGCGCGAAGGCTACATCATAGGCTCCACCCTCAAGGGAATGCAAGGCCTCGTCGTGCCGACCCAGGAGCACCTCTACCAGTTCATCGAGGCCCTGGCCGCCGGACCATTCGCCGGCTACTTCGGAGCCACCGTGGCCTGGACGGACAAGTTCGAGACCTACAACCCTCCGGTAGACTGGCAGAACAAGACATTCTCGGATGTGTTCACAAAGACGTACCCGTTCTACCGCGACATCCTCAACTTCACGGACGATCCTGTGGCCGTGGCCCTTGCCAAGCTCATGAGGGTGGCGATAATGCACAGGATGACCGACATGTACGGCCCGATCCCATATTCAAAAGTACTCGCCGACACCGAGGGAGAGTCCCTCGCCGTTGCCTATGACACCCAGGAGGAGGTCTACCGCCGGATGCTTGTTGAGCTCGACGAGGTCAGCGCCGTCCTTTCGGAGAACCTCGGCCTCGGCGCCGAAGCTTTCCGCAAGTACGATGATGTCTACTTCGGAGACCTCACCAAATGGTTCCGCTTCACCAACTCCCTGAAGCTCAGGATGGCGATGCGCATGGTCTATGCCGACGAGGCCGCCGCCCGCAAGGCAGCCGAGGAGGCCGTCGCCGCCGGGGTCATCACGGCCAACGCCGACAACGCCTTCCTCACCGTGGCCGAGAACCGCTCCGCGATGGTGTTCAACGACTGGAGCGACCACCGCGTGGGAGCCGACCTGATCAGCTACATGAACGGCTACTCCGACCCTCGCCGCGAGAAGATGTTCACAAAAGGCCTCTACAACAAGAAGGAGGACTTCTACGGCATCCGCATCGGCATCGACGTGGCCAACAAAGACATCGTGACCGGAGTGTACTCCCGTCCTGTCATCACCGAGGCCAGCCCGTTCCTCTGGATGAACGCCGCCGAAGTCACGTTCCTCCGCGCGGAGGGAGCGCTGAGGGGATGGAATATGGGCGAGGATGCGAAGTCTCTCTACAACACCGCCATAGCCCTCTCGTTCGAGCAGTACGGCGTCGCAGGGGCGGATGAATATTCATCGGACACCGAGAAAATCCCCGCCGCCTACAACGACCCTCTTGGCGCCTATTCCGACAAGACAGGCCCGCGCAGCAGGATCACCATTGCCTGGGAGGACGGCGACGCGAACTTCGAACGCAACCTTGAGCGCGTCATCACCCAGAAATGGATAGCCATTTTCCCTCTATGCGTCGAGGCGTGGAGCGAGTTCCGCCGCACCGGCTACCCGAAACTCATCCCGGTTGTGGAGAACAAGAGCGGAGGAACCATCGACTCCGGCGTGATGATCCGACGCCTGTGGTACCCGCCTCTGGAGTATTCAGAGAACCCTAAGAACATCGCCGCCGCCGTCGCCGCCCTCGGAGGCCCTGACAACGGAGGCACAAGACTTTGGTGGGACAAAAAGCCATGAGGCCGCTTCCCTCCATCCGAAAGAGTGACACAAACGACAATCAAACAGATAATTAATGAATATGAATATGAAAGCGACAGCATCACCTGCCACCCTTCTTCTCCGCTTCTGCCTTTCGCTCCTCGCCGCCGCCTGTCTTCTGGCCGGCTGCTCCGAGTGGAACGAGACAGAGCCTCTGGAGCTGAAGGTGAAAGGGGCCAAGGAACGCGCCCCTGAACTATGGACACGCTACATGGAAGTCCTGCGTGACTACAAGAACAGCAGCCACTTCCTCACCTACGCCCGCTTCGACAACGGAGCCGAGAAACCCGTCAACGAAGGCGGCTACCTCCGTTCCCTGCCTGACTCTCTGGACATCGTGACCCTCGCCCATCCTGACAGGCTCACCGGATTCGACAGGGAGGACATCCCGTCACTTCAAGAGAAGAGCACCAAGGTTCTGTTTCTGGTGGACTATGCGGGGATGGCCGGAACCGAGCTGGGCGACGCCGCCAGACTCGGAGCCTATCTGGACAAGATCACCGGCCTTGCCGCCGAACTCGGCCTGGACGGATTCGCGTTCACCTGCAACCCGCTCTACTCCGGCACCGACGCCGAGATAGCGGCCCGCAAGGAGGCAGCCGCGCTCATCGTCTCAAGACTCTCTTCCGCCGCCGGAGCGTCCGGAACGCTGGTCTTCGAAGGACTGCCGGAAGCCCTTGAGCCTTCGGACATCGCGAAGCTCAGCCTTTTGGTCGCCCCGACAGCCGACCTTGACAACGTCGTGGATCTCAAGCTGATGATGGCAGGGATTCTCTCCGCCCCGGGCATCAGCAAAGACAAGGTGCTGCTCTCCGCATCGATCGGAGGCGAGATGGCCGACGGCAACAACGTCAAGAAAAGCCAGGTCCCGCTGATCATGGACTATGTTGCCTCCCTCGGCCCGCTCGGAGGTCTGGCCATCCGAGGCATCGGAGACGACTACTATAACTCCGCGATGAACTACGCGGTCACCCGCTCGGTCATACGCTCGATGAACCCGTCAAGATAACCCATAAAAAACAAGAGACATGAAAACGAAATACATAACCACAATTATCCTCCCGATGCTCGCCCTCTGCGCCGCCGGGCTCACCGCGTGCGAGGAGGAGTCGATCGGCCTTGACGCCGGCACACTCCAGGACGAGGAATCCTTCGCCCTCATCAGGAGCGCCATGCGCAGCGACCATTCCTTCTCCGGAATCACAAAGGTAGACCTCTTCGCCGCCGAGGAAGGCGAGGATCCCGAGACCGTCCTCATTGACGAACTCTTCCTCACTCTTGACAAGCCCGCCACAGGCGACGTGACCGCCGAGATCACCATCGGCGACACCTTCACCGAAGAATACCTTGCCGAAGTGGAAAGAAGAAACGCACAGGTGAAGGCGTATAACAATTATCTGCAAAAATTCGGCTCTTCTAAGTTACCACTCTTCGACACGGCTCTCCTGACAACAGGCAACCTACAGATTGACAACACCACACTGACCATAACCGCTGGAAAAACCGTCTCCGAAAACGTTCAGGTAAAGGTTACCGGCAAAGACCTTGACCCCGACACCATCTATTCGCTTCCTCTTGAAATCAGACAGACTGACGCCTCCGGCGCGGTCCGCACACACAGACAACAATACATAATCTACATAAACCAAGAAAAAGTAACGATTGACTATTATGAATTTCCTCCAATGAAAGACATCGAGTTGGACTCTGATCTGTTTACAGTATTCTATGTCAATGTCGAGGAATGGTCGCCGCTGGCCGCCAACATTTGGGCTTATATAAAGCGAAATAAAGAGAATGGCTCTTTCACATATAAAACAATAGGCAACATTATCAACCTGCGCCCCTCCACGGTCGGCTATGACCAACCGACCGGCCGCTGCCTCTTCTCCCTCAGTCCGGATCTGCGCTATGTGCTTGAGAACCCTGCCAGATACATCCGCCCGCTTCAGAACATGGGAAGAAAAGTCTGCGTCTGCATCCAAGGTGGCGGGAAAGGCCTTGGCTTCTGCAACATGACCGACACTCAGATCGCCGACTTCTCCGCCCAGGTGAAGGAGGTGGTGGAACTCTATGGACTGGACGGCATAAATCTCAGGGACGAAGGCAGCGGCTACGGCAAGGAGGGAATGCCTCCGATGAACACCACCTCCTACCCGAAACTCATAAAGTCCCTGCGCGAGGCCATGCCTGACAAACTCCTGACCCTTGTGGACAAGGAAGAGCCGACCGAGTACTTCCACGATGTGGCCCTCTGCGGCGGCATCGAAGTCGGCAAGTACATCGACTACGCCTGGCACGGCTACGCCAAGGAGAATGAGATGATCCAGATTGTGGAGCCGTGGGAGACGGACAACCCGTACAGCGAATACACAAGAAAGCCAATAGAAGGTTTATCTCCTGAACGCTATGGGAGTATAGCCATTCCGTCACAACTCATTGAAGGCGAGGGTATACTTACATATGAAGAAAAAGAGCAGCAGTATCTGAATATGTTTTTTTGGAAACGGGATGGACGGATGAGAAACAAGATTCTGGTAATCTATGCTGACATCACAGGAAAAAGAGATGGAGCATATGGTGGACAACCAGAAAGGTTATTAAGTAGTCCTTATTCATATATGGCTGACAGCGCTGCCTATTACACTCAAAGACCTAATGGCACGTGGCGATATAGAACAATGAAATATTCTTATTTAATAAAAGGATTAACAACACACTCTCAAGGTTACAATACATATAAAAAAGATTGGTGATCCATTAGCGATTCATTTTTACGCCAAATTCTGAACACATAATTAAACTTTAAAAACCGATGGACAGGTAACCTACAAGTATCGAAGGCCGCTGGATGCGGACGGGTACGCAGAGCAGAGTCTTACATCTGTTTACTCTATGATTCTTTAGAGTAGTCTTTTCTAATTACTGTTATTCCTTATTTCAAAACTGATTTTTATCATGAAAACGAATTATTTCAGAACCATCTCCTTACTGTCAATTACAGTGATGATGAGCGCGGCCTTTCAGGCCTGCAACAAACAGGCTGGGTCAATGGCAAACGAAGACGTGACCCGCCGAAACAGCCTCGACACACGTGCTGTCGGAGTTAAGACCCCGAAATTCACGGTCTACATCGAGACCAACGACGTCAACCCTCTCAATGCAGGGGAGTTCTACTTCTGCAACTCTTCCCCACGCGAGGAAGTTGTTGACCACGTCATACTGTTCGCTTCCAACATCCGCGGAAACGCTACTTCCGCTTGGCTGCATCACAACCAGAATCAAACCCACATTCTGAACAATGTCAGTACCTTGGTTCAGCCATTGCAGAACAAGGGCATCAAGGTCTTGTTAGGCCTTTTGGGCGACCACACAGGGGTAGGAGTCTCAAATCTCACGTCTGCCATGATCGACAGCTTTGCCCAGCAGGTGGCGACCTGTGTCAACACCAAAGGGCTTGACGGCGTGCTTCTGGACGATGAGTATGCGAGATATGATCTGGCCCCTGCCGGACTGCCGACCCCAAGCTCAAGCATCCTGAGCAGCCTCATTCTGAAGTTGAGGGAACTTCTCCCTACCAAGAAGATCATGGTGTTCTGGTATGGAAATTATATGCAGGGCATAAGTCCTGCCGCTATCAATGCTATTGACTATTTCCATCCTGACTATGGATGTCATTATCCACCGTCCGGCATCCCTGCGAGCAAATGGTCAAAGTTGACTATCCGCGAGACCAATCAAGGAGGATCCGTTCCTGGTCAAGAAACAATAAGAAGTTGCTCAAGTGACTATGATGGATACGGTGAGGTGATGTTGTTCAACCTACGACCTCTCAGTGCCACAACAACCATCATGAATTGGTTCTCCGATAATCTTTGGGAGAGGACTGTATGCTGGACAGGGACAGTACATCCTAAGAACTATTAGTTCCCTATTATATTCCTACTGATTATATTCCTTACAGGCATTATGTCCCTTGGCATCGCGCCCTGAAGGAAACTCTCTAATGGAATCTAAATACTCAATAAAATGAATCGCTTTATCATCAATCAAATATTCATTTGCCTCGCCGCCGCGGCCACGCTCGCACTGCTGGCCGCATGCGGTGAGCGGGACTACACCAAGGATTCCCCTTTCGACAATGTGGTCTACATCGACGCCGCCCGCGTCAAGGAACTCAACCAGTTCACCTTCAACAACGTGACCGAGACCGGCTCCCGCACCCTCGCCGCCACCCTCGCCTTTCCGGCCGAGCAGGACGTTAGCGTCAGCATCGGAGCCGACCCGTCTCTGGTCTCCCTCTACAGCTCCCGTCTCGGCGGAGGCTATTCCTCCCTCGACCCAAAGCACTACACCCTTTCGGCCTCCTCGGTGGTCATCCCCGCCGGCCACGCCGCCTCGAAGCCCGTCACCGTGGACTTCCACGCCTTGACCGACCTTGAGATCGACAAAGGCTACCTCCTACCTGTCACCATCGGAGGCGTGTCCGGAGGCATGGGCGTGCTTGAGGGCTCACGCACCGTCTGCTATGTCGTGCGCCGCTCCAGCGCCATCACCTCGGCGGTCAGCCTTCGTAACAACTACTTCGAGGTGCCGGGCTTCGACGCCGGCAGCCCTACCGCCGATGTGGTCAACGGCCTGAAGCAGCTGACCTACGAGGCCATCGTCCGGGTCAACGACTTCGGTGACGACAAGCGGGAGATCTCCACGATCATGGGCATCGAGCAGTACTGTCTCCTCCGCTTCGGTGACTCAGGCTGGCCGAAACAGCAGGTTCAGTTCGCGGTCCACGAGATCAAGTTCCCGGCTCCGGACAAGACCAAGATCCTCCAGCCGGGCGAGTGGTACCACGTGGCCGTGACCCACGACACCGAGTCCCGGACCGCCTCCATCTACGTTGACGGCCAGCTCTACAGCTCCATCGACAACTACGGCAAGACCGAGGACATCAACCTTGGCAAGCAGGAGCGCGGCAAGCACTTCATGTTCAAGATCGGCCACTCCTACGGCGAACCCGATGACATGTCCCGCATGCTGGACGGCGAGATCTGCGAGGTCCGCGTCTGGAGCGTGGTCCGCACCCGGGAGGAGATCTACAGGAACATGTACGATGTGGATCCGCAGACCCCGGGCCTGTGCGCCTACTGGAAGTTCAACGAAGGCCAAGGCGACACCGTGAAGGACTGGACCGGCCACGGCAACGATGCCGTCTCCCACTCCCCGGCCACCTGGCCGACCGGCATAGAAGTCCCTGTCAAGAACAAAGACTGATACCCACGGTCAGCTACGGAGTGGGCCAAAGACCCGGCTTAGTCCTCGGGCAAAGGCTCCAACCCGTGGCACCTAACCTCTTGAAAATAACCAACATAAGCATTCTCGTGGTACCCAATATTCCCACCACGAGAATGCTTATATTGTTAATACTCATCATATTACCTGCCACGCCATTCCCCTTATCATCCCCCAGCATTCCACACCACCTCCTGTTCCCGCACGCCAGACACCGCTCACAACCCGGTCGCGGCACCTGTCGAAGCATCCGCGCATCCCATGCTTGACGGCGATTCCTACCTGTTCGCTATGGCGTCCATGGCCAGCGTGAAGGAATCCCGTTTATTATTTATAGACTTTTTGTTATCTTTGTGTCTGGAACGGTAATTGCGGTTACCGTCCCGGACATTTTAATTTTATTGATTATGGAAAAGATAGCTTCTAACGAAAATTTTGCTGAGATACTCTCTGACAGCAAGCCTGTTCTGGTGGACTTCTGGGCGACCTGGTGCGGCCCTTGCCGTATGCTGGCCCCGACTGTGGATACCATCGCCTCTGAATATGACGGCAAGGTCACGGTCGTGAAATGCAACGTGGACGACTGCGAGGATGTGGCTGCCGAGTATGGTATCAGGAATATTCCTACCCTGCTGTTCTTCAAGGGCGGCCAGGTGGTGGACAAGCTTGTCGGCAATGTGCCGAAGAGCGAGATTACCGCCAAGCTGGACACTCTTGTCTAATCTTATCTAAAAATCTGAAAAAATGAAAAAGTTTGTATTCGCTGCCGCCGTTGTGGCAGCCATGGTGTTTTGCACTGACGCTTCCGCCCAGCGCTACAATTCCGCCCGTGTCGGATTGATGGGAGGATTCACCTCATCCTCGACCTCGATCAAGAACATGGATTCCAAATCCGTCTCCTTGTACCACGTAGGCCTTACCGCCGAGATTCCGCTTCTTGGCGGATTCGCCATCCAGCCGGGCCTTCTCTATCAGGTGAAGGGAATGTCGGCTGACAAATTCAACAGCTCTTCCATCTCGGAATCCCTTGGGGCTTTCGAGACCAAGGTGGGGTACCTTGAGGTGCCTGTCCAGGTGCAGTGGGGGCTGGATCTTCTGGCTTTCCGCCCTTATGTCTTCGCGGAGCCTTTCGTCGGCTTCCGTGTGGGACAGAACACCAAGGGAGAGGTTGCCGGAAAGCTGAAGGATGACCTTAAGAAAGTCGAGTACGGTCTTGGCCTGGGAGCCGGAGTGGATGTCTGGAGGCTTCAGCTTTCTGTCAAGTATTTCTGGAACTTTGGTAAGATCTACGACAAGGATGGCAATGTCGGCCCGATCGGCGACACAGTGAAGGACGCCGTGAAGGACGCTGTCAACAACGGTAACAATTTCAACGGTGTCATGGTGTCCGCCGCGTTCTTCTTTTAATCGCCGGAAGTGAATGAATGAGGAACGGAAGGTCGTGATTTACTGCTCGGCAAGTTACGACATCGACCAAAAGTACAACCAAGCTGCGCGGGAAGTGACCCGCGCGGCTTGTTCGCTTGGTTACACGATAGTCTCCGGCGGAGCGATCAAAGGCACGATGGGTGCCATAGGTGACGAGGTCGCCCGTTGCGGAGGCCGTCACATCGGGGTTCTGCCCCGCTTTATGGAACAGTACAAGTTCCCTGGACTTGACGAGATCATCTGGACGGACACAATGGCCGAACGCAAGGAACTGATGCGTGAGGGCACCTGCGCCGCTATCGCCCTGCCAGGCGGGATAGGGACGCTGGACGAGTTGATCGGGACGCTGACGCTCGCCAAACTGGAGCGATATTCCGGTAAGATCTTCGCGCTGAACCTCGACGGATTCTACGACCCGCTGAAGGATCTGCTGGACCACTATGTCCGCACGGGGATGCTGGACACGCTCTCCAGAGGACTGATCGAGTTCCCGGACACTGTGGCTGAACTGGTGGGACACTTTGATTGATAAAGAGATAGATAATGACTCTTGACGAGATAAAAGATTTCCTTGGACAGGACTGGAAGGACACGGACGCGCTGATACGCTCGTCTTTGGAGAGCGACATCAGTCTGTTGAACGCCACGAACAAGGCTATACTGGATCATTCCGGAAAGCAGTTGCGTCCGATAGTGTCGTTGCTTGTGGCCAGGGCTTGTGGCGGAGGACGTGTCAATGCCGACAGCGTGCGCTATGCCGCCGCGGCGGAGCTCCTCCACAATGCCACCCTCCTTCACGATGATGTGGCGGACAGCAGTTGCGAAAGGCGCGGCGCCCCCACCGTCATGGCGATTCTTGGTGGCCCGGCGTCCGTCCTTCTCGGGGATTTCTGGCTTGTCAAGGCGCTGGAGAACATCCTTGCCTCGTCAGCCAATTGCAATGAGGTCATAAGAATATTCGCGGGAACCCTCAGCAGTCTTGCCGAAGGGGAGATGCTCCAGCTTCAGAAAGCCTCTTCGGGCGACACCGTGGAGGAGGACTATTACCGTATAATCTACAGCAAGACGGCGTCGCTGTTCGAGGCGGCCTTCGTCTCCGCCGCGATCTCGGTGAACGCCCCGGCAGACTGGATTGAGGCCGTGCGGGACTATGCTGTCTCCCTCGGGATCGCCTTCCAGATCAAGGATGACATATTCGACTACTCCGACGGGAAGAAGATCGGCAAGCCTGTCGGCATCGATCTGGAGGAGCAGAAGATCACGCTTCCGCTTCTTGGGGCATTGGCGGCGGCGTCGCCGGAGCGCGCGAAGCAGATCAGGGGCATGGTGCTGGACATCCTGGAACATCCTGAGTACAAGGAGGAGATAGTCGGATTCGTCAAGGAGGGCAAGGGTATCGAATATGCCGTGTCGAGGCTTGAGGACTACGTCTCCAAGGCTGTCGATGCGTTGGCCGTGCTGCCGGACTCGAAGGAAAAGGACTATCTTGTCAAGATTGCCGGCTTTACAGCCTACAGGGACAAATGAGTCTGGACGGAATCATAGGTAATCACGATGCTGTCAAGGCATTGAGAGGGATGGCCGGAAGCGGGCGCATCCCCCATGCCCTGATGCTCTACGAGAACGATGGCTGCGGGGCGATGGCCTTGACCCTGGCCTTTCTGAGCGCGGTGATGGGGGACGAGCACAAGGTCTCTAACCTGATCCATCCTGATGTCCACTATGTCTACCCTGTGGCCAACGGCTCGAAGGTCACGGAAAAGGTCGAGAACCTGAGGGCGGAGTTGTTTCTTGAGTATTGGCGCTCTCTGATGACCGCCAATCCCTACGCGCTTGAATCCGAGGTCAGCACTGCTTTCGGAATAGAAGGAAAACAGGCCGGTATCAATAATGCCGAGGCAAAGGAAATCCTTGAGACCGTGTGGCTTACGTCTGTGGAGGGAGGATGGAAGGCCGTGGTTGTCTACCTGCCTGAGAAGATGAACGCCGCCGCTGCCAACAGGCTTCTCAAAGCGGTGGAGGAACCTCCCGAGAGGACACTCTTCATAATGATCACCCACGCTCCGGAGAAAGTCATGCAGACCATCTCCTCAAGATGTCAGGCGATACGTGTCCTGCCATATTCAAAACAGGAGATCGCGGAGATTCTTTCCTCCCGCTTCGGGAAAACGCCGGATGAGGCCGCCCAGGCTTCGTCGGTGGCCGGCGGGAGTGTCGGGGCGGCGCTCCGCTACCTTTCGGGGAAGGAGGACTATCTGCGCCAGATGGAGATATTCAAAGGTCTTGTGGACACTCTTGCCGCGAAGGATCTTTCCGCCGCTTTGGGTTGGGGGGAGGCGATGGCCGCGCTGCCGTCGCGTGAAAACCAGAAAGCTTTTTGTAAATTTGCAGGTGAGTCCCTTCGCAAGGTCTTCCTGATCCAGCAGAATCTGCCACAGATCGCGGGAGTCTCGCGGGAGGAGGCGGAGTTCTTCACCACGCTGGCGGCCCGTTGCCGGAAGAGTTTTCCGAGGATGGCGGTCGCCTGTCTGGACAGGGCGCAGACGCTGATTGACAGGAACGTGAATCAGAAGATCCTGTTCGCTGATCTTGTGGGAAGGATGTATTTGAGTTTCTGACAAACGTATGGAATGAGTTATGGAAAAAGTTGATAATGAGGTAATAAAGTTCGACTGTAACCGAGGGTGCACAGTCTCGCATGATCAGGAGACCGGTGAATATGACTGCAACTACCGTCAGGGTTGCTGCAAGCTGAAGGACTATGACTGGCTTCACGGAATACGCCAGGAGCAGTTCAAGGATCTCTTCGAGGTGCGTTTCAAGAACACCAGAAAAGGGATCTACATCAATGCGTCCGGCCAGGGGATCAAGGCCGGGGATCTGGTCATCGTCGAGGCGACCAACGGTCACGATCTTGGCATCGTCACTCTGGAAGGCCCGGTGGTGGGTCGCCAGATGAAGTGTAAGGGTGTTGATCCGGAAGCTGTTCCGCTTAAGAAAATCTATCGCAGGGCCAAGCCTTTCGACATCGCCAAGTGGCAGGAGGCCATCGCCCGTGAGCAGGAGACGATGATCCAGGCACGAAGGATAGCCGCGGAACTCGGTCTGGACATGAAGATCGGGGACGTGGAGTTTCAGGGAGACGGCACTAAGGCCATCTTCTACTACATCGCCGATGGCCGTGTGGATTTCCGTCAGCTGATCAAGGTCTATGCGGAGGAGTTCCGCATCAGGATAGAGATGAAGCAGATCGGCGCGCGTCAGGAGGCCGGCCTGATCGGTGGCCTCGGGGTCTGTGGCCGCGAGCTTTGCTGCGCCAATTTCATCACCAATTTCCAGTCCATCTCCACTTCCGCCGCACGTACGCAGGATCTGTCACTGAACCCTCAGAAACTGGCAGGCCAGTGCGGAAAGCTCAAATGCTGTCTCAACTTCGAGGTGGCGAACTATCTGGATGCCCAGTCACGTATTCCTAAGGTCACAGAACCTCTTGAGTTTGAGGATGGTCCGGCCTATCTTGTGAAGACAGACATCCTTCAGGAGATAATGTATTTCTCCTACGAGAAAAGCTCCCTTGCCAACCTTTACGCTGTTGCCGCTTCCGATGTAGCGCAGATCATCATGATGAACCGTAACGGCCAGAAGCCCGAGTCTCTGAGGAGTGAACAGGAACCGGTTGGTCCTCAGTTCGTTTCGGCTGTGGGTGATGACAGCATCACAAGGTTTGACAAGCCGAAGAAAAACAAGAACAAGAACCGTGGCAAGAACAAGGCCGGCAAGCCGGCAGCCGAGACTTCCGGCCAGTCTTCTGCTGAGGGACAAGCCGCTCCTGTGGCCAAGCCGAGGCCGGAAGGTGGCAACAACCGCCGTCAGGGCGGCCCGAGAAGAAACGGCAACAACCGTCCGCAGCGCCCGCGCGGAGACGGAAACCCTGAGCAGAAGCCGAAGACAGATGCGTAGCCTTTTCCTGCTCATCATCCTTATGTTGTCGGTGTTTTCCTGCGCGCGGCCTTCCTCCTATGAGCCATTTGTGGTCAGGGAAAAGGCCGAGTACGGCGACACCTACAATTTCGAGCTGGATTTGTCAGACTCCACGTCGCGTCATGGACTGAGTTTCTACACGAGGCTGGAACGCCAAGCGTTCGGGGTTTTCCCGTCTGACAGCATCTCATTGGATCTGCGATGGATAGCGCCTTCTGATTCTGTGATCATTTCAGACACCACATTCATATCCGTCGCCAGTCCCGTGGACTCGTCGTACTATTCGAGGGATTTTGTGTCGTCCTACAAGGACGATCTGCGTTTGCCCGAGCATGGCCGCTGGCGCCTGAAAGCCAGGGTTTTGAATGACTCGGAGGCTATCAGGGGACTGGGTGTCATATTCACAAGAAGATAATGGGACACGACAAGCTTAGAAAATTCGCGGAGAACGAGACTTTCTCCTGCCTTCTCCAGCCGGATGCATCTTCGGTTCTGGACAAGACCGAGGCCGACAACTCCTTGAGACTCAAGGATCATCCTATCAAAGGCCATTGGAACGAGAGGATGTTCGCCGTCGCCCGACCGATTGTGCTGGAACTTGGTTGCGGCAAGGGTGAGTACACGATCGACCTTTCGCGCAGGGAGCCGTCCCTGAACTATGTAGGTGTGGACATCAAAGGCGCGCGTCTTTGGAAAGGAGCGAAGTTCGCCACGGAGAACCATCTCCCGAATGTCGCCTTCCTCCGCACCCGCATCGAATTTATCGAATCTTTCTTCGCTCCCGGGGAGGTCTCTGAGATCTGGCTGACATTCTCCGACCCTCAGCTAAAGAGCGAGAACTGCCGCCTGACCAGCCCGCTTTTTCTTGAGCGCTACCGTAAATTCCTGAAAAAGGGCGGCATAGTCCACCTGAAGACCGACAGCCGTTTCCTTTATGAATATTCCAAAGCGGTTGCCGAGTGTAACAACCTGAGAATCCTTGCCGCCACCGCCGACCTTTACGGCACCGGCCGCCAGGATCTTTCCGGCTGTGCCTTGGAGTCCGTGGCAGGCCAGTCCGCGGTCGACGCCCTGTTCGAAGTCCGTACCTTCTACGAGAGCATGTTCATGGCGCAAGGCTACAAGATCACCTACCTGAGTTTCTCCATCGACCACGAAGGCCCGTACCTCCACCCCGATTTCGACTCCGACCACTGGCGCTCCCAGGAAGGCCCGCGCCACTTCACCCACCAGCCGGAGAAGCGACGCTGACCGGACACCGGACTTGTCAACGTGACCGCACCGCGCGCTTAAAGCGTCTCCACAGTCACATTTATGCCTTTAAATGTTCCCACAGAGGTCATATTCATACTTTCACCAGAACAAGTACGAAGCCTTTGGGGGTATGTAGAGATGGACACTACGCTTAGCCTCTGCCGGAGTCGGAGATCAGGGCACGGAGGTGACAGGTTAGGTCTGAATGGGCCAGGAGGTCTTCCAGCGACAGGTGCATTCTCCAGCGCCAGTAGTGGCGCGGGTTCGCGGGGATGTTGATCCGCTCTTCCTCGGGGTTGCCTTGGAAGCGGACGGCTCCATCGATGGAAATCCAGTCCTGGAGAGGAAGGACGCACAACATCGAAGGCGAGTCAAGGTGCTGGCGGATAATTCTTTCACACACCCACGGGTCGCAGAAATATGGAGCCTGACCCTCGCAGTGGAGAGTCTCGTGGAAGAAACGCTCGGACATCTGTCTGTCCTCCTCCCACCAGCCTCGCAGGGTGGATGTGTCGTGGGTGCCTGTGGCGCAGACGGACAGGTACGGGTAGGTCGCCGGATCATCAAATGTCTTTTCCGGAGACTTCGGCATCCTCTGGATCTCAAGCGAAAGGATCCTCAGTTCCCTCATCACCTCAGGCACGCAGGCCGGAATCATGCCCAGATCCTCACCGCACGCCAGCATTCTCGTGGAGTCCAGAAGCGCCGGCAGTTTCCTCATCGCACAATCCTTCCAGAAACCGTTGTGACGATGGTAGAAGAAGTCATTGTACAGATTGTTGTAGGCGTCCTTCATGTAGCCATTCAGGATCCGGTAGTCCTCGGTGTTCTGCGCCGCGATGCGCGGATGATACCATCCCTCACGGTGAGGATCCGGCACAAACAGCTGTGAGTCAGGATTGAATCCGCGGCCTCGAAGCTCGTCGGCAGAGTAAGGCAGCGCAGGATTGAAGTGTCCGAGAAGCCCCGACTTGACACCGGCCGGAATCTCCCAGATGCGGAAGAATCCAAGAATATGGTCGATGCGGAAAGCGTCGAAATATTCACTCATCTTCCTGAGGCGCGACTTCCACCAGGCGTAGCCGTCCTTCGCCATCTCATCCCAGTTGTAGGTCGGGAGGCCCCAGTTCTGGCCGTCGGCTGAGAATGCGTCAGGTGGCGCACCGGCCTGGGAATCAAGGTTGAACAGGCGTGGGTATTGCCATGCGTCCACGCTCGTGCGGCTTATGCCGATCGGCAGGTCGCCCTTGATCGCGATGCCCTTCGAGTGGGCATATTCAACAGCATCCTTCAGTTGCGCGTCGAGGCAGAACTGGAGGTAGCAGTAGAAGTCCGTCTCGGCTTTGTGCTTGCTACAGAATGACTTGACCTTGGTCTCTGAATATTCGGAGAGAGTTTTCCACTTTTCGAACTCCGGCGTGCCGTTCTGATCCCTCAGTACTCGGAAGGCTGCGTAAGGGATGAGCCAGCCCTTGTTGGCGGAATAGAATCTCTGATATTCCTTGCTGGAGATAACTTCCTGTCCGCCAGCGGAGAAGGCCTCTCTCAACAGGCGGAGCTTCTCGCCGTTCACCCTCTCATAGTCAACCGCCGGCAGAGCGTTGAGCTCTTTCTGGAGCGCTTTGTATTTCCTGTCCGCCTTGACTCCGGCGTCCGGCAGATGGATGAACTGCGGGTGCAGGGCGAAGGTGGAGTTGGCGTTGTAGGGATAGGAATCCGTCCACGTGCCGGTCATCGTGGTGTCGTTGATCGGCAGGATCTGGATGATGCTCTGGCCAGTGGCCGCGGCCCAGTCAACCAGCTTTTTCAGATCCTTGAACTCGCCGACTCCGAAGCTGCTTTCGCTGCGGAGGGAGAAGACAGGGATCGCGGTGCCGGCCCCGCGCCAGGCTCCGCCCGCTGAACCCGTTGAGGCGCAGAGCCTTGTCTCGAACTTAGGGACGACATTTCTGATCTCAAGGAAGTTGCCTTCCGTCGGTGCTTCTGCAAGCCGGCGGTTCGGTCCCGACTCCCAGATTTCCTCACCATTCTGGTTGAGTATGACGAATTTGTACTCGAAAGGCTCCTTGACTTTGAGCGTCACGTCCCAGAGCGGGGCGGCGGACATCTTCAGCGGAATGAATTTCTTCCAGTTGTCAAACAATGTCCCGCTTCCTGTCATGGCCAGTGTCTCATTCTTGCGGATTATGGCGCAAGGCACTGTGAAGGAGACGTTGCCTGAGCGTTTGTCCGATGATGCTTTCCTCTTGAAAATCACGTCGGTAAAGGCCTTGGACCAAAAAGGAGAGTCCTCCGGGCGATCCTGCCAGCGATCCTGGATCTCTATAACTTCCGGCGTACAGATCATTCCGCTCGCCGAACTTGCTGAAACGCCGGAATGATTTCGTTTCGCTTCGACGGTTCCGGCGACATGGGAAGTGATCCCGGCGACCGGAACGATCCGCCCTTTCCACTCGCGGCGGACGCATTGTCCGTCACGATGAAGCTCAAAGGAATATTCCAGAGTCTTCGTCGCCTGGGGCACCTCCAGATCAGCCTTCCAACGGCCTCCGGCAACATATTCCATGGCGATTGGTTCCCCGTCGGGACGAATCAGAAAGAGTGCCTCTCCGGGAGAGGTGAAATATTCAAGTGTTATTGTCAGTCTCATGGTTTCATTCTACGGTGGAAAAGGTCCGCCGTCAAAATGCTAAATTAGCAAAAATTCTGAATATGAGGGTTCTTCGTGACTGAAATATTCATTTATTGTCTTTTTTCGCCAAGATGACCGCTCAAATTTGTGTTTGGCGATTATTAAGGTTAATTTTGAAGGATAATATTCATAAACGGCAAAGAGTCGGTGCCGTGGATTTGGCAAAGATTGCCGAGAATGAGGCTATAATGTTGATTATTTGGTGACTATGGACAAGAAGGAACTTGAGATAATGTCCCCGGCGGGCAATTTCGAATGCCTGTACGCGGCGATTCAGGGCGGGGCGGACTCCGTCTATTTCGGTGTCGGCAACCTGAACATGCGCTCGCATTCGGCGAACAATTTCACTCCGGACGACCTGCCGCGCATAGTGGAGGTCTGTCGGGAATATGGTGTCAAGACCTACATGACTTTGAATATTGTCCTGTACGGTGAGGATCTGGATCCTATGAGGGAGGCTCTTGACGCCGCCAAGGCCGCCGGAGTGAATGCCATCATCGCGTCCGACATGGCTGCGATCACCTATTGCCGGGAGATCGGGCTTGAGGTCCACATCTCCACGCAACTCAACGTCTCGAATGTCGAGGCGCTGCGCTTCTACTCGCGGTTCGCCGATGTGATCGTGCTGGCGCGCGAGCTTAACCTGCGTCAGGTCAAGGAGATCCACGAGGCCATAGTGCGTGACGGGATCAAGGGGCCGTCAGGGGAACTTGTCAGGATTGAGATGTTCGCCCACGGAGCGCTCTGCATGGCCGTCTCCGGGAAGTGCTATCTGAGTCTCCAGACCTATGGTGCTTCTGCCAACCGTGGCGCCTGCTACCAGCTTTGCCGCCGTGGCTATGAGGTCACCGACCTTGAGACCGGCACGAAACTTAACATCGACAATAAGTACATCATGTCGCCTAAGGATTTGTGTACCATTGAGTTCATGGACAAGATCATCAATGCGGGCGTAAAGGTCTTCAAGATCGAGGGCAGGGCCAGGAGCGCTGAATATGTCAAGAAGACGGCAGAGTGCTACCGCCGGGCAGCCGACGCTGTCTGTGAGGGGCGCTACACTCCGGAACTTGCTGCCTCTTTGAAGGATGAACTTTCCGAAGTCTTCAACCGTGGATTCTGGGATGGCTACTATCAGGGTGCGAGACTCGGTGAGTGGAGCGATGTGTACGGCAGTCACGCCACTCGCAAGAAGGTCTATAGCGGGAAGATCACGAACTGGTTCGACAGGATCTCCGTGGCGGAGGTGCTGGTGGAGTCCGAGACGCTGCGGGCGGGTGACGACATTCTGATCATCGGTGAGACGACAGGTGTCATCGAGCAGAAGGTGAGCGAGATACGTGTCGATCTGAAGTCGGCGCAGGAGGCCGCGAAGGGAACTCTTTGCTCCATTCCGGTCACTTTTCCGGATGACATCGGGACTCCCGGCGGCAAGAAAATCCGCCGAGGCGACAAGGTCTACATCTGGAGGGAAGTCTGAGTCCGGGTAACTGTGGTCAGACAAGCCCGCCAGCCTGTCAAAATCTGAACTGGATCACGCCAGCCGTGTGAGAACGTCCTCCCAGACCTGCATCCGTCCGGTCTCGTTCAGGATCTCGTGACGCATGCCGGGATAAAGATGCAGATCCGTGTTCCTGTACCCCAGTTTTCTCATAAATCCGGCGGCCTCTCCGATGGCCTTGTCGGAGACTCTGCAAGGATCCTCCGCACCGGAGATGAAGTGGACAGGCAGATCCGGATTGCCCATCTTCCAGCCTTTCGGGCTATAGCAGTCCCGCATCAGATCAAGCAGGTTCCTGAATCCGTTGACAGTGAATGTGAACACGCAGTAAGGATCATTGTGATAGGCCTTTAGCGTCTCCTTGTCAGAGCAGACCCACGCCGATGGGAAACCCTCTGATTCGAACGGTTTGTTGAAGGAGCCGAAGGACAGTCTTTGCATCAGTGGTGAGCGGTAACGCTCGCCTTTGAGCGCCCCGATAAGGCCGGCAAGAAGCCGCCCGGCGCCTCCGGCAGGATTCCGGCTAGGACAGCCGCAGACGAACAGCGTGTCGATGCTGTCGTCGTAACGTTTTGTGAACGAGCGTACTGCCATCGACCCCATGCTGTGTCCGAATAGAGTGTACGGCAGTGTCGGGTAGGAGGCCTTGACCTCGTTTTGAACCAGCCTGATGTCCTCCACCAACGCTTTCCAGCCTCCTTTGTACATGTATCCCAGATCCTCCTCGGCAAGCACCGACTCGCCATGTCCCCGGTGATCGTGTATGGCGCAGATGTAGCCGTGCGCGGAAAGATATTCCATAAAAGGAATGTACCTTTCCTTGTGTTCGCACATCCCGTGAACGATCTGCACGATTCCCTTAGGTTCACCCGCCGGCTCGCTGATCAGCATAGCCAGCTGAAGCCCGTCCGCCGACGCCTCGATTTTCCGCTTTAGCATATTCATAAGATTTGTGTCGCTTCGTAAAGATAATGGTTTTTGACCGCTTGGCCAAATCATGGATTCCATTTCGGTTTTGTCTATAAATCAATTTAAAAAATATCAAAAGGTCGAAATTGTTTGTGAATATGGAGATAAACTATACATTTGTTCCGAAAATTACAATAAAATTCGACTAAATGAAAAGAATCATTGTATTTGCCGCGGCCATTTGCGCCGCTGCCCTTACCGCCAAGGCTGGCGGTTATGTGACGAACTCGAACCAGAATGTGGCGTACCTGAGGAATCCTGCGCAGAACGCTGTGATAGGGGTGCAGGGTGCGTACTTCAATCCTGCCGGTATAGGCTTCATGGACAACGGTTGGCATCTCGCGCTTGATGTCCAGTCGGCTTTGCAGAGGCGCTACACTACCTCTACCTACGAGCCGCTTAAGTATGGCGTTGACAATGAGGGACGTGGCTACAAGAAGTACACCGGCAAGTCCTTCGTTCCGGCTCTTCCGCATCTGAGTCTGGCCTTCAAACATGACAATCTGTTCGCCTCCTTCCATTTCGGTGTTATCTCCGGAGGCGGCAAGGCGAAATATGACCAGGGACTCGGCTCTTTCGAGGCTCCTGTGGCCATGATTCCTGCTCTGATCAACAATCTGGCCGGCGCTCAGATGGTTACCGGCTATGATGCTGACATCAACCTCACCGGCGAGCAGTACAACTTCGCCGGCCAGTTGAACCTGGGCTACAAGATCGGCTCCGGGTGGAGCGTCTCCGCGGGAGTCCGTCTCAACTACATCTCCAACTACTACGTCGGAAGCCTCAGGAACATCCAGTTGCAGTACGGCGGCAAGATGCTGCCGGCGGCAAATGTGCTCGGAGCGGCTGTGTCCTCGATCTCAGGAGGCTTGATCCCGACAGAGACCGCCGTCGGGATGGTAGGTGGCCTGGTGAGCGACAAGGAACTTGACGCGCATCAGAAGGACATCGCCTGGACTCCTGTCCTCTCGGTTGACTACAAGACCGGCAAATTCAACTTCTCGGCCCGCTACGAGTTCAACACCAAGGTGCGCCTAAGCAACGACACCAAGATGAACACTACAGGAATATCCCAGTTCGATGACAACAAGGAGATCGCCGCCGACATCCCGGCAAACATCAACATCGGCGCTGAATATTCCATCAAGCCGAACTTCCGCATCTCTTTGGGCGCCAACTACTATTTCGACAAGCAGTCCAAGCAGTACAACAACGAGACTGGTCTGAACGATAAGCAGAACTACTTGAAGCACAATTCGTTTGAGATCCTCGGCGGCTTGGAGTACGACCTTGGTCGCGTAGTGACCCTCAGCATCGGCGCCAACAGCAACACCTTCGGCTTCGGCAACGACGCCAAGTTCATCTCCGACCTGAGTTACAGCACAAGCTCGATCTCCGGCGGCCTTGGCGCCCGGATCAGGGCCTCCGAGAAAATCAGCATAGATTTAGGAATATACAAGACCTTCTTCCTGCACTTCACCAAAGAGGAGGCCGACTATGGTGGAAACGGTGCGTTGATCGCTTCGAAACTGGCTCCTGTCCTCGGCCAACTGGCCCCGTCCGTTCCCGGCCTTGCCGAGAAACTGGACATCAAGAACCTTCAGGTTCCAGGCCAGGACGACTTCTACCGCACCAGCATCGTCGGCGGCATAGGCGTGACGTTCAAGTTCTGATGAAGCTCCAAAAGACGACCTCGCCGCTTTCCTCCGGTAACTCTTACTGGTTCAGCGAGGTTGAGGAAAGCGGCGGGGCGGTTGCTATTCCTCGGTGTAGAATCGGATGATCCGTTCGATGGCGCGCTGGCAGACCGGGCAGAAGGCCGGAGCGTCGTTGGTTCTCATGCGGCAATCCTCGCAGGCTCTCCAGACACCTTTGGTCTGGTAGCCTCCGCCTTCTACAAGCCCGGCAACACCTTGGTCATAAAGGTCTTTCCACTTGCTGCTGAAATCAGCCTTCGTGGTGATGTTCTGCTCCCAAGGCTCGATGTCCGGGTAGTAATACTCAACGAACTGGTCGTCGTAGGCATATTCATCGGCTAATCCTCCGAAGCTGTGTCCGAACTCGTGGACGACCACAGGAGCGAAAAGTTTGTGGTGCGCGGTCGTCAATGTGTAGGAATTGTAGATGCCGCCTCCGCCGTAAGTGTCAGTGTTGGCGAGGATTATGATGTGTTCGTACGGGATTCCGGCAAGGATGTCGTGCATCTTGAACAGGTGCAGGGTCGTGAGGTAGCGGTCGGAGTAGAACGTGTCGAAGTGCGAGTCCACAGCCGTCTTTTTCCACAGTCCCTCACGCGGCACGCTCACTCCGCTGTCCTGCGACGGCGAGGCCACCGCCACGATGTTGAACCTGTCCTTCATTGACTTGAACGGCTCGTGGCGCAGAAGATTCTCCACCGTGCTCTCGGAGTCCTTGAAGAATATGTCCATCTCGCCTTCGGTGTAGCCCTCGGCGAGAATGGCCACGTCGATCTTCTCCTTGGAGTCCCCGCTGTGAAGCAGCATTCTTGTCTGCGGCCTTCCACCTGCCGGTCTTATCAGAATGTCATCAGGGTCAACTGGATGCGTAAGTTTTGCCGACACATTCTCGTGAAAGTCATAGAGTTGTACGGTGATCTCCGCAGGAGCCGCCGGCATCGGCACCAGAAAGACGTTCTCGAAACTTCTGCGGACTCTCGTGGCCTCTTCCGTCGCCTGCCATTCCTGGAACAAGGTGCAGAATGACATCCTGTAAAGTGTGTCGCCCGTAGCCTTGTCCGTCATCGTCAGCTGTCCGTTACCCCGAAGCGGCACCTCCTTCATGTTCGTCCTCCTGCCGTGCCACCCGTCAAGGCTAAGCAGCTCGGCCACGGCGATGTCGCAATCCTTGTCGGATCCGGTGAACATGTAGTCTATCCTCAGGGTCTTGTCCTGCAGTCTTCCCTCGTCGAACGGATTGGCTATTGCCGCATCAGACCGCGGCCCCGCATTAGTCAATCCCGGCAGCGCCGCCGCCAAAGCGATCAGTAAAAATCTTCTCATCAGTGTCTTCGTTAATATGTGGTTTATTCATTATTCCTTGAAGTAGACAGTGATGGAGAAGGAGGGACTAACGTTCATTTTCAATCCGTGGTAAATGCCGTCCTTATTCTTTTTGGACATATCCATTTCTCCATTAATGTCATAATGCGTCCCTTGGATTAGCGCTGCTGTCTCAGCCCCAAGATCCGCATGAGCAAAGATAGTAAAAATTATTCCGTCTCTGAAAGAGCAGCAGGCTACTGCAAGAAGGTTATCAGCATTCAAGCAAAAGCAAACGATGGAAGAAGCCTTTCTGAGGTCTCTTCTTTTACAAAAAGAATTCATGCTTAAGAGCCTGTTTATCTGACGGATATCAGTCTTATAGAAGCGGAGTCATGTACAGCGGAAGATAGGTGAGCCCATCTTTCTGCTCCACATCATTGGTATGCAAGACATAGGGCGTAGAAAGATACTGGCCATATTTCTTGATACATTTTTTGATGGATGTAAGCGTATAGTTTGTGCTGCTTTTCACCTCTATGGGGGAAATGTTATGTCTGGAAGTGACAACCTCCTTTTGGATAAGGAAATCTATTTGCATGCGGTTCTCCGCCTCTTTCTTGTCGTAGTTGTTATAGAAAAACAGTTTGCTTCCAGCGGTCTTAAGCATCTGAGCGACAATATTTTCCACTAACATTCCCTCGTCGATTTCCAACTTGTCAAACATGAGTTTCTGGTAGATTTCATTAGTGACGATACCACGGGCACTGAATGCGAGGGATATGAGCAAACCAGTGTCGCAGAAATAGCATTTGAGGGTGGTTCGGTCTTCATTAAGCTGGAGCCCGATGTTGGGTGCGGTGGTGTTGTAGCAGATATTTGCCAACTTGGCGTCATCCAACCAGAAGAAGGCGCTGTCATACTCACGCATACGAGCCTCATCCTTGAGAGCCGTGAGTGTAAATTGTTTTTCTTTCTTCTGGAGTTGGCCGGGAATGGCATCGTAAATAGCGCTGACGCGGGCCGTCAAGCCCCCTGCGTATTTCTTAATGTCGTTCTTATAGAGGCGTAGAATCTGACGTTTGATGGCATCCATTTTAGTAAAGTCCCGAGAGGCAGCGTATTCGGCTACGGCTTGCGGCATTCCACCAACAATGAGGTATTGGCGAAAATAGTGCAGCGCCTCTCTGTGGAAGTCACCCATGGGCTTACACTTCTCGAACTGCTTCCGAATATAGGGCATCAGGACTTCGTTGCCCATAGCCCAAAGGAATTCTTCAAAGTCCATGGGGTACATATCTATACCGTCCTCCTCGGATGGAATGACAATGTTCTCAACGTTTTTCTTGATAGATATGAGTGAGCCTGTCTCCAGATAGTCGAAGCGACCGTCTTCCACCAGCGCTTTGATGGCCTCGCGGGCTTTAGGGCATTTCTGGACTTCATCAAAGATAATGAGGGATTTTCGAGTTGCAAGCTTTTTCTTATAGTGGAGCTGGATGTTCTGGAGGAGCGTATCGATATCTTCCAGATACTCATCGAACCAGCCTCTGACTCGCTGTGGGGCCTTGCTGAAATCGATGAGGATAAATGAGTCATATTCGTTGCGGGCGAATTCCCGAGCGATGTAACTCTTGCCAACACGGCGTGCACCCTCAATCATAAGGGCTGTAGTGCCGTTTTTCTCTCGCTTCCACTGAAGTAGCTTATCGTAAATCTTTCTTTTCATAATCACGAATCCTAAGGTTTTACGGAGTGGTTTCATACACCTTTCCGTGATTTTTAGTCACGACAAATATACACCTTTCCTAGATTTTCGCAAAATTCTACGAGAATTAAGGAGTCATCTGAGGTATGTTTCACTTTGTGTTGACATGTCCTTTGCCTTATTATGGGTGGTTACTACTTATTTGTCTTCCAATGGCAAAGTTACACTTTTCCCAGTGAATAATGTTCAAGCCAATCACCAGCCGAAGATGTTGCGGGTGATCCACCAGATGATTACCAGGATGCAGATGGTGATGATGACCGGGAGGCTGTTGAGGGCGTTGTAGAACTTTGGAAATCTGGCTTTTAGTGGAATTGAGGCCAGGAGGGCGGCGATGTAGGGGAGGCTCAGCACAAGAAAGGCGTTGGCCTCAAAGGCTTTGTGAATATTGAGGTTCAGCAGGCTATGTGCTACCCGCTGGCTGCCGCAGCCGGGACATTTCAATCCTGTCAGTTGCAGGAATATGCACTTGGGGAACCAGGTGCTGTCTTCGGGGCTGAAACGTGAATATGTAAGCACCAATCCCACACACGCTGCCGTGAGCAGAATGTACAGGATTGGTTTCTTGTAGGAATCTTTGTTCATCTGCCTGATGAGATGATTCCGGATGGAGAGATCTTAAAATGGGACAGGCCTGAGAGCCAAAGACAGAGAAGACTCTAAAGATCAGCGAGGCTGGCCATGAATCCGCAGGCCAGCAGGATGATGTAGAGGATTATCCAGAACAGGCCGCAGCACAGTCCGATTATGCTCCAGGTCTTGGCCTGCTTGCTCGCATCCTTTGCCCCGGCGTAGTTCCCGGCTGCATATTCCTTGGAAACGTTGCTGGACTTGATGATGCCGACGATTCCGAGAGGAAGGCAGCAGAGCACGGTCACGATGATGGACAGGGCGAGGTAGGTCGGAGGGCATGGCTCCATAGGAGGCTGCTGTGGCGCGAAAGTCTGAGGCGCCGGAGTGGGATCCTGTGCCGGTGTGGTGCCGGAATCGGTGTCCGGGATGTTCGTGCCGCACTTCGGACAGAAGGAGGCGTTGTCAGGAACGGCGTTCCCGCATTTTGGACAAAATTTCATAATGCAATGATGATGTTTGAGTGAATGTCGTCTACTTCAGATGCTGTCCGTTCCCGTCAACATAGGTGTTGCAGGCGATCATGATGATGTCGATCAGGGCCCAGATGCCGCAGCCGCCGAGGGTCAGGAGCATGATGATGCCGGTGGTGGTGTTGCCGGTGTAGAATCTGTGGACACCGAAACCGCCGAGTACTATGCAGAGGACCAGGGCGATAAGCCATCTGTCCTCCTTCTCTTTGGTGGTCTGAGGGGTGTTGAAGGTCTGCCCGGCGGAGTCAGGCTGGGACTGAAGCGGTTTCCCGCAACTTTGACAAAAGGAGGAATCCGGCTGGACCGGCGATCCGCAATGAGGACAATAGTTCATCTCTGAATATGGTAATAAATATTATAGGTTCTATGGCTTTCAAAGCCTAAAGTTAATCATTATCGTTGGAAAATCCAAGGTGTCAGTGTCTTTCGTGGACAGGCTCGCAGGTGAGGTCCACGCCCAGTTTCTTGAAGACTTTCTTGTCGATGTCGCTCAGCAGCACTGTTGAGTGGACCTGACAGCCTTTCAACAAAGGAAGCGTGTCCAGAGCCTTGCGGCAGTTCTCGTCGTCCGGGCTAAGGACGGAGAGGGCGATCAGGACCTCGTCCGTGTGGAGGCGCGGATTGTTGCCGTGAAGGAAGGTGACCTTCGTCTTCTGGATCGGCTCGATGAGCCTGCCGGGGATCAGTTTGACGCTGTGGTCGATCCCGGCAAGATGCTTTGTGGCCTTCAGAAGAAGGGCGGCGCAAGGCCCCAGAAGGTCAGAGGTCTCGGCGCTCAGGATGGTGCCGTCGGAAAGCTCGATGGCGGCGGAAGGATTGCCGGCGGTGGTCTCACGCTGCTTCGCGGCGACGGTGACGCGGCGATATTCAGTAGTGATCCTTGCCTGCTTCAGAAGCAGCGCGATCTTGCCGACCTCGCTCTCATTGTCCTCTCCGTCAGCCATTTGGTCGAGGGCGGCATAGTAGCGACGGATGATCTCGTCGTTGGCGGCCTTGCAGCAGACATCGTCGTCGCTGATGCAGCACCCTACCATATTCACACCCATGTCGGTCGGGGACTTGTACGGGTTCTCGCCGTAGATGCCCTCGAACAGGGCGTTCAGCACCGGGAATATCTCGATGTCCCTGTTGTAGTTGATCGCCGTCTTGCCGTAGGCCTCCAGATGGAACGGGTCGATCATATTCACATCGTTCAGATCCGCTGTGGCGGCCTCGTAGGCGATGTTGACCGGGTGCTTCAGAGGAAGGTTCCAGACCGGGAACGTCTCGAACTTGGCGTAGCCGGCGGCCACTCCCTTCTTGTGCTCGTGGTAGAGTTGGCTAAGGCACACAGCCATCTTTCCGCTGCCCGGCCCCGGAGCCGTCACGATGACGAGCGGACGTGTGGTCTGCACGTAGTCGTTCTTCCCGTACCCCTCTTCGGAATCGATCAGGGCCACATTGTTCGGGTAGCCCTCGATCGTGTAGTGGTAGTAGGCCCTGATACCCATCTTCTTGAGCTTCGCCTTGTACGCCTTGGCGCTGGCCTGGCCGTTGAAGTGGGTGATCACGACGCTGCTGACGAGAAAGCCCCTGCTGATGAACTCTGTGCGCAGGCGCAGGACATCCATGTCGTAGGTGATGCCGTAGTCGGCGCGCATCTTGTTCTTCTCGATGTCGTTGGCACTGATGACGATGACGATCTCGGCACAGTCGCTGAGCTGCTGGAGCATCCTCAACTTGCTGTCCGGCTGGAATCCGGGCAGAACCCTGCTGGCGTGATAGTCGTCGAAAAGCTTGCCCCCAAGTTCCAGATAGAGTTTGTCTCCGAACTTGGCAATGCGTTCCTTGATGTGTTCTGATTGTATCCGCAGATACTTCTCGTTGTCGAATCCGTACTTCATAACGGATAACAAAGATAGCGATTCTATCGCTTAATCCGGCAACAATTGTAAAAAAAATCCGATGAATATGTCCCCTAAACCTACTGCGAATGCAAATAGACTTTTTAGATGTACCTATTCCCGTCAGTCATGCATCACTCAAACTCATTCTTCAATAAAGACATTTCTCCTCGAAATTACTGACGAATCAAAAATGCTTCATAATTGTTGCGATTGAACAGTATTTTTTCTATTTTTGCCGCTAGTTAAACGTTTGACTTGTTATTTTGCGTATATAGTTAAACGTTTAACTATGCTATAAAAACAAATCAATAACACAATGAAAAATAAACAACTCACACTGGTGGCGGCCATCGCAGTGTCTTTGACAATTGTTTTGTCAATGTGTCAAACTAAATCCGAAGTTTCGGAAAAACCACCCCTTGACAGTCCTGTAGATTATGTTAGCACATTGGTTGGAACCTTGTCAAAGTACTCATTGTCCGCAGGAAACACCTATCCTGCGATCGCTATGCCTTGGGGATCTCATTTCTGGACTCCTCAGACAGGAGCTGACGGGGATGGTTGGATCTATTCCTATACCGATGACAAGATAAGGGGAATCAAGATGACCCATCAGCCAAGTCCGTGGATTAATGACTATGGCCAATTCAGTATTATGCCTGTGACCACGGGATTGGTGTTCGATCAGGAGGAGAGGGCGAGTTATTTCTCACACAAGAGTGAATGCGCCAAACCTTATTATTACAGTGTCTATCTTGCGGACCATGACACTTTTGTGGAACTGACTCCGACAGAGCATTCCGCCAAGTTTAGAATCACTTACCCGGAGAAGGAGCTTTCCTATCTGGTTGTTGATGCATTCGCAGGAGGCTCTACTGTCAGCGTTTCCGGTAACAGAATTACAGGTTGCTCTGTACAGAACGGCGGTGGTGTCGAAGATGGATTCAAACTCTGGTTCGTCATCGAATCCGACACCCCGTTTGAGTTTGAGAAGATTGTCAATGGAGATCATGCCCATGCGATAGTTGGTTTCCGGACTACTCGCGGGCAGAAGGTAGGACTCAATGTGTCTGCCTCCTTTGTCAGCGAGGAACAGGCAATGGTCAATCTCTCGGAGGTGAACGGGAAAGAGTTCGACTCGTTGATGGACGAAGGCAAGGCTCGTTGGAATGAGGTTCTTGGCAGGATTTCCGTTGAGGATAAAGACATCGACAATTTAAGGACATTCTACTCTTGCCTGTACCGATGCCTCCTTTTCCCTAGAGATCTTTCAGAGGTCACATCGGATGGCTGCAGAATACATCGTAGCCCGTATGACGGACAGGTTCATGATGGCTATCTCTACACTGACACCGGCTTTTGGGACACGTTCCGCAGCCTTTTCGCCTTGGTCAATCTGGTCTATCCGGAGGAGGCTTCCAAGATGCAGCAGGGACTTGTCAACTCATATCTTGAGAGTGGTTTTCTGCCGGAATGGGCCAGTCCTGGCCACCGCTCGTGCATGGTCGGAAACAACAGCTCGTCCGTGGTCGCCGAAGCTTGGATCAAAGGTATACGCGGTCAGGACATAGATGTCCTATGGGAGGCAGTTTGCAAAGGTGCTCACAGTGTCCATCCGAAAGTTCCATCCTCGGGTAGGCTTGGCTGGGAATATTACGATAGCCTTGGCTATGTGCCTTGCGATGTCGGGATCAATGAAAGTGCTGCGAGGACTCTTGAATATGCTTATGACGACTGGTGCATCTGGAAACTTGGGAAGGCTCTTGGGAAAACCGAAGCTGAGATAGCTCCATATGCTTTGGCTTCAACTAATTACCGTAATCTTTATCGTGAGGATTGCGGCTTGATGTGTGGAAAGAATCAGGATGGTTCGTTTCCAAAGCAGTTTAATGAGCTAAAATGGGGCGGAGACTTCACGGAGGGCAATGCTCTTCAATATTCATGGTCTGTGTTCCATGATCCGGCCGGTCTGGCCGATATTATGGGTGGTAAGCAAGCGCTGGCCTCAGGTCTTGACAGGATGCTTGAGATGCCGCCTCTTTTTGACGAAAGCTACTACGGATTCGTGGTGCACGAGATTCGCGAGATGCAGGTGATGAATATGGGCAACTATGCTCATGGCAACCAACCTGTACAGCATGCTCTTTATCTCTATGATTGGTGTGGTCAGCCTTGGAAGACGCAGAAATATGTGCGTGAGGTGATGGATCGCTTCTACTCGGCTACGCCTGACGGTTACTGTGGTGACGAGGATAACGGACAGACTTCAGCATGGTATGTGTTCTCCTCTCTCGGATTCTATCCCGTGTGTCCGGCTTCCGGGGAATATGCGATTGGATCTCCACTATTTGACAAGGTGACGGTTAATCTTCCTTCGGGGAAGACGATAACAATAACCGCCAAAGGCAACAGTAGGGAAAATGTCTATGTCGAGAAACTCAAAGTCAATGGACGTGAGAGTTCGCGTAACTACCTTACTCACGACTTGTTGGTCTCCGGAGCGGACATTTCCTTCAGGATGTCTGCCAGTCCTGCGAGGGACAGAGGTACTACTGAAGAGGATTCACCTTATTCTTTCAGCAATGATGCCAGCAGATAATAATAGAAGAGGCATCATCTCAGTGGGAAACTGGGTTGTTGACACCATTAAATTCATAGATCGGTATCCGACAAAGGGTAATCTTACAACGATAGCCCGTGTCAATGAAGGTCTCGGGGGTTGTGCCCACAATGTTCTTGTCGATCTTGCAAAACTTCGTAGCGGTATTCCTCTCTATGCCGGAGGATGCATCGGCAATGATGACAACGGAAGAATGTGTCTGGATGCCTGTGTGTGTCATGGGATCGATGCCAGCAATATGCACATCCTTGACGGTGAATCTACTTCGTACACGGATGTGATGACCGAGACCTATGGCGGAGCCGCAAGAACCTTCTTTCACCATCGGGGGGCAAATGCCCGCCTTGGTGTCGATGAGGTGCTTTCATGTGATACTCCTGCAAAAATATTCCATCTAGGCTATCTGCTTCTTCTGGACAGTCTTGACGCCCCCGATCAAGAGTATGGGGTAGCTGCGGCAAGAGCCCTTCGCGGCCTGCGCGAAAAAGGCTACAAGACATCGGTTGACGTTGTTTCTGAAGAGGGGGACCGCTACAGGCAGGTTATTCTTCCATGTCTTAAGTACACCGACTATCTTATTATCAATGAAGTCGAGCTGGGTTATTGTGTCGGTCGAGGAATGCGTGATGAAGATGGTCTCATTGATGTGGCGGCAGTGTCTACAGCGGCCCGTGAACTTTTAGACGCCGGTGTGGGAAATCTTGTGATTATCCACTATCCGGAAGGAAGTGTTGTGGCCGAAAGAGATGGCCGGACTGTCTCAATGCCGTCATATAGCCCCTCTAAGGAAGATATTGTGTCAACGGTGGGTGCCGGAGACGCTTTCTGTGCGGGGGCGCTCTATGCTATTCACGAGAATTATCCACTTGAGGAACTTCTAAAATTCGCGTCAGCCAGCGCGCGGTTCAACCTCTTCAGCTCTACCAGTACGGACGGGGCTCCGGATGTTGAGACCATTAGGCAATATTATCAAAAAAACGGGTAAATATGAAAAGATCTGAAATCAACAACATAATCTGTGAGAACAAAAGATTATGTAATGAAGCACGTTTTTATCTTCCTATTTGGGCGGACTGGACTCCGGAGGATTGGGCGGCAAAGGGTAAGGAGTGTGCGGAAATTAAAGATAACTGCCTGGGCTGGGACATCACGGATTTCGGCAGCGGGGATTTCGCTAAAGTAGGCCTTTCTCTTTTTACTATGAGGAACGGCAATCCGGCTCTTGATCATAAACCATATTGCGAGAAGATCATGATGATCCGTGATGGCCAGATAACTCCCGCCCATTTCCATTGGAACAAGATGGAAGACATCATCTTCCGTGAAGGCGATGGAGAATTCTGTATGAAACTTTGGAACGCTGACTTGGAGACAGAGGCTCTGATTCCCGATACTCATGTATTCCTTAAGGTTGACGGCATCGTGACGGAGTTTGAACCCGGTAAAACTTATAAGATTAAGAAGGGGCAAAGTGTCTGCTACACGCCTTACATCTATCACACTTTTTGGGCGGAAGGAGGCACATGCCTTGTCGGCGAAGTGTCCATGGTTAACGATGACACGGCGGACAACCGATTCTTGGAACCTGTCGGAAGGTTCCCGGCGATTGAGGAGGATGTCCCTGCGAAGGTGCTTTTGTGTAATGAATATCCTTTATTCGAGTAATGAAAAAAGCAGTCATGTACGGTGCCGGTAACATTGGCAGAGGCTTTATCGGCGCCCTTTTCAGCCAGTCCGTCTATTCGGTTTCATTTATCGATATCGCAAAACCGGTTGTGAATGGTTTGAATGAGGCGCATTCCTATCCACTGCGCCTGGTCAGCGGTGATCAAAAGGAGGATTATACCATAAAGAATGTCTCAGCCGTTGATGGAATGGATGTCCCCGCCGTTGCCGAGGCGATAGCGACATGTGACATCATGGCGACGGCTGTCGGAGTCCGCATACTTGAATTGATAGTCCCGAATATTGTCGCTGGTATCCGCAGGAGGTGGGAGATCGGAGGTCCGGCACTGAATATCATCATCTGTGAGAATCTCAACAATTCCAACCGCATAATGGAGGGCATGATAAAATCTCTTCTTAATCCTGAGGAGGTGGCTCGCTTTGATGAGACGGTCGGTCTTGTGGAGGCTTCCGTCGGAAGAATGGTGCCTATTCAGACAGAGGAGATGCGTGATGGTGATCCTCTGCGAGTCTGTACGGAACACTATGCCTTCCTACCGGTCGATAAGGCTGCGTTCAAGGGTGAGATTCCGGAAATAAAAGGAATGGTTCCGTTCGAACCGTTTGATTTTTTTGTGAAACGAAAACTGTATATCCACAACATGGGGCATGCCACAACTGCCTACCTTGGCAAGATCCTTGGCGTGGGCTACATTTCACAGTCAATAGACAATCCCTATGTGCGGATTATTGTCCAGAATGCGATGTTAGAAAGCGCCCGCACTCTATCGAAACATTATGGGGTTGATTTGGAATGGCTTACGGAGCATGTCTCGGATCTGCTGTTCAGATTTGCCAATGCGGCGCTGAAAGACACTTGTGTGCGTGTCGGTGCGGATCCCGCCCGTAAACTAGCAGCCGAAGATCGTCTTGTCGGAGCCATGAGGCTCGCCTTGACGGAATCTGTAGATGTGACTTTCATGGCTGTCGGAGCGGCTGCTGCCATGTGGTCCTATCTTGGGGAGAATGGAATGGCTCAGGCGATGGATTCGTGTCGCAGAAACTTGTGCGCATTATCCGGCCTTTCGGAAGGCTCGGAAATAGTCGGATTGGTACTTGAATTTTACAGAATCATACTTGACACCCGTTCTGTGGCAGAACTCTGTCATGCGGCGGAAAGGAAGAAGGCCGTTTCGCGTATGTGCGTGATCTGACTTGTGGGCGTTTACTTCACGAGGTACGACAAATATTCGTGTTTTGAATATGTTGTCGTGCCTTGTATTTTACTCATCAACAGAGAAAAGGCTTTCTTGGCCATGTCTTCTATAGGCTGTTCTACATACCAGAGGCTGTCTGACATCAGCGCCTTGTATGACTTGGCTTCGTCAAAACAAAGAAGGGTGACGCTCGAACCATCGTGCTGGTGCTCTGACAACGCATCCATGGCAAGCGTGAATACTCTTCGAGAGGAAAAGAAGATCGCGTCCGGTTTCTGGCCAAGAAGGTCGTTCATCACTTCCCCGACTTTGTGTATTTCTTCAAATTCAACATTCCTGATCAGCAAAGGATTGTACAGATTATGATTCTTTAATGCGTCTTCATATCCTCTGACACGTTCAGTGATGGCGTTTACATCCAGTTTCAATGTCAGCATAGCTATTCTCTTCTTCCCGCAGGTGATGAGTTCTTTGATTGCATTGGCGCTGCTCGCATAGTTGTCTGTGCCGACATAATCGGCTTTGAGCGTGTCGATCAAACGGTCAATCTGCACCACAGGAGTCCCGGATTTGATCACGTCTTCCAACATCTCTTTGCAGTTTTGGGTTGGAACAACGATGACTCCATCCACTTTTTTGCTAATAAGCACATGGATTATGGATTCGAGCTCGGAATCAGATTCGTTGGTGTTGGCCGTAATGACCAGGTACCCGTACTTCTTGGCTTCCTCTTGTATGTAAAAGGACATCTTGCCGAAGAAATCGTTAGATATGTCCGTGACGATCACACTAATCAGATTGGTTCTGCCTGTTCGTAGGCTACGAGCCAGATCATTGCTGTGATAACCCATTTCCTTTGCGGTCTGAAGAACTCTGTTCTTTACAGACTCGCTGACACGCGACCCTGATTTTCCGCCAAGCACCAGCGAAACAGTCGCGTTCGAGACCCCGACGGCCTCGGCTATGTCTTTCATCAATACCATGTCAATGTTTTTGTTTCAGTAGGTTAGCTGTGAAAGGATTACAGATTCTTGGTTTCTTTACCGTAATTGATGCTTGAGGGCGGGAGGTTCTTCCGACCCCACTCCCGGTTGGCTGTCGTCCCCATTTCGAGTTCCAGCAATCCACCGGACAACAGTTCTTCATGAGTGAACCAAGATCTGTCAAGAGGCTTCCCGTTCAATTTCGCACTTTGGATGTACTTGTTGTTTCTTGATGCTCCTGGCGCCTTGATGACGAACCGTTTGCCGTCAGGCAAAGAAATAGAGGTCTTCTCGAAGAACGGACAGCCGATGGCATAGACCGGAATGCCGGGACAAACTTGGAAGAAACCCATCATGGAGAACACTATAAAAGCACTCATCCCGCCGCCGTCCTCATCGCCGGGAATGCCATAGACACTGTCGCTGAACATCATGTCTATGAGTCTGCGAACATGTTTCTGTGTCTTCCATGGCTGCCCGATATAGTTGTAGATGTATGGAATATGAAAGCTGGGTTCATTGCCCATCGCGAATTGGCCGACCATGCCGGTGGCATCAGGCAATATGTGGTAGAACTCATACTTTGGAAGGTCTATCATAATGTGGAAAAGATCGTCAAGTTTCTTTTCCGCTTCCGCTCGCCCGCCCATAAGTTCGAAGAGGCCTTCAAGGTCGTGCTTGACATCCCATTGGAATGTGTAGGCGTTGTTCTCTGTGTAGTAGGCTCTGTCCATGTATCGTGGGTCCACATTCTCTATCCACTGTCCCTTGTCGTCTCTCGGCCAGAACATCCCTTTGTCTTTCCGGTAAACATTCCGATAGTAAGCAGCCCTATCAAGGAACAGCGCCTCGTCATCATTCCTTCCTAATTCCCGGGCTAATTGAGCTGTGGCCCAGTCGGCGTAGGAGAAGGCCGTTGACAGAGAGACGGCCTGCCTTCTTTCCCAAGGCATATTGACTTCATCCACGGTCTCTCTCTCTTCCGGGTGCAGCGCCGGATACCATCCTTTCTCGTTATAAAAATCATCCAGGACAATCTTTGCCCCGTTCCTCCAAGGCAGGAGGGTGGATTCGAGAGAATTGTCTTTAAGCCCTTCGTAGATTCCTTCCAGATCGAACTTGAGTCCTTTGGACCGGGCGTCTGCCATCCAGACCGCCACATAGTTGCCTGTCATTGCCGGCCAATCGCCCCAGATCACAGCGAAGGAAGGCACGGTTCCACATTGCCTGTACATCTCAACGTAGGACTGGAGCTTCTGCTCTTCCAGTCTTGGATTGAGAATCATATGTAGAGGTTCAAGCGCCAGGTGTGTGTCCCAGATCCAGTTGTCTGTAAAGAAATAACTACCCGGGTGGAGCGAGTGATCGAAGGCGCTATAGTATGTGCCGTATTCACTGATGTCCACCGGGCGCTCGTAGCATCGGTATAAAGCTGTGTGGAACACCCGCAAATCCCTCTGCGAGCCTCCCTTCACCTCAATCTTGCCCAAGGCGGCTTTCCAGCTGTCACGCGCTTTCTCCTGTACACGCTTTATGTCCCATCCATTGATTTCCTTGCGCAGGTTCGTGACAGCCTGCTCCTTGCTTATGTAGGATATTGCATAGCGAAGTTTGACCTTGTTGGTTTGGGGGCGAAGTAGAATGCCGTTCTTCCCATTTATGTGTCCGCTACCTGGTTCTTCCAGTCCGTTATCGACCACAGTAAAGGGAACATCGCCTTCAATGTAGCAATATGCTTTCATGTCGTGGAACGTTTCCTCGCCGTAAAGTGATGACGGTGTGTTTATGGTGAACGTCCCGTCGCCGTTTAATGCGTTTAGTCTCAGTATTCTATCAGGACAGTCTCCATCAAACTCCACCTCGATCATGCCGCTTCTCTCAGATGGGCAGAAGCGGATCCGGCAGCCTTCAAGCTCGGCTTGGTAGGAGTAGGGTGTGTTTGTTTCATTGTCGCAAATCTGATGGCACTTCCACACTGAACCATCATCGGGAATCCCCGTGAGCGGCAGGAATCCGAACACGGATTCCAGTCTGTGCGATGTCATGGTCAGAGGGAAGTCGCGAATACACTCATCCAACAAGTCTGTTCTCATTGGAGTCCATCTGATCATCTTGTTGGGGATATGTACTGTAGGACGGGTTGGCTGAAGTAATGTGCTGGCCCCGCCGATTTCCGGGTCAACATATTGCAATTCAGATGCATGCTTGCAGGAAACGGTGATGGCGAGAACGCCTCCCATCATGGCGATGGAGCGCCTACCACATACGAAACCTCTGCGTAGTAGTGTGGTTATCCGATTAATCTTCATGACTTCAAAGTTACTCTTTTCTTGTTTTCTAAACAAGTGTTATCTCATGAGATATTTCCGGCTGATGTCCATTTGGTGAAGCATCATGAAATACTCGAATAAACAGGTCTCCTTTCCCGCTCTGTTTGTCAGTTAGTTTGCGAATTGGACGGAAAGCATTATTTTTACGGCATAAATACATGAATATGAGAAGTGCTATCTATGGCGCGGGTTCGCTTGGAACCATTTTGGGCGCGTTCATCACCAAAAAAGGAGGGCAGGTGGACCTCATCAACCACAACAAGGCGCACGTGGCGGCGCTTCGCGGGAAAGGGGCGAAGGTCGTAGGAACCGTGGAGTTCACGCAGCCTGTCACCGCTCTGACAGAGGAGGAAATGACCGGGGAATATGATGCCATATTCCTTATGACCAAGCAGTTGGATAATGCGGCGGTTGTGACTATGCTCAAGGGGTTCCTTGCTCCGGACGGCGTGATCGTGACGCTTCAGAACGGTTTGCCGGAGCTGCTGATCTCGGAGATCGTGGGGGAGGGGCGCGTTCTTGGGTGCACGGTCGCCTGGGGAGCTACCATGCTTGGCCCCGGAGTCTGCGAGCTGACCAGTTCGCCGGACAGCCTGACGTTCTCTCTCGGGGCGGTCTCCAAGGAGGTCAACGGCCATTTCGCCGAGGTCAAGGCGCTTCTGGAGATGATGGGGCCGGTTGAGGTGGAGGAGAACTTCATCGGGACTCGTTGGAGCAAGCTGCTGATCAACTCGGCGTTCTCCGGTATGAGCGCCGTCCTCGGCTGCACGTTCGGTGAGGCCGCGTCCGACAGGTCTTCCAGAAAGATAGTCCAGGCTCTGATCAAGGAGTGCATCGATGTCTGCCGGAAAGGCGGTGTCACCATCGAGCCGATCCAGGGCAAGGACGTGGTCAGGTTGCTGGACTACAACGGGCCGGTGAAAAAGGCTCTGTCCTTCATGATCATCCCGATAGCGATCCGCAAGCACGCCCGCCTGAAAGCCAGCATGCTCCAGGATCTTGAGCGCGGCAAGAAGACCGAGGTGGATGCCATAAACGGTTCCGTCAGCGCCTACGGCCGCAAGGTCGGCTGCCCGACCCCGATGAACGACAAGATCGTCGAAATCATTCACAGCATCGAGTCCGGCTCCCTGGCTCCGTCCTTCGACAACCTCCGGCTCTTTGCCGAAGTGTGATGTCGCAAGCCTTTTGCCGTTGCGCCGATGATGCTTAGTCTTAACTATTTACAATAAAAAACGTCCGCAATTGGCGGACGTTTTCATTGGAAGCTCCTCAAGTAGGACTTGAACCTACGACCCCCTGATTAACAGTCAGGTGCTCTAACCAACTGAGCTATTGAGGAATTTTGCCAACCTTCATCGAGGTTGTCCCTTTCGGGAGTGCAAAGGTACAACAAAAACTGGTTAATGCAAATTTTTTTGTAGTTTTTTTTGTGTACCTTTGTGTGAATTTTCGGAGAAGGAAATGGACATAGACTTGTTTTCAGAGATGGTCAAGGGACTTATCCTTGATAATGATGAAGTTGCGTTGCCTGGCTTGGGGACTTTCGTCTCCGAGCTGATGCCTTCGTCTTTCTCTGACAAGGGCTACACCATCAATCCACCCTACAGGAAACTGTCTTTCAGGCAGCGGGAATCCGGTAATGACAGGCTTCTCGCCGGGTTTTACGCCAAGGTCAACGGAACGGACATCGAGACATCCGCAAGGATCCTTTCGGAGTTCATCGCTGGTTTGAAGACCACTCTTCAGACCAGGAAACTTGTCGTGTTCCCTGGCTTGGGAAGGCTGAGGGCCACCAAGGAGAACACGTTCTTCTTCATAGCTGACGAGGATCTGGACATCTATCCTTATGCGGTGGGGCTTGAGCCGGTGTCGCTCAAGACTCATGAGGAGACTCCTGACGAGGTCGCCCAGAGCGTGGCGGCGTTGCGGGATCTGGTGGCGCAGCCGGAGCCGGAGGTAAGGCCGGAAGAGAATGAACCGTCGCCTCGGCAGCCTGAGTCGGAGCAGGCTCCGGAAACGATAGCGGAAGCAGCTCCGGAAATGATCTCAGAGCCGGCTCCGGAAGCAGTCGCCAAACCGGCCCCTGAGCCTGTAGAAGAGCCGAGGAGGCGCGGGCGCGGCTGGAGGACGGCGATCCTCGTGGCGGCAGGCCTGGCGGGACTCGTGGCTCTGGCATTAGGAATATTCATACTACTCTCTCACGTGGCTCCGGATTTCATAGACTCCATTCTCTACACTCCGGAGGAGTTGAGGATAATTAATTATTGATGACTATGGGAAAGGTTAAGGTCTCGGACAACAGGTTCAGCACAGACATAACGATTCCATGCTACGACACGGACGCTTCGTTCCATCTGAAACCGGCGGCCTTCATGGATCACGCCCAGGAAATGGCGTATCTGGCGGCGCAGGCTCTTCATTTCGGCTACGACGACCTTCAGAAACACCACACGGCCTGGGTGCTCTCGCGCCTGCGGATGGATTTCCATAATCCTCCGAAATGGACGGACGAGACCACCCTCTACACCTGGCATAAGGGGCTTGACGGCCTCTTCTTCTTGCGTGATTTCGAACTTAGGGCGAAGGACGACACGGATTTCGGGGACAAGTCAAAGGTTCTTGTGTCCTGCACGTCTTCCTGGATCGTGATGAATGTCCAGACCAGAAGGCTTGTAAGAAGCGACGAGGTCCTGGACATAGTCCCGGCGGCGACCCAATGTCCGGACAACGCCATCCCGACACCTTGCGGCAAGGTGGTGATGCCAAAGGGTGTCCTTGCGGAAGAGGTCGGAGTCCACAAGGCCGCCTATTCGGACATCGATGTTCTCGGACACACCAACAACGCCCGCTATGTGGTCTGGGCTATGGACAGCATCGACTACGGCGAGGTGGCCGGGAACAGGGTCAGGAGCATCAGCGTCAACTTCATCAAGGAGACCAAGCCGGAGGAGGAGGTGAGACTGTTCAGAAGCGTCGTTGTCCGTGAGGACGGACACAAGACCTACTTCATAGAAGGTAAGATTGAAGATAAACCGTGCTTTTGCGCGCAGATAGATTTCTAAAAGTATGCGAGATTTATTTTTAGGGGCGGGAATAGCCCATTCGATTCTGGTTTTCGCGGTTGTGATCGCGATAGGATTGTATCTTGGCAAATTCAAGATCAAGGGCATCTCCATCGGATCCACGTGGATTTTGTTCGTGGCTATTCTTTTGAGCCATTTCGGTCTCCGTGTGGACACCACGGTGCTTAGTTTCATGAAGGACTTCGGATTGATCCTGTTCGTGTTCTCGATCGGACTTCAGGTCGGCCCTGGATTCTTCCATTCGTTCAAGAAGGGAGGTCTTCAGCTTAACCTGCTTGCCGTCGCCCTTGTCCTCTTGGCTGTGGCCGTCACGGTGGCTATTCATTTCATCTCCGGAGAGGATCTCAAGACGATGGTCGGTGTGATGTCCGGTGCTGTTACTAACACCCCGGGACTCGGAGCCGCCCAGCAGACCATGGCTGACTCGATGCGCGCCGAGAACTATCTTGCGTCCGACATCGCATCGGCCACTTCAGGGCTCGCCTCCGCCTACGCGGTCGCCTATCCTTTGGGAGTGCTGCTGGTGATCGCGTTGATCATGTTCTTCAAGGCCATATTCAAAGTCGATCTCAACAAGGAGAAGGAAGCTCTTGACAGCGAGGACAATAACGAGGATGTGGCAAGACGCATGCACTGCGAGGTAGAGAATCCTGCCGTCTTCGGACTGTCCATCAAGGACGCCACAAGGGACCTCGGCAACTCGATTGTGATTTCCCGGATCCTCAGGGACGGCCTGATCTCTGTTCCGGGACCGGATACCGTGCTTAAGAAAGGTGACAAGCTCCTGATCGTCACTTCCCAGAAGAATGTCGATTCCGTCAGGATCACATTCGGCGAGGAGGTTCCGATGCACCTTGAGGACTGGGAGCAGATGGACACCAAGATGGTCAACAGAAAGATCACCGTCACCAAGACCGACCTGACCGGTGTGACGCTCAGAAGTCTCAACATCAGAGCTAATTACGGAGTCAGCGTGACGCGTGTGATCAGATCCGGCGTAGGTCTTGTCGCAAGGCCTAACCTCTTCCTCCAGATGGGTGACGTCCTCCGCGTGGTGGGACCGGAGGAAGGCATCGCCGAGGTGGCCGGTCTTGTCGGCAACCAGACCTCGTCGCTCAACCGTCCGAACCTTATACCTATCTTCTTCGGAATAGCCGTCGGAGTGATCTTCGGATCGATTCCGATCGCGATCCCGGGCATCCCTCAGCCGATCAAGCTCGGACTTGCCGGCGGACCGCTCATCATCGCCATCCTGCTCGGCTATTTCGGGCCGAAATGGAAGATTACGACCTACACTACGCAGAGCGCGAACCTTATGATCAGGGAGATCGGAATCTCGTTCTTCATGGCCGCCGTCGGTCTCGGAGCCGGACAGAACTTCGTCAGCTCGATCGTGAACGGAGGTTATTGGTGGATCCTCTACGGAGCCTTGATCACGTTCATCCCTGTCTGCACGATCGGCCTTGTCGCGAGATATGTCTGCAAGCTGAACTTCTACCAGATCTGTGGTCTGATCTCCGGCGGCACGACGGATCCGGCTGTCTTGGCCTTCACCCAGGGGGCGTACGGAACCGACTATCCTTCAGTGAACTATGCGACAGTCTATCCGTTGACGATGTTCATGAGGGTGCTCGTCGCCCAGTTGCTTATCCTTGTAGCGATAGCCTGACGCCATGTTTGAGCTGATCTACCCGGCCGCCCCGGCGGTCATACTGCCCTTGCCCTCCATTGACAATCCGGGCGACAGTCCCCGCAAGGCTGGGGAGATGGTTCCTGTCGTCGAGGAGAACGGGCTTGTGGTCGGACAGTCCCTCCGGAAGAACGTCCATGACGGCTCAAAACTGATGCATCCTGTCGTCCATCTTCACATCGTCAACCGAGAGGGATGCCTGTACATCCAGAAGCGGTCGATGAGGAAAGACCTTCTTCCCGGCTGCTGGGACACGGCGGTGGGCGGTCACGTGGACTACGGGGAAAGCCTTGAGGAAGCACTCTACCGTGAGGCCTCGGAGGAGCTGGGTTTCAAGGAGTTCAATCCTATCTATCTGAAATCCTACGTCTGGGAGTCCTTGAGGGAGAAGGAACTTGTCAATGTCTTCGCGGCAGTCGGGAACTTCACGCTTCATCCGGATCATGACGAGGTGGAGGAGGGACGTTACTGGAATATGTCCGAGATCGAGTCGGGTCTGGGACGCGGACTGTTCACTCCGAATTTCGAGCAGGAGTTCAGATCAATCAAAAACACGTTATTGGCATTACTCTGATGGACAATCAAATCGACAAATTCGTCAAGGATCAGCTTTCTGTCTGGCCGTTGGCCGCCGAAAACTACCGCAGCCTGAAAAAGGCCGGATCCAAGGTTCTGAGCATCGGGGGCTTACCGGTGACCGTACAACTCAATCCGTGCCGCCGTATCTCCTCCGAAGCCTCATTGGACAAGGAGTCCATCAACCGGAGGCCTTGCTTCCTGTGTCCGGAGAACCGTCCTGCCGAGCAGACCAACATGGAATTCGAGGGGCGCAAGGGCCGCAGGTACCGCGTGACGCTGAATCCCTACCCGATCTTCCCGTCACACCTCGTAATCTCAAGTTTTGAACACACTCCGCAGTCAATCTGGCACCGCTATCAGGATCTGCTGGACTTTGTCAGGGAGAACAATGAATATCTCGGCTTCTACAACGGCCCGGAGAGCGGAGCGTCGGCACCCGACCACATGCACTTCCAGGCCTGCCCGCAGGGGCTGACACCTCTTCAGAACAGGGTGGACGAACTTCTCGCCGCCGGCGATGACAAGACCCTTGACTATCTAACCAATGTCAAGGAAGCCAGACTCTTCCACCTTAATGAATATGCCCGCGGCGTCTTCGTGCTTTGCGGCGCCACGGCCAAGTCCACGGCCAAGCTCTTCTACAGGCTGCTGGACTGCGCTCCTGTTCCTGACGGCTCGTCTGAACCGAAGATGAACATCATCGCCTGGTGTCATGAGGGCGAGTACCGTACCGCTGTCATATTCAGAGAAAGGCATCGTCCGCACAACTATTCGTCCTCCGGCGCCGATCATCTGGCCATGAGTCCTGGGTGCGCCGATCTGGCGGGAGTCTATGTGACCACGCGGGAAGAGGATTTCGACAAACTGGACGCCGGGCTGCTTTCGCAGGTTGTCCGGGAGGTCGCCGCGAGCGAGGAGACGGAGAAAGAGATCATCTGGAGGCTGACGAGATCGCAGCGGCGGCTTGAGGTCGGAATCATGTCCGGCAGCGAGATCGAGTTCGAGATCATCTCGGACGGCGCCGGCAGGCAGAAGGTGGAATATTCCCAGGGAAGGATTTCCTACAACGGCGCGCTGTACGACGAGCTGGTGTTTGAGGCTCAGACCGAGGCTACTATGTTCGCCGAGCCGTCCTTCATCCTCTATGGCGTGACGATCGGTGTGGATTTCCATTGGGAAAGAAAGGTGACGCAGAAGTTTGCCGGCACGTTGAAGTTCATCGTTGACGGCGGCAAGGTCACAGCCGTGAACATTGTCGGCGTGGAGGACTATCTGCTGAGTGTGATCTCGTCCGAGATGAAGGCTTCCGCGGGTCTGGAGTTCCTCAAGGCCCACGCCGTCATTTCCCGTTCCTGGGTGATGGCTCAGGTGGAGCATCGTCAGAGTCATGTTTCCCGGACTCCCGGGCCATCCTGCCCGGTCTCCGAGCCTGTCGAAGGGGCAGAGGAGTACATAAAGTGGTTCGATCATGACGACCACACCCTCTTCGATGTTTGTGCCGATGACCATTGTCAACGCTATCAAGGACTTACGATGGCTGTGGGCGACACTGTCCGCAAAGCCGTAGACCAGACCTGGGGGCTTGTGCTCACCTCGGAAGGCAAGATCTGCGACGCACGCTTCTCGAAGTGCTGCGGAGGACGGATGGAACTTTTCAGCACCTGCTGGGAGGACAAGGACTATCCTTATCTCCAGCCGCTTCCTGACACCGCCGACTGCGTGGAGGGGGGCGACGTGTTCTGCGACACCAAGGATGAGAAGATTCTTTCCCAGGTGCTTAACGACTACGACCTGGAGACGAGGGATTTCTACAGATGGAGGACAGAGTATTCCAGGGCAGAGGTCTCCGACATTGTACGCAGGCGTTCCGGGATGGATTTCGGCACGATCCGCGACCTTGTCCCGGTCGAGCGCGGCCCGTCCGGAAGACTGAAGAGGCTTAAGGTTGTCGGCGACAAGAAGACAATGATCATCGGTAAGGAATTGATCATCCGCAGATGGCTTTCAGATTCGCATCTGAAGAGTTCCGCCTTTGAGGTTCACTGGGACGGCGACCACCTTACGCTTGACGGATCCGGTTGGGGTCACGGTGTCGGCCTGTGCCAGATCGGCGCCGCTGTGATGGCCGCCAAAGGCTACTCTTTCGATCGGATCCTGCTGCACTACTACCCGGGCAGCACATTGGAACGAAGATAATTTAATAAACACATAATGAGTAATTTCACCAAACGCAACCCTTGGATGTGGATCCCGACCCTCTACTTCGTCGAGGGCATTCCATATTTCCTTGTCAACAATGTCTCCGTCCTGATGTTCGCCAAGATGGGCGTTCCGAACGGACAGATGGCCCTGTTCACGTCGCTGCTCTACCTGCCGTGGACCCTCAAGTTCCTCTGGAGCCCGTTCGTGGACATCATCAAGACAAAAAGGTGGTGGATCATCACGATGCAGATCATCATGTCCGTGGCATTTGTGATCCAGGCTCTTACGATGCCGCATCCGTCGGCGGAGACGATTGCCGCCGGCACCACGCCGATGAGCCTGTTCACATTCACGCTCATTCTTTTCATATTCGCTGCCTTCGCGTCGGCGACCCACGACATCGCAGCTGACGGGTTCTACATGCTTGCCCAGAGCCAGAGCAGCCAGGCGGCGTTCGTAGGAGTCCGCAGCACATTCTACAGGCTGGCCAACGTGTTCGGCAACGGCGTGATCGTCGCCGTCGCCGGCCTTCTGGAGGCCAAGACCGGAAACGTGCCGCTGTCCTGGCAGCTTACCGTCGGCGGATCTGGCGTACTCCTTACGGCCCTGACGCTCTACCACACCTTCGCCATTCCGAAGCCGGAGTCCGATGTGCCTAACATCCAGGAGGATTCGGGCAACAAGGTGGCCGAGATATTCGAAGGCTTCGGCCGCACCGTGACGACATATTTCAAGAAACCGGGCGTGTGGCTTGCGATCATATTCATGCTTTGCTACCGTTTGCCGGAGGCCTTCCTCATCAAGATGTGCACCCCGTTCCTTGTGGCTTCGAGGGAGGTCGGCGGACTTGGGATGCAGACCGCGCAGGTCGGCATAGCGTACGGTACCCTCGGCGTGATATTCCTTCTTCTCGGAGGGATCCTCGGAGGCCTTCTCGCTTCCCGCATCGGCTTGAAAAAATCCATCTGGATCATGGCCGCGTTCATGACGCTCCCTTGCCTGTCGTTTGTCTATCTCGCTGTGGTACAGCCTGTAAGTTTCGCCACAATCTGTACCTGCATCGCCATAGAACAGTTTGGCTACGGCTTCGGATTCACCGCCTACATGCTCTACATGATGTACTTCTCCGAAGGCGAGTTCAAGACCTCGCACTATGCCTTCTGCACCTGCTTCATGGCGCTGAGCATGATGATACCGGGCATGTTCGCCGGCTTCCTGCAGGAGTCCCTCGGCTACAAGGGCTTCTTCTGGATGGTGATTGTCTGCTGCATAGCGACCGTCGTCGTCACCTTCCTCGCCGACCGCAAGATCGATCCTGAATATGGCAAGAAATAATCAACGAATTGATAATCAATGAATATATGAACGCAGTCAAAAGAATATTCACCGTCCTGCTCTCCGTTGCCGCATTGTCGGCCCTTTCCGCGCAGGCCGGACAGAAACAGATTGTACGCACCGGGATCGAGGTGCTGGAAGGTCGTGGTTTTGAGGGACTTGTGGGTAAGAATGTCGGTCTGGTGACCAATCCGAGCGGCATCGACCACAATCTCCGCTCCACCATCGACATCCTTCACGCCGCTCCGGGAGTCAACCTCAAGGCGCTTTTCGCCCCTGAGCACGGGGTCCGCGGCGATGCCTATGCCGGCTCCCATGTCGCTGATTTCAAGGATGCCAAGACCGGAATCCCGGTCTATTCCATCTACGGAGCCAACCGCAAGCCGAGCAAGAAGATGCTTGAGGGACTTGACGTTGTCGTCTATGATATCCAGGACATCGGCAGCCGTTCCTACACTTTCATCAGCACGCTTGGCCTGGTGATGAGGGCCTGCGCGGAGAACGACATTGAAGTAATGGTGCTTGACAGACCTAACCCTCTGGGCGGCAACAAGGTGGAAGGCTGCCTCGTGGAGCCTGGCTTCCATTCGTTTGTCAGCGAGTTTAAGATTCCTTACATCTATGGGCTCACTGTCGGCGAGCTTGCCATCATGATCAACGAGGAGGGGCTGAACTGCGGTGAAAGGGGCGACGAGGCTCCGTTGAAATGCCGGCTTTCCGTCATTCCGATGGAAGGATGGCACAGGAATATGCTCTATCAGGACACGAACCTTCCTTGGGTGCTGCCGTCCCCGAATATTCCTTACCCTCAGTCCGCCGTTAACTATCCGTCCTCCGGCATAACCGGTGAGTTCCAGGGCTATCTGAACATCGGCATCGGCTACACTCTCCCTTTCGAGGTTTTCGCAGCCGAATGGATTGACGCCGATGCCTTGAAGGCGCTTCTTGACAGCTACAACCTTCCGGGGGTGGCGTTCAGGACAATCCACTTCAAGCCGTTCTCGGGAAGCCTTCAAGGAAAGCTGATCCACGGCGTTCAGTTCCACTACACTGACTATGAGGCCGCCTGCTGCACGCTGACGCAGTTCTACGTGATGCAGGCCGTGAACGAACTCTATCCGGACAAGAATCCTTTCACCCTTTCCAAGGGGCGTAACAGCATGTTCGACAAGGTTTGTGGTACAGATTATGTAAGAACCGTTTTCGGGAAGCGTCTTAAAGTTGAGGACATAGTTGACTACTGGTCAAAGGATGTCGAGGCTTTCAAGAAGCTTTCCAGAAAGTATTGGCTCTATAATTAACCACTTAACACTTATTGTCATGAAGAATTTTCTTAACTTCGCGCTTGCGTCAGCAATCACGTTGGCCATGCTTGCCGTTCCGGTAGATTCATATTCACAGGAAAGACGTTCCACTGGTTCGAGGAGTAACACGACATCGTCGCAGACACGCTCGTCCTCGTCTTCGAGAAGTTCTTCATCCTCAAGAAGCTCGTCGTCATCGTCAAGAAACTCCTCATCCGCTTCGACCAGAAGCTCGCAGGACGGCAACCGCCGCTCAAGCTCCGGCTCTGCGGTAAGGAGCTCATCATCGTCCGACCGAAATTCATCTTCGGTAAGAAGCTCATCCTCTGACAGGTCGTCCGCGACATCCGTGAGAAGTTCCACGTCAATGTCTCGCTCTTCCTCCAGATCTTCTTCCCGCTCCGATGACAGCGGCATCTATCAGGACAATAACCGCCGCTCCGGCACAGGCTCGTCCCGGAACTCGTCGGCCACTTCGTCCAGAAGTTCGCAGGACAACAACCGCCGCTCCAGTTCGGCGGTAAGGAGTTCGTCCTCATCTGACCGAAATTCCTCTTCGCTCAGGGGAGCGTCCTCATCCACAAGAAGTTCCGGCGACAGGGTGGCAAGGCCGGTAGGCGGCTCCTCGGCGACAAGAAGCAGTTCCGCCAGAGGCTCGGCGACAGATGTCCGCAGAGAGCAGTCGCAGAGAGTCGGCAACGCCACAAGGGGAGGTCTTTCGTCCTATGACAGGAATGCCTTCTCAGGCAAGGATGTGATGAAGGAGAACCGCAGTGATTTCATAAGGATCGGTGAGGACAGGAACGTCCACAGGATCCCGCCTCGTGACCGTGACTTCATGCCGTACGACCGTCCGTGTCATTTCTGGGGACACAATCCTCATTACTATGGCTACAGGGTTCACAAACTCCCTCCGCGTCACAGGAGGATAACTTACTGGGGTGTCGAGTACTGCATCTATGACGGGATCTACTACAGGCCTTACGGCAACTTTTACGTTGTCTGCCGTCCGCCGTTCGGTGTCTGCATCGACCGTGCTGTCTCCGACCTGATGTTCGCCTCGGTCCGCTTCGCCTACTACAACAACACGTACAGGATGTACCGCGCCATCGATTCCAACAACAGGATCATCGAGGAACAGAACAGGATAATCGCCAGGAACAACGCCACCATCGCAGCCCAGAACAATTCGTTCGCCCTCAATTCTGCAAGGGCCAACAGCGCTTATTCACTGGCTGACAGGCTCGGCCTTGTCCAGAGCTATGCCTATGCCAACCAGCCGTACTACTACCAGGACGGAGTCTTCTACATCGTCAACTCCAACGGCCAGTACGAGGTCATTGTCCCTCCTTCCGGCGCTCTGGTTGAGGATCTTCCGGACGACTACGACACCATCACCCTTGACGGGATGGATTTCTACAAGGTCGATGACACCGTCTATCGCCTTACCCTCGTCGAAGGAAAGCCTTATCTGGAGGTGCTCGGCCAGATGTACGGCAGGCTCGCCAACCAGTACAACTATTACTCCAACAGGGCTGTCTCCTACAACAGCCTCTACTAACAAGTCACACATAAATGGACAGACTCAAGCATCTATTTGAAAGTTATACAGGTCAGAAAGTGAATGACACGGAGGAACTTAACTCCTCCGGCAGCAACAGGAGATATTTCCGCCTCAAGGGCGGGAATGTCTCCATTATAGGTGTCATCGGGACAAGCCGCGAAGAGAACAACGCGTTCGTCAGCCTCAGCGCCCATTTCCTCGGCAAAGGGATAAAGGTGCCTAAAGTCCTTGCCGTCAGCGAGGACGGTATGCGCTACATCCAGGAGGATCTTGGCGACGACCAGCTCTACAAGGTTGTCTCACAGGGGCGAGAGAGCGGTGAATATAGCTCCTACGAGTGCCGGCTTCTGTGCCGGGCGATGGAGATGCTTCCGAAACTTCAGTTCAAGGGGGCGGAGGGGCTGGACTGGTCGGTATGCTATCCAGAGCCGGCCTTTAACGAGAGGATGATCCTCTTTGACCTTAACTATTTCAAGTACTGCTTCCTGAAGGCGACCGGTCTGGAGTTCAACGAGGTCAGGCTACAGGACGATTTCGAGAGACTCAAGAAGGATCTTATGCAGGACATGGGCGACACGTTCATGTACAGGGACTTCCAAGCCAGAAATGTCATGATGAAGGACGGTGAGCCGTACTTTATTGATTTCCAGGGCGGACGCAGGGGACCGATCTACTACGATGTCGCGTCGTTCATCTGGCAGGCCCGTTCGCGTTATCCGGAGAACCTCCGCAAGGAGATGATCCAGACATATTTACGGGCATTGAAGGGCTACATGGATGTCAACGAGGAGCATTTCTATGAGAGACTCCGCCTCTTTGTCCTATTCAGGACACTTCAGGTACTTGGCGCCTATGGTTTCAGAGGCTATTTCGAGAAGAAGCCTCACTTCCTCGCCAGCGTTCCTTATGCGTTGGGTAACCTTCGCCGTCTTCTTCAGAAGCCGTTCAAGGACTATCCTTACCTTAACGAGATACTCACGAAACTGACCACGATGTCGCAGTTCAACAACATCGCCGAGGACAAGCGCCTGGAGGTAAGGGTGTTCAGCTTCGCCTACAAGAAGGGCATCCCGGTTGACACGACCGGCAACGGCGGTGGTTATGTGTTTGACTGCCGCGCGATCAACAATCCTGGCAAATACGAGCATTACCGCCAGTTCACCGGACTTGACAAGGAAGTCATCAAATTCCTTGAGGACGACGGTGGTGTCACGAAGTTCCTGAACAATGTCTACGACATGGTGGATAATCATGTGAAGTGTTTCATTGAGAGGAAGTTCACTCATTTGCAGGTTTGCTTCGGATGTACCGGCGGACAGCATCGTTCGGTCTACTGCGCCGAGCATCTGGCCCAGCATCTGGCCGACAAGTTCGACATAAAGATCACTATTTCCCATAGAGAGCTTGACATTGAGAAGATTCTGTAGATGAAGGCGATGATTTTCGCGGCTGGTCTCGGCACGAGGCTCAAGCCGATAACCGACACGATCCCGAAGGCTTTGGTTCCGATTGACGGAAAGCCTTTGCTTTACCGTGTGGTGTCGAAGCTCAAGGCCGCAGGGATCTCCGATTTCGTCATCAACGTGCATCATTTCGCCGACTCGATCATCGGCTACACCCACGAGCAGGATGACTTCGGAGCCAACGTCCATTTCTCCGACGAAAGAGACCTTTTAAGGGAGACCGGCGGCGGGATAAAATTCGCCAGGCCTTTGCTTGAGGGCGGCCCGTTCCTGGTCCACAATGTTGACATACTTTCGGATCTGGATGTGGGCTGGTTCATAGCCCAGGCCCGTCCGGACGCTCTTTCCAACATCCTTGTCAGCGACCGTAAGACGCAGAGGTATTTTCTCTTCGATGATGCGATGAGGCTGGTTGGCTGGACAAATCTGGCGACGGGAGAGGTGAGGAGTCCCTACGGGAAAATCGACCCCTGGAGATTTCGGAAATATGCCTTCGCAGGCATCCACTGCGTCTCCGGCGGAATATTCAAGGTCTTTGATGAGGATGGCTGGGGGGATCGCTTCTCGATAACTGACTTTTATATTCAGGAATGCGCCAGGCATCCGATCTACGGGATCGTGCCTTCGGAACTGCGTCTGATCGATGTCGGTAAGGTCGAGACATTGGCGGAGGCTGACGAATTTGTAAGAAACACACTTAAAACATACTGATATGGCAAATCGTAAATTCTGGTCTGATTTCAAGGACTTCGCGATGAAAGGCAATGTGGTCGATATGGCTGTCGGTGTAGTTGTCGGCGGTGCTTTCGGCAAGATTGTCACCTCCATTGTCAATGACATCATCATGCCGTGCGTCGGTGTGCTGATCGGTGGTTTCGACTTCACTTCTCTCAAGATTGTGCTTCACAAGGCTGTGATGGAAGGAGCTGAGGTCGTCAAGCCAGCAGTGACGCTGAACTATGGCAATTTCATTCAGGAGACAGTGAACTTCCTGATCATCGCATTCTGCATATTCCTTGTCATCAAGGGGTTGGCTAAGGTGCACAAGAAAAAGGAAGAGGCTCCGGCTGCCCCTGCCGCCCCGGCTCCTAAGCCTGATGACGTGGTTCTTCTTGAAGAGATCCGTGATCTCCTGAAGAATCATAAGTAGCGGTCTTCGCGTACTTCTTGGGCGAGCATCCTACCGCATCCTTGAAGTACTTCCCGAAGAAGGACTGGTTCGCGAAATGCAGGGTCTCGCTGACTTCCTGGACGGTGTAGTTGCCGCTCTTGAGCATTGCCTTGGCATCCTTGATGACGAAATCACGTATCCAGTCTTTCGCGTGTTTTCCGGACTCGTGGTAGATCATCTGGGCGAAGTACTTCGGTGAGAGGCACATTTTCCTGGCATAGTACTGGACATTTCTCTCGAAAGTGTAGTGCTGGCTGAGCTCGGTAAGGAACCGGCGGAACAACTCATTGCTTCTCCACCTTGAGACGGGCAGAGTGTTGTTTTCCTGAGTGTTGTTCGCAAGTCTGGAGGACAGGAAGCTTCCGAGCATCACGTAGGCCCCCTGCAAGGCTTCGGCCTTGAACATGTCGTTTTCCAGCACGAGGATGTTCTTGACTGTAGAGAAGAAAGCCATCATACGCCTGCATTCCATCGGCGTAAGATGTAGAATCCTAGGATTGAAGAGTGATTTTCTGAGAAATCTGGTGCAACTGTAGGAGAAATCCATCAGGCTGCTGTCAGGAAGGATAGCGACCGAGAGGGCTTTGAAGTCATCGGATGCGGACATACTTTCCACAATGTTGCCAAGGCTGATCATTATCACGTCGTTCTCCCTGACAGTGTAGTCGTCCCCGGAGATTCTCGCATGACCTTCTCCATTCACGCACATGAATATTACCGTGAACCTCACTTTGGCCGGCAAGTCCGGAAAAGACTTGAGGACCTCGCTCCAAGGATAGTCGATGCTGTCATTGAGAAACAGTTGATCGTCATAGATTGTCAGTCCCGGCACCCCTTTTAGTAATTCTAGGTCGAAGTTGTTTATTTTCTTGAATTTATCCATCATGAACCATATTTTGTCCCAAAATACTGAACTTTTGGCAAAAAAGCAAAAATTGCCAATTATTTGACTTTCTTGCCATCCTGTAGTACCCTCTCCTTTTGCTCAAGTCAGAATTTTTTTCGCATTTTTACGCAAGAAATCCTGCGTGGAGGATTTAGTTGACTGGAATAATGAAAAAATGAGATGAAACAAATGAAAAATTTCAAAACTGCTTTGGCCGCCGTGGCTGTTGTGTCCGCGTTGGCCGTGTCGTTGTCGTCATGCTCCATGTCTGATGACTCTTACGATTATCCCAATCCGAACGCATTGGTCACCATAAAGACTGCCGAGTCTGGAGAGACTTATTTTCAGGTGAATGAGAAGACAACTCTGTCGCCTGTCAACTGGACCAATCCATACAAGCGTGAGGTCAGGGCCTTGCTCCGGTATTCCGAGGAGCGTGGTGACGGCGGGTTGTTCTCCAAGAAGGTCAAGGTCGCGTGGATTGACTCCGTGCGTACCAAGGCGGCGGTTCCTTACTCTGATAAGTTCAAGAAGGAGGGAGGCTCCTCATTGGCTTTGTACAACGATTGGATCACCTGCTGCGAGGATGGTTACCTTACCATTCATTTCGCCGCCTGGTTCGGAGCCGACCGCAAGGTTAAGCACATCATCGATCTGGGGATAGACCCTGTCACACATGACCTTTACCTAAGGCATGACAGCAATGGAGACAGCGGTTACATGACCATTGGAGAGGGCATCATCGCGTTCAGGATCGACGAGCTTCTGAAGGATGTCAAGGACGGCGAGGTTCTTACCCTCCGCTGGAAGGACTATCAGGGTGACAGAAGCGCCAAAGTGAAGTACTACTCCAGATTTCCTTTGTCGAAGTCTGAGAAATAAATGAATATGAGAGGGTGGCAGGACGGCCTCTCTCACCCTCCTTATTCATGCGCCACATTAGTCTTTTTGAATGGGAACACTGTCTGGAGACATAGAACGGAATCTTGTCGATCTGGCAAGGAAAGGCGACCGGGCTGCGATGCGGCAGATCTATGACTGCTACTCCAGATATCTTTCGGCCACCTGTTCCCGTTATCTGCCTGACAGCGATGACCTGCGTGATGTCCTTCAGGACAGTTTCGTCAAGATCTTCTCGTCTTTGGGCAAATTTGACTACCGTGGCGAGGGCTCGCTCAAGGCCTGGATGCGGCAGATATCCGTCAACGAGGCGTTGAAACTGATACGTAAGCGCAAGCGCTCCGACACGGTGGAGTACAAGTGGGATCTTCCGGACAAGGAGCAGGAGGAGGAACCGGATGTGGATAATGTTCCTTCCGCCGTGATACAGAAGATGATACATGCTCTGCCGGAAGGTTACAGGACGGTCTTGAACCTTTATGCCTTTGAGGAGAAGAGCCATAAGGAGATAGCGGAATTGCTGGGAATCACGGAGAGTACCTCGGCCTCGCAGCTTCACAGAGCTCGGGCGATTCTTGCAAGACAGATTAAGGACTACAAAAAAAGAACGGAGAAATCATGATGGAAGATAAGGATTGGCTGAAAGGCCTTCAAAACAAGATGAAGGACTACGAGGAGCCCGCGCCGGAAGGATTGTGGGAGGACATCGAGTCTTCGGTCTTCCCGCAGAGGAAACGCCGCGTGGTGGCATTGCCGATCCTGTGGCGCACGGCAGCCGTGGCCGCTGTTGTGGCTCTCGGTGTCTTCGCCGGACTCCGTCTTACAGATCCCGGTAATGGCGAACCGGACAAGACACAGGAGATCCTGGCTTCCGGCACACCTTCTTCAGTCATTTCGGAAGGAGGCCAGGATGATCCTGTGGAAATCGTCGAGCCCGTGTCCCGGGAAAATGGTCACAAGCCTCTTCTTGCCGAGGCAGTCCCGTCACGCGGCCGATCGGCACAAAAAACTTCCGCGAGACTTGCCGCGGGTCAGAATCCGGAGCAAAAACTGACCGCCGAACAGGAGCCGGAGGCGGTTACTCGGCAGCAGGAAGTGAATGAATATATTCCTGAATCATTTGCCCCTGAATCGGTTGTGTCCGAGTCAGCCGCTCCTGAGAAGGCCACTCCTGAGGAAGTTGCCTCTGAGGCCATTACGGAACCCGTAAAACCGGTGGAGAAGACCGTGACCGTGACTACCGGCCATGACGACGAGGATTGGTCCGGGTATATTTCCGCGTCAAATGAACCGCGTGCTTTCAGGCGCAAGGCCGCCACTTTGGATCTGTCATTCTCTGAGGGGGCTATGGGAAGCGTGGATGAGAGTTCCTTCGACCTCCAGATGTGCTACCGTGGCTCGGCTCCTGCATCGGCGCCAGGGCTTATCGGTAATCCTGGCGATGGTCAGGATGGCGTAGACAGGCTCCAGACCCGTGGACTTGCTCCGATGGGGATAAAGAGTCCCTCAATGGTCACTTCCAAGTCTGACCATCGCCGCCCGGTCCGTATGGCACTCACAGCCAACGTGCCGATCTCCGGAAAACTCGGCCTTGAGAGCGGCCTGATGCTCACTACCCTTCGCAGCACTTTCTCGGCTGAGGCGGGGCAGACTTTGACGGAAACCGAGCAGACTTTGCGCTACATCGGCGTGCCGTTGAACCTGACAGCCTCGTTGTTCGACTCAAGATGGTTCTCCCTCTACCTTGGAGGCGGTGGCATGGTTGAGAAATGTGTGTCCGGCAAGTCTGTCACAACCGAGACTCTGGCTGGTGTAAGGCAGGGCGATGATGTTCGCAAAAGCTTTACCGTCAAGCCTTTGATGTGGTCGTTGAACGCTTCCGCCGGTCTACAGGCGAATCTCACCAAACGTTTAGGCGTGTATGTGGAACCGGGTCTGAGCTATCACTTCGACGACAAATCCGATTACCAGACCGTCTACAGAGACCGGCCTCTTGACTTCAGCCTAACCTTCGGAGCCAGATTCTCCCTAAGATAGCCTGCCAGCCCTGTTCCGTCCATCGAACCGGCCATTCTGTGGAGAAGTTCCCAGACAAAGCCGTTCTGTCCACCGAACCGGCCATTCCGTGGAGAAGGATTGTGTGTGTGCCTCGTGAGCAGAAAGCGGCAGATTGCTCACGAGAGCGTTGATTAGGGAACTCTCGTGAGCAATCTAGGCCTATCTGCGCACGAGAGCCTTATGTCTGTTGAGGACTCGGCCTCAGACGCTAATGGCGCTTCAACTTACTCAGCAACCTGTCTGGCGCTTCGGCAGACTCGGCGACCGGGTTGGTGCTTCATCTAGCTTGGTGACCTGTCTGGCGCTTCGGCAGACCTTATGTCCGGGAATGAACCTCTTGTCCTCGAAGGAGCACTTTGCTGATGAACGGGGTCTGGTGGCAGTACGGGATGAAGGCGAGGGACGGGAGAGGGTTCGTGACGATCAGGTTGGCGAGTTTGCCGGGGGTGATCGAGCCGAGCTCGTCTGAGACTCCCATCGCGTAGGCGGAGTTGAGGGTGCAGGCGTTGAAGGACTGGGCCGGGGTAAGGCGCATTCTGATGCAGCCTAAGGCCATCACGAAACGCATATCGCCTGACGGAGAGGAACCTGGGTTGTAGTCCGAGGCGAGAGCCAGGCCGAGACCTGCGCTGACATATTCCTTGGCCCTGCCGTAGGGGATTCCGAGGAAGAATGACGAGCCTGGGAGCATCGTCGGCATTGTCCGTGAGTTTCTAAGCGCTTCAATCTCAGCGTCGGTCGTGCGCTCAAGGTGATCGACCGAAAGAGCGTTGTGTTTCACGGCCACCTGTACGCCTCCTGAACACGCCAATTCGTTGGCGTGGATTTTAGGAATGAGACCATAACGCTCGCCGGCGGAAAGGATGCGATCCGTCTCATCGACTGTGAAGAAACCCTCGTCGCAGAACACATCGACATATTCAGCAAGCCCTTCGGCGGCGACGGCAGGAATCATCTCCTCGCAGACGAGGTTGACATATTCATTCTGCCGGCCTTTGAAGGCTCTGCCGACGGCGTGCGCCCCGAGGAAGGTCGCCTTGATGGTGGCGGGGGAGTCCTTTTTGACGCGGCGGATCACCCGCAGCATCTTCAGCTCGTCCTCAAGGGTCAGGCCGTAGCCGCTCTTGATCTCGATGGCGCCGGTTCCTTTGGCGATCATCTCCCGCACGCGCGCCATTGTCTGTGAATATAATTCCTCTTCGCTCGTGCGGTGGAGCAGATCGGCGGAGTTGAGGATTCCGCCTCCGCGGGCGGCTATCTCCTCGTAGCTCAGGCCGTTGATCTTGTCGATGAACTCCTGCTCACGGGTTCCGGCGTAGCAGATGTGGGTGTGGGAGTCGCAGAAGGCCGGCATCACCATACCTCCCTTCGCATCAATCACTTCATCCTTCGGGCTGGCCGCCGGACAATCGGACATATTTCCGAATCCGGAGATTCTTTCGCTCTCGATTGTGAGATAGGCATCCTTCAATGAACCGACCTCGTCCATCTCGGCGCCTTGCTTGCGCAGAACGCCTTCAGGAACGATTCCGACCAGTTCGCCGATGTGGGTGATTATGGTCATCTTATGAACTCGATAGATTTCTGGATGAGCGGGTGCATATAGACATCATCGCTGATGAACGGCACGACCTTGCGGTAGTCACTGAATATGCCCTCGATGGCCTCCGAGGACTTGTTGCCGGCGATCTGGTGCCTGAAGTCGAGCGCCTGTGCGGCGTTGAACAGCTCTATGGCAAGCACTTCCTCGCAGTTGTCGATGACGCGCACAAGTTTCGTCGCGGCGTTGGAACCCATGCTGACGTGATCCTCCTGACCCTGTGAGGATGGGATGGAGTCCACTGACGCCGGCCAGCAGAGTCCCTTGTTCTGGCTCACGATCGAGGCCGCCGTGTACTGCGGAATCATGAAGCCGCTGTTGAGTCCCGGCGTGGCTACAAGGAATTTCGGCAGACCACGCTGACCGGAAATCAATCTGTATATTCGTCTTTCAGAGATGTTTGCGAGTTCGGACATGGCGATCGCCAGGGCGTCCATCGGGATGGCGATAGGCTCTCCGTGGAAGTTGCCGGCGGAGATGATCATGTCCTCGTCAGGGAAGACGTTCGGATTGTCCGTCGCGCTGTTGATCTCGTTCTCGATCACCGACTCGACGTAGCGGATGCTGTCCTTGACCGCGCCGTGTACCTGAGGGATGCAGCGGAATGAATATGGATCCTGAACATGTTCCTTGTGGTTCCTGATCAGCTCGCTGCCATCCAGCAGGGTCATGAATCTGGCCGCGGTGTCGATCTGTCCCTTGTGCGGACGAAGCTGGTGGGTCAGAGGCAGGAACGGTTCGACACGTCCGTCATATGCCTCAAGGGACATCGCGCCGATCCTGTCGGCCCATTCGGAAAGCCTGTGGCACTGGATGAGCGACCAGATGGCGTGGGCGCTCATGAACTGGGTTCCGTTCAGAAGAGCTAGACCCTCCTTGGACTGAAGGCTGATAGGTTCCCAACCCATCTCGTCCCAGACCTCCTTGCTTGGTCTGACCTTACCCTTGTAGAGAACCTCTCCGAGACCGATCAGCGGTAGGCTGAGGTGGGCGAGGGGAGCGAGGTCGCCGGAAGCGCCGAGGGATCCCTGCTGGTAGACTACCGGGAGGATGTCGTTGTTGAACATGTCCAGAAGCCTCTGGACAGTAATCAGCTGCGCTCCGGAATGGCCGTAGGAAAGGGACTGGGCCTTAAGCAGGAGCATCAGCCTCACGATCTGCGGGCGTACAGTCTCGCCGGTTCCGCAGGCGTGCGACATCACCAGGTTGTGCTGGAGCTGCGAGAGCTGGTCGGCAGGGATGGTCACGTTGCACAGCGAGCCAAAACCTGTGGTGACTCCATAGACCGGGCGACCGATGTCCTCCATCTTGCTGTCCAGGTACTTACGGCATTTCTCGATGGCCGCCACGGCCTCCGGACCGAGTTCGACCCTCTCGTGGTCCTCAATTATCTCCTTAAGCCTTCCAAGGCTCAGATGTTCGTGTGAGATGATGTGTGTCATAGTTCCTCAATCGCTTTTCTGACAATGTTTTCGTCTGTGTGGTTCGCAACTGTCACCGTAAGTTCCGGTGTGCGTTCCATTTCCCTCATTATGGCGTGTTCCGCGCCTTCGTTGCGCGCCCAGCTGCGGCGGGCTATTCCGTTGTTCACGTCCCAGAACAGCATCTGGGTGATGTGCCTGTCCGAATCAGCCGATCCGTCGATCACCATGCCGAAGCCTCCGTTGATGACCTCGCCCCAGCCGACTCCGCCTCCGTTGTGGATGGAAACCCAGGTGGCTCCCCGGAAACCGTCACCGATGACGTTCTGGATGGCCATGTCGGCGGTGAACCGGGATCCGTCGTAGATGTTGGATGTCTCGCGGAACGGGGAGTCTGTGCCGGAAACGTCGTGATGGTCGCGGCCAAGCACGATCGGAGCGGTGATCTCACCCTTGCGGATGGCCTCGTTGAAGGCCAGGGCGATCTTGGTCCTGCCCTCGCAGTCGGCGTAGAGGATGCGGGCCTGCGAACCGACCACTAGATGGTTCCTGCCGGCTTCCTCTATCCAATGAATATTGTCGTTCAGCTGTCCCTGAATCTCTTCCGGAGCCGTTTCCAATTCCTTTTTAAGAATATTCACGGCTATCTCGTCGGACTTGGCTAGGTCTTCCGGCCTCTCGCTCATGCAGACCCAGCGGAACGGGCCGAAACCGTAGTCGAAGTAGAGCGGTCCCATGATGTCCTGGACGTAAGACGGATAGCGGAAGGTGCCGTCTGCCTTTAATATGTCCGCTCCGGCCCTTGAGGATTCCAGCAGGAAGGCGTTGCCGTAGTCAAAAAAGTACATTCCCTTGGCTGCCAGCTCGTTGATGGCGGCGACGTGCCTCCTCAACGACGCGCGTACCGCCTCACGGAATCTCTCCGGCTCCTCGGCCATCATCCTTACGGACTCCTCAAACGACTGGCCGACAGGATAGTAGCCTCCCGCCCACGGGTTGTGGAGCGAGGTCTGGTCCGAGCCGAGGTCCACAGGAATATTCTCGGCCGCGAGTCTCTCCCAGAGATCCACGACGTTGCCCACATAGGCCAGCGAGACGGTCTCCTTGTTCTCCATCGCCTTTCGGACGCGCGGGATGAGTTCGTCCAGATTCTCGTGCAGCTCATCGACCCAGCCTTGGTCGTAACGCTTGCGGGCGGCGAGCGGATTGATCTCGGCTGTGACGCTCACGACCCCGGCGATGTTTCCGGCCTTAGGCTGCGCTCCCGACATTCCGCCCAGGCCGGCTGTCACGAATAGCATTCCCTTCATATTCTCCCTCGTCCCTGCGATACCTCTGGCTTTCAGTTGCTTGCGTGCCGCGTTCATCACCGTGATTGTCGTTCCGTGCACGATCCCCTGGGGACCGATGTACATATACGATCCGGCTGTCATCTGGCCGTACTGTGACACTCCAAGGGCGTTGAATCTTTCCCAGTCATCCTGCTTCGAATAGTTCGGGATGACCATTCCGTTGGTCACAACGACTCTCGGCGCGTCCTTGTGGCTCGGGAAGAGTCCCATCGGATGGCCGGAGTACATCGAGAGTGTCTGCTCGTCGGTCATCTCGGCCAAGTACTTCATCGTCAGCCGGTACTGCGCCCAGTTCTGGAATATGGCTCCGTTGCCTCCGTAGATGATCAGCTCGTGCGGATGCTGCGCCACCCTCGGATCCAGGTTGTTCTGGATCATCGCCATGATGGCCGCGGTCTGGCGGCTCCGGCAAGGATATTCATCGATCGGTCTGGCGTACATGTCGTAGGACGGGCGGAAACGGTACATATAGATGCGGCCGTAGTCCTTCAGTTCCTGGGCGAACTCCGGCGCCAGTTCAGCGTGGAACTTGGCCGGGAAATATCTCAGCGCGTTCTTCAGCGCCAGCACTTTCTCTTCGGCTGTGAGGATGTCCTTGCGCTTAGGGGCGTGGTTTATGGTCTTGTCGTAAGGTTTCGGCTCCGGGAGCCTGTCCTGCGGGATGCCCGCAAGTATCTCTTCCTGAAACTTATCCATTGATCTTCGAGTTTACGATGTCTAGAATCTCTTTCTCTTCCACAACTGCCTTCGCCGCGATCTCATCGGCCTCCGCAACGAGTTCGGCGGCCTTTGCCTTGTCGCTCAGGGAAGCGGCGTTGATCTTCACGTTGAGTTGCGCTCCGAGAACCGCGCTTCGTGCCGCCAAAGCTCCCACTCCGGCGTCTGAAACGGAGTTTGGGTTTCCGGTCTCGGCCATCGCCCTTGTGATCTCGAAGGCCTTGAACGAGGCTTTCATCGTGCGCAGAGGCACCTGTGTGGCGTATAGAGTGGCCTTTTCGATTGCCTCAGAACGTGCAGCTTTCTCCTCATCCGTTCCCTTAGGAAGCCCGAACGCGGCCATAATCTTGTCGAACGCCGCGGTGTCCTCATCGACGAGGCTTACCAGCTCCCGCATTACGGCGTGTCCCTTCTCGGCCCAGTCGGAGAACTCTTTCCAGCGGTCATCCCAGCCTCTCTTGTGGGCTGAAAGATTTGCGACCATTGTGCCGAGGGCCGCTCCTAGGGCTCCCATATAGGCGGAGATCGATCCGCCGCCCGGGGCAGGAGACTCGGATGCCGTCTCCTCGGCGAATCCCTTTAGCGTCATTCTGATGAGCCTCTCCTTAATGGCCATCTGCTCAGGATCTTCCATAAGATATTCAATGACCTTCTCGTGCGGGTTGAACGGCTTGAGGTCGTCAAGGCTCATCGACTTGACTGCTATCTTCATTATTTCTTCGTCCGAGATTCCGAGCGAGCGCTCCTGCTTCTCAAGGTAGAACTTTCCGGCCTCCATCAGCACACGCTTCGGTACCAGTCCGACGATCTCGGCTCCGGTGACCCTGAGTCCTCTGGCGGCGGCGGCTCTGGAGACTTCCTCGTAGGCCACGTGCAGAGGTGTCGTCTTGATGTCGGTGATGTTCATCGAGACCTGAGCGATGCCATATTCATCAATGTACCAACCAATTGCCTTGCACCCCTTGAGGGTCCCCGGCTGCCAGCGGTCCTTGCCGTTCTCGTCCTTGAGGACCTTTCCGGTCAGGCTTCCGCCCTCGCGCATCTTGCGTCCTTTCTCGCGCACGTCGAAGGCGATCGCCATCGCGCGCCGTGTGGATGTCGTGTTGAGATTATAGTTGACGGCCACAAGGAAGTCTCTGGCTCCCACATTGATAGCCCCGCTCTTCGCCACTGTCTCGTTATATTCCTTAGGCCCGAAGTCCGGTGCCTTGGCAGGATCGGCGATCTTCTCCGGCAGGGCTTCATATTCCCCGGCCCTGCAGACCGCGAGGTTCTTCCTTTCCGGCTTGAACGCCGCCGCCTCGTAGCAGTAGCAAGGGATGCCGAGCTCGTCGTAGATCCTTTTCGCCAGCCCGCGCGCCAGTTCCGCGCACTCTTCCAAAGTCGTCTCCGCGACCGGTACGAGCGGCAGCACATCGCACGCCCCCGACCGAGGGTGCGCCCCGTGGTGATGCCTCATGTCGATCACCTCGCCGGAGCACTTGACTCCTTGGAAAGCCGCCTCCAGCACAGCTTCGGGGCTGCCCACGAAGGTCACGACAGTCCTGTTGGTCGCCTCGCCCGGATCCACGTCGAGCACCTTGACGCCCTCCTCGTTGCCGTTGACCGTCACCTTGGCCGAAGCGATGGCCTTAACGATCTGATCAATAACATTTTTGTCTCGCCCTTCACTGAAATTGGGCACGCATTCTATAATCTTTGCCATAGTGGTTATGTGTTTTTAATATGTGGCTATAAATTTATGAATAATTTACCAATATTCATTGCAAAACCGAAGGGAATCTTCCGATTCTCTTTTAAATATGAACAGAAAATGCGTTTTTCATGGTCACTGAGCCTGTCGAAGTGACCGATGTCCCCGCCCGGTTCATTTGAACGGCTGCCTTTGGGCTATAATTACCGGGTTATTCCGCCTTCCGCCAGCGGATGTAGGACTCGTTCCGGTAGGAACGGCGGTGCACGTTGATGCCGAATTCCAGGACTTCTCCTTCTTCAGGAATATATTCTTTACGCCATTGGGCATTGACATTTAAACTGACACAACAGCAAATAAAAACAACAAGATTCGCACACCATTGGGATACAACAATTCGATGCCGCTACTTTTGCCGGCATCGTTTGTATTCGCGTCTGACAACACCACATCGGCGAACGCCGATCTCCGGCCGCGTCTCTCGACCGGACTTGGCTCCTGTTTCTTTCTCATCTTTTCCGTTTTTGCGCGAAGGTATAACTCTTCTGCGCTCACGTCAAGATGGGGTTGCGGTGACGGTTACCCACTGAAAACCCGCAGTTCCGCAGAAACTCATCTTTTCGGAATTCCTGCTGTCCACTGCACGGGGTCATCGCTCCGCACAGTGTCAGAACAATCGCCACTGTCACCTTCAGGTTCTGCCAACTGAAATTCATTTCACATATTTGTTTATCACGCTGACGGTGTTATGATAAGTCTCCAATCACCGTTGCCGGCGGAGCGCTGGATGTACCCTTTGGAAACAAGCTGCCTGATGTGCTTGTTGACTGCGGCAACATTTACCCCCGCCTCCTCTGATAATCTTGCAATGGTTATGTCTGGACTTGCATACATCAGATTGAGAATCCTGCTGGTAGTGTTTGTTCGGAATGTGACCCGCTCACCATCAAACCACCAAACATTTTCGCCTCGTTCCGTAAGGAAGTGAATATTGAATGATACCTCCTCCACAAACAGGTTTGTGAAGTAAGTGAGAAACTGCTGTATGCTTCGCTTAGATGCGTGAGCTCCCAATGAGGGGGTGGCTCCGACGGTCAAGTCTGTCTTGTGAAGAGCCTCAAGATATTCATTCTTCTTTCTGCTTCTCACAACAATCATAGGATAGCCGTGCCGCGAGAGGATGTAGTTGACCATCATCCTTGCTATGCGCCCGTTGCCGTCCTCGAAAGGGTGAATACGAATGTAACGATAGTGGAATATGGCCGCAAGCTCGATAGGTGTGAACTTGCCGGAGTGTTCCTCCCCGTTGTACCAATTCACAAGATCTGTCATCAATGCAGGTGTCTCTTCCGGCGACGCATACTCAAAACGGTCTCCGTAACGTGTGATGACACTGTTTGGGCGTGTCTTGTATTGGCCGGCGTGAATGACATAACTGCTGGTCTGCCCGCCAGGTAGATTGCGGTGTACCGTGTAGTCTTCTCGCAGGAGGGTCTTGTGCAAAGTCCGGATGAAGTTCTGTGTGAGTGGTATGTCTTTGAGCCCGGCCTCCTCGGTCATCATTTTCAGGCCAACATTGCTGGCGGTCATTTCCTGCACATCCTTGACTTCCGCTTCTCCGACTACCTTTCCGAAGAGGAGCAGAATCTCGGTCTGTCCATACGTGAGTGTGTTGCCCTCAATATGGTTGCTGTTATAGTTGAAATCAATTGTGAACCTCCGGCTCAACAATTCCCTGTCCCTGTCAGAAAGAGGTTGCAAGGCATTCCAACGGTTCATTATCGCCTCTACTTTATCCATATCATATTGCCTTTAATTTGCGAAATATCGTGTTTAAAGGTATATACCATCTACCTTTTGTCGCATTTGTTTGCAAATATACTCAAGTTTTTCAAAGAATATAAACAGTTTGAACCTAAATGCCTCCGATATGCGCGGCACCGGTCGCCGCTTTACGAGATTCCTTGCAGATCAAGTTTATAGATGGTATCCTTGTCAATGCGTTCGTTTTTGAGAAACATAAGCATATAGATTGGACAATACGTGACAGGACCTTTCACGGAAAGGTTGTCATTGCAGAAGACCATCTCGCTTTCTATTTCATAGTTAGGAACTTTCAGGACATTGTCCATAGCGCTGTGACGCTCGTAGTTTTTGCCGGATTTGATTTCGATCGGAAGAATCTTTTCTTTGTAGGTCACTACAAAATCCAACTCTCCCTGCTTCTTGTTGTTGAAGTAAGCCAGAGAGAAACCGTGGGCTGTCAATTCCTGCGCGGCGGCATTTTCGAATATCCCGCCATAGTTGACATTCATTTCGCCGCGAAGAAGTTTCAGCTGCAATCCATCTGAATATTGGCAGGCGAGGAGTCCGACATCGTTGAGGAACAACTTGAACAGATTTCTCTGCTCGGCCAGTTTCAAAGGATATTTTGGCTCCTCCACATTGTATGTCGGCAGGGCGACACCTGCGTTCCTAAGCCACAGGAAGCTGTTGCAGTACCGATTGAACTTGAAATTCTCATTGAGATTCTTGAGAATGAAGCGTTTGTTCTTCGTGTTCAGCTCCGAAGGAATCAAATCGAAGATGTCGTTCAGGTACAGTTTATCCCTTGGATCATATTTGGCGATATCCTTCTTGTAAAGTTTGATGATGGCTTTTTGTTCCTCTTCCACCAGACGCAGATTGTTGGTGTCAATATATTTGGAGACGGCGGCAGGCATTCCTCCGACCACCAGATAAAGCTGGAACACCTTCATCATCCTTTCGTGCACTATCCTGTCAACCGGAGTTCTGTTCCTGAAACTTTCCTCAAGCGTGCCAATGATAGTCGGAGCGACACCAACGGCAAGCGCAAATTCCTCAAAATCCAGCGGATACATATCGAATATGTCCATATATCCTACCGGCTCGCTTCGAAGATCCTTCAACTCGACACCAAGAAGCGATCCGCTCAGAGCATATCTGTAGCTTCCTTCTTCCACCAGGAATTTTATCAGAGTGACGATTTCCGGATATTCCTGCACTTCGTCAAAGAAGATAAGTGTCTTGCCGGGAATCATTTTCGTCTTGGCAAGCGCTGAAATCCTTAGTATCATCTCTTTAGCGTCCACCGCACCGTCAAGAAAACCAATGGCGTTTCGGCTTTCGACAAAGTTGATCTCCACAGTGCTGTCGAAATTCTCCGCTCCGAACCTCCTTATGGCGAATGTTTTTCCCGTCTGCCTTGCCCCTGTGAGAAGCAACGCTTTGTTATGATTCTTGTAGAAACTTTCTATCTTATTGTCAATCTTGCGTTTAATCATCTTTTTGTCCGCTTTTCCAAGGCAAAAATACATATTTATGTCCGTTTTTCAAGGTGAATAAGTGTATTTCTGTCCGATTATTCTATTTTTTAGGAATTCGATTGATGTCCATACTTTCCTTGATAATCTTAGATCCAAGGACAAATACCTTTGGACGACCATTAGAAAGTTGAACTTTACAAGTAATGACTGGTGTCCTTTTCCCTCCTACAGTCTCAATCCTTCGATATGCAGATACTTTGACGCTTCTATCAATGCTTAAACAACCATCTTCGTTGAAAGGATTAAAGCCATCACCTGAAATGATGAGGTCCTTCTGTCTTTTAAGTTTTTCTGTGAGAACTGGTTTCATCGGAATCGTGATTCCTTCACCGGATTCTTGAATGGTTCGGTACGTCTCAACAAGCTCCGTATATTCCTCCATGCTTGAATACAAGCCCCATTGAGTAGATAGGTTTTGAAGGTAATGCACATACTCATGGAGCATCACTCCAAAATCGTGTTCAGAGAGTGAATCAGAATCTCCCTGGAAACTAAATGGCAGTTTTATCTCCATAAAAGATGGTCTATAAGAGGCATAGGCCTGATGAAGTTGGTCAGGGTTTGCACCTCCCTCTCTTTCCACCAAAATGGCGATATTATGAACCAATGATGTTGTATCCATTATTAATAATTATGCAAGGCTAACCGTTACATATCATTCAGGGAGAGGCTTGAAAGTACAATCTTGTTCTTTCTTGCCAGTTTCTCCTTGGAAGAGAAGTACGCTGTTTTTTCTTCCAGAAGGCCTTTATTGAACTTTTCCAGATTGCGCTTTACCTCTATCACATCGAGAATATTCTCTTTCAGACGATGGGCAACTATGTCCAGTTCTGCCTGTTGATGATGTCCCTCCTTGTCAATGTACCCTTTAGGGTCCCACCACCCTCCGATATCGCGGTATTCCATACTCTCCACAAGTTTAAGCTTGAAGTATCTCTCAAGTATGTCACCAGAATAGGTCTCATAATCATCCTCCATTATTCTGCGCAGTGCCGGATACTGACCGATTTCGATGAGCCGCTGGTTCTTCTCCACATAGCGGAACCAAAAACGGAGGAAGATGTCGCTGATCTCATATCGTACAGTCTGAGTTTTGGGCTTTGCCCATATTGGCCGGACTTTCCGAATCAGGTCATAAGTATCTTCTAGTTTTAATAGTTGCCCGCCTAGACTCTTTCCTCCCAGGTAGTCTTCAATGGAAGCCTGAGTATTATACCCCAACGATATTGCTTGAAGGATCGAGAAGTACGTCGCATACTTCTTTCCAAATTCCTGGATGAGGAGTTTCCTGCCCTCTTCTATCAAGGGAGAATCCTCCTTGCAGATTTTTGCAATCATCTTCCCACAAGTCGTGGCCTTCACATCAATGAACAACTCCACATATTTCGGGATACCGCCAGTAAATGTATATAGTGCAAGAAGATCGTCGTTGGAATAACCCGGAGCGTTGTCCTCCATGATTTGTTTGAGGACTGAAGTGGGGAAAGCCTGCAGTTTGATGGTCGAATCCTGTCTCCCGTAAAGGGGTTCTTTCCTGTCTTTGAAGAGTTTCTCCATCAGGGAATAAACAGAACCGCTGACAACCATATTCACATGGCTCTCCTTTTGGTACTTGTCCCACCAGTTCTGAATATCGCTGTATATGGATGGATTGATCTCCAGGAAATTCTGAAATTCATCAAAGACAAGCGTGTATTTCCGGCGCGTTCCTTCCTCCATTAAGAAACGGAAGACATCACGGAAAGCACTCATCGGAGGGACGAATCCCCCGGTCTTCTCCTGGAACTCTTCGCAGAATTCTCCGCACAGGACTGATTCACTTTTTTTACCTACGAACAGATATACATAGGGTTCATCCTGATAGGCTTCCTTTATAAGAGTCGTCTTCCCTATACGTCTCCTTCCGGTGACAACAGTAAGTCGAGAATATCCATTGTACGATAGTTCCCTCATTTCGCGCAGTGTCTCCAACTGCTCTTCTCTGTCATAAAACCTCATTTCAATAAAATTTTACAGTCGTAAAATTTACGGCTGTTGCAAAGTTAGCAAAAAGAATCGAATACGCAAGAGTAAAGGTGAAAAAGAGATAGACGGCGGAGTATGTCTGCGGATTCTTCAAGGGAAACAAGAATCAGTCGACAATCCGGCTGCTCTTCCTTGAAGGCTTTCAACCCGTTCTTATGGCGGGTCTTCACTTCCTCGCTGGACTTGATCTCAATAGCAACCTTTGCGTCTCCGATAATGGCGTCGACTTCCTGGTCATTGTATGTGTGCAATAGGAGATTTTCTCACGGCGACGGTAATTAACGTGAGTTCGATGAAAATTAACTAATTGATTATTAGGAAAATAGCGAAAGTTTTTGTAAATTTGTTAGAGCAAATAAACTATTACAAACACTTTCGCTATGACGATCGCCAGAGACAAAATTACGGAAATTTTCTGTATGGCGGATGACTTCTGCCACATTTATGAC